>VYMG01000028.1_pt1 | contig 112427 bp, 88 predicted proteins | sample 5115261 | NCBI WGS metagenome assembly VYMG01 (sample SAMN12291781, study PRJNA351875) | freshwater metagenome | isolation source: freshwater lake | place: USA: Michigan, Wintergreen Lake | collected 2013-08-08
ATGACTCAGGTTAGTCCCCGCCGCCGCCGCAACCTCCCCCGCCACAGCCCGACCCACATCCTGACCCACCGTCACTGCCGCAGCCATGACCAACGCCATCACCACATCCCGTGATGCAGCCTGATCCGCATCCACTCGCCCACACATACCCGCCCTGGCCGTCTGGCTTCATGCGTCCGCCTCGCTTCTTGGGAGTCTTCCAGTTGCTGGCCAGAACGAGCACGGCGAGCAGCACCGCCACGCCCACGATGATGAGCCACGTCGGCACGCCGCCCGTTTGCGGCCTCGATCCTGTCATCACCGCTGCGGCTGCACCTAGGGCGACGAAGAAAGCGCCCATCACCAGCGCTTGAAGCCGATGACGAGGCATCTTGTGTTGGTTGAATCGCTTCGTCGCCTCTGGCCAGATATCACGCGGCGGCTTCTCGCCAAACACGCGCTCATAGCTCGAGAGCGTCGCCTCGTACCAATCGACGAACTTGATTTGCTCCGCCTCACCGCCCTGTGTCGGGTCGTGATGCAGCGGCTTGCCCAGCACCTGTCCGCACAGTTCCTCCCAGTATGACCGGGTGTAGCACATGTGCAAGTGCCACGCGGCGTCCACGTGTTCGGAAGGCGTGACCGCATGCCCCGCCACTTGCGTGAGCAGCAGGAATCGCCGATACTCGCACATCACGCGATCCGCGTACTCACGCGTCCAGCCATGTTCACGTGCGAGCCGTGACTCGAATGGCAACGCCGCATCTGTCGGGCCGATGCGAAAGGCTTCCAACCGACTCCAAAGCACCAGTTGTTGAGGATTCATCACCATGGCAACCTCCTTTGCTTCTCGCCTGGAGGTACGTTGGTGTGTGATATCTCTTTCGCCGGCGCGCCGACAGCGTTACAGCGATTCGCCGGCTCATTTCAGCACTTTTCAGCGGCCGCACTGCCCGCCACAAAGCCGCTCGCCCAGGCCCATTGAAAGTTGAAGCCGCCGATCCGGCCGTCAACGTCCAATACCTCTCCGCACAAATGCAGCCCCGGACACACGCGACTTTCCATCGTCGCCACGTCCACCTCCGCCAGCGGCACGCCGCCTGCCGTCACTTCCGCGTAGGTGTACCCACGGTCACCCCGCACCGGCACGCGCAGCTGCGTCACGCATTCCACGAGCGCTCGCCGCTGCTCACGCTGCAACTCTCGCACCAGTGCGCCGCTCGCGCACCCCGCCTGCTGCATCACCGCTTCCGCCAGTCGCTCGGGCAAACCCGCCTCGGTCAACCAACGTTTCAACGTCAACTTCCCCGCGCTCCCGCGCGATGCCTCCACCACCATCGCGTCGAACGTCTCCGCCGTGTGCTTAGGCAGCCAGTTCAGCACCAGTTGCGCCGCCGGATCATCCAGCTTCGCATCCGTGAAGTACCGGCTCACGTCGAGCACACCGGGCCCCGACAAGCCAAAGTGTGTGATGAGCGTCGAGTTCGTAAAGCTCTTCAGTCGCTTGCCGCTTCCACTGCGCACTTCCGCGCTTGCGTCCAGCGTCACGCCAGAGAGCTTCGTCAGCCAGTGCCCTTCCTCAACCAGCAGCGGCACCAACGCGGGAAACACACGCGGCGTGATCGTGTGCCCCAGCGACTTCGCAATCTCATGCCCCAGCCCGTCACTGCCCGACCGTGGCAAACTCTTGCCGCCCGTCGCAAGCACCACCCGCCGCGCCCACACCTCACGCGCCGCCGCGACTTCATCATCCGGGTTCACCCCCACAAATCCGGCCTCGCCGCTGTACGCGGGCGTGTCGTCACGCACCACCACAAACCCGTCACCCTCGCGGCGCACCGCACTCACGCGCCATGGATGCACCACGCACGCCCCCGCGTTCCGCACGCCGCCCAGAATCGCATCAAGCACAGTTCGCCCGTCATCACTTGTCGGAAACAGCTTGCCAGTCTCCTCGCGTTTGAGTTCCACGCCTCGCTCGCGGAAGAACGCGACCGTTTGCTCAACGTCAAACCGCCTCAGCACCTTCTTGATGGCATTGCGCGATGACCCCGCGTACTGCTGCTCGTCGACCGCGTGATGGGTGACATTGCAGCGGCCGCCCCCGGCAACCAGAATCTTCGCACCCAGCTTCTTGGCACCGTCGAGCAGGGTGATTCGGGCCCGCTCGCCGCCACGTGACTGCATCGCCCGCCCGGCCCACAACCCGGCGAACAAGCCCGCCGCACCCGCGCCGACGACAACGATGTCCCGCTGCACCATGCCTCATTATGGCAGGCCGCCCACGCCTCCTCTCTGCCATCTGCCCCGCTATCATCCCGCCGCATGATGCTGACCCTTGCCTCCGATCTGAAGAGCTACATGCCCATCGCCCTGATCTGCCTCATGGCGATCGGGTTCGGCGTTGCCAACGTGGTGCTGAGCCAACTCTTTGGCCCGCGCCGCCAAGGCAAAATCAAGGGCCAAACCTACGAAAGCGGCATGAACCCCATCGGCACCGCCCGCAAGCGGTTCAATGTGCGGTTCTACCTCATCGCGATGGTCTTCCTCGTCTTCGACGTCGAAGTCGTCTTCCTGTACCCCTGGGCCGTCACGTTCCCCAACCTCGCCGTTCGCAGCGACGAAGGCCTGCTGTGGCTCTTCCGCATTCTGTTCTTCCTGCTCACGACTGTGGTCGCCTTCCTGTATGGCTACCGCAAGGGCGTGTTCAAGTTTGACTGAATAGCGATCGAGCACTGGGGACTAGACACTCGCACACGTCAGAAACACAAACGCCGGTCGCAGATGCGACCGGCGTTTTTCGTTTGCGATGCGCCGGATTCCCGTTCTCTGCTCTGTGCTTTCCGTTCTCCCACTCAGGCGTAAGCGTGCAATCCCGGCAACAGCAGGTTCACGCCAAAGTACGTCCACAACATGATGAAGAACCCGATGATGCTCAGCCACGCCGTCGTCAGGCCCTTGCCCTGCGGCCTGGCCATGCGCACGTGAATCACGATGAGGTACACGATCCACGTGATCAGCGCCCACGTCTCCTTCGGGTCAAAGGCCCACCAGCGGCCCCACGAGTGGTCAGCCCACCACGCGCCCAGCAAAATGCCCACGCCCAGCGTCCAGAACGCAAGTTGCAGAATGATCATCTGCGACTTGTCCAGGTCACTCAGCATCCGCGACCTTGTCGTGGTGGGCTCGTCGTCGCCCGCGCTCAGCGCCGCGCCGACGATCGCCGCCGTGCCGTCCGTACCTGCAACCGCGAGCTGCGCCGGCTTTTCCTTCGCAAAATAGTGCGCCGCGAGATAGAAAATGCTGACGACAAACCCCAGCGCGATCAGGCCGTAGCTCACCAGCACCGTCGTCACGTGATACTTCAGCAGCACGCTGGTGTTCAGAATCGCCGCCTCGCGCTCGATGGTCTGACCGGGAATCGCCGTCTGCGTCGCGGTGACCAGCACCATAAAGCCCACGGCTGCCGCCGCCGCGCCGAAAAGCCACTGCTTGCGCCAGACCATGATGCCCAAGGCCAGCAGCACCGCGAAGAGCGAAAGGCCCGTCATGCTCTCAAACTGATTCTGAATCGCAAAGCGTTCGGCGATCAGACAGCGAGCGACAAAGCCAATGCCGTGCATCGCCACGCCGCCCGCCAGCAGCAAGCCTCCGGTCCACGCCAGCCACTTGCGATGCGTGCCAAACGCCAGCAGAAGCGACACCAGCGAGAACGCATACAGCACCCAACCCCACTCAAACGCATCGAGCCGGTTGTACGTCATCTCGATCGTGCGGCTCGTCGTCGGATACACCTCGCTGTTGATCTTGGGCAGTTCCATCGCGATCGTCGCGATCGCCATGTTGGCGGCAGCCGCATCCCGCGCCCGCCACGCCTCACCCAGCTTGACCATCGCGACACGCACGGCGTGCTCATCGGGCAGCGCGGACACGTGCGACCAAGGCTTGTCGCGCGACGCCGGCGCGACCATTTCCATGTTCGCTTTGGCTTCTATGAACAGTTGCATCCCGTACTGCGCACGCCCCAGCCCTTCCATGTAGGGCTGTTCGCTCTGGTGGCTCTGGGCCACGCGCGGGCCAAACTCCTCGAGCATAAGCGGCGTGACCCGCCCCAACTTCATCCATCGCTCCTGCACTTCCTTGTTCGCTTCGTTGTCACGATCTGGAAACTGCAGCTCCACCAACTCCCGCCGCAGAGGCAGATAGTTCACGCCGATCAGCGGCTTGTCGAAGTAGTACGCCGGATCGATGATCAGATCGAGGAACGTGAACACCGGGTCGTAGCGAACCCGCGTGATCTTGTCATGCAGAGCATCGGGCTGCTTCTCGTGGAGAAAATCGTTGTAATCCTTGCGTCCGGTGATGGTCTGCACCATCTCCGTAGCCAGGGTGTCCAGCACCTTCACGCGCCCGTTGTGAAAGACCGCCAAGTCCTTCAGCGGCTCCAGATTCACCGCCGCCGCGAACGCCGCCTTCTCTGCGTTCGTCGTCGCGCTCTCGCGAGACGGCAGCCCGAACGGATTGGACTGCCGCTTTCCTTCTTCACTCAAGCCTTCGCTGGGCGGATGCGCATTGCCAGCCGGCGCGTCATACTGAGCGCGGGCCTGCGTCACGCTGACACAGAGCAGCACGAGCATCAACGAAGTCACCACGCCGCGCAGCCGCGTCATCATGCTGCCTTGCACTTGCTTCACATGCATCGTCTTCATGGGGCCACCTCTGCCGGAGCCACCGCCGGCGTTGCTTTCTGAGTATCCTCCGCGGCGGCGCTCGCGCCACGCGGCTTGATCTTGCCTTCCTTCACCAATTGCTGCAGCCGCTTCTTCTCACGCTGCACCAGCCACGGCTTCACGTAGAACGCCCAGGGGATCCCCACACCCATCAGAATCGCCCCAAACGCAATCACGTGAATGCCCGGGTTGTTTCCCACACCCAGAATCGTGAACTTCGCATATGGAGCCTTGATGAGCCCGGCGTCCGCCTGCGCCTGCGTCTCCTGCCAGCCGCCCTGGTCCCAACCCGCCTGACTCAGCTTGAACTGCGCCGGGCTCAGGTACGACGTCAGATGTCCGACCAGGTTCGAAATCCAACTGCGTCGTTCATCGTCCCACAGGAACGGAGCCCGCAGCGGCGCATTCAACTTCGTCACATGCTGGTAGCCTTCAAAGGTGTCGTTCGTCGGCATCACGCGCACGATCGACTGATAGTCACGCGGCGCGCCTCGGTGGTCGTAACTGATCATCTGAAAGTCAACCAGCCGAATATCAAAGTCAGGGAACTTGTGCATCAGCCGCCCGAACGCGAGCGTCACACGACGGCCGTCAGGCGTTTCAACCACGCGGTTCTCGTCCATCCCCATGCCCATGTACTGGCTGAACGGGATCCACACCACGCGCTTCCAGTCCGCAAACTTCGGATCCACACTCGTCACTTCCACGCCGAGCATCGCCTTCTTGTGGTTGCCCACCATCTGCTTGTCTTGGTCGCGGTCCTCGACCGGATTGGGCCGCGTCACACGCTCAGCATGGCTCCACCGCTCGCCCACGCGCAGCGACACCTGCGGCACAAAATCCCGCAGCCAGTCCTGATGCGTTTCATCCGCGATGTTCTCCACCACGCGCACTTCACCGCCCGGCAACCGCACCGCCGCCCGCGTCACTGGCTTGCTTCCCTCCGCTGCGGGCGCCGGCTCATCAATGAACACGCTCACATGGTCCGTGTCAATCAGCGCAATGCGAATCTTGGGGTCAGCCGAACCGCGCATCGGCCGCCCGTCTTCCTGCGTGCCCGCCAGATCTTGATTCAGTTGCGGATACCGGCTGTAGACATAGCGGTCAAACGCTTCGCCCTCAGGAGGCGTCACACGCACCACTGCCACACTGCAACTCGCGTCCCGGAAACCTTCGGTGATGATCGGGAAAGGCGGCTTGGGCGTGATATCGGCCACGCGCACCGAGTAACCCGTTTCGCCCACCGTGATTGTTGCGCCCGGCACCGCCGCGTACACCTTGCGATACGTGCTCGTCACGCCGCTTCCAGGCACTTCGATCACCAAGGCGTGCGTTGATCCGCGCGGCACCTCTTCCGTGATGTCGCGCCAACGCTCCGCAGTCATTCCCATCGTCGGACCCAGCGTGTACTCCACGCTCATCACGGGATTCCCGCGACCGTCTTCAGCGACGGAAACTCGCTGCGCGGCATCAGCCGGAGGCAGCAGGAACGCCATCGTCGCCTGTTCCTTGTTCACTTCGCCCGTCTCACGGTCAGGCAGTCCGCTGTGCAGAAAGACGATGCGCAGCGGATTCCACGTCATGCCCTCACGCGCAAACCGCCGCTCACTTGCCGGAACATGCAACCAGTCGTTGATCGGCTCATCCGTGTAGTACGAGTACCCCACCATCCGAAAACGCAGATCTGTATCCACCAGTGACTGATCCGCAGGCGGCTGCATGACCGGTTCGCCCAGCTTGCGCTGCGTCGTCCCCTGCCAAGGCAGTTTGAACTTCGCAGTCTCCGCCGCGCTCTGCCCGGCGAACGCGTCGAGCGCATAGTCGTTGTACCGCGGCACATTCTTCAGCAGCCGCTGCTCCCACCCGCGCCCCTGGCTCAGCCACAGCGCCGTGTCGGTGTTGTCGAAGAAGAATCGCTGCGTCGGCCCCGGCCCGGGGCGACCGCTCGATGGATCAACCGGCCCTGCCAGCAGCAGCGTGTCGCCTTCCTTCTTGAGCCCCGCGTAGTAAATGCTCCCCAGCGCAATCACGACGATGCCCGTGTGCACCGTCAAGACGCCCACGTTCTTGAAGTTGAACTCAATCCGCCGCACCGTCGCCACCACCATGTTGATGACGAACAGGAACAGCGCAAGTTGCAAAGGCCACCACGCGTAGAACTGCAACTCGCTCATCTCCATGCCAGGCAACCGTCGCAGCGTCACCGCGCGGTTCGCCTCCACAAAGCTCGCGAAGAACTCCACACCCTTGCCGGTCTTGGGGTCATAGTGCAGATATGGCCACGCCACGCGATACCACAGCGCGACCGCGATGATCGTCAGCAGTACGCCGAAGATCAGACTCGCCGCGAATCGCACCCCGCGAGACTGCTTGGACAGCACGCGCAGAAGCCCCCACACCGGCACGCCCGCCACGAAGAACACTGCCAAGGCGATGGTGAGCCCGTAAAAGAGATACGTCGGCGCCAGCGCAAGCAAACCCACCGGCACACTGGCGCTCACCCCATAGAGGGACACAAACACCAGCAGGGTCACCGCGAGCGTGATCGACGAAAACGCCTTCAGCAACCATCGCACCGGCAACTGCCACGGTGCATTCAAATGCTGATCATCCCACGCGTTGCTCCGACGTGCCTTTTCGCTCATGATGACGAAGCCATCTCCTTGCGTGTCAGCCGCGAGCGTTTTCCACGCGCCGCGTCTTGGCGATGCGCCATGTAGACTTCCGAGTCCAATCGTAGTCGATTCCTGTCTGGCAGCAACAAATCCGGCCTAACAGGAGCGACGTGTCCGTCGGGTTTTTGTGCATTTCGCCCTTTCGCACCAGTAAACCCACTGCATTTCCCGCCCCAACCAATCTCGGCCCCACCATCGCTACCATTCCCCATGAGCCAAGCCCACACGCGCGCGCCCAAACACGACCACGACCATGATCACGACCAGGAAGGCGGCTGCTGCCAAGGCGGCGGATCCTGTGCCGAAGAAGGCAAGAAGAAGGCCGGCGGCTGCTGCAAAGAAACCGGCAGCAAGTCCGCCACCATGGGCCAGATGACCAGCGACCTGCTCCGCGCGATGGGCTGGGAAGAGATGACAACGCTGCCCACTCTGCACCTCATCATGCGTTATCGGCGCGGCGTGCAGAATATCGACAATCGTGTCCTCCAACTGAGCGAGCGCGATATCGACGCCGGCTTCCTGCCAGACGCTGGCGTGGGCACCTGGCCAGTGCGCGTGCTGCTCGGCCACTTGGCCGACGCTGAGATCGCTGCCGTGCACCGCATGCGCCGCATGATCGGCGAGAGCAACCCCATTGTCAGCCTGTGGGATGAGAACAGCTTCATCGACTCAGGCATCTACGAGAATGGCACGAAGGAATACGCCGACAGCGTTGAAGGCGATCGCGCCCGCGTCATGGCGGCGCTGGGCGGCCACATGGCCGTCATCCACACGCTCCGCCAGTGGACAGGTCAGTGGCTCCTGACCCTCAAGGACCAGGATTGGCAGCGCACCTTCATGCACCCCGAGCGCGGCGAAGTCACGCTCAAGCAGTACGTCGCTCTGAACACCTGGCATGTCGAACATCACGCCAAGTTCCTCACCATGAAGCTCGACAAGATGGGCATCGAGCACGAAGCCCCGCAGGCCAGCGGCGGTGGTTGCGGTAGCGGCTGTGGCTGCCACTGATTGCACGAAAGCATCACGACCATGAACGAAAAACCGGGCCTACGCCCGGTTTTCTTTTGTGCATCCACAGACTTTCAGAGCATCTTCTTGAGTTCGCGCCGCATGATCTTGCCAGTCGGATTCCGCGGCAACTGATCCACCACCTTGATCTGCGTGGGCACCTTGTACCCCGCCAGACTCGCGCGACAGTGCATCAGCAGTTCCCTTTCCTCCGCGCGCATGTTTTCCTTGAACTCAACGAACGCGACTGGCAGTTCGCCGCGCATCGGATCCTGCACGCCCGTCACGCCGCTCGCGTTGACGGCGGGGTGCGTGTTCAGGACTTCTTCAATCTCGCGCGGGAAAACGTTCTCGCCGCCCACGATGATCATCTCCTTCAGCCGTCCCGTGATGTACAGATGGCCGTCATCGTCGTGCCTGCCGATATCGCCCGTGCGGAAGAACCCGTCCGCCGTAAACGCCTTGGCCGTTTCTTCGGGCAGTTTGTAGTAGCCCTGCATGACATTCGGCCCGCGCATCTGCACTTCACCATCTGCATTCGCGCCCAGTGTCGCTCCGCTTCCAGAGTCCACGATGCGCTGCTCAAGCCCGGGCAGCGGCCTGCCCACGCTGTGTTCGCGCCATTCAAACGGACGACACCAGTTGGTCACCGGACTCGTCTCCGTCAGCCCGTATCCCTCCGCCAGCGTCACGCCAAATCGTTCCCGCATGCCGTCAAACACGGCCTTGGGCAGCGGTTCCCCGCCACTCACCATGTACGTGATCCCCTCAAAGTCCTCGCGTGTCGCATCCTTCACGTGCAGCAGCGCGTTGTACATGCTCGGAATCGCCACAAACACGCGCGGTTTGTACTCACGCATCAACTTGACGATCTTCCCCGGCACAAACCGTGCCGTATACACCGCCTTGCACCCGCACATCAGCGGCACAAGTGTCAACGCCGTCATGCCGAAACTGTGAAACTGCGGCAGCACGCCCAGAAACACGAAGTCCTTGCTGATGTCGATCCATGATCGCACCTGCTCGATGTTGCTGCGGATGTTGCGATGCGACAGCATCACGCCCTTGGGCTTGCCGCTCGTGCCACTGGTGTACAGCAGCACGCCCAGTTCCTCATCACTGCTCGGAAACACCGGCACGATCGGCTCGGGCACTGACTTGAAATCCAGTTCGTCCAGCTTGATGAGGTTCTTCACCCGTGGCGTGAACCCCATGAAGTCAATCATCGCCTGCACTGTTACCAGCGTGTCCATGCCGCTGTCATCAATCACATACTGCAGTTCTTCCTGCTTCAGCAAGTAATTGAGCGGCACCACCGTCTTGCCCACGCTCCAGCCCGCCAGACCGCAAATCGGAAAGCCCGCGCTCGTCGGCGTCAGCACGCCCACCGTGCGAGACTCGCACTTGGCCTTGATCGCGCTTGCCACATGCAGACTCGCGACCAGCAGGTCAATGCCGCGATACGAACGCTTGTCGTCCACGATGCGTACGCGAAGGGGCGAAGCCAGCAACGAACGCAGAATCGGTCCATGAATCGAGCCCACGGGCACCTCCGTCAAACTGTGTGGCAAAGCATCGACTCTCCGCCGCGCTCCACCCCATGTTTGTAGGCACAAACTTCATCACACATTGCGGAGTCGCCGCACCGCTGCTCACCACGCAATTCTCCAGCATCCCGCGGACTCACGCCGATATTGCGCCCCACCGCCGCGGAGTGCGGCGGCTGTCCAATTGCTGCAGGAAGCCCCATGCCCACCATCGCCCGCTGCACCTTCGCCGCCTCGCTCGCCGCTCTCACGCTCATCGTTGGCGGATGCTCGAACGCGCCGCGCCGTGACGCCCCGTCGGGCCAACGCACCACCGCGCAGGCCCGCGAGAACTACGTCGCTCTCTACGCGCGAGGTGAGTATTCCGACGCGTACGAGGGCGCTGTCGCCGCCGCAGGCTCGCTCTCAGGCCCCAAACGCGACGAAGCCGCACTCATCGCGGGCCTCAGTTCGCACGCACTCAACCGCAACGCGGAAGCCGTCCGCTGGCTGGCCCCACTCGAGAACCGCAACGACAATCAACTCGCCGGCAAAGCCGCCGCGACCATGGGACTCATCGCCCAGGAACGCGGCGAACACGAAACCGCTGCTCGTCTGCTGAGCAAAGCCGCCGCTCGCCTTGATGGTGACGAAGCCGCCCGCGCCGCGATGTACGCCGGCGACTCCTTCCGCCAGATGGGTCAGACCCAGCAGGCCGAGGAGAGCTACCAGAACGCCCGACGTCTTGTCGTGAGCGATGCAGACCTGCGTGTGATGATCGGCGACCGCATCGCTGGCAAGGTCGCCACGCCACGCCCCTCGACGACCGCAGCCGCGAAAGGCGCCACACCGCGCAACACGATGCTGACCGTGCAACTGGGCGCCTTCAGCAGTCTCGAAACCGCACAGAAGGAAGCCCAGAAGGTCGCCTCGCGCGCCAATGTGCGCATCGTCCCCATCCTCAGCGGCGGGAAGCGTCTCTACGCCGTTCGCGTGGGCCAATTCAGCAACCGTGACGCTGCGGAGACCATCCGCAGGCAACTTGGCGGCAAGGCGGTTGTCACCGTCGCGTCAGGCGAGTGACGCAACTCACACCAGGTCCACACCCACATCGATCGGTCGCACCCGCCCCACTTCCCACCGCAGCGCACTCTCCACGCCCGGCAGCGCGAACGCGTATCCGCTGCGCCGCAGGCCCGACGGGGCGACGCGTGTGCTCATGATGAGCCCATCCACCTGCTCGCCCATCACGCCGCGCAGCAGCGATGCTGGCATGCGACCAAATAGCGGCCTGTCCACGGCCCTCGCGAACGCTCTGGCGAAGGAACCCGCCGTGGCTTCTTCCGGCCCCACCACATTCAGCGGGCCGTTCACCTGTGGATGCGTCATTGCATGCACGATCGCCCCCACGGCATCCACCATGCTCACCCATGGCCAGTGCTGACGCCCGCTGCCGATGATGACCCCCAGGCCCAGCCCAAATGGCAGCGCCATCTCGCGCACCGCTCCACTGCGCGCATGCAGCACCACACCAATGCGGGCGGCAACAGTGCGCATGCCCGCCTCGCGCGCCGGCGCAAGCGCCGCTTCCCAGTCACGCACCAACTCTGCAAGAAACCCCGAGCCGTAATCGGCATCTTCCGTCATCGTGTCATCACCACGATCTCCATAGGCATGCGCCCCGCTGGCACTGACAAGCACCTTCGGCGGCGACTTGCTCTCTGCAGCCGCTCTCGCAATCACGCTCGTGCCGAACACACGGCTCTCCCAAATCGCCTGTTTGCGTTCGCTGGTCCATCGCCCCATCACATTCACCGCGGCCATATGCACCACCGCCGCTGCGCCATCAAACGCGCCTGACTCGACACAGCCTCCCTCACGCGGTTCCCACCACCACGCGCGCCCACCAGCAACATCCCTCGCAGTCTGTCCGCGCCGCACAAGCACGTCAACGCGCACGCCCATCGCACGCAGCCACGCGCACAACTCGCCCCCGATCGCCCCGTTCGAGCCCGACACAACCACACGCGGCGTCTGGCCCAGAAGCCCGAGCGACTCACGCATCATCGCGTGCCAGCGCAGCATCGCCATCGCGCGGAGAGAGGCCTCCAGCCGCTCCCGTCGCGCCACATGAGCGAGCAACACGCCATCCGCCTCGAGCGAGAAAGTCGCAAACTCGCTGGCACGCAATCCGCCTGACTGGCTCGCCCTTTCTCGGACCGCCCCCATCTCCATCACATGGCGCAAGGCACCCGCCAAAGCACCCACCCTCGCTCGCAAAACCACGGGGCGGCGCGACTTCACGTTGATTTCATGCAACCTGCTGGCGTTGTGGGCATCCATACGGCTAGACTTCATCATGCAATCGCAGTCGCGTCAATTTGCAACCTCACAGCGTGATTCGCACGCCGGGTTGTGTTGTACGCACTGTTGTGCGTGTTGTCGCTGCTAAGTGACGCCGCACCTCTGGGCTTGAGCCAGTCTCGCCCGTCCCTTTTTCGCCACATCTTTCTCCGCGCCCGCGATGTTTCGTCGCGCACGCCCTCACGAGCGATTTCATGCCCAATCTCTCCACCCGCGTATTCGATTCCGTGCTCGACATGATGCCCAGCGAGGCCAATCCCAGCCCGCTTGTGCGCATCAACGCCCTGCATCCGCTCGCCGCCCAGCGTGCTGCCGGCGCAAGCACATTTGAACTGTTTGCCAAGCTTGAATGGATGAACCCCTTCGGCAGCGTGAAGGACCGCGCCGCCAGCTACCTGATGCGCGATCTTGAGTCTCGTGGCCAGATATCGCCGGACACCGCTGACCGCAAGGGCCGCGGCGTTGTCGAGCCCACCAGCGGCAACACCGGCATCTCCCTCGCCGCCCTCGCGAGCATGAAGGGTGTACACATGCGCGCGATCGTGCCCGCAAAAGTGCCCGACGAGAAGAAAGTCATGCTTCGCATCGCAGGCGCACAAGTGGACGTGCTGACTGACGCCATGTGCCCCAGCCCCGGCATGGGAGAAGGCGCACTGGGCATGGCCCGCAGTTACGCCAAAGCCCAGAGCGATCGCTATGTCATGCCCAATCAGTACGAGAACCAAGCCAATATCCAGGCGCACATTGAAACCACCGGTCCCGAGATCTGGCGTCAGACCGAAGGCAAGATCACGCACTTCTTCGCCAGTCTGGGCACATGCGGCACCGTCACTGGCGTCGCCACGTTTCTCAAAGCGAGGAACAAAGACATCAAGATCATCGCCGTGCAGCCCAGCCAAGGCCACGACGTGCCCGGCATCCGCAACAAAGACGAGCTGCACGTCACCAAGCTCTTCAACCCCGCACTCATCGATGAGATCATCGAAGTCCCGTTCGAGAAGGCTTACACCAGCGCTCTGGGCTTGTGTCAACGCGAAGGACTCTTCGCCGGTCCAAGCAGCGGCCTCATCTTCGAGGGTGCCCGCATGGTGCTCGAACGTGACAAGCCCGCACAAGGTCTCGGCGTCGCCATTTTCTGTGACAACATCTTCAAGTACATCAGCAGCATGACCAAACACCTGCCGCAGTTGGCGGGTGAGGAGTGAGAGAAGGGAGAACGGAGAGAAGAGAACAGAGAGCAGACTGACCCGCAGCTTTTCTCGCGGCACTTCGCTGGCTCTCGCCCCACAAACACGCATGCACGACTCCCTGTTCTCCGTTCTCCGTTCTCCGTTCTCCGTTCTCCGTTCTCCGTTCTCCGTTCTCCGTTCTCCGTTCTCCGTTCTCCGTTCTCCACTCTCCGTTCTCCGCTCTCCGTTCTCCAAAGGAGCCCCCATGTCCTACGCATTCCCCGATAGTCTCGTCAGCACCAACTGGGTCAAGGAAAACCTCAAGAACCCGCGCGTGCGCATCGTTGAGATCGACGTTGATACCAAGCAGTACGGCGCCGGTCACATTCCTGGCGCTGTCGCTTTCAACTGGCAAACGCAATTGCAGGATCAGGTATCGCGCGACATCATCAGCAAGGAGCATTTCGAAGGGCTCCTCAGCGATGCCGGCATCAATCCCGCCGACACCGTCGTGCTCTATGGCGACAACAACAACTGGTTCGCCGCGTATGGCTTCTGGCTGTTCAAGTACTACGGCCATGCCGACGTTCGCCTCATGAACGGCGGCCGCAGCAAGTGGCTCGCGGAGGACGACAAGCCCCTCACCGCCGACGCGCCCTCGTTCCCACGCAGCAACTACAAGGTCACGACGATCCACAACGAGCTCCGTGCCAAAGTGCCCCAAGTGCTCGAAGCCAGTTCCAGCCGCAGCAGCAACCTCATCGACGTGCGCAGCAATGACGAGTTCACGGGCAAAGTCATCGCTCCGCCCGGCATGAACGAGACCGCCCAGCGCGCCGGCCACGTGCCAGGCGCGAAGAACGTGCCGTGGGCCCAGACCGTGAACCAGGACGGCACCTTCAAGAGCCCCGAAGACCTGCGCTCGCTCTACAAAACCGCCGGCCTAATCGAAGACAAGCCGACCATCGCCTACTGCCGCATCGGTGAGCGCAGCAGCCACACCTGGTTTGTGCTCAAGTACCTGCTGGGCGTCAAGGACGTCAAGAACTACGACGGCAGCTGGACTGAATACGGCAACCTTATCGGCGCCCCCATCGAGAAGTCGGTCTGACAAACCACATCCACTGCAGGCACCCTCGCGCTCCGCGTGTGGGTCGCCTCTTCTCACCATGTGTTGCATGCCTTGCACGCGCCTCGCGTAGCATGTTGCATGCACTGGCGACTTTCGCCCTCGCGCACGCTGGATCTGTCGGCGCCGCGCATCATGGCGATTCTCAACATCACGCCCGACAGCTTCGCCGACGGCGGCGAGCACCTGCACGTTGATGCGGCACTTGCGCACGCCAGGCGATGTGTTGACGAAGGGGCCGCCATGCTCGACATAGGCGGCGAAAGCACCCGGCCCGGCGCCGCGACTGTGAGTGAAGCAGAGCAGATCGCCCGTGTCGTGCCTGTCATCCGTGCCATTCGCGCCAGCACGCACGCCGCATCGCATGTTCCCATTTCCATCGACACCACACGTGCCGCCGTCGCCGCTGCCGCGCTCGATGCAGGTGCCGACGCGATCAACGACGTCTCTGCAGGCACCGACGATCCCACCATGCTGCTGCTTGCTGCTCGTCGCCGCTGCGGCGTGGTGCTCATGCATCGCCTGCGTCCACCCGGGCAGGACCAGTTCAGCGACGCGTACACGGCTCCGCCTGCGTACGCCAACGTCGTTGTTGATGTGCTCGCCTACCTCCGCACCCGCGTCGCGGCCGCGCTCACCGCGGGCATTGCCCGCGACTGCATCATGCTCGATCCGGGTCTTGGATTCGGCAAGTCTGTTGCGGACAATCTTCGCCTGATTGCACGCACCAGCGAACTGCTGGCGGACGGATTGCCCATCCTGAGCGCCCTGAGCCGCAAGAGCTTCGTGGGCCGCGTCAGTCTCAATCGTGACAGCACTCCAGCCGAACGGCTCGAAGGCACGCTCGCTTTCAGTGTGTTGCACTACCAGCACGGATGCCGCCTCTTCCGGGTCCACGACGTCGCCCCCCACGCCGCCGCACTCGCTGCCGCCCACGCGCTCGCAACAGCCGCGAATCCCCCATAACCCTGCAGCCGAAAGCCTAACCTCACGCGTGCCGCCAGTGGAACGAAAGCGGCGCACCGGCATCGAAGATTGAACCGCGGCACACCGCCGCACCTGCAACGGAGTGATTGACAATGTCCAACTCGCACGTCAAGGAATTCACCGACGCGAACTTCGACTCAGAAGTCCTCGCCAGCGACAAGCCCGTCATGGTCGATTTCTGGGCCGAATGGTGCCAGCCCTGCAAGATGCTGTCCCCCACCATCGATGCCATCGCTGAGGAACTGGCTGACAAGGTCAAGGTTGGCAAGGTCAACACCGACCTCAACCGTCAGATCAGCACGCAGTATCAGATCAACGCCATCCCCACCGTCATGATCTTCAAGGGCGGCACCATGGTCCGCAAGTTCGTGGGCTTTCAGAAGAAGGAAAAGCTCATGACCGAACTCGATCAGGTCATGCAGTAATCAGCAACACCCCCAGTGCCATGCTTCCACCCGCGATCTTCCCGGTCGTGGGTTTTTTCATGCCACCCCTCGTCTTCGCGCTACCTTTACGCCTCTATGACCACGACATCCCAGTCACGGAAGGCGGTGGAAGTGATGACAGCAGGCGCGAAGGCGGATCGATTTGCGGGCAGACCCATGCGCTGCGGCGTTGTCGGCGTCGGCCGCATGGGTCAACACCACGCGCGTGTGTATGCGACGATGGCTGGCTGCGAGCTCGTAGGCGTTGTGGATGCCAGCGCAGCCCGCTGCCAGGAACTGGCCACCAAGTTCAACACCAAGGCCATGTCCAGCGTCGAGCAATTGCTCGAAGCAAAGGTTGACGCAGTCTCCATCGCCGTCCCGACAACGTATCACTACGCCGCCGCCAAGCCGCTGCTTGAAGCGGGCGTCGCGTGCCTGATCGAAAAGCCCCTTGCAGGCGATGCCGAGACCGCCAAGAAACTCGCGGACCTCGCCGCGAAGCACGACACGTGCCTCATGGTCGGCCACATCGAACGCTTCAACCCCGTGATGCGTGCCATGCAGAAGGCCGCCCTCGAAGGCCCGCCGATCATCCCCCGGTTCATGCAGGTCATCCGCGTCAGCCCCATGACCTTCCGCAGCGTCGACGTAGGCGTCGTGATGGACATGATGATCCACGACATCGACGTGGTGCTCATGCTCATGGGTTGCGAACCCGCCAACATCCGCGCCGCCGGCGTCAGCGTCATCACCCCGCACGAAGACCTGTGCGATGCGTGGCTTGAGTTTGACACCAAGCACGGCCGCTGCGTCGCCAACGTCACTGCCAGCCGCCTCGCCTTCAAGACCGAGCGTGTCACCCGCATCACGGGCGACAACGCCTACATAAAGATCGACTACGGCGCGAAGAAGGGCAACATGATCCGTCGTCTGGCCAACGAGATCCAGATGCGCGAGGTGCGCGAAGCCGTCGCCAACGGTGCGGACCTGACCACGCTCAAGTGGGATCAGCTCGTGAACATCGACCCGCTGCTGGTCGATGATGCCGAACCGATCGTCATGGAAATCGCGGAGTTCGTCGGCGCGGTGCGCGAAGGCCGCCAACCGTCCATCGACGCTGAAGCCGGCTTCGCCAACGTGCGCACCGCTGAACGCATCGTCGCTGCCTTGAAGGAAGCCGCCCGCGCGTAAGCCTCTCGAACTTCACCCGTCGGACTTCACTGCCTGAAGACAACGCGGCCGCTTTCGCAGCCGCGTTGCCTGATTGGGTTCCGGTGAACCCGTCACGAACAAGACGCGCCAGCCAGCACGTCGAAGAACGTCATGATGTCGGTGTCTTCGGGAAAGACGCAGTTGTTGTTGAAGTCGATGTCGCACGCGCCGGCGTACGGGCAGGGGCCGCCCGCCAGCACGCTCAGGTAGTCGACCACATCCTGATCTTCCGGGAAGACGTTGTTGCGATTGAAGTCGATGCTGTCGCACGAAGCGGCAGGAGCGGACGGAGCGCTCAGGCTCATCACCACGCTGTCCTGCTGACCCGCCGCGGGCTTGAACAGGCCCAGGAACGCCTGTTGATTGCTCGCAGGGGGCGTGTTGGCTTCAAACCAGAAGCTAAAAGTGCTGCCCCAGCGAATGGCGTTCGCATTTACGTTCTGTGCAAAAGTCTGATCCGTCTGCCAGCGAATGCTGCTGCCGCTGATGCTGACAGTCCATGGATTGCTGTTGTACAACTCGCCCGAGTGATACCAAGGCGAGCTGAAGCCCGCGTTGGTCGCCGTCACGCCACAAGGCAGCGGAATCTCAAAGCTGCCGCCGCTACGGTCGCTGTTGAGGTTGAACACCACATAGTCATAAAGCCAGCGGCCGTTGCCCAGATCGCGCACCTTCATGCCATACCAGAACCGCCCTTCGTTGGGCACATCGACGTTGCGAATCGTCACCGACGGATCGGGGATGTTGGCACCCAAGCCGTGATCGCGCCACGCCACGATGGCCGGCTCGCCGATACGTGCCACGCCTGTCGCCGCGTTGTATCCGAACGTCCGTGCGTTGGCATCCAGCAGCGCCATGGGGCGATATGTCGCGTTATTCAGTCGCTGCGGCCCCGATTCATCGCTCGCCGTATAGACGCCTTCGGAGAAAAATCGCGCGCCTTGGAACTGCCCGTTCGCCGTCGTGTTCAGATCGCTGTCGAGCACCTGGATGCGGCGGAACGCCAAGTTGGTCGTGCCCGCGGGCGGCGCGTGGGGCTCAAACTGACCGGTGAACGCATTGATCTGCGAGCGCGGACCCAGCCGCCCCTGACCGCCGTTGAATCCGGAGCTGTACACGTCAAGGCAGCCCACGCCCAGCCGCCCCCCGCTCGAAACCGTGCACGTTCCGCATGCCGCAAAGTTGCCTTGGGCCACGCAGCAGGCGCGCTTCACGAATGACCAGCCGATTTGTTGGAATCGCCCGTTGTGCAAGCGGTAAAAGTTCATCGCCAGACCAGGCGTGCCGTTGTTGGCCCAAATCAGCGGCGCGTTGCCGATGTTGCACGTGTAGCTGCCGATCGCATACCCGCGCACGTTGCCGATCAGCCCATAGTTGGAGATGTCATTGGGATCCGCCAGCGTCACGTCAGGCTGCGCGCCAGCGATGGACGCAAGCACACAACACGCAACCGCAGGCACGGCAAAACGAGGACGCAGCATACACACAACTCCCTTTCGCGATGACTCAAGGACACCCTGAGACAGATAACCGACCCACGAACCTTCAAGATACACGAATGCGATCAACCGTGCAAGCGCATTCCCCGAAATGAAAAACGGACATCCCTCTCCCGAGATGTCCATTCGTGTCTTGATGTCAGGGCGTCACTGCATCAGCAGTTGCCGCCGGCGAGCACGTTGAAGAAGTCAACCACGTCCTGGTCTTCGGGGAAGACGCCGTTGTTGTTGAAGTCGATGTCGTTGCAACCCTGCACCGGATCGCAGGACGCAGGCGAGCCGCCCGCCAGCACATCGAAGAAGTCAGTGATGTCCTGATCTTCGGGGAAGACGCCGTTGTTGTTGAAGTCGATGGGATCGCACGTCGGGGCGGGATTGCCGACCTGAATCGTGTACGTCTGCCAGGTCGCGTTGCCACTGTCTTCAAAGGCGATGACCAGCAGCGTGTTCTGACCGTTCTGCAGGCCGCCCAGCGTGCGCGACCAGTCAAAGCGATCATCCTGCGTGCACAGATTCGTCGCCGTCGCGAGGCTGAGCGGGTTGCTCAAGCTCGCGGGATTCATGATCATGTGAACGCGCGAGGTCTGGCGATCCTGACTCTTGATCGCAAAGCGGAACGTCGTCGTGTTCTCAGGCAGCGGCGACGGATTCGTCAGCGTGAACTGCGGCGGCGTGCGATCGACATAAATCGCCTGACGGAACTCGCGGAAGAGCGGGCCTTCCCACCCGATCCGCTTGCGGAACGCGACAACGCTGATGTAGTTGTACCCCTCAGGCAGCAGGGTCGTATCGATGACCTGCTCGTACAGACCGTTGGTGTTGGCGGTGTCCGCCAGCGGCTGACGCGTGGTCACGAACTGCTCGTACCCAGGCACCACGGCGTTGGAGAAAGGAACGTCCCAGCTGCCGTTGCCGTTGAAATCCTGATAGCCCTGATTGATGCGGAAGACGGCGTTGTCGTCGGCGGTGGCGTTGTTGCCCGCGCCGCTGTCGCCGTTGACGGTGGTGAGCTTGATGCGGAACTGATTGCCCGTGACGATGGGCAGGGCATTGGCACGCCGGCGCCAGCTGGGCACTGTGATGTCATCAACCGGAATCGCACTGGGCGTGCTGCCGTTGGCGTTGAGAATCTCGAGCGTGCCGCCCGGCAGTGCGGGGGCGTACACCACAAAGCCGCGATTATGCTCGGTGTTTGTGCCAGCCGCGACGTTGCGAGGAATGCGCAGCGTCACGTTGCCACCCGGACCGACGGTGATGACATCAAAGATGTCGTTGTTGGGATCGACCGTGCTGCTGGTCGCGTTGCCGCTGTACTCAATCAGACGCGTGCCCGCGGGGAAGTTGGTGGCCACCGTGCGCTGATCAAAGCCTGCGTCGTAACGGTCGTTGGAAGCCACGAGCACATTGCTCGAGACCTGACCCGGGCCGGCGTTGGTGCGGCGCTCGAAGACGAACGTGTCATCATCCTGCCAGCGCGGAACAAACTCGCCGCGACCGGTCATGTTGTTGAGTTGCACCAGATTGGTGATCACGTTGTTGGGTGCGCTGACCGGCAGGCCGCTCGGACGCGACTGCGTGATGTTGGGCTCGACGCCGAACACGGGCAGCAACCCGTGGCGAGGCCAGAAACCGCCGCTGCGATTGACGCCGCGTGCGTTGTGATAGAACTTCTTGACGCCCGGCCGCATGGCAAGGTACGCGTGCGCGAACCACCCCTGCTGCTTGGCAGTGGGCACGCCCGGGGCGCTGCCACCGTTGCCGACGCTGCCATTGTCGTGGCTGAAGATGTGGTTGACGCCGATGCTGCCGTTGTTGAAGCCATCGTCAGTGGTGTCAATGTGCTGGTTGAGCACGTTGTTCACGCTCCAACTGCCAAAGCCGCCGCCATTGACCAGGTCGCGGATGCGTCCCGCGCCCACAAGGTCCAGTGCATCGCGGTTACCGAAGGCGTCTCCCGCGGCATTGCGACCGGTCGCGCGACCGTTGGGCATGCGGATGTAGCGATCAAACGTGAAGTCATTGCCTTCCACGCTCTCGCCGAAGCTGTAGGGAATCACCCAGCGACCGTCAGGCGTCTGCCGGCGGTTGTACACGACGCCGTCGTAGAACGTGTCGTAGAACCAGCTGGGCATGTGCTTGATGGCGTCAATGCGGAAGCCGTCGACCTTCTTCACATCCAGCATCCACTGCGTCCAGCGGATGAGATATCCCGTCGCGTTCTCCGGCACAGGATCACCCTGCATCGGGTCAGCAAGATTGAATCGGCCCCAGAACTGCGTCTGCGCCGGCTCCGCTCGCGACGGCACGCTGCACGACGAGAAGATCCCCGTCGTCAATGCGCCTGCCCACGGGCTGCCGTTGGTCTGCTGCGTGCCCGGGTTGAAGAAGTTGTCCTGAGGCAGCGCGGTATCGCGATAAAACCGGCGGTTGTTGGCATCAGGCCGGTTGAAGAAGTTGCCCGCAGGAATGTTCAACGGGTTGGTGCTGTCGATGGGCTGGCGAATGAAGTTGTTGTTGCTCGTGTGGTTGATGTCAATCAGCGCGACCAGGTCCCCGTTGTGCAGGCAGTAGTTGGGGTTGTTGGGGTTTTCGCTCTGCAGGTAGCCGCTCGCGTTGCCACCGAAGAAGTCGCCCCAGTTGTCCGTCGCCTGCTTGCCGCCAGGACCGGAGATCGGCCCCATCCAGAAGCCGGGGTAGCCGCCATCCTGTTGAAACAACAGGCTGGTCTGCCGACCCGCGTTGTGGTTCAGCACCATGTCCACGTACACCTGCGCGTTCGCCCGGCGAAACTCGGTCATCACCGAATCGAAATACGTCTCCGTCCCGTAAGCCGTCTGACGGCCCGGCGATCCCAGGTCGAATCGGTCGAAGGGGTCATAACCAACGCTGAACGAGTTCTGATTGGCGTCACGCGGCGAGACATACCCCTTGCTCACCGGCGGCAGCCACACGCTGCCCCAGCCCGCCATGAAGAAGTCAGGCATGCGCCGTTCCATGTCCGCGAACCGGCACTCAAACCACTGCAGCATCGGCGCGGGGTCTTCCTGCGCCTGCGCAGCCTGCGGCAGTGCGAACGCAGCCCCAGCGGCCAGCGCCAACAGACCCGTGCGGACATGGGACTTGGTACAACCGTGAACCTGATGCGTCATCTTTCAGAACCTCTCGAATGAAGCCCGCGACCGCAGGCGGCGAACCATGCGCGCTCGTCCTGAGCACTACAAGGTGTGGTACGAACGCGAATGCTGTAGTATCCCGAAATTTGCGCATCGTGCAACGAAAACACGGCAGAATTTGTGCAATTCACATTTTCAATGGCGTGTATCGGGCACACCCAAGGGTTGACATCGGGCCTCCCTGCCGCAAGAACGAAATCCGTCGCTGTGCGTCCTATTTCTTGCGTCTCGTGAACACGCCACGCCACCGCTATATTCAACGTCCGCATTCCGGTTTTTTCCCGCCCCACTCGGGCGATCCTGGAGAAGTGTGCTCATGACTCGAACCGTCTCGCTTTCGTGTGTCGCTCTGCTCGCCATGCTCGCTGGCCACGCGCGCGGAGAAGCACCGCTGCCAGCCCCCGCCGCAGCGCCGACATCTTCGACCTCACTCGTGGGCGAACTCATCGGCGACCGCATCGCGCGGTACTTCGCCAGCCAGCAAGCCCGCGAAACTGCGCTGCCTTCGTACGCGATCGAGAATGAACGCGGACCGGGCAAGCCTCTCGACAACTCCGTGAGTGTGCAGCCCGTCTTCTCGATGGTCGAAGGCCGCCACAGCGCGATGGTCAAGATCACGCCCGGCACAAGCCTCTACGGCACGGGCGAAGTCGCCGGCCCGCTGCTCCGCAATGGTCGCAGCGTCGTAGCTTGGAACACCGACGCCTATGGCTATCAGGACGAAGCCGAGAGCCTGTACAAGAGCCACCCGTGGGTGCTCGCCGTGCGGCCCGACGGCACCGCTTTTGGCGTGCTGGCCGACACCACCTACCGCTGCACCATCGACACCGCCGCCGGCGCGAGCGATGAAATTCGCTTCACCGCAGACGGTCCTGCCTTCCCCGTCATCATCATCGAGCGTGCGACGCCGCTTGAAGTGGTGCAGGCCGTGACCAAACTCACCGGTCTGCCTCCGCTGCCCGCACTGTGGACGCTGGGCTACCACCAGTGCCGCTACAGCTACTTCCCCGAAGCCCGTGTGCGCGAGATCGCCAGAAACTTCCGCGAGCGCGACATCCCCGCTGACGTGATCTGGTACGACATCGACTACTACGAGAGCTTCCGCTGCTTCACGTTTGATCCCGTGCACTTCCCCGATCCCAAGAAGCTCAACGCCGATCTGCTCGCAGACGGCTTCCACAACGTGTGGATGATCAATCCCGGCATCAAGAGCCGCGAAGAACCCAGCCCCAACGAACCGCCCGCTGAGGTGCGCGCTCAGGAGCCGGCCGAAATCCGCCGCGCCCGCGAGACGCAGCGCGATGTCTTCCGCGCCATCCGTGACAGCGGCAAACTGCAGGATGTGTACGTGAAGCGCGCCGACGGCACCGTCTACGAAGGCGAAGTGTGGCCCGGCTGGTGCTTCTTCCCCGACTACACCCAGCCCCGCGTGCGCGAGTGGTGGGCGCCCCACTACGGCCCCTTCATGGCCAACGGCATCACCGGCGTGTGGAACGACATGAATGAGCCGGCCATCTTCAACGTCAAGAGCAAGACGATGCCCGAAGACAACATTCACCTGGGCGACCCCAATCTGCTCACGCCCATGGGCAGCCCTCAAGGCGCGGAACGCGCCAAGGGCGATCACGCTCGCTACCACAACGTCTACGGCATGATGATGGTCAAGGGCTCGCGCGAGGGCATTCAGGCCGCCAACCCCGACAAGCGTCCGTTCGTCCTCAGCCGCGCGACGTTCATGGGCGGCCAGCGCTACCACGCCGGCTGGAGCGGTGACAACACCGCCAACTGGTACCACATCGAAGTCAGCGTGCCCATGACGCTCAACGTCGCCCTCTCAGGCATGAGCTTCTACGGGCCCGACATCGGCGGCTTCGCCGGTAACGGCGACGCGCAGATGTTCGAGCGCTGGATCGGCTTTGGCGCGCTGCTGCCCTTCTGCCGTGGACACACGGGCACGGGCAACATTGACAAGGAACCCTGGTCGTTCGGCCCCGAAGTCGAAGAGACTTCGCGCCTCGCGATTCAGCGGCGCTACCGCCTCATGCCCTACATCTACACGCTCTTCAAGGATGCAAGCGTGAACGGCACGCCCGTGCTGCAGCCGCTGTTCTTCACCGATGCCAAGAACCCCGCGCTGCGCAGCGAAGACGATGGCTTCCTGCTCGGCGGCGACCTTCTGGTTGTGCCGCAGTTGGTGCCTGATCGCAGCCGTGTGCCCGTTATGCCCAGCGGCAACTGGCGCGAGCTGGCGTGGGACGCAACCAACGCGAGCCCCAAGAACACCACGCAAGGTCTCGACAGCCAGAACGACGATCTGCCGCGTCTGTATGTCCGCCCTGGCGCGATTATTCCCACAGGCCCGGTGATGGAGTACACCAGCGAGAAGCCGCTCGACCCCATCACACTCATCATCAACCTGGATGAGAATGGCACCGCTCGCGGCGAACTCTACGAAGATGCAGGCGACGGCTACGCCTACCGCAACAGTCAGGAATTCCGCAAGACCACGTACGTGGCCGAACGCAAGGGCGACACTATTCGCGTGACGATCGAGAAGACTGAAGGCGCCCTCGAGCGTCCAAAGCGCAGCATTGTCGTGCGCCTGCTCACGGAGAACGGCGACCTGCTCACCACCGGCCAGGATGGTGACGTGCTCACGCTCAGCCTCAAGTGATCGGAAATTGCAGCCAGTTCCACACCAAGCCGGACCGCAAGGTCCGGCTTTTCTCTGCGCGGCAGCGAGAGTGACAGCAGACCGCCGCGCCGGGTACACTCTCCAATGGAGACAAGCAGCGAAACTCCCAATGAAACGGGCAAGAAGCCGATCCGCCGGGTGTGCGTCTTCTGTGGAGCCAGCAACGGCAAACGCCCTGAGTATCCCGCCGCCGCGGCACAGCTGGGCGCGGAACTCGCCAAGCGCGGCATCACCGTGGTGTATGGCGGCGGACGCGCGGGACTGATGGGCACCGTGGCGGATGCCGCACTCGCCAACGGCGGCCAAGTGATTGGCGTGATCACCAAGCTGCTGCAGAACCGCGAACTGGCGCACCTGGGGGCGACAGAATTGCACGTGGTGGACACGATGCACGAACGCAAGATGATGATGGCGACACTCGCCGATGCCTTCGTCGCGCTCCCGGGCGGGCTGGGCACGCTGGACGAACTGTTCGAGATTCTCGCGTGGGCGCAGCTTGGCATTCACAGCAAGCCTGTCGGCCTGCTCAACACGTGCAACTTCTACGACAAACTCTGGGAGTTTGTTGACCATGTAGACCACGAGAGTTTCCTGAGACTCAATCACCGCACCGATGTGATCTTCGAGCCAGACGTGACCCGGATGATCGATCGGCTCGCCACGTGCGTACGGGGATGATCGCCTGACCGACGGACGGTCGCGGTCAACTCACTTCGCACCACGCTGCATGCGGTGCGCGTACATCTTTGCCAGCGCAAAGTCCGCAACACCCGGAAACATACCCGCCAGGCCCAAGCCCAGCCGCATCGGAAGACTGGTCCACACCTCACCCTTCGGGCTGTGCAGGCACGTCACCACTGCATCGGCGACGCGCGACGGCGGCTGCATGAACCGCTCGGGAGTCTTGCTCAGCAGTTTCGCCCCGCGTGCTTCAACCTTCTCGAAGAACTCGGTCTTGGTCCCCACCGGGTGCACACTGCTGACGAAGATGCCTTGTGCACGCAGTTCATGCCGCATGGCTCGCGCGAAGTGATCCTGCATGGCTTTGCTCGCGCAGTATGTCGCGTACATCGGAATACCGATCTTCGCGAGACAACTGCTGCACCACAGCACGTGGCCCTTGCCCGCTTTGGTCATGTGCTTGAGCGCAGGACGAATCACATTCACACTGCCCCAGAAGTTGGTTTCAAACATCGCACGAATGTCGTCATCGCTCTGTGACAGAAACGACTGCTCCACGCCGTAGCCGGCATTCGCGAAGACGCTGTAGATGGAACCAAACTCGCGCACCGTGGCATCAACGAGCGCTTCACACTCGTCCGGCTTGGTCACATCGCATGCAACCGTGATCACTTTGCCGCCCTCGCGTTTGATCTCCGCGGCCACGGCCTCGAGCTTGTCGACCCGGCGTGCGGCAACGGCGACCGGCATGCCCCTGCGAGCGCACGCCAGCGCTGTGGCGGCGCCGATGCCGGAACTCGCTCCCGTGATGGCAATGGGCAGATGACGAAGGTCTTTGGGCATGCTGCATCGTTGCACCCACCTGCACAAAGTCCAAAACGCAACAGGACGCCGCGATTGACGCGACGTCCTGTGTGCATTGCTGCGTGAGACTTACTTGGTGATCGCTTCTTCCGTCTTTTCACCGGCGTAGTGAATGTCGCTGCCCAAGCCCTTGACGGTCTGGCAGCCGGCCATCACTGCGGCAAGAGCGAGCAGAGCGAGCGAGATCTTCGTGCGAGTCTTCATGGTCGTCCCTTTACTGATCATGTTCATGCGGCGACACCGCCGTTGCACCAGTATACCACAAGAGCCCGGGCGCGTGGGCGATCAATCAAAGCCCATGGATTCAGCACCGTCCTTACCACTGCCTTTGGGTGCCCGTTGCAACAGCCAGCGGAACTCGGGTAGCTTTGCCACCAGCGCCGTCATCGCATAGACGCCGCCCCCCACGACAACACACACCGCCAGCAACCCGGCATGATGCATCCACCGACTCGGCTCCCCGAGACCGCGGTGCCACATCCAAATGACGGCCAGCACCGCCGCCGCCATGGCCGCGGACACCAGAGCAATGCGTGCCCAACTGCCAAAGACCTCGCGCGAGAAAGGCGACACGCCCAGCCGCTTGGGCATGAAGAGAATGAGCGCGAGGCACTGCGCCGCCGCGCTTGTCGCCGTCGCGAACGCCAGACCCGCCTCACGCAGATGCCAGATGAACGTGAAGTTCAGCGCCACGTTGAGGAGCACGCATGCCATTGCAATGCGCATGGGCGTTGTCGTGTCGCCCTTCGCGTAGTAGGCCCTCGTCAGCACGTGGTTCACGCTGTAGACCCACACCGCCGGCGCGAACCCCAGCAGCACTGTCGCCGATCGCGCCAGCCCGTCGCTGCTGAATGCACGCTCACCGCCGCCAAAGATCGTCGCCACCAGATCGTGCCGCACCAGAATCAGACCGATGCTCGCAGGCAGCCCGATGAAGAAACTCAGTCGCAGGCCGCGCCGCAGATGCTGTGTGAACTCCTCCGGCTTGTCGCTGCTGCGAGATAGCAGCGGAAAGACCGCTGTTGCGACCGCGATGCCAAACACCCCCAGCGGAAACTGGTACAGCGTCTGCGTGTAACTCAGAATTGAGTTGCTCGCATTGTCAAGCGGCACAGGCCGGCCGAACATCGTCGCGCCGATCCAGATGGGCCACATCGCCACCAGCGTGTCGAGCATGCTGTTCAGTTGCAACGTCCCCAGCCCCAGCACCGCGGGCATGAAACGCTTGAAGACTCTGCTCGCATTCTCTCTGGCCTCACTCGCGCCCGTGCGCCACGCCACCTTCCCGCGAAGGTTCGCCAGCGCCCACAGCACCGTCAGCCAACTCGCCAGCAGCGCCGCCGCTCCGACGCTGTACGCCGCGGCGGTGTCCCCTTTCGCCAGACCAAGCCAGAAAACCGCCCCCGCCACGATCTGCAACAGATTGAGCAAGATCGGCGCGGCGGCGGGAATGGCGAATCGTCCATGCGCCTGCAGCATGCCGCCGAGGATCGCGGCAAGACACACCGCCGGCATCATGGGCAGCATCAGGATGATGAGCTTGAGCGACAGCCCGCCATCTTGACCGACAGGCCAGAACGCGAGACGCAATAACAGCGCAGTGATGATGATCGCCGTAATGGCACTGGTGACGAGCGTCGTGAGCGAGACAACCAGACTCGCCAGTTCTCGTGCACGAGCGGGATCATCACGCTTCAGCAGTGCGTACTCGGGCAGGAATGCCGCCGAGAGGGCCCCTTCTCCAAAGAGCCGGCGAAAGAAATTGGGCAAGGCATAAGCCGCGCGAAAGCTCGAGCCCAGCAGACCGTCGCCGAACAGTCGCGCCGTCAGTACATCTCGTGCCAAGCCGGCAAAGCGCGAAAGAAGCGTGAGGCCCGAGACCACGCGAACCGCGCCCGCGAGAAACCCCGTCGCATCGCGCTCGGTCATCTGTCGCGGTGACGGTGCGGAGTCGCTGTCTGTCGAGGTTGGGGCGTTGCCTGCCATGAATGCTGGGGCGATTATCGGCTTGGCGGGCTCATCTGCTTGCGTCGCTGCCACTGGGCTACCAGCAGCAACGCGATGCTCCCCAGCAGCACGCCCCCGGCGTTCGCTCCGTAGTCCTCCAGCGTCGCGGTCCGGCCCGGAACCAGCATCTGCGTGCTTTCATCCACCGCCGCATACGCCAGCGTGACGATCGCGCACATTCCGATGTTGGCGGTGCTCCATCGCGGTCCAAAGAGCGACAACATGGCGAGCAGACTCGTCCAGAGCGCGAAGACGGTGAGGTGAATCCACAGGTCAGGTCTGCCCGGCGCGTTGATCTTGAGTTGTGGCCAGTGAGTCGCCGTGGCGATGATCAGGAAGTACGCCCCGAAGGCGACTTTCCAAAGCACATGCACACGCGACGAGTCACGCGCGGTCTGGTCTGGGTTGTTGACCGCCCCACCGTTCACGCCTGAACCGCCGCGGGCTGTACCGGCACGACGATTTCAGGCGCTGCATCCACCTTAACCGGCGCGGGAGGCGTGATGCCCTGGCGCAGAAGCATCGCATCCCACTCCTTGATGAGGCCGTCGGCGAGATCACGATAATCCGCCGCGCCCGGAGCCTGCGGGGCGTATTCAAAGATTGTCTGACCGAAACTGGGGCATTCGGCGAGTTTGATGTTGCGGCGAATGAATGGCCGCAAGACACGCGCGAAACGCCACGGCGTTTCCTGATCGCGAGCGGCGTCGAAGAAGCCCTCCAGATCGGCGACGACTTCCTTGCTGTGCATCAGGTTGCCGTCGTGCATGCACAGCACGGTGCCGGTGACACGCAACTTGGGATTGAGCGACTGGCCCATGAGGGCGACGGTTTCGAGCAGTTTGCCCACGCCTTGCAGGGCGAGGAAGTGGGCCTGCATGGGGATGATGACTTCGCGGGCTGCGGCGAGGCCGTTGAGGGTGAGCAGGCCCAGGCTGGGCGGGCAGTCGATGAGGATGAACTCGTACGCGTCGCCGAGGGTGTTGAGGGCACGTTCGAGGCGCTTCTGGCGATCGGGGACGCTGGCCAGTTCGGTTTCGGCGGCGGCAAGGTCGGTCAGCGCGGGCAGCACGGCGAGGTTGTCGCGTGTGGTGCGGATGATGCCAGCGATGTCGGCTTTGTCGTCGACCAAGACGTCGTAGACGCTGGTTTGCAGGGCGGCGGGGTCGATGCCGACGTGCAGGGTGGCGTGGGCCTGGGGGTCGAGATCGATGAGCAGCGTCTTGCGGCCTGCGCGGGCGAATGCCGCTGCAAGGTTCACGGTCGTGGTGGTTTTGCCCACGCCGCCTTTTTGGTTCATGAACGCGATGATCCGCCGGGGCCTGCTGCTTGTCATGTCTCGCTTCCCTGCATGAATGTCGCAGTATAAGCGGGAAAGCAAGCAGACAGCGACCGCGGGGGGCGGGCTGGCCAAGGCTTTGATTGTGCTTTCTTTCCGCGTGCAAAGGATGATCGCCTGCCGCTTGCACGGCAGTCTGCGGGCTTTGCACCGGAACGGCGGGCTGGGGGCATGGCTCGCTTGCGCGAGTCATTGCGGCGTGTTCCGCAAAGATGTGATCTGCTCACCTGGCTTTGCCAGTGCCAAGCGTGCAGACCGCATCTGCTCCAGACCGTGGCGCCGGGCAGAGTTGAGCCACACCTTGCACGCCGCGGGATCAATGGACGCGCGGGGCAGGTGACGTGACGTTCGCATTGAGTCGGCCGAATTCCGGACTTTCGTCCCTGCCCTTCCGCCCTCTTGCGTTCGCTTCCGTCCCCTTGGCCGCCGTGCCCGCAGACGCGACGTGCACTGTGTGACCGCTCCCTGCCGGAGCGACCGATGCTCTGTTCGCAGAAGGTTGCGGGGCGTTCGCGCTTTTTGTGCCATGAGCACAAAGCGCGCGCACAAACGCGGTCAGTACATGCAGATTTTTGGTGGCGGGCTTGCAGTACAGTGTGGTATGCGGCTGTGGGCGGTCAGCACGGTGTATGCGGGGGTGGCGTTTGCCGCGGGGTTTGTGCTGGGGACGGTGCGGGTGTTGGTGCTGGAACCGTGGCTTGGTGAAGTGGGCGCGGTGCTTGTCGAGGGACCGGTGATGCTTGGCGTTTCGTACGTTGCCGCGCGGTGGGTGGTGGCGCGGTGGATGCGAGATGCTCCGCGCGGGCGGCGCGTTGCGATGGGGTTTCTCGCGCTGGCGATGTTGCTGCTTGCTGAACTTGCGATTGCGCCGGTTGTGCTGCGTGATGCGGAGGGTGGGTGGCTGCGCGGGTTTGCTGCGAAGTTTGCGACGGCGGCGGGTGTGATTGGAGCGGTGTGGCAGTTGTTGTTTGCGGTGATGCCGGCGGCGATATCGTTTACGCATGGAAGAAGGGGAACTGTCGATTGAAGCCGTCGCTGAGCGCGATGCGATTATCGCGGAGATTGAACTTGCGTTTGCGACGGCGAAACGCGGCAAGCCTGCGATCTCGTGGAGCGAGACTCGGGCGATTGACGACTACGCGGACGAGGAAGGGCGAGAAGCGGCGCGCAAGCTTGATACCGAGGGGCACTGGAGCGAACTTGTTGATGACCAACGGTGGCAGCCGTTTCCGGGCCTTGGGGGATTCTCGTTCATCAATGCAGAGGGGTTTCGATACTACCTGCCGCCGACGATGATTCGATGTTTACGGGGCGACAACAGCGAGTGGTATCCGGGCCATTTGCTTGGATGCATCGAGAGTTTTGCAAGCGAGAGCGCGGCGCGGCGACTTGTTGCCGGGCCGGGCGGCGAAGTGCGGGTCGTCCCCGACAAGTCGCGGCCTGTGGTGTGGTCAACGGCACAACTGGTGTGCATCGCGAAGTTCATTGCGTGGATGGCGCGGCATGATCCTGCCTTGGAGATGAACGCGTCGATCGGGTATGAGAACGTGTGGGCGGTTGCGCTGGAGCGGAAGTGGAAGCATCTTCTCGTCCAAATGTGACGTTGCGGGCGGGGAAGGTGGGCGGCGGCCCGGCACTTTGGTTCACGGACCCCCAGGGAAGAACTGCACGGGTAGCCGAAGAGCCCGTCGCTTATCGCACATCCTGATTGAACGCTGGCGGTGTGTAATCTGCCCGCGCGACAGCGTTGATTCAGCGAAGGCCGGTCGCACGAGCGCATGAGTGCGTTCACGCGCGGGTCGAGTTCATTGCAGCCACGTGCAGTGCTTCATTTGCTAATGAGGCATACGTCGCCATCGATCTGCACTTCACCCAAGTAGGCGCGGACGTCGTACGGGGCGATGACGCCTTGATCGTGGTCGCCGTCGGTGCCGGTGCTCCAGAGGGAGTAGCCGCTTTTTGTCGCGATGTACAGCAAGTCGGCGTTGGTGGCAAATGTGTCTTTGGTTGCGGATGGAGGCAGGAGGTCTTTGAGATCAGCGAGCGTGGCGGGATACTGGCCATGTCGCCCGCGGAAGACTTCTGCGGCACAGGCGATGAGGGCTGCGTTGTACGAGGCTTCGCTCTGGTCGCGGGTTCGGGCGGCTTTCGCAAGATCCATCGAGAGCAGTTCGAGCACGATGTAGTTGATTGAATCCCCGAGCGATCGCTGTGGATTGAGATCAAGACCAATGCGCTGCTGAAAGGGCATGTCCGCGGCGGCGGTGAGACAGTCGAAGTACGCGTTGACCTCAGCCTCAACCACTTTGCGGGACGCGAGGAAAGGCCCGCTGATGTTGACCCACCGAGATGGATTCGATTCGGGATCCTGCAATCGCAGGATTTCGTGCACGATGGCATAACCGTCACCTGTGCCGTCGTCTGTGTACACGTGCTGCAGCGTATCAAGGACGGTCAGACGCTCGGAACTGACGGCACGCACGAGGCTGTACGAATGGCGGTCATGAAGCAGTTCAACCAGCAGCGCGTCAGCGAGTTGCGGCGAAAGATCCCCGCACACGGCGCGACGTGTGATCTGCTTTGCAAGCATTTGTCGGGCAGCAAGCGAAACCAATGTGTCGAACATGCCGCCTTGTTGCGCGAGGATTCGTGAGGCCGCCAGGGACTCTCGTACGGCCGCGGTTGCAGCATTCACGTCGTTCGCGACTATCGCCTTGTCGAGCCGAAGAGTCTGGAAGCGCGTCATGGATCGCGTTGCACCGAGCTCAGGCATAAGCACGGCAATCAGAGGGGTCGATGGGTCGTAATCGCGGAGCGCGCCTTCGAGCTGTGGGAGGCACACCGTCGCGTCGAAGGCGCCATGCATGCGGAGATATTCAAACGCGGCCTCGACCCGCAAGCGATTGGATTCGTCGGTCGTGCCGTCGAGCACTGCGTCGACGTCGATTTGGGCGTCTGCGGGAAGCTTGCCAGCATGGAGCGCTCCCAATCGCGGAAATTCGGAGACGATGTCGATGAAGGTGGGAAAGAGGGGAGCGTTCTCAGAGGGAAAGGCGTCGCGAGCGGCTGTGCGAAGTTGGACGGTGTAGTCAGTTGAGGGCTGCGCCTTGACACTGATGCAGTAGTACCAACTGGCGCCGAGTAACAGACCGGAGACCGCGGCGATACAGCCGACGGCGGTGATAAGTTTGGTTCGCAGCGTCATGTGAGTCCCCCATTGCGTTGCGTGGAATGTCGTGTCCGTGCGGTCGTGGCGGGCGCTCTCTCGGATGCGGATAGCAAACGCGCCGCTCGTGAGAAGTGAGAGTAGTGCAGATGGTGATGTGTCAAGCAATTGACAGCTGAACGCTCGAGGCTAGACGCCGGCGAGCACGTCGATAAAGCAGCGCAACGGCGGGACGAGGGCAAACGAGCAGCTCAACTCTCTTTAGCAATCGACCATGCATAAACACGTGCAACCTGATGAACTGGATGGATCAGGTCGCTGACTTCAGCCACGAATCGACGCCCAAGAGGCACACTCAACACTTGGGTGGCTATCAACTCGAACGATCGCACGAGAGGTTCGAGCGGCACTTTCGCAACAACGTGTTCGTACCCAATCACGACTACAACTCGCTGTTCCGGCCCGTTGTGATTGAGAAGCTTCATCGCGTCGGCCAAGGAACTGACGTTACCTGCGTACGGATGAAGCAGATTCTGGGACCAATGCTCAGCTTCCTTCGCGTTGTCGCCGAAAGGTCGCGCGATCTTCAGTTCGATCGCCCAATGGTTGGGAACCAATATGTCTGGAAAGCGAGCGGTTCGTGCGTCCATCCACACATCGGGCTGATGTCGTTTCAGGTCGTCGATCAATGCACGGCACAGCCTTGTTTCGCTGTACGGACCGATGCCAGGTTGATACTCGCGAAAGGGCGGCTTTGACGAGCGGTACGCGACACCACTGGCGTCAATCCTCCTGATCGCTGCGGCGATGTCATTCAAGAGCGACTGCATGGCTTGCGTTTGCACGACCCAAGACGACGCCAGGCCGTGAGGAATCGAACAGGCCCGCCTGTTCTACCGAGGATGATGCAGCTTTACAAATTCCCCCGCCGCTCCTGCTCCAATTCCAGTGCCTCAAACAGCGCCTTGAAGTTGCCCTTGCCGAAGCTCTGTGCCCCGCGCCGGCAGATGATCTCGAAGAAAAGCGTCGGGCGGTCTTGGAGGGGTTTGGTGAAGAGTTGGAGGAGGTAGCCTTCATCGTCGGCGTCGACCAGGATGCCGAGCTTGCGGACGGCTTCGTGGTCTTCGCGCACGGCTTGGTGGCCGTGTTGCTGGAGCATGCCGTTGACGCGGTCCCAGACCTTTTCGTAGTAGGCGTCGGGGAGGGAGAGGAAGTCGACGCCACGGCTGCGGAGGGCGGCGATGGAGTGGAGTTCGTCGTCAGTGCGAAGGGCGAGGTGTTGCACGCCTGGCGTGTTGCTGTGCCAGTCGAGATATTCCTGCACCTGGCTCTTGCGCTTGCCGGGGGCGGGCTCGTTGATGGGGATCTTGATGAGGCCTTGGCCGCTGCTCATGACTTTGGACATGAGCGCGCTGAAGTCGGTGGCGATGTCCTTGTCATCGAAGTGCATGAACATGCTGAACTCGAGGACTTGTTCGTAGAACTTGACCCAGTCGTTCATTTTGCCGAGTTCGACGTTGCCGACGAGGTGGTCAACGTATTTGAGGCCGCAGGGGTTCTTCTTGTTGTAGTCGTTGATGGTGAGGATGGGGTTGATACCGCCTGCGCCGGCGGAGGCGGCGGTTGTATCGAACTTGCGGAAGCGCGGCATGAAGGCGGCGCCTTGTTTGACTTTGGTGAGGTCGTACGCGCCGGTACGAGAGACGAAGGTGTGGTTGACGCGGCCGAAGGTTTTGATGCCGGCCATGGTGACGGTGCCGTGTTCGTCTTTGAAGTGGCGCGGTTCGTAGGCGGGCTGTGCGCCGTTGGAGATAGCGCGTTCCCATGCCTTCTCAGCGTCGTAGACGTTGAAGGCGACGTCCTTGACGCCGTCGCCGTACATAGCGACTTCCATGGCGGCGTGATGGGTTGGCGAAAGCGGGCTGGTGAGGATGAAGCGGATGTTGCCTTGGGTGAGGAGGTAGTGCGAGGCGTCGCGCGAGCCGGAGGTCAGATCGGAGACTTGCTCGATCTGGAAGCCGAAGCAGTGGGCATAGAAGAAGGCGGCCTGCTTGGCGTTGCCGACGTAGAACTGCACGTGATCGACGTCGATGAGGTGCAGGGGGTCGTTGGCGAAGGAAGGCTTGGTGTGGGCTGCGGGGGACATCGTGGTCATGGGAGCCTCCGGGGAGATAGGGGAATTGTATGGGGCGTGGGCGTTTTTGTGTATCGATGCTGGAAGTGCGAGACTGCCACCCAGCCATGCGGCAACGCCGCTGGAGATGCAACGTGGGACTTTGAGCAAAGTTGATGATGTGCGGGTGGGGCTGCTGGCCGGGGTGGTCGGGGCGAACGGCGACGCGGACTGTGCAAAAAGCAAACGATCTTGCGGGCACGGGGCACGCAAGATCGGTTGGGCGGGTGAAGCGGAGAGGGGGGGATTCGAACCCCCGATGACCCGGAGGCCATACTAGTTTTCGAGACTAGCCCATTCAACCGCTCTGGCACCTCTCCGAATGGGAGGGATTATAGACCGATCTTGGCAGGCGGTCGCGGGGTGGTGATGTGTGGCGGTGGATTGCGGGCGATCATGGTGCTTGCTCGCGAGCGACCGGCAAGCCGGAGCGATGCGTGCGGGCGAGCAGCAGCGTGACGAGGCCGCGGGCGACGGCGGAGGCGATGAAGATGGTGACGAAGGCTCCGTAGACGCCACCCATGCGTTCGAGCGTTGCGCCGCCCACGATGCTGCCGGCGGTGCCGGCCCCCCACTGCCCGAGGGTGTGAATGCTGAGCAGGCTGGTGCGTTCTTCGTCATCGAAGAGTTCGAGGGTGGCAAGCATGACGCCCAGTTCCCACGTGGCGATGGTCATGCCGGCGATGAGTTGGGCGACGGCGAGGTAGAGCGGATCGGTACTCAAGGCCCAGAGCAGCGGGACGGGAGTCATCATGATGCCGGCGTAGATGAGCAGGCGACGACGGCCGCGACGCTGGGCGATCTCGCCCGCCCAACTGACGGTAAGAGCTTTGCCGAGATACCAGATGACGATGAGACCAGCCCACTGAAGGAAGGAGAGTTCCGCGATCTTCTTGACGTACGCGGCCCAGAAGGGCGAGCCGATCATCATGGCGAAACTGAAGAGCGCGAGGACGCCCAGCAATCGCCAGCGGCCATCCTGTCGCAGACGCACGACGGCTTCTCGCAGGTTCAGCGAGCGGTGTGAGCGGGTGAGGTCAGGGGGCTCGATGTGCTTGTGGAGATAAAGCGTGCTGACCGCCCGTGTGACGCCAGCGAGCATGAAGAGCATCGCGAAGCACACGAGCGTTGGACGCTCGAGCAGGGCGGTGTTCATCCAAGGCCACCATGCGAAGAACTCGGCGAGACGGGGGGTGCCGTCGGCGGCTGCATCGAGCATGGCCGCGCCTGCAACGATGGCCACGATGGCGCCAAGCTGCAGCGTGCGGATGCGACGGGCGAAGAAGGTCGCGCGAATGGGACCTGGCACAAGGCGGCCCATCATGGCTGTCCACGGCGATCCACCGACAACCGCTCCGGCGTAATAGATGCTGGCGACGACGAAGACGAGCCACATGGGGGCGGTGCCAAAGAGTGCAATGAGCGCGAGAGCCGGGCAGGCGAGCGTCTGCACGGCTGCGCAGATAACCACAGCGCGGCGGTAACTGCGCACGTACTCGACAAGATGCGGCGCGAAGAGCTGCAGGAGCGTCGCGAGCATGACGGGCACGGTGGCGACGAGGCCGCTACCGACATCGCTGCCGAACATGTTGAGGATGAAGAGCGGGAAAAATGTCTCCGCGAATCCGACCATGAACATGTAGAACAGACCGTCGATGGTCGAGCAGCGGAGATTGTGACGGACGACTTCAGCCTTCACGAGAACGATTCCGAGTGCGCTGCAAACGAAGAGCCGCTCGCGTGACGCTGCGCGAAGCGTAGTGAGCGTGATGTGTGATCACCATCGGGAATCGCCCGATTCGGTGCGCGTAGCGGCTACACGTTGCTTGCGGGACATGACTGCGGGAGAACTCGTCACGCGTAGCTTGCTGCTGCCGCGTGAAGGCACAGCCACGCACCGTACGGACACGGTGCGTGGTCTGTGTGCGTGTGTGCACTACCAAACTGGAGTTACAACGACTGCGCGTTATGGGCAGTTGCCGCCGGCCAGAACCGTGAAGAAATCAATGATGTCCTGATCCTCGGGGAAGACACCGTTGTTGTTGAAGTCGATGTCGTTACAGCCCGCGACAGCATCGCATGTGAGCGGATTGCCGCCGGCCAAGACCTCGAAGAAGTCGAGCACGTCCTGATCCTCGGGGAAGACACCGTTGTTGTTGAAGTCGATATCGTCGCAGACCGGGCCGCCGCCGAGTTCGTAGGCGCCCATGTCCACCGCGCTTCCGGCGATACGGGATGCGCCAGCGAGATCGAGCAGCGACGAAGCAGGCACGAATGCGTTGTTGCCCGTGTCAAGCGAGGGCGAGGTCGCGTTCAGGCGGAAGTTGCCGTTGGGTGCGTCAACGAAGTCAGGATCGAGATTGATGTTGCCAGTGCCGGCGTAGCCACCTGACACGTTGGAATTCTCGACGACCAGGGCGATGACGGGCAGCGATGCAGGGAACATGCGGCGGCTGTTGGCGAGACTGCCACGGACGATGCTGTTGCGCACGCGCAGGACGGCGGTACCGGACATTTGGAAGGTGCGATTGAAGGGGTCGGGGACGTTGTCGATGAGGGTGCAGTTGATGAACTCGCCGCGGCCGTTGCTCTCGAGGCTGACGCAGCCGGATGCACCGGTGTTGCCGTTGAACAGGCTGCTGGTAAAGGTGAAGTTGGTCCGGCGACGAAGGATGACCGTTGAACTCGAGCCGCCGTTATTGGGATCGTCGAGCAAGCCGTTGTTGATGAACGTGCAGCGGTCGATGACGCCTGACACAGGAGCGACGTTGGCGAAGATGGGGCCTTCTGCGGCGAAGGCGGCGCCTGAACCACCGGGTGATTGATTCTCAGTGAAGGTGGAGTCGCTGATGTTGAGGATCGTCACGTCGGTTGACGTGCTGACGCCTACGCCGCCACCCGAACCGCCTGGGGTTTGATTGCGAGTGAAGGTACTGCCGGTGATCGTGGCGGTGCCGCTCTCTATGCTGACGCCGCCACCGGTACTACCTGCATTGATGTTGTCTTCAAAGGTGCTGTCAGTGATGATCGTATTGGAGTTGGAGGCGTAGATACCTCCGGCTTGGTTGGCGCGGAAGATCACGTTGGTGACGGTGAGATCGCCGCTACCGATGTAAATCCCGCCGCCCGAACCACCGTCGAGAGAGGTGTTGTTCTCAAAGATGCCACCGGTGACGGTCACGGTGCTGTTGTCGGCGTAGATGCCGCCACCGATGCCGCCGCCAGTCAAGTCGTTGCCCGTGAAGGTTGAGTTGGTGACAGTGAGCGTGCTCGTCGAGACGCCGACTGCGCCGGGATTACCAGCGGCGCTGGCATCTTCGTTGTTGATAAAGGTGCTGTCGGTGATGATGACGTTGGACAGACCGACGATATCAAGAGCGTTTCCGCCGAATCCGTCGCTCGTGTTGTCACGGAAGGTCGTGCGGAGGAACGTGGGTGAGCCGTCGACGACGGCTGCACCAGCACCGGTGTTGCCGCCGGTCAGCGTGTTGTTGGAGACGATGCAGTCGACAATGGTGGGTCCTGCGGCATTGATTTGGATAGCACCGCCGCTGGCGGTCGCAGAGTTTGCATCACGCAGGGTGAAGCCTACGAGGCGTGAAGAGGCGGATTCGCCAGTAGCGAACGTCACCAGGGGTGCGATGCTCCCGCCGCCGCTGATGATCGTGGTGGCTGCGCCGACGGAGGATCGCACGGTGATCGCTTTCCCAAGGAAGTTGAGTTGCTCTGTGTAGGTGCCAGGTGCGACAACGATTTCGTCACCATTCACTGCCGCAGCGATGGCATCTTGAATCGTCGGCTGGTCAGCAGGAACATTGATGATGGCAGCTTGTGCAGCACCTGCATAAACAACGAGGGTCAAAGCGAACGAACGGGCGTGACAAAGCATTAGGCAGTTCCTCTCTGTTGACAATGGATACTCTGTTGCGGACACGAATGCGTCATCTGTGCAGGATACAAGAATGACATGCGGAATTCGTGCATTCAGGGGCATTCGCCGCCTGCAAGCACGTTGAAGAAGTCGATAACATCTTGATCTTCTGGGAAAACGCCGTTGTTGTTGAAGTCGATGGTGTTGCAACCCTGAATCGGATCACACGTATTAGGACTGCCACCGGCCAGGACGTCGAAGAAATCGATCACATCTTGATCTTCTGGGAAAACGCCGTTGTTGTTGAAGTCGATGGTGTCGCAGGGGACAGCCACGGAAAGCCAGTAACGATTCGGATCGGCACAACCGGTCGGAGGCAGCGGCACGCCATTTTCAGTGAACTCGTGCGCGACCACGAACCAGTACTCGCCGGCTGAGAGGTCAAGGATGTCATCGACAGTGCCGCACTCGCGGACGGTGAAGAACTGGGCCTCAAAGAAGCCGGGGCAGGGCGGCACAGCGATGGTGAGGCGCATCGGGAACTCTGCATCGGCGCGGACGCGGAGCGTTGTGTCGGTGTCGAGGACGACGCGGTACCAGTCGGTGTCGCGGAGAGCGCCGTTGAAGAAGGACGTGCCGACATAGGTTTGTCCGAGGGAGAGCGGGATGTTTGAGGGTGGGGAAGCATTGCAGCCGCCGTTGAGGTCTTGGCCGCAGAGCTCGATTTCTGGCGTCGCGTTGCTGGGCGGTTCGAAGATGGTGCAGGGAGCGAGGCCCAGGACGAAGGGCGTGCCCGAAGCGTCGCCCTGGGTGCCGATGCGAGTGGCGACGCGGATGTAGTAGTCGGAGTTGGCCTGCGCGATGAACGATTTGTAGTCGCCGAATCCGCCCGAGGGGCAATCGAAGAAGGTGATAGAGCTTGTTGCGGGGGTGCAAGCAATCTCGGGCCCGCCGCAACCTTGGAAGATGGAGTAGGTGACGTCGAAGGCGCCGATGCCGCAGTCGGTGATGAAGACGCCAGTGCGGACGGGAGAAGTGAAGCGGAACCAGACATCGCCTGTGCCCAGGCAGCGTGGCTCGTCGTTGGAAGAACCATCGATGACGGCGATGTTCTGGCCCACGACAGCCTCGGCGGCGTCGATGCAGTTGTCGTTGCTTGGGATGTTGACGTAGCGAGCGCTCAGATTGCCTATGCCGACAGGCTGATCGCCTCGGGCGGCGACGCGGACGCGATACGAGGCGTCTTGGGTGACGGGGATGATGATGCGACCAAAGCGCTGGCAGAAACGGAAGTCGCAGGCGAGTTCGGAAGCGGCGGGGCTGCAGGAGTCGTACGCAGTGATGACGACGCTGTCGATGCCTTGGGATTCGCCAATGTTGTTGGAGTCGCAGGTGCTGAGTTCCACAAAGCCAGTGGAAGGCGCGATGAAGGAGAACCAGACATCGTTCACGCCGCCCCCGCACGAATCGGAGCGACTGGTGTCAGCGCCGCTGACATCGAAAGTCGTGGTGTAGATCGCGCCGTCATCGGTGATGCTCAACTCCTCAGCGTTGGCGCAGTTGTCGTTGGCAGGCGCGGGCGGGAAGAAGATTTTGAGTGTGCCAGCACCACCACGGGTGTTGCTCACGCGAACGAGCACATCCTGGTCTTGCGTAACTTCAGAGCCCATATATGCGCCAAGTCCGCAGGTTTCGCAGTCGTTGCCCAGCAGCGTTGCTCCCGAGCAGTCGCTGTACAGGGTTAGATTTTCACGGGAGAAATCTGGATTGGAGTCAGTGCACGTACTGAAGATCGCACGTCCTGATTGCGTGGGCGTGTAGCGGAACCATACATCGACATTTGGTGTGTTGAACGCGCAGCTGTCGACCGGAAGTTCAAGTGAATCGGCGATGGTCGCAGCAATTGCAAACTCACCTTCGCCCACGGGTGTCGCGTTGCCGCAGAGATCGTTGGGTGAAGGCAACTGCTGCCGGATGCGCAGGGTGGCAGTGCCGGGAATATTGAACGAGGCATTGGCGAAACGGACGAGATAGTCGGTGCCCGAAACAATGGGTGTCAGAAAGCGCGAGCCAAAGCCAGCGCAGTCGCCCCGAGCGCAGTCGATCTCTGTTGGCGATTCGCACGTTCCAGAGAAGAGCGTGAGTGCACCGCGCGTATCTGCAACCGGGCCGCAGGTTTCGAAGACTGCGATTCCAGTGAACGGAGCGGTCCAGCGGAACCACACATCGCGCACGTTGGGGACGCCGCAGCTATCGATGCTGTCGTTGGTTGCTGCGCGATTGTCGATGCTCCAAGGCCCCGCGCCACTGATCACGATGGCAGTGCTGCAGTCGTCGCCCGTACTGAAAGCCAATCCCTCCGTCACCGTCAGCACACCCGAGCCGCGTGCAGGATTCGCGGCGTTCTTGCCGGCAACGCGAATCAGGTATTGCTGATTCGCGATGGCGTTGACGAGCATTTGACTGCGGACACCGCACGCTGAATTGTCGTTGCAAGCGCGTTCACCGCTGGAACAGGTTGGCCACATGTCCAAGGTTGTGTCAAACGTCGCTGGGGACCCGCAGGTGTCGAAACGTGCGATGCCGGTGACGGTTGCTGTCCAAAGGAACCAGACATCCGCGCCGGAGCGGTTTTCCGAGCAGAGGTTGCTGGTAGCTTGCGTCGTGGCGGCAGTGTTGTCAAAGGCAAACGACCCGGCTCCGCTGATGATCTGGGCGCCAGCGCACTGGTCATTGCTAGGCTGCGCACCAGCGGTCGCGGCGAGCAAACCAAGGAGTGCCACCGCGCTGTACATGCGCAGACTTTGAAATCGATTTGACACTATCGGATTCCTTTCACTCGTATCGTGTTGCCGCGCTGCGTTCACCGCCTGTTTGAGCCCAAAGTACACCAGCGCAACTTTCGCGACGCTGGCGCGAGGAAGGGATGACTTCAGGGGCATTCGCCGCCTGCGAGAACGTTGAAGAAGTCGAGCACGTCCGGATCCTCGGGAAAGACACCGTTGTTGTTGAAGTCGATGTCGTTGCAGCCTTCGACGACGTCACAGGTGGCAGGCGTGCCGCCAGCGAGCACTTCGAAGAAGTCCAGCACATCCTGATCTTCGGGAAAGACACCGTTGTTGTTGAAGTCGATGTCATCACAGACAATCGCGGGCTCATCACGTTCGAAAGCGCCCATGTCAACGATGGGAGCGGGTCCCGCGCCCGTGTCGGGTGCGCCCGCCACATCGATGAAGCGCGGCGCGCCAGTCAGATCAACGGTGATGGAGGTGCCCAGCGGGGTGTTGTCGCCGGCATCAATCGCGGGCGATCCACCGGCCAGAGTGAAGTCGCCGTTGGCGGCATCGCTGAAGAGCGGATCGAACGAGAGGTTGGTCGCGCCTGCGTATCCGCCTTGAATGATGTTGTACGAGGTGGGCACAACCGGCGCATTTCCGCCGCCGCTGTTCACCTCGACGATCAGGGGGCCGGTGTTGCCCCAGATGACGTTATTGATGAGTTCGTCGTTCTGCGCCGTTGTGATGTACAGCGCGTTTCCGACGTTGTTCGCGACAGTGTTGTTGATCAGGCGATGCGAGCCGTTGCCGTCGAGGGCGATGGCGCCATCGTTGTTGGTACTGGTGTTGCCAGCGAACAAGGAATTAGTGATCGTCGTGATCGCGCCGTCGCACCACAGACCGCCGCCGCGGGCCGCGGTGTTGTTCAGGAACTTCACGCGGTCAATCTGAACGCTGCCATTCCTCGCGATGCGAGCGCCGCCGCCGTTGTTGCCAACCGCGCTGCAGTCGCGGAACGTCGCATCACGCAAGACCAGCGGGCCACTGCCTTCCACGAGAAGACCGCCACCAACGCGTGCATCACAGTCGATGAACTCCGCTCGCTGAATAGTGATGTTCGACACACCCACGCGGAGTCCGCCAGCATCGCCGAAACTGCTGCCAAACGGAATCGCATCGCAGTCGGTAAAGCGCACATCTTCAATCACGGCGGTGGAGTCAACTGGTCCGGTCACGCGTACGCCGTTGAGTTTGGAGCGCAACCCCGTGAACTCGGTCCGACGAATGGTTGTTCCGATGCTGCTGATGTTGAGCGCGGCGTTGTCTCCCCCATTGCTGCTCGAGATCGCGTTGGCCTGCACATTCGTAAAGACCGAATCCTCGATCACGATCGGCTGTGTTGGCGAGGTGATCGAGAACCCGCCAGTGTTCTTCGCAGTCACATTGGTGACTGTGGTGTTGTCGATCAGCATGGGTGTTGTGGCCGTGAACCCCGTCACGATGCTCGCCGCGCCGCCATCACCGCCTTGGCCGGGATTGGGGAAGGGAGCCGCCGTCGGAATCGCGCCACCGCCCGTGAATGAGTTGTCACTGAAGATGACTTGCCCGGTGAAAGTCGTTTCGACCAGCACGTGCCCACCATCCTGCGATGTATTGTCGATGAAGGTGTTGCCCGTGATCGTGAGTTGTTGACGCAGGGTGGTGTAGATCGCGCCCCCTTTGCCGCCAACGCCCAGTGCGGCGTCGCGCGTCGTATTGCGACGGAACGTGGAGTTGGTGACGCTGAAGACGGGCAGAGTGCTTGTCGAACGGCCCTCGAGATGCACCGCCCCGCCGTGGATCGTGAAGTTGTTGGCGGGATTGACTTCCACGCGATTGTCTTCGAACGTGCAGTCGTTGATGGCGAGAAAGCCTCTTGACGCACGGATTGCGCCGCCGCCATCACCCGCTGGGAAGCGGACGATGTTGTTGCGGAAGGTTGAGCGTTCGACGCGCGTGCCGTTGGGCGCGGTGTTGGCGCGGATGGCGCCAGCGCCGCCTGTCAGCACGAAACTGCCGCTCGTCGCGCCGGTGGCTTCATTGCCTTCAAAGGACGAGTCAGTGATGACCACCAGGGAACTGATCTGCACGGCACCTGCCACACCGGCTAAGTTGTTGCGGAAGATGCAGTCGTCGATCTGAACACCGCCGCCACTGGCGGAGACAGTACTGAGCGTGCTGAACGCGCCACCGGAACTGCCCGTTGCGCGGTTGCCGTCAAAGGTACAGAGGCTGATGTTGCACGCGCCCGTGCCACCGAAGGCAACCGCGCCGCCGCCGTTGCCGCTCGCCGTGTTGGTTGTGAATGTCGCACCCTGCAGCGTGAGGCTGGGGGACATGCCTGAACTGGCTCCAACGCGGATGGCGCCTCCTGCGCCACGCTCACTCAAGTTGCTCGTAAAGGTGCCTCCCGAGATGCTCAGGCTCGCCGTGTCGCGCACCGAGATTGCACCACCGCCGCCGAGTGTGGTCACCCCGCTGGGAACGTTGGCAGAGTTGTTTTCGAAGGTGGACCCGTTGACGGTGACGACGCTTGTACCCGTGACGCCAAGGGCACCACCGCCCATGCTGGTTGCGAGGTTGCCGCTGAACGTCGTTCCCGTGATGGTGGCGGTGGCGTTGTTGATGCTGACGCCAGCACCAACGCCCGAGGTCGCGGCATCAGTAAAGCTCGCGCCGTTGTTGCTGATCGTGCTGTTCAGAAGTGTGAGTCCCCCACCATTCACGTAGATGGCGGCCCCCACGCCGTCAGTCACCGAGTTGCTTGTGAGAGTGCAGGAGTCGACAGTGAGCGTGCTGCCTTCACTGAGGACCGCACCACCCGAGCCGATGACGCCGAACGCACCAGTGATCGTGAATCCACGAAGGGTCGCATTGGCGGAGTTCACGACACGAACGATCGGACCCGCGCTCGAGTTGATGGTTGTGTTTGTCGCGTTGCCCGCGGACTGAACGACCAGCGACTTGCCCAGAAGATCGAGTTGCTCGTTGTAGAAACCCGGAGCCACAAGCACGGTGTCACCCGGCGCGGCGGCATTGATTGCATCCTGAATCGTGGCGAAGTTTGCCGGGACAAGCAGCGTTGCAGCGCTTGCCGCGTGTGTCGCGAGCAGGCCAAGCAGCGACACATACGAACGACGACAACAAACGATCATGCGGACCTCCCTGGGGGTGCGAGGGACCTGGAACCAGCCACAGAATCGGACGACGGTCAGCCTAACCGAAGCGGAGAATCGTTGCAAGATAAATGTTCAAACATTTCCTCAGACTTTTCGCTTGCAGAGATTTCAAAGATCATGTACACTTGCGTTGGATGTCGCAGGTCGAACCCAAACATTCTCCAATCGTCGGATTTGACAGTGAAGCGGTCGATGTGCTGCGCGAGCTTCGCCGGACGTGCGCGGCGATCTTGGGGAGTTGCGGCGGTGTGGAACGGGCGATCCATCTGACCACTCGGCTTGGACTAGACCGCAGCCTGGGGTGGAAGGTGTGGCATATCGCGCAGGGCGTGGGGACGTGTCCTTCGGCGGCGCACATTCCGGGGCGGCAGGGATTCAAGCAGTTTCTTGATGCGGCGAAGCGACTGGGGGTTCAACCGGACCTGCTCGAGAGCGCGATGCAAGCCTTTGAGCGGTTCCGCAACCTCACAAACGTCCATGCAGGGGACCGGGCGTCGGCAGACATTCTGCTTGGTCCGCTGAGCGAGGAAGGTCGCAAACGGTTTGAACTGTCGATGCGGCGCGACGGTTTCCGGAGCCAGTCGCACTTTCTGGGCGTTCAGACACAGACGGCGTACCAACTCGACATCGTGCTGCCGCCACGTCCGGGTTACATGCCGGATGTTGCGCGCGTGCGCGGCTTCTTCGGGCTGCGACGGAATCGTGCGGATGTATCGTGGATCATCGCGAGAACGACGCTGGTACACAGCGACGGACCGTCGGCGGCACTGCATCGCAAGCCACTGGGGGACAGCAAGGAGAATCCGCTGCTGCTGACTCAGTTCTGCTCGCAGCCTTCGCTGCCGATTCGTCGGCGACTGCTCGCGGGCGTGACGGCGGAAGATGAACTGACGCCAGGCTCGGTCGGGCAACTGGCAGCACTGGACATCGTGACGGCGGAACTGATTTCCAACATGCCGCGGCGCGACGTGCGGACGGATGCGACACTGATGCACGTGGTGACGCCCGCGGAGCGGCTGTGCTATGACGTGCTGCTTCCACGCGATGTGCCCACCCCCACTGTCCGCGTGCACAGCACGATGCAGGGCGAGCACCCGTACTTGCGTGACGAAACCTTTGGCACCATCCCGACCTATGAGTCGCTCGAAACAATGGGGCAGGCGGACGGTGCCCCGGTATCGCCTGATGTGCCGCGCCAGCGGGAGCTGCTCAACTGGGTGTTTGAGAAACTGCATGTGAGCGCATCGGACTTCATGCTGTGGCGCTTTCGGATGCGATTTCCGCCGATTCCGGCGTGTGTGGGCCTGCGATATGACGTGCCGTAACAGTCAGCCCGCGATTCGAACATGTAGAGCAAAAATGAAAAACGCCCGTGCAGCTTGTTCAGCACGGGCGCAGATCGGACATCGCGGTCCAGGAGGGGAGATCTGTGATCCGCGAGTCTTCTCTCTCAGTCGGTGACTGCAGATCACTGGCGGTCGAACTCTTCGATGCTCAGCACACGCCCGAAGCCCAGCCCCTGGTCGAAGCCCGCGCCACCGTCCATGGTGGGCTGAGCGCGACGGGGACCGGTGACGACGAACTTGAGGAAGTCATCGCCCGTCTCGGCAATCTGGCGCGAGCGGCCGGCGATGTTGCCGCTGAACTCGATGTCGAGGTAGTCGTCACCCGAGCCGCCGATCTGGGCGATGTCGGCATCACCCGAACCTTCGAGCAGCGTCTTGATGACGTCGTCGCCACCGCTGCCACGCGTGTCGGCGCTGACTTCGATGCGTCCGCCGCGGCTGACAACGATCATCTCGCTCTGGTCCTTGGAGCCGCCCAGATCGAGGTTGGACTGGATTCTGGTCGTCGCAGCGCGGACACCGTCGAACTTGAAGACGGCGTTGTCTTCGCCTTCGCCAAGGCTGCCAACCAGACGGAGGTCCTGACGGCGGGCTTCGGTCGTGGTTTCGAAGGCGAGCTTGTCGAAACCTGAGCCGGTGACGGCATCGAGGACGATGTTGGTCGCCTCGGCGTTGCCGAAGTGCTCCGTCTTGGCGATCACTTCGTTGGTGCCTGAGCCGCTGCGGACGTTCCACTGGGCGTTGAGGGTGCGTGCGAGGACCTTGGTCTCGAAGGCGACTTTGTCATCGCCGGGGCCACCCAGCACGTTGACGCGAGTCTGGGCGACGGCGCTGGAGGGAATCTCGTAGAGGAACTTGACGTCAGAGTCGCCGAAACCCGTGTCGACGTTGATCTGGGGGACGTTGGGAGTGCGGATCTGGAAGGTGATGACATCCAGATTGGTGCCGGTGCGCAGGTTGATGGTGTTGACACCGGTGTAGTTCTGTTCCGAGCCGCCGTTGATGCCGACGACCTTGACTTGACCGGCCGCAGGACCGATGACGAACTCGATCTGCTGCTGGCTGTTGTTCGTGACGAGGTTGAGATCACGACGATTCTGGTTCGCAGCGGGCTGTTGCTGCTGCTGGGGCTGGCCCGAAGGCTGCGGAGCCGGCTGCTGCGGCGCAGGCGGACGACCCGGGCGACGGCGGTTGGGGTTGGCCTCAACGAGGGCGGCGCAGGTGGTGAGGACGATCAGGCCGGCGGACAAAGCGATACGGGCGTTCATGGCAAGTTCCTTTCTATCTGTCCTGGCGACCGTCACGCATGGTCGGCCTGAACATGAATCAAGGAGACTCGCTGGATGAGCGTGATACATGCACACTGCAGGAATCTGCGCGTTGCATGCACATTTCGTTACCGGGCCTGAAGGGTGACGCGATCTGCACGACGGAGCCAGCGCACGAGGTCACGAACGTCGTGCTGGTTCGCCAGACCATCGCCATTTGCGTCGACTGGCGAAGCAGCGATGCGGTAGAGGTCCTCTTTGGTGACACGGCCATCGTTGTTGATGTCGCAGTCGCAAGGGAGTCCCTCGCCGACGGCACCCACCGCCGAGGCGACGTTCAGTCGACCGGTGCCCAACTGGCCGGAGAAGCCGGGGTTCTGAGCGTTGATGGATACAGCGCGAGAACGCAGGATGGCATCAACCTGTGGTGCGGGGATGAGGGGACAGATGGCCCGAACCGAAGCTGCGGCGCCTGCGACAAGCGGGGCGGAGAGGCTGGTGCCACTGGCGACGCCGAAACCGCCGCCGGGGACCGTGCTGACGATGTTGACCCCAGGGGCACTGATGGAGACCCACTCGCCGTAGTTGCTGAACTCTGCCCGCGTGTCGTTGTCGGCTGTGGCCGCAACGGCGAGCGTACCGAGATTGGAAGTGCCGGCAGGGAAGTCGGGATTGCTGTTGGCCCGATTGCCCGCAGAAGCGACAACGATAAGACCGCGGGACTCGACATCGGCAATCACTTCGCGGAGCAGGGGTGGATCGGCCTCCATGCCCATGCTGACGTTGGCCACGTGCGCGCCGTTGTCGAGCGCGTGATAAAGGCCTTGGGCAAGACGGAAGACCGTGGCGTAGCCGTCGCTATCCATCGCGACAATGGGCATGATGCGTGCATCGGGCGCGACGCGCAGCACCAGACCCGCGACAAGCGTGCCGTGGCCGAAGAGCTGATCAAACTCGCCATTCTGGTTGGTGTCGACGTTCTGTGCGACGTCGAGGGTCGAGCTTGAATTGGTGAGGAAGTTGAAACCACGGGGGGCGATGGAGCCGGCGAGAAGCGGATGGGCAGCGTCCACGCCAGTGTCAATGACTGCGACCACGACGCCTGCGCCACGCGACTGCGTCCACGCATCGGGAGCGCCGATGATACCGGGGACCGCGTCCTGGTCGTACCACCAGCGCGGAACGCTGAGGTACATCCGGCGCGTGGTGCCGTTGGGGTCTTCGTCAATCACGTAGAAGTTGAAGTCCGCACTGGCGATGCGAGTGTCGTTCTGCAGGAGAGAGATAAACGTGCTTTCGCTCGCGCCGGAAGGCAGATCAAGCAAGTAGATGCCTCGCGAGGGAATCGCCTGTCCGGGATTGATCGTCGTGCCGTATGTCTGATTGACTGCAGTGATACTGGCACCGGGCTGCAGGCGAATCAGAACGCGGTCTGGTTCGAACTCGGGATTGTCAGCAAAGGCGGCTGCAGACGCGAGCAGCACGCCCGCGATGGACACTCCGCGACTCAACAGGCTGGGAGGATTCATAGCAACGCTCCTTTGGCGAACAAACTCTGCCAGACATGCCAAGGCTCGCCGTCTTGGATCTGTGTACGGCGGACGCCCGCGAGAGCGCGGGCGAAAGCCAGAGCCGGAGGCGAGGAGTCCGAGCAGGCGAGACGGTGAAGCAACGGAAAGGCGCGCGATGCGGAAGCATCGTGGAGACGCCAATGAGATGCGATGACAAGCGAAGCGCCGCCGACGAGCATCGCTCGAATGAGGCCAAAGCGATCCTCGCCGATGGACTCAGACGTACGTCCTGACTCACAGCCTGCCAGCACGACGACACTGCCCGGACGGAGGGCACCGTAGAACTCACGTGCGGCAACCCAGCGATCGCTGAGTTTCAGGCGAGATGCCATGGGGAACTCGGGATCAAAGACGCAGTGCGTGGCGATGTGGACGACATCGTGCCGCGGCAAGTTGGTCAGGAAGGCGTCGGCCGTGGCGGCGGCACCCAGCAGTGTGACCGCGCGAGGGTGACACGCAGCGACGGAAGCGGCCTCCTCCTCCATGAGCGGCGCGGTCTCGTCGGCCACGCCCACGACAAGCGCGTCGCCCGCGGAGCGAATCAGTGAAGCCCCCAGCGCGACACCGGCCGTGACGCTCGGCGCGAGCGTGACGACCGATGGCAAGCCCGCCTGATCGAGCACCGTCTGCATGATCGACGTAAGAGGAAAGGCATGCAGTTCGCGGCAGGGAATCAGCGTCACGCGATCTGCACCACGCAGGAGCGGCAGCAACTCTGTACACATGGCCGTGAGCGCACCGGCTGCGGCGCTGGAAGCACCCGAACCAGAACGAGTGGCGACGTCGATGGAAAGCGCATGACGGCGGGCGAGAGAAACGAGTTCGGCACGATGCAACGCGAGAGGCTGGAGCGACGCGGCAATCCGTGTCATGACCAACGCATGCAGGCGATGATCATGCACGAAGAACGAGACAGCGACTGATGACCCCATCGAGCGCTGCACGTCGGCGAGCGGCATGATCGGCACGGCGGAGAGAGCGCGGGCGGCTTCCTCGCGATCCAGCGCCAACTCGACCTGCGATTCGAGTTCGGCAATGCGGCGCAGCGTCGCGGCGTCGGGCTCGGCTTTGCTGGCGGCGGCGTACATCGCGTTGAGCTGCGCGGCGCGGGAGTCTGCGGTGGACACTTCGCCGCGGGCGACACGACCCGCCATCGTCTCGACGAGGGACCGGGCTCGGCTGCGTTCGATGACGCCGAAGACTCGCGCGGGAGCCGCGTCACCACCCAGACGCATGGCTGCGTCGATAGCGGACTGGTAAAGATCGCTCGCTGACTCGGCGAAACTGGCACGGATGAAGCCCGCCCGGATGCTGCCGCGGAAGAGTTCGGCGGCGTGCAGGGCGTGTTCGAGTTCACGCCAGGCAGAGTCGTGCTGGTCGGCGAGAGCGTGAAGGCGAGCGCGAAGTTCGCGCAGCCGCAGGCGCAGGCTTGTGACTGGCGAGTCTTCGAGCACTGCGGCGGCAGAATTGAGTGATTCACGCGCAGCTGATGCGTCACCCAGGGCGAGCGAGGCAGCCGCGTGAGCCAGCAGCGCCTGAGCACGCTTGGCAGGACGCGAGACCAATAGCGGCAGGAGGGCAGCGAGGGATTCGATCGCCTGCGCGAAACGCCCCACTGTGATGAATGCCTCGGCGAGCGCAACCTGAGCGTCCTGCCGAACCGTTGCGGTACCGTCGCCCTGGGAGAGCGCAACGGCGGCTGCCAGCGTCTCGACTGCACGCGTTCCAGCGCCAAGCCGCAACAGACAGAGTCCGTATCCCAAGTGAGCACGCGACAGTTCGATCGTCATGCCCGGAGCGTTGAGTGCCGGGAGGGCACCTTCGTACAGGCGCACGGCGCGACGGAAAGCGCCAACCATGCTGAAGGCCTCGGCCTCTTCGGCGAGCAGGCGGGCTGCATCGGCCGGTGCATCGCTGGCTGCGAAACCCTCACGGGCGCGTTCGAAGAGCAGCGTCGCCTCGTCGATGCGTCCAAGGCGGCTGTACACGTCGGCGAGATTGCTTTGTGCGATCGCCGTACCGAGGGTGTGGCCTCCTTGCTCAAAGAGATCGCTCGAGCGAGCGAAGGCGGCCGCGGCTTCGTCAAAGCGATCAAGATCGAGAAGGGCTTCAGCGGCATTCGTCTCGAGCGTGCCTGCGGCGAGGGAATGATCGACAAATGCGGGACGGGCTTGGTCAAACCACGCCAACGCATCGCGAGAGTCACCGCGCACGCGGCGCACCACACCGAGATTCACCATCGCACGGGCGGCACTGAAGACTTCGCCTCGCTGCTGGAACGTGACGAGAGCGCGGCGGGCGGCATCCTCGGCCTCATCAACCCGGCCAAGGCGTTCGAGCGGTTGAACCATCGTGAGCAGAAGCGTGGCTTGATCGCGATCGCGTCCAAGGCGAGATGCGAGTGCGGCGGCATCGCGCAGCGCATCGGCGGCGGCGGCGAACTGATTGTCATAGCAGAGAGCGTGCGCGAGACCCTTCCAACAGAAAACCCGCGCGGCGTCATCCGACTGCAAAGAGGCAAGGGTCCGCTGGACGGTTTCGACACATGAACTGACATGCACGAGCGCGGCCTGTTCGATCCACTCGAAAATGGCATCATCGGCGTCAGCTTCCCCGGCATGGAAGCGCGCAATGAGGTCATCAAGGGTGGTCGCTGCAGTGGTCATGGCGAGGGGGACTCAGTATCTCCAAGTTCAACGCGCGGCACAACGGCGGAGGTCGTGTCAGACGCGATCAGCTCGATGGCGTAGACACCGGGCGGAATCACGCACTCGAAGTAACCATCGGGGGCGAGACTGACTCGGGCAATCTCCGCGCCGTTGCCTCGTTGCAGGAAGCGAAGAGAGGCGAGTTGCGTCTGACCGACGAACTGGCCGGTGACGTTCAGTTCGCGCGAGACGACATCGGACTCGATGCGCATGTCGATGACGCCGTCCAGACATTCGTACCGCAGCAACCGAGCGCTGCCTGTATCAAGCGAGCGATAGCCGGCGATGGCCGGGCCGCGCAGGGAGTTAAGCAGAAGCATCGCCACTTCCGTCGCACGGTCGGTGAGCTGCGTGAACCAGTCGGCCTGCTGGACTGGCATGATGGCGACGAGGGCGGCACGCTGCTGAGACGAAACCGCAAAGGCCGCATCCATCGACTGGAGGTGCCGGAGCGACTGCTGCATGATCCGCATTTGCCCGAGGCGGGCGGCGATGGCTGCGTCGGTCTGAGCCGTGGCTTCAATCATGGCCGCGGTGCCGGCATCGGCTTCGCCCAGAACAAACGCGATGAACTGCTCGTCGGTCAGTCGCGGCTCACCGGGTTGTTGTTGGTGCGGTTGCATCAGGGTCCTTTCCAGAACGTGCGTGATGAAGGAGTCACGAGTCCGAAGGCAGATACGAGCAGTGTTTGAAAATTCTCACGAAGATGATTCGGTTGGACTCTGATCGGTCTGCAGGAGGGCTGCGAGTTTGGCCAGGCAGCGGACGCGAGTTGGCCCGATACTGCCGACAGGCATGCCAAAACGACGCCCGATAGCTTCGTAGTCTGGCGAGGTGGAGTCAACGAAGAGCGCACGAAGGAGATCACGGCAGCGGCCGCCGAGATCATCAAGAGCACGGCGAACGCTGTGGGCCTGCTCAATGCGAGTCAGCAGTTCTGCGGCCTGCGGAGAATCGAGGGTGTCGGCGGTGAACGGGCTGGACTGGCGCTCGAGGTTCTTGACAGCGGTCTGCTCGCGACGCAGGCGTTCGATCATCCGCCAGCAGGCTCGACGTGTGGTTTGCGCGAGCCATGCGGGCAGGGCTGCCGCATCCTTTATGTTGCCCGTGTGTTTGAGCAGCGCGGAGAAGACCAGCTGCGCGATGTCGTCGCAGCGATCTTCGGGAAGATCGTGATGGCGAGCGATGCTGTAGACAAGGCCGGCGTGCATCTGAACGATCCGCGACCACGCGGCCTGATCACCGCTTTGACAACGATCAAGCAGCGAGCGCAGATCGTCGGGGTCGTTGGGCGGGCGAGAGACAGGCGAGGGGGCAGTCGCCCGGGGTTGATCTTGGGTCATGGACACATGGCTCGCTTCGAACGCCAGAGGACGTTGGATCAAGAAAACACATTGGTTTCGCGCCAGATCGAAGATAGGGATACAACCAGCGCGAGAGTCGAGAATGTTATGTATCTGAACCCGTGCGGCAGACTCCTTGTGAGCGGCGCGACGATGTGTCGCGTTCCACACACGACTGGAGACTGACCATGCTTCGTACGCAAACTCTCGTTTCGCTCGCCGGCCTGTGCATCGCAACCGGCGCTGCGCTTTCCCAACCGACCACGCCGCCGGTGTACACCCAGACGTACACCGACTTCGTCACCGGTGACAACAACTTCAACTTCGGCGGCTTCCGCTTCTACACGATCGATGCAGCCGCAGACAGCTACCAGAACGACGTCTACGAGCGTCCGGTGGCGCAGGCGTTCAATCTCATCAACGGCAGCTACGCGAGCGAGGAGTATCACTCGTACGTCGATGTGACGGGAGCGCGGTTCGGGTTTGACAACCGCTACGCGTACTTCTCGATCGACCTGTTCGGGCTCGACAAGCGCACCAAGGACGGTGTCAACTCCTTCGAGGGGTTGAAGGCCAAGTACATCGTGCGGTTCGGCACGGACGCGGACGGTCGTAACTCGTACTACATCGTGGCAGACGAGCCGGGCTTTGCGGGGACTCCGGCCACGGTCTTCACCAATGCGAAGACCCTGGGCTACCGCGACACGGACATGGACGTGGGCGGTCGCGGCGGACCGATTCACGGTCAGCCCGGCCCCAGCGGCGCGAGCGTGACCAAGACGCAGAACCTTCTCGAGGAGTTCGGCAACAACGGTTACGACCAGCAGATCATTCTGAGCGACGGCCTGCTGAATGGCGGACAAACGCAGCCCGTGCTCTGGCAGCGGGTCAGTGCGGCAGACAACACTGTTGTTGAGATCGTGCTTGACTACACCGCGCTGGGACTGACGGCGGCGTACTTCCAGAACCTGCAATTCCTGGACTTCGCTGCGGTCGCCGGCGGTCCTGGTGGGCCTGAGGCTGGGCTGTGGAACGACGCTTACACCGCAAACGAAGCGGGCTCGCCCAATGTCGGCATCGGCGGTGACTCGGAGTTTCAGACTCAGGGGCTGGTCGCGATCTACCTCGCGGACAACCTCCGCGCGTTGAGCGCTCCCCAGGTGCCTGTGTGTGACTCGATTGACTTCAACGGGAATGGCGTGTTTCCTGAAGACCAGGATGTCATCGACTTCCTGAGCGTGCTTGCCGGACAGGCATGCGGCACGTGCGGGGACATCGACTTCAACAACAACGGCGTCTTCCCCGAGGATCAGGACGTCATCGCGTTCTTCAACATCCTTGCTGGCGGCACATGCTCGTAAGGGGCACTGACAGGAAGACTGATTCGTACAGGACAGGTGCGCTGCGAGAGCAGCGCACCTGTCATTTCGGGCACGTCACGGTGCACCACGCGTCTGGATAACGGAAACGTCGATGGATGCATGACGAGGCTGGGGAGCTTCACCTGCTCCACGAGTCAGACCGCGTGATCGGCTCACCGTGGTACGTGAGGCATTCACCGGTTGCATGCACACGCCCACGCCGTCCGCATGAATCGGCTCCGTACGACGCGGCAACACGGTGACTCAACGGTTCGATCTCGCAGGTCCCCCGCAGCAGAGCAAAGGGAGAACCACTTGGCTGCCGCAACGCGAGATGGGCGGCGGCGGCTTGCGGCTGGGTTCTCACGTACCCTGCTGCGATGTCGCGTTCCTTTGAAGTTGTGAGTGAGTTCAGGCCTACGGGCGACCAGCCTGCCGCGATTGCGCAGCTTGTGGGGGACTTCCGGACGGGCAAACCGGCAGCGGTACTTCTGGGGGCAACGGGAACGGGCAAGACATTCACGATGGCGCACACCATTGCGCAACTGGGCAAGCCGGCGCTGATTCTGAGCCACAACAAGACGCTGGCGGCACAACTGTTTGAGGAGATGCGCGAGCTGTTTCCGAAGAACAGCGTGAACTACTTTGTGAGTTACTACGACTACTACCAGCCCGAGGCGTATATCCCGCAGCGGGATATCTACATCGAGAAGGACTCATCGCGAAACGACGACCTCGACCAGTTGCGATTGGCGGCGACGAGCAACATTCTGTCGCGGCGCGACACGATTGTGGTCGCGAGCGTGTCGTGCATTTTCGGCTTGGGCAGTCCTGAGGCGTATGGCCAGCGTGTGCTGACGATCACAAAGGGCTCGCGCGTCAACCGACGAGCGTTTCTGGGCGCGCTGACGGCGATGCAGTACAACCGGAGCGAACTGGAATGGAAGCGCGGGCAGTTTCGTGTTCGCGGGGACAGTCTGGACATCTGGCCGGCATATGAGAAGTTTGCGGTGCATGTGGAGTTGTTCGGCGATGAGATCGATCGCATCGAACTGGTGAACCCCACGAGTGGAGAAGTGCTGGCGGAAGAGAAGCAGTTTTTCCTGTTTCCGGCGGTGCACTACGTGATGCCCGAGGAACAACTGCAGACAGCGCTGGCGCACATTCGGCAGGAACTGGATGAACGAGTCATGCAGTTTCGAAGTGAGGGCAAGTTACTGGAAGCGCAGCGACTGATCTCTCGCACGAAGTATGATCTCGAACTGCTCGCGGAGACTGGCACGTGTCCGGGTATCGAGAACTATTCACGGTTCATGGATGGTCGCATGCCCGGCGAGCGGCCATACACGTTGCTCGATTACTTTGACTTTGCACCGCCGTCGATGGGAAGGGGGTTTGTGCAGCAAGCGGCAGAGCAGACGAGTGAACTCGCGCATGACCGAACGAGAGTCGGGGAGGGCATCGAAGTGTTGGCTGAGGCCGGTCCTCTGGGCATGCGCACGCAAGGCATGGAAAGTCCGTCGCGGGAGAAGACAATCCGGCCCAACTATCGTGATTGGCTGCTGATCATTGACGAGAGCCATGTGACGGTGCCACAGATTCGCGCGATGTTCAACGGCGACAAAGCGCGCAAGACGGTGCTGGTGGAGCACGGATTCCGCTTACCAAGCGCGCTTGACAATCGACCGCTGCGATTCGAGGAGTTTGAAGCGATTGTGCCGCAATTGCTCTTTGTGAGCGCGACACCTGCGCCGTATGAACTCCAGAAGACGGGCGGTATGGTGGCAGAACAGGTGATTCGACCGACAGGCCTGCTTGATCCGGAGATTGAGATCAAGCCGACCAAGGGGCAGGTGCCGGACTTGCTGGAGCAGTGTCAGCAGCGTGTGGCGCGGGGTGAGCGCGTGCTGGTGACGGCGCTCACGAAGCGGCTGTGCGAAGACTTGGCGAGTTACTTGAGCGACAAGGGGCTGAAGGTTCGCTATCTCCACAGTGATATCGAAACGCTGGACCGTGTGGAGATTCTGGTTGACCTGCGCATGGGCAACTTTGACGTGCTGGTGGGCGTGAACCTGCTGCGCGAGGGGTTGGACTTGCCGGAAGTCTCGCTCGTTGCGATTCTGGATGCGGATAAGGAAGGATTCCTGCGCTCGCCAACATCACTGATTCAGTTGATGGGGCGTGCAGCTCGCAATGTGAATGGTCGCGTGATCATGTACGCCGACAGCATGACGCCGGCGATGCAGAACGCGATAGATGAGACAGAGCGACGGCGCAAGAAGCAGACGGCTTACAACGAGGCGCACGGCATCACGCCACAGACGATTCAGAAGGCGATCCGTCGCGGGCTGGCACATGACCTGCAGGCGAGAAAGACGGCTCGCGAGGCAACCAAGAGCAACGAGCCTGAGTTTGAGATAGGCGAGATGATTCGCTTGCTCGAAGAGGAGATGCTGCAGGCGGCGAATTCGCTGGAGTTTGAACGCGCGGCCCACCTTCGCGACCAAGTGAACAAGCTGAAGCAACGACAAGCCAGCGCCAAGGGCGAAACGCCCGCCAAGATCCGCCGCAGCGATGTGGAACAGGGAAACAAGGGAAAGGGCCGGCGAGGTGGCAAAGCGGGTCCACCCGGGGCTCCCGGAACGCGCGCCGGGAAGCGAAAGGGACGGAAATAGTCGGGCTTCCAGATGATTCGTCGCGTGAACGCGCATCAGCCCCCCACTACGATTGATCGATGCCATACGACGATGCCAAGCAGTCGCGAGCCGCGTTCCTTCGCAAGTTGACGTATTACCTGTGCGGGATCGCGATTGGATTCGTGGTGCTGGGGGTGCTGCACAATGCGAAGAAGCAGCGGATGCTGCGGCTGAAACAGGAAGAGACGGCGCGGCAGATGGCTCCCAAGCAGTCATCACCTGCGTTTCCGCCGCCACCTGCGGAGACTGATGCACAGGCTGCACCCACGGGAGCACCAGCGACGAAACCATGAGTCCCGTCTCGCATCCACTTTCCTTCGAAACAACGCCACCCATGACTACGACTTCCACACTGCCCAAGGTGGATGTGCCACCCGTCGGTTCCACCATGCCTCAGCCTGTCAACGCCAACTTGTCAAACATCCGTGTGATCCGCGTTCGAGGGGCGCGTGAACACAACCTCAAGAACATCAACGTTGAGATACCGCGTGACAAGCTGATCGTCATGACCGGTCTATCGGGCAGCGGCAAGAGCAGCCTCGCGTTTGACACGATCTTCGCGGAAGGTCAACGCAAGTACATGGAGAGTCTGTCCGCTTACGCGCGACAGTTTCTCGACCAACTAAAGAAGCCGGATGTGGACGAGGTGGAAGGCATTCCGCCGACGATTGCCATCGAGCAACGCAGCAGCGGCAGCAATCCACGCTCGACGGTAGCGACGACGACGGAGATTTACGACTATCTGCGATTGTTGTTCGCGCGATGCGGACGGCCTTACTCGTGGGCACCGACGAAGACGAAGAAGGACGGAACGGTACTGGAGCGCAGTGGGAAGCCGATCAGCGCGACGAGCAGCTCGCAGATCGTCGATGCGCTCGTCAGCAAGCCAGCTCGCGCGATGATTCTCGCTCCGGTGGTACGTGGGCGCAAGGGCTTTCACCGTGATGTTCTGGAGGACTTGAGCCAGCAGGGCTGGACTCGCGTGCGCGTGAACGGCGAGATCAAGGATCTGCGGGATGTTCTGAAGGAGCCAGGAGAGAACCCGCTCAAGCTGGGACGCTTTGAAAAGCACAGCATCGAAGCCGTGATTGACCGACTGTCGCTGGACGCGGAGAATCGCCAGCGCGTCGCGGAGAGCGTGGAATCCGCAATTCGACTGGCGAACGGCATTGTGATCGCGAGCATCGAAGACGCCGCGAAGCCTGGCACGTTTGTTGACCGGTCCTTCAGCACGCTGTTCGCGGATCCAGAGCATCCGGAAGTCGCATTGGAAGAACTGGAGCCGCGACTGTTCAGCTTCAACAGTCCGTTTGGCGCGTGCCCGGCATGTAACGGGCTCGGGACGTTGCTCGAGCTTGATGAAAGACTGGTCATGCCCGATGAAAGCAAGGCGCTGAGCGAGGGCGCGATCGAGGCTTACGCCAAGAATGTGATGGTGAAGAGCTGGTTCAATCGTGGGATTCGCAAGTTCTGCAAGTACTACAAGGTGAACATTGACGCACCCGTGAGCACGTTCACGGCGGAGCAACGCAAGACGCTGCTGTGGGGTGCGGGTGCGGAAGAAGCACGCAAAGTCGGAATGAAATGGCAGGGCGTCATCCCCGAGTTGACCGAGTGGTGGCAGAAGACGGACAACGAATCGGTCAAGGAGTGGCTCAGCAAGTTCTTCACCGACAAGCCCTGCACAACGTGTCATGGCGACCGACTGCGCATTGAAGCGCTGCACGTACTGATTGAGAGTGACAATGCCGTACCTGCTGACGAAGTCGCTTCATCGAACGTGATTGGCCGACCACCTCAGCCCAGCGGTGGCGCAACCGCTACGAAAGCCAAGACGACCGCAGGCGTGAGCAAGCGGGCTGATGGCGCAACGCTCACGCATCTCAACGTCGCGGAGTTCTCGCGCCTCAACATCACGGACGCCATCAGCTTCGCGCAGGGGCTCAAGCTCAGTCAGGAGCAACGGATCATCGCGGAACCGATCCTGAAGGAGATCAACAACCGGCTCAAGTTTCTGGCGGGCGTCGGCCTCGAGTATCTGAATCTTTCTCGCAAGACAGCGACATTGTCGGGGGGTGAGGCGCAGCGCATTCGACTGGCATCGCAGGTAGGCAGCGGCTTGGTGGGAGCGTGTTATGTGCTCGATGAACCCACCATCGGCCTGCACCAGCGCGACAACACACGCCTGATTGACACGCTCCGACATTTGACCGATATCGGCAACACGGTGCTTGTCGTGGAGCACGACGAAGACATGATTCGCGCGGCGGACCACGTGGTTGACGTGGGACCTGGGCCGGGCGTGCATGGCGGCACCATTGTGGCGCAGGGCACGGTGGCGGAAATCATCGCGACGCCGCGGAGCATTACGGGCGATTATCTGTCAGGCCGCAGAAAGATTGATGTGCCCAAACAGCGTCGCAAGCTGAACGAGAAGCAGGGCATCGTGGTGAAGGGCGCCCGCGAGAACAACCTCAAGAACGTTGACATCACGTTCCCCGTTGGCGGGCTCATCTGCGTGACAGGCGTATCTGGCAGCGGCAAGAGCACACTCGTGAATGACATCGCGCTGCGGGCGGTCAAGAACGCACTACTGGGCATGCGCGAGACACCGGGTGAACATGCGAGCTTCAAGATGAGCCCGCTGATTGATCGTGTGATTGAAGTCGACCAGACGCCGATAGGTCGCACGCCACGAAGCAATCCGGCTACCTATACCGGCTTCTTTGACGACATCCGCAAAGTCTTCGTACAGACCAAAGAAGCGAAAGTACGTGGCTACAAGCCAGGACGATTCAGCTTCAATGTGCCTGTGCAATCCGGCGGCGGGCGGTGCGAAGCGTGTCAAGGCCAAGGACTCAAGAAGATTGAGATGCACTTTCTGCCCGACGTCTTTGTCGAGTGCGAGGTGTGTCGGGGCAAGCGGTACAACCGCGAAACGCTTGAAGTGACGTATCGCAGCAAGAACATCAGCGATGTACTCGACATGACGGTCGAGAACGCGATCGGCTTCTTTGAGAACCACAACAAGATTCTGCGATTCCTCCGGTGCCTGCATGAAGTGGGACTCGACTACGTGACGCTCGGTCAACCCAGCACGCAGTTGTCGGGCGGAGAAGCCCAGCGCATCAAGCTCGCGACGGAACTCGCCCGCGGCACCAGCATCTTCGGCGGTTGGGACGGGCTTTCGCAGGAAGACTTGAAGTCCGACAAGGCAAGGAAGAGAACGGGTGAGGCAACGGACACGGCGGAGGACGAGACTGAAGAATCAGCACCACGGCGCACACCGGGCCGGGTGTCGCCATCGGCTCCCACGCTGTACATTCTCGACGAGCCCACGACAGGCCTGCACTTTGAGGACATTCGCAAGCTGGTGTCAGTCATGCATCGCCTGGCGGAAGCGGGCAACACGCTGATCGTGATCGAGCACAACCTTGATGTCATCAAGTGCGCGGATTACATCATCGATCTCGGCCCCGAAGGCGGTGACAAGGGCGGGATGATAGTCGCCAAGGGAACGCCCGAGGAAGTTGCGAAGATCAAGACAAGTCACACGGGCCGATACCTTGCACCTCTGCTGCGGCAGTGAGGTGTATGTCACACTGCCCGCATACTTGACATATCCATGCACTTATTGAATAATCATGCATGGCCGACAAATCGACTCGCCATGCTCGTATTCGTGACCTGCTGCAGCGCAAGCCCCTGCACAGCCAGGAAGAACTGGCCACATTGCTCAGCCGAGAGGGTTATGCGGCGACGCAGGCGACGCTGTCGCGCGACCTTCGCGAACTGGGCGTCTTCAAGGGGCCAGAGGGCTATCGGCTTCCAGAGCAGGTAGCCGCGGCAACCATGAGCGCGACGCAGGATGCGACGCGAGAATCGCTCATGCGTGCGACTCGACGATTCTGTCGGAAGGCCACGCTCGCGGCAAGCATTGTGGTGCTGCAGACGGGTCCGGGCGAGGCTTCGGCACTTGCCAACGAGATCGATCACGCGGAATTGCCTGGAATGGCGGGGACCGTCGCAGGCGACGACACTATCTTCATCGCCTGCATCAACACCTCGCATGCAGCCAAACTCTTGCGGCTCTTTCAACGCATGAAGGCTTGAACCGCAGACATCGTCTCACGCTCTGGAGCACGCATTGACCTCAACATCAACACATTCCGTCGCCGTAGTCGGCGCGTCCGGCTACAGCGGGGCTGAACTAGTCAGTCTGCTGCTCAATCACCCGCACGTGCGTGTGGCGGGTCTGTTCGGCAGCGGGAAAAGCGAGAAGGCGGGCGGTCAGCCCCCGACCTTTGATGAGGTTTTCGGAAACTTCCGCAACGCACTGTCGATGCCCGTGCAAGCAACGGATGTGAACGCCATCGCCGCCCTCAGGCCATGCGCAGTGTTTCTGTGTACGCCCCACGAGGCGAGCCTGGAGCTTGCGCCACAACTGCTCGCAAAGGGCTTGACAGTCTTTGATCTTTCGGCGGCGTTCCGCCTGCGTGATGCGAGCGAGTACAACACGTACTACGGCTTTACGCATACGCATACCTCGCTGCTTGAAACGGCGGTCTACGGGCTTGCGGAACTGCAGCGCTCGCAGGTAGCTCGCGCGAATCTGATCGCAGTACCGGGCTGTTATCCCACGAGCATCATTCTGCCGCTCGCACCACTTGTGCGGGCGGGAGCGATTCGTCGCGAGAGCGATGGCTCGCCGCGTCGACCGATCATTGACGCGACCAGCGGGGTGAGCGGCGCGGGACGCAAGGCCGAGCAACGGCTGCTCTTCTGCGAAGTGTCGCAGCAGGCATACGGCGTGCTGAAGCATCGCCACCAGCCCGAGATTGATGCGTATGTCGGCGCGGCCACGTACTTCACACCCCACCTGGGACCGTATGAACGCGGCATTCTCAGCACGATTCACATTGATCTTGCGGAGGGCTGGAACGAGTCGCGCGTGCGCGAAACCCTCGCCGCCGCGTATCGCGATGAACCGTTCATCCACCTCTGCAAGCCTGGCGTGTGGCCCAGCGTGAACGATGTGGCTCGCACCAACCGCGTCGATATCGCCCTCGCCGCTGACTCTCGCGGACACTGCATCATCAGCAGCGCCATCGACAACCTCACCAAGGGCGCCGCCGGCCAGGCTGTCCAGTGCATGAATATTCGTCTGGGGCTGCCCGAAACCACCGCACTGCCCCGGACGTGAGTTTGCGGCTCTTTCGCTCTATCGCATTTCACTCTATCACTTTCCCTTATGCCATCACCCATCGTCATCAAGATCGGCGGCGTCGCTCTCGAACAGCAAAGCGCTTCGCCCGCGTTGTGGACGCGGTTGGTCGCGCTGCATCGCAGCCACCCCGGAGGGCTTGTGCTGGTGCATGGCGGGGGCAAGGCCGTGGACAGGCTGTTGGCCGCATTGGGCATGGAGACCAAACGCCACAACGGCCTGCGCATCACGCCTGCGGATCAGATGGACGTCATCACTGGCGTGCTTGCGGGCACACTCAACAAAAAGCTTGTCGGGTGCATCAACGCGGCGGGCGGCAAGGCCGTCGGTCTGTGCCTGGGTGACGGCAACGATCTGCACGCCGCGAAACTTCGCATCGAGGGTGCCGACCTTGGCTGCGTGGGTGAGGTGACGGGCGGCGATGCCGCACTGCTGCGGATGCTGCTTACCGGGCGGTACCTGCCGGTTGTCGCGTGCGTAGGGCTTGACGCCGCGGGCACGCCGCTGAACATCAACGGTGACGACGCTGCGGCGGGCGTCGCGAAGGCGCTGGGCGCGCACAGTCTCGTGCTATTGACCGACGTGGCAGGCGTGCTCGATGTGGACAAGCGACTCATTCCGCAACTGACGCCCAGCGACATTCAACGACTCTCGGCCCAGGGCGTCATCACCGGCGGCATGATTCCCAAGTTGCAGGCTGCGGCGGCGACAGCCGCGCATCTGGGCGCGCCGGTCACGATCATGTCCGGCGCGGTCACGACCGATCTGGAACGCTGGGCGGCGGGCGAGGCCGTGGGCACGCGCATTCTGCCGGCGTAGGCGGACGCACGCCTGAAGCTCCCGCGATGCATGCGATTCACACGCAGCGCCGCCTGCACGTACGCTCTCACGAGTGATCTACACGCATGCGCTGCCTGCCTGTTGCCATGAGCCTCTTTGCCGCTGCCACTCCCCCGCCACCTGTCCACGCCGCCCGCACGCGTGTGGCGTTGTGGAATCTTCGGCACGGCGGCGGCAACGAGCGCACCCCCGCTCACGCGCTGCACCTGCTCGCGCTCGACGCTGACATCCTCATCCTGACTGAAGTGCGCGCAGCTCGCGGCAGTCAATTGGCGGCGGCGCTGGCCCCGCACGGGTACACGCACTCGTGCATCGCGTCCGCACCGCACGAGCACGTGAACCGCGTGGCGATCCTCGCTCGCTCGCCTGTCACGATCCTGGCATGCGACTCACCGCGCCTGCTGGTCGCGATGACGCACGCAGCCCACGTGGGCGCGCTCGTGCTCATCGCAGCGCATGTGCCCGACGAGTCCGCTCCGCGCGGGCGGGCGGACTGCTGGCAGGCACTGCTCACCCACGCCCGCACGCACGCGGCGGAAAACTGCCTGATCGCGGCGGATTTCAACACCAGCCGCACGGGCGTTGACCCGCACCGACGCGGCCAGACCTGCGAACGCCACATGGGCACATTGACCAGTCTGGGGTACACCGATAGTTGGAACAGCCGCGCCGAGGCGCACGCAGCCGCGTGGAGCTGGCAGGGCCCCGGCGGCGAGCGCCACCGTCTGGACGGCATTCATCTCTCCAAATCACTGCAAAAACAAGCCGAAAATGCCGTGTACGACACGACTTGCGTCACGGACGGATTGTCTGATCATGCCGCCTGCGTGCTCACGCTGAGCAGCGGGACGACGCCCTGAGAAGCCGCCTTCGCGCATCGGCAAATTGTGGAAAACTCCCGACGCGCGCGGGTTTCCAGCCGTTTCACAGACGTGAAAATGTGCAAAACTGTGCAGCCTTTCACCATGGGCAGCCGAAAAATCGCGTAATTCCCGGTGAAAATGGATTGCCGGGACTTGCAGAGTTCATGTGAATGTGATACACATGCACATCCTGTGGCACCCAACGTGAGGTGCACCGCCCCGGGCCAGCGAGTTGGGCCCGACGAAGGTTCGGAGAACCTTCGGCGTAGGAATGGAGACTGAACAATGGCCAAGAAAGCCGCCCCTGCCAAAGCCGCCCCCAAGCCCGCGAAGCTGACCGCGTCAGCCAAGCCCCGCAAGAAGAGCGAACTCTTCACCATCATCGCCGACCACGCGGGCATCAGCCGCAAGCAGGTCGCTGGTGTGTTTGACGCCATGGGCAAAGTCATGGCCGTCGATCTCGCCAAGCCCGCCGCCGGCAAGCCCAAGATGTTTGTCGTCCCCGGCATGATGCGCATCAAGGCTGAATACAAGGCCGCCGTGCCCGCACGCAAGGGCATCGACCCCTTCACCAAGACGGAAAAGATGTTCAAGGCCAAGCCCGCCAGCACCCGCCTCAAGATCCGCCCCCTCAAGGCCCTCAAGGCGATGGTGTAAGCCCTCCGCGGCAGGGCTTACGCCTTCGCCGGCACCAATCAATGAACAACGCCGATGCACACGCATCGGCGTTGTTGCTTTTGCAGTTGTCTCCTGCGCGGCATTCATCTTCCGCCGCGCACGCGTGCTCAGGCCGCAGCCCGGCCGCCCTTTTCGCTGTACTGCACCACCGCGCCGCGGCCACCGCCGCTGCCGAAGGTGATCGTCAACTGGCGGCTGGGCGCGCTCTGCACGGTGCCGCATTCATGCTGGGCGCGGAGAAGGCGGAAGGGAGCGGGAGATGCGCGGGGGCGGAGGGGGAAGCAGCGAGCAAGCGAGCGAGGGGGAGACCAAGACATGCGGCGTTGTGCCGCCTGCTTGGTCGCCTGCTCGCTCTGGCCCTGCTCCCACGCCCCATCTTCCCCGCGTGCTGCCGGTAAGGCATCCGCGTGCTGGTGACACGCGAGCATCACGGACAGTTGCGTTCGGTCCGCAGCGCGGTCAATTCATCCAGCCGCTGCTTGGCCGACTTCTCCGCCGCCGAGCGTTCCATCGAGTTGCCGATGCCGAAATCACCCAGGAAACCCAGCACCGAGCGGCCATCGATTTTGCTGTTCTCGGAAATCTGCACCATGAAGGCCTGCACCTTGGAAATCTCAATGTCGATCTCGCGGCAGGTCAGCGATGTCTTCTCCATCGTGCTCAGCGGCGACACGCGACCATGGTTCTTGGTCGCACAACCACCCACCGCAGCCAGCAACACAACACTTGCGATTATCATCCCACGACGCATGGCAAACTCCTCTCAAGTAAAGGTGAACGCGCACCCTACCAGATCGTGAAGTGCCTGTCAAGCCGCCCCCGCCCCGCTTCTCCTCCGCGCTCTTCGCGTCCTTCGCGTTCCACCTGCCTTTGCTTGCGCAGCGGGCCGGATAACGCGCCCACACCACGGCATAACTCGCGAAACGGGCCTTCCCGGGCGTTGTGCGCCTGCGCAGCACGCTAGCGCGCAGGCGCGAATGTCCCCTGCGCCTGCGCAGCAGACTCGTGCGCAGTCGCAGCACGCTGGCGCACCTGCGCAGCAGGCCGCCGCCAGGGCCCCGCACCCCTTACTCGCTTGCCCCCTCGCCCGCTCGCTCGCTTCTCCCAGTCGCCCTCCCGCTCGCCTGCCCCCCTATCCTCGCCGCATGAGCACTTTCCAGGCACCGGGCGGGACATTTGGCGTGAACCCTGATCAGAAGCCGCAGAGCGGCACCAACTGGGCGGGCGTCATCGGTTTTGTGCTGGCGATTGTCAGCCTGGTGGCCTGCTGCGTGCCGTATCTCAATGTCGGCCTCGCGCTGCTTGCGATCATTCTGTGCATCGTCGGGCTCTTCCACGCCAAGAAGGGTCTGGCCATCGCCGGGGTCATCATCGGCGGCATCGTGCTCATTCTCGCGATTCTGTGGACCGTGGCCGTCGGCAGCATGACCAGCGCGTTCAAGCCCATGGGCGCGATGGGCAGCGCGAAGGCCTTCTTCACGGTCGCAACCATCGAGGACTTCGCCCAGAAGAACGGCGGCACGATTCCCGCCGATCTGGCCAGCACGGGTCAGGACCCCAGCATGTTCACCGATGGCTGGGAGACGCCCTTTGAGTACACGCCCCGCGGCGACAACACCTTCACGCTGGTCTCGGCCGGCCCCGACAAGCAGATGGGCACCGGCGATGACATCGACATCGGCAAGAACATGCGCGATCGCGGCTGGGCTCAGGGCTTCCCGAGCCTGCGCGCCCTGACCGATCCGGCCCTGCCCGCCCCCGATGCCACGCCCGCGCCGGCGGAAGTTCCCGCTCCGGCCGACACCGCTCCGCCCGCCGAAGGTGAAACCGGCGGCGCGCCCGGCCCGGCCTGATGCGCCACGATGCCTGACCAGCACGACAAGCCCTCCGCCGGCCGCACGCCTCAGGAAGACCAGCGCGCGGGCGATCAGCACCCGCGCGCCGCCGCGAAACCTCCGCAGGCGGACGACACGCAGCGGCACGCCGCCCTGCGCCGCGTGGAGTCACGCCTGGTGCTGCCCTTGGCGGCGGCGGGATTCGCGGCAGTGCTGGTGCTGGCCTGGTACGGCGTGCGCGTGACCGGGGCCCACATGGACAAGGATGGACAATTGACCGCGCGGGAGGCGGCGTACCTGGAGCGGGGCCGGGGATTGATCGGCCTGTCGCTGGAAGAAGCCCTGCCGCTGCTGGATGGCGCAATCGTGCGCGAGCAGACGAGCGCGGGAGAGATGCCCGCCATCGCCATCACCGATGTGGCGGGCGCGCGGATGGTGATGATCCTGACCGATGGCCGCATCTCACGCGTGGAGCGCGTGGGGCTGCCGTGAAGACATGGCAGCGGCGCGCTGGCGACGGCAGGCAAAGACAGGCAAGCCCAACGCGCAGGCGCGAAGACACGAATCGCAAGCGATATGTCACGAATCGCCGGCGCTCAAGCCCCGGTCTTGTCCTTGGCGCGTGCAATCAGCGCAAGCAACGTGTCGCGGCTCTTGATGATCCCCTCGGTCAGATCGCCCGTGCCGCGGTAATCCACCGCCAGAGGGCCGTCATACCCGACGGCGGCGATGGCTTCCACGAGCGGGAACAGGTCATACGGCTCGTGCCGCAGGGCCACCAGCTTGGGAGGCAGATCATCCTCAAGTGCTTCGCCCATCAGCGCGGCGATCTCCGCGTCCAGTTCCGCATCGTCAATGTCATCGATTTCGTCTTCCTCGAGAGCGGCGACTTCCACCGGCGGCGGCGCGGCCTTCTTGCCCTTCTTGAGCGCCCCGCCCGGCGTCGCGGCCTCTTCCGCCTCGAGTTTGCTTTCGTCAACCTTGCCCTTGCCCTTGGCGGGCTTGCCGCCGGCGGCGGGCTCAGCGACCTTTTTGGAAGGCTTGGGGGGAAGAGCATCATCCAGCGGATCAGTCAGCTTGACCGTCGCGGCGCAGACGCCGGTGGCGTAGGGCGTGAGGCGATGCAGGTAGTCCACGGGCTTGGACGTGCCGGCGGCGGTCTGGAAGTCGGGGTAGGTGCCGATGCGGAACCCGCCGACTTTCTTGAGCAGCTCGGTCACACGCTCGCTCTTGCCGGTCAGGCCATCGTGGGGCGAGATGAGCAGGTTGATGTCCAGCTTCTCGGCACGCTCAACCACGGGCTTGAGAGCCGCGGCCACGCGCGCCAGCGCGGCGTCATCGTCGGGCGCGGCGACCTTCACGGCCGCGGCCGAGCAACCCAGGATCTGCGCTGCTTCCACCACCTTGCGGGCGCGTGTGGCGGCGGCGGCGACGTCGGCTTCCTTGGTGCTGCCGAAGTTCTGCGGGTCATACTCCACCAGCAGCAGACACGCGGCCCCCGCGCGGTCGGCCCGCTCGCGAATGGCCTCCAGCCGCGAGCGATCAGCCCCGGCAAGCAGGTCTGTGGAAAGAGTGAGGCCCGAAAGCCCCAGGACTTCGCGCGCATGGCGCGGCAGATCGAGCATGTCGAGCGCGGGCTTCTTGCCCTTGCCGGCAGGCACGAGCATGGAACGCAAGCATCGGGCCGAAAGCGTGAGGATCATGTTCATCAGACTGTACACACCCTTGAGCCATCACGTGAGCGAGGCAGGCAAGAGCCGCAACTGGTCAAACAGCGGCGGCACCGCTACCGTCTGACTCGCGCGGCGGCAGGAGCCGCGCCCGGCCGCACCCTTTGTGTTGGAGTGTCTCATGCCCAGCCCCACCGATCGCGTTTACTCCCCGTCGCACGAATGGCACAAGGTTGAGGGTGATGTGGTGACGCTGGGCCTCACGCAGTTCGCGGTCGATCAACTGACCGACGTGACCTACGCCGAGATGAAGAAGCCCGGCTTCACGTTCAAAGCGGGCGACATCATTGGCGAGGTGGAAAGCGTGAAGACCACCAGCGACATCTACTGCTTTGTGGATGGCTCCATCGCCGAGACCAATAAAGCCGTGGCGGATGACCCCAGCCTGCTCAACAGCGATCCTTACGGCAAGGGCTGGCTGATCAAGGTGAAGATGACGGGCAAGGGCAAGCTGGGCGAGTGCGTCGATGGTGCGACGTACGACAAGCAGCATGGCTGAAGCCGCGCGATGAGGCGATAACGCGATAAAGCTGGAAAGCGAAAATCGGAATTGGGGCGGGGTCGAATCAAGAGCGACGGGCTGCTGACGCGCATCACGCCCGGGTACCGCCTCTCATTCTCGCGTTCTCGCTTTGCACTTTATCGCTTTCTCCCATGCTCACCGTCTCCAACGTGCACAAGTCATACTCAACGGGCGACCGCACGGTGCATGCACTGCGGGGTGCGTCGCTGCAGATTGATGAGCCGGGGTTTTATGCGATCATGGGGCAGAGCGGCAGCGGCAAGAGCACGCTGCTGCACTTGCTGGGCGCGCTTGACAAGCCCGATAGCGGCGAAATCGTGATCGCGGGCAAAGCGATTCACATGATGGATGACAAGGCCGCGACGGCGTTTCGACGCACGGGGCTGGGGATTGTGTTTCAGCAGTTCAACTTGATTCCGACGCTGACGGCGCGGGAGAATGTGGAACTGCCGGGGCTGTTGGCCGGTGACAGCGCGGAGAAGCTGCGGGCGCGAAGCAGCGAACTGCTGGCGAAGCTGGGGATCGGGGAGCGCGGCGAGCATCGGCCTGATGCGCTTTCGGGGGGCGAGCAGCAGCGCGTGGCGATTGCGCGGGCGCTTTTGTACAGCCCGCCCATTCTGCTAGCGGATGAGCCCACGGGCAACTTGGACAGCGCGAGCAGTGCGAAGCTGTGGGCCCTGCTTGCGGAGATCGCGCAGGAACAGAAGATGCTCGTGGTGATGGTGACGCACGAGCCCGCGGCGGCGGTGTATTGCAAACGTATTTTCGTCATTCGCGACGGCGTCGTGAAGGACACCATCGATACGGAGGGACTGGATGCGAGCGGCGTGGCGGCTCGCTATCAGCAATCTGTCCGAGCGGCGTAGTCGCACGGTCTTGCTGGTAGCGGTGGTTGCACTGAGCGCGATCCTGATCGCGGCGGTGGGCGTGGCGATGGGCTCGATCCGGGCCGCGGTGGAGCAGCGCATCCAGACACTCGTGGGTGATGCGGATGCTCGCGTACAGGCGCGGGGCACGGGCGCGTCACTGGATTTGGCGCTGCTCAGCACAGTGCGGCAGTGGCCTGAAGTGGAACGAGCTTCGGCGCGTTTGACGGGCACGCTTGCGCTGCGCTTTGGTGCGCCGCAGTGGACGAACGCTGCGGGCGAGAACTCCCCCGCTGCTACAGAGGGCACGACATATCGGCGCGAAGTGAAGCTGTTTCAGACGAGCGCACGTGTCGTGGGACTTGCGGACGCGAGCCTGACTGGCGGCGTGCTGGAGCGAGTGGAGCTGCTTTCGGGACGACTGCCTGAACGTGATGATGAGATCGTGATCGATGCGGGCGTGGTGGAACTGCTTTCCAAGAGTGACGCCAAGGGGATGCTGAGCAACATCGGCATTTCGATGTTTGCAAGGGGCAGTGGCGCGATCACGAAGCAAGACACCGGGCCGGAGCGGGTCGCGACGCGCGAAGATGCGGAGCGGCTGAACGCAGCAGCGAAACCTGCGGTGGGCGACTGGGTGGAGTTTGTGCGCTTTGGCAAGCCTGCGACGAAGCTGACGATCGTGGGGATTGCCAAGCAGCCCGCGCTGGGTGATACGCCCATGGCGTACATGGCGATGACCGGGCTTGCAGCAGCGACGGATCAAGTCGGCAAGGTGTCGCGGATTGATCTGGTGCTGCGCGATGGCGTGGACGCCGAGCAGTTTGCGGAGCAGCGCGGGGCGCAGCTGCCTGCGGGTGCGCAAGTGCAGACGACAGCGAAGATCACAAGCGGCATTGATCGCAACGCGAAGGCCAATCAATTGGCGTTCACCGTTGGCACGCTGATGGCGTTCATCGCGGCGGGATTCATCATCACCACGGGCATGAGCGTGGGGATTGTGGAGAAGCGGCGGGAACTGGCGATTCTGCGGTGTATCGGCGCGACGCCTGGGCAGTTGGCATTGGCGCAGTTGTTTCACGGTGCGCTTGTCGGGCTGGCGGGGGCCGCGATCGGCGTGCCCATTGGTGTGTTTGCGGCGTGGTTCATGCTCGATCACTTCCAGGAGCGATTGCAGGCTCCACCGATCATTTTGGTGGACCGTGTCGTGCTGTCGTTTGCCGGGGCGATCTTTGCGGGGCTGGTGGGCGCGATGCTGCCGGCGTGGCAGGCGATGCGTGTGGCTCCGTTGCAGGCGCTTGCGAGCAGGGCACAGCCGGCCAAGCCCCGCACGCTGATGCTGATTGCAATCGCAGGGGTTGCGGGTGTTGCGATTCACCTCGCCAACTTCACGCTGATTCGTGATGGCACGACGGTGTTCTTTACGTATGTATCGCTGGGATTGCCTTGCTTGATGCTGGGGTACTTTCTGCTGGGTGTGCCTGCGATGCAGATTGTGGCGAGGCTCTTTGCCAACCCGCTGGAGAAGCTGCTTGGGTTGCCCGCCAACATCGTGCGGCGCAGCGTGACGGCGACGCCTTATCGGTTTGGCTTTACGGCGGGCGCGATGATGGCGGGGCTTGCGCTGCTTGTCGCGATTTGGACGCAGGGCGGGGCGGCGATGCGAGATTGGATCAATCGCATCAACTTTCCGGATGGTGTGGTTGTGGGCCTGAACATGCCACCCGAGGCGCAAGAAGCACTGCGGAATGTGCCGGGCGTGACGGAGACGTGCGCGATCTCGATGCATCCGGTCGAGACAACTGCGTTTGGCGTGAAGGGCATGACGCGTGTGAAGACGTACTTCTTCGCGTTTGAGCCTGAGCCGTTCTTCCGGATGAGCACGATTGAATGGGTCGAGGGTGATGAGAAGACCGCTCGCGAGAAGCTGGAAGCAGGCGGCAGCGTGATCGTGACGCGCGAGTTCAAGACGGCGCGGGATCTGAAAGTGGGCGATGCTTTTGTGTGCTGGGATGACATGGGCAATGAGCACCGCTTTGCGATTGTGGGTGTCGTCACGAGCCCGGGACTGGAGATCGCAAACAACTACTTCGACATCGGCGGGCAGGACTTCAGCGAGCAGCGCATTCATGCGGTCTTTGGCAGCCGGAAGGACCTGCGCGAGAAGTTCAACAGTGACTCTATCGGGCTGCTGCAATACAACGTACGAGAGGGCGAGGACGGGTTTGTCGTGGCGGAGCAGGTTCGCGCGGCATTGCTGCCGTACGGCATTCTGAACGCCGCCAGCGCGCAGGGCATGAAGGATGTCATCAATCAGTTTGTGCAGACAACGCTGGTGACGGCGTCGCTGGTTGCGATCTTCGCGATGGGTGTGGCGTGCCTTGGTGTTGCGAACCTGATCATCGCGAGTATTCAGTCGCGGCAGTTTGAGTTTGGCGTGTTCCGTGCGGTGGGCGGCACGCGGGGGCAGCTTGCTCGCATCGTGCTGGCGGAATCACTGCTCATCGCGATCGCGGCGATTGTGCTGGGATCGCTCATGGGGCTACAAGGCGCGTTTGGCGGCATGCGGCTCAATGCGCTGATCTGGGGTATCGACCTGCGGCTGTCGCCACCTTGGACTGCGATGCTCTGGGGATATGTCGTGGTGGTTGTGATGTGCGTGGGTGCAGCAACACCAGCGGTGATGCGACTGACGCGGCGCAGCACACGCGAACTGCTTGCGTCCATTCGCGGCTGAATAGTGGCGCTTGTTCAGCGCTCGAGGATGTCGCGTGGCAGGGTGCGTTTGCGTGACTTCTTGCTGGTGAGCGCGGGCACCAGTTCGGCGGATTCGCCCAGGCGCAGGCGTTCGGCGCCGCAGATGGCAATGGCGAGAGCGTCGGCGACGTCGGGTGGGCTGGGGGGCTCGGCGAGGCGGAAGTAGTCTTGTACGCCGCGTTGCATCTGGTGCTTTTCGGCGCGGCCGCTGCCTGTGAGGAACTTCTTGACGAGGGCGGGCTTGAGCTCGAGCAGCGTGAGCTTGTGCTGCGCGATGGCGAGGAGGATCACGCCGCGTGCGTGGGCCATGATGGTGGCGGTGTTGGGGTGGGCGGGGTGCGCAAACAGACCTTCGACGGCGACAGCATGGGGTTTGACGCGTTCGAGCAAGTCGCGAAAGTCCTTGTCGAGCTCTTCGAGGCGAGTGCTGACGCTGGCGGCATCGCCGGTTTCCTGGTCAGTTCGCCGCAAGCGGAAGACACCGGCTTCGACGATGGTGTGCGTACCGGCGCGAGCGACTTCCACGCAGCCATAGCCGGTGAGGCGGAGACCAGGGTCGATGCCGAGGACGCGCATGAATGAGAGTAGAAGCACTAACATGCCGCGGGAGGTGCGCGTGAAGTGGCTGGAAACGTTGGGTGAACGACTGCAACTGGCCCGGCGCATCACTGCCGTGGTCGGGCTTGTGCTGCTCTTGTACTTCTTTGGCACGTGGCTGTGGTGCTACGTGTTCTATGTGCGGGAACGTGTTGTGCTGCGCGAGAATCAAGTTGCGAAACTGCGCGAACCGTACTTGGCACATGCCGCCGAGTCCCGCGTGTGGGATGCGATTCAGCCGCTGTCGCTCGACCGTGAACAGTGGGCGCTGCCGGAAGGTTCTTCTTTGCACAATGCACTGATGTATGGTCCGGGCACCGAAGGCTGGGACGAAGTGGCTGTGTGGCTTCGTGATCGCAAAGATGTGACGGCGCAGCTGCGCGAAGCGAGCAAGCGACCTGTCATGGGCTACGACTTTCCGTCGGCGGAGGAGAATCCGGTGGCCATGCTCGTCGACCGGGAGCACCTTGGCGCTTCGCGACAAGTGGCGCGACTGCTGCGGGGTGACGCGCACCTGGCGGCAAGTGAGGGCGACTGGGAGCGGTTCGCAGCAAACGTCGATGCGATGTGCAAGTTCGCCAAGGTCGTCGCAGACGTAGACGGCATGGTGGATGTGCTGGTGGGGCACGCGATCTACATGTCGGCGGCGATTACGGCGGGCGACCACTTGGCGAATGTGCCCACGGAACAGCTCGCTTCACTTCGGCAGTCGCTTTCCATCAAGTTTCGCGATGATCCGGCGTATGCGGTTCGCGCGCTGGATGATGACGGGCGTGACATGCTGCAGCGCACCTTCAGCGACACGGGTGATGGCAACGGCGGCATCTGCCGTGACGGCATCAACTACTTACGGAGCGTTGATTCCAGCGGCAAGATCTCGCGCGTTGCGTGGGCGGCACCGCGGCTGCGCATGCGGGTGAACAGAGCGGACGCGGCAGCCATCAACGGCAAGGTGCTGAGCCAGATGAACGCGTGGGTGCAGTTGCCCGCGTGGGAACGAACGATGCCGGCTGTGACGCTCGGGAAAGAGGATGCGTTTGCGAGCGCGTTTGCACCCATCAGCAACATGTGGCGTTCTACGACCATGGCGATTGCTTCAACTGAGCGCACGCGCGACATGCAGTTTGCGGCGTTGATCGCCCTGGATGCGGAGATTGCCAAACGGCAAGCCGGCGCGTATCCGGATGTCGCGGCGATGCTGGCACAGCCAGACGCGCGTCGTGATCGATTCACCGGTGAGCAGTTGCTGACGAGCGTGGCATCGGGACGGCTCGTGATCTACTCGCGCGGGCCTGACACTGACGATGACGGCGGCACGAAGCATCAGTACTTCAAGTGGAGCGGGGACAGCGGATACGACGCCGCGCTTGATGGCGACGAGGTGCTGTGGCCGCCCGCGCGGTGAGCGTCTTCAGCGGCTGCCAAAGTGCTTGAGATAGTGCACGATCTGCTTGGCGATGGCATCGCACTCAAGGTTCACGCGGCTGCCGGGACGAAGCTCGCCCAGGGTGGTTTTCGCGAGTGTGGTGGGAATGAGGGCGATTTCGAACCAGCATGCGCTTGGGTTGATCGCCATGATTGTGAGGCTGACGCCCTGCACGCAGATGCTGCCTTTGGGGGCGAAGAACTCGATGAGGTTGCGTGGCGGAGCGATGCGTGCTCGCCACTCGCCTTGCGTGTTCACGGTCTGCACTTCGCCTACGCCGTCGATGTGGCCTTGCACAAGGTGGCCGCCCAGCAACGTGGCGAGCGTGGCGGAGTGCTCCAGATGCACGCGGTCGCCGGGCTGCAGTTCACCCAGCGTGGTATTTGCGAGGGTTTCGGGGATGGCATCGAAGGCGAGCAGGCCGTTGGTTGCGGCGAGGTCTGCCGCGAGCGTGAGACAGCAGCCGTTGACGGCGATGGATTCGCCCAGCGCGGGCTTGTGGGTCCAGCCGGGTGCGGCGATGAGGAGTCGTTGTCCGGCGGCGGTGGGCACGCGGGAGTGGAGCGTGCCGAGTTGTTCGATGAGACCGGTGAACATGCCTTAGCGTGTGCGCGCTGCGGGCGGTTGTCCAGAAGGTGAGGAAGCGAGAAGCGACGGTAACGCCACGGACGCGCGGGGCATCAGAGTTCACCTACGCGGCGCGTGGTTTCTCGCTGGGAGAGGTCGCGCATGAGTTCGGTGAAGTCGCCAGCGAGCAGGTCGCGCAGGGCGTACTCGTCGGGCAGGCGTTCGTCGGCGACGATGCCCTCTTTCCAGCGATAGGTGCGAATCTTCTCGCTGCGGCCTGCGGTACCGATCTGGTCTTTGCGGGCGCTGGCACGTTCGGCCTTCTTGCGTTGCAGTTCGGCTTCGTACAGGCGTGCGGTGAGCAGGCGGCGGGCCCGTTCGCGGTTTTGCTGCTGGCTTTTGGCTTCCATCATCTTGATGATGATGCCGGTGGGCTTGTGGTGCACCTGCCAGGCGGTTTCGACTTTGTTGACGTTCTGGCCGCCGGGGCCCTGGGCTCGCGTAGCGAACTCTTCGACGTCGTTTGCCCAGTCGATCTTGAGTTCAACTTCGTCGGGCTCGGGCAGCACGGCGACGCTGGCCGTACTGGTGTGAATGCGACCCTGCGCTTCGGTCGCGGGCACGCGCTTCACGCTGTGGACGCCAGCTTCGAAGTTCATTTCGCTCCAGACGCCTGCACCTTTGATGTTGATGACGGCGTTGCGCACGCCCCCCACTCCGGGTTCGCTTGTGAGCTCGAGCGTTTCGAACTGCCAGCCTCGCTTGCCGGCATACTTCTGGTACATCTCCAGCAGATCGCGCGTCCAGAGGGTGGCTTCGTCGCCTCCGGTGCCTGCGCGGAGTTCGAGCATCACGCTGCCGATCTTGTTGTCTTCGGCGTTGACGAGACTTTGCAGGGCGGTGTCGAGCGTTTCGCTCGCGGTGCGCTCGATGGCTGGCAGCTCTTCCTTGGCGAAGGCGACCATGTCGGCGTCTTTACCTGTGAGCATGGCGCGGCAGTCGCGGGCGTCGGCAGCGAGGCGGGTGAGTTCGCGCCACGCGCGGGCGGGCTGCTCGATGGCGCCGCGTTTGAGGCTGAGATCGCGCACCTTCTTGTGATCGGTGACGACGTGTGGATCTTCGAGGAGCGCGGCGAGTTCGGCATCTTCGCGGGCGATGGCAAAGAGCTTCTCCAGCACGCGCTGCTGCGCGTGGGGAAGCAGTTCCTGCACGAGACTGACAGACGAGGCATCCACAGAGCCAGCATAGTGCGCAGATGCGGGATTTCCACGCGAAACGGGCGGGGTGGGCGGACGTACAAACCTGCCCCTGCGCGATACCATGGCGCAGTGAAAGGAACACTCATGAAAACCCGCCGGATCGCCTCGATCATGCTTGCCACGCTTGCCGGATTGCCCGTTGCCGCGTTTGCCACGCCGCCCGCCACGGAGCGCGAAGAGATAACGGAGACGCTGCACGGCGTCGAGATGACCGATCCGTATCGCTGGCTGGAAGGGGACAACAGCAACCCCGAGCAGATGGGCAAGATGAATGACCGCGTGGCGGCGTGGACCGATGCGCAGAACAACTACACGCGCAGCGTGCTGGACAACCTGCCTGGCCGCAAGGCGATTGAAGACAAGATGCGTCCCTTGCTGCAGATCGGCAGCGTGAGCGCACCGAACATGGCGGGCACGCGGTACTTCTACCGCAAGCGCGAGGGCTCGCAGGCGCAGGCTCGCGTGTTTGTGCGTGAGAGCAGCGATGGTGAAGGCCGCCTGCTGCTGGACCCGGTGACGCTCGACGCGAGTGGCCTGACCACGGTGTCGGGCGTGACGCCCAGCCAGGACGGCACGCTGCTGGCGTATGGCACGTTCCGCGCGGGTGATGAGAACACAACGACGTATGTCATGAACGTCGCGACGGGCGAGAAGCTGGACGTGGCGATTCCCGGCCGCAGCAGCGTTATTCAGTGGATGCCTGACAACAGCGGCTTCTTCTACCAGCGTCTCGAAGATCCAAAGAATCCGTACTCGGCACAGATTCGCTGGCACAAGCTCGGCACTGATCACGAGAAGGATCCGGTGCTGTTCCGTCAGTACACCAAGGAGGAGAACGAAAAGCTGGCGACCACGTGGGGCCCGGGCGCGACGGTCTCTCGCGATGGCAAGTGGATGGTGCTGGTGTACTGGACGGGCACCAGCAGCAATGACATCTGGGCAATCAACCTCGACCACTGGCGCAAGACCGGTGAATTCGTGAAGAACGTCATCAAGACGGATGCACCCAATACGTTCTTCGGTGCAATCGAAGGCGACACGTTCTACATGCACACCGACTATGGCGCGCCCAACAAGCGCGTGGTGGCGGTCGATCTCAACAACCCCAGCGAAGGCAACTGGAAGGAGATCATTCCCGAGAACAAGGGCGCGGTGCTGAGCAACTTCAGCGTCGCCAAAGGCATCATCGTGGGCGAGTACGAGGAGAAGGCCTCGACCAAGATGCGGCTGTTTGGCATGGACGGAAGCAGCAAGGGTGAACTGCGTCTGCCGGGAATTGGCAGCGCGGGCATCAGCACAGAGCATGATCGCACCGAGGCGTACATCACGTTCACGAGCTTCAACTATCCCAACACGATCTTCCGTGTGGATCTGGCCAAGCCCGACGCGGAACCGACCGTCTGGGAACGGCCCGAGGTGCCGGTTGATCCGTCAATCGTTGAAGTGAACCAGGTGACGTACAGCAGCAAGGACGGCACGCCGGTCACGATGTTTGTCGTGCACAAGAAGGGCCTGAAGCTCGACGGCAACAACCCGGTGATTCTGAACGGGTACGGCGGCTTCAACATCTCCGAAACGCCCTTCTTCTCGGCGACGCTCTTCCCGTGGTTTGAGGCTGGCGGCGTCTTTGCACTCCCCAACCTCCGCGGCGGCGGCGAGTACGGCAAGCAATGGCACGAAGCGGGCATGCTGGGCAACAAGCAGAATGTGTTTGATGACATGATCGCGGCGGGCGAGTGGCTCGTGAAGAACAGTTACACGCGGCCCAGCCGCATGGCGACGATCGGCGGCAGTAACGGCGGCCTGCTGATGGGCGCGATGATGACCCAGCGTCCTGACTTGTTCGGCGCGATCATCTGCCAGGTGCCGCTGCTGGACATGCTGCGGTATCAGGAGTTTCTGATGGCTCGCTACTGGGTGCCTGAGTACGGCGATCCGGCGAATCCAGAGCACTTCGCGTTCATCAAGAAATACTCGCCTTATCACAACGTGACGCCGGGCACCAAGTTCCCGGGCATCATGTTCACGGCGGGTGAGAATGACGCACGTACGCACCCGATGCACGCTCGCAAGATGGCGGCGAAGGTGCGCGATGCCAACACCAGTGATCGCCCCGTGCTGCTGTGGGTTGATCGTGACGCAGGGCACGGCGGCGGCAAGCCGCTGGAACTGCGCCTGCGCGACTCGGTGGACACCCGCATTTTCATCATGTGGCAACTGGGCATGCTCGACGGCCTTGCGCCCAACCAACTGCCTCAGGGCGCGACGTCGCAGGCGGAAACTTCACCGCAGTTCACGATCACGCGAGTCGTATCGCTGAACGTGACGGGCATGACGTGTGAGATGTGCGTGGACACGGTGACGACGACGCTCAAGGGTGTGAAGGGCGTGAAGAATGTGAACGTGTCGCTGGAGAAGAACGCAGCGGATGTTGAGTTGGAGAACGACAGCGATCTGGACGGCGTGACGCTGGCCAAGGCGCTGGAAGGAACCAAGTTCAAGGCGACGCCCAAGTAATGTGACGAATCCGACCAGTTGCAAAAATGCCGGAGCGTGATGCTCCGGCTTTTTTCTTTGTCCGCTCGCAGCAATACCCGCTCATCGCGCGTATTCGATTGCACGCGTTTCACGCAGCACCGTCACACGAATTTCGCCCGGGAAGGTCATCTCTTCGCTCACGCGCTTGGCGATCTGGTGAGCGATGAGGTATGCCTCGTCATCGTCCACCTTGTCAGCATCGATCATCACGCGGACTTCGCGGCCTGCTTGAATCGCGTGAGCTTCGTTGACGCCCTTGAAGCTGAGAGCGATGTCCTGCAGTTCGTTGAGACGCTGCACGTACTTCTCAAGGCTTTCGCGGCGAGCGCCGGGGCGTGCGCTGCTGACGGCGTCGGCAGCCATGACGATGGGCGTGTAGAAACTCGTACTGGGAATGTCGGCGTGGTGGCCGCCGATGGCGTTAAGGACGGGTTCTTTCTCGCCAAACTGACGGGCAAAATCCATGCCGATCTTGGGGTGGCCGCCTTCCATCTCATGGTCCATGGCCTTGCCGATATCGTGCAGGAATCCGCAGCGACGGGCGATGGCACCATCGAGCCCAAGTTGCTCGGCGATGATCTGGCAGAGGAAGCCCACTTCGATGGAGTGACGCAGCACGTTCTGGCCGTAACTGGTGCGGTAGTGCAGCTTGCCCATCGCTTCAATGACCTTGGGGTGCAAACCACGGAGATTGACTTCGAGCGCGGCTTCCTTGCCGAACTTCATGATCTTCTCGCCGATTTCGCTCTTGACCTTTTCAACGACTTCTTCGATGCGTGTGGGGTGCATGCGACCGTCGGCGATAAGTCGCTCCAAGCTTTCGACGGCGATTGCCTGGCGAACCTTGTCGAAGCAGGAAACCACGATGACGCCCGGCGTGTCGTCGACGATGATGTCAACGCCCGTGGCCTTTTCGATGGCTCGGATGTTGCGACCTTCGCGACCGATGATGCGGCCCTTCATGTCATCGCTGGGAATGGCGACGCTGCGTACGGTGCTTTCGCTGCTGTGCTCGGCGGCGTAACGCTGAATGGCCATCAGCGTGATTTCGCGGGCCTTGGCCTTGGCTTCGTTCTCGGCGTCTTCTACGAGCTTGCGGGTCACCTTCGCCACGTCGTGGCGGGCATCTTCTTCCACGCGCTTGAGAAGCAGTTCCTTGGCGTCGTGGCGGCTCATGCCGGCGATGCTGGTAAGCAGGTCTTTCTGCTGCTCGTAGATGCGCTGGGTTTCTGTGTCGCGCTTGGTGATGAGTTCCTCGCGCTGACGGATGGATTCGGCCTGGCGGCTCAACTGGCTCTCACGCTGAGCGAGGGTCTCCTCTTTGCGATCAACCAAATCCTCGCGCTTGCCAAGTCGCTTCTCCTGTTCGCGTACCTCATCGCGGTCCTTCTCAATCTCAGACTCCATACGGGACTTCTTGTCGAGGAGCGACTTCTCCCCCTCAACACGAGCCTTCTCGGCTTCCACCTGTGCCTGATTACGAGCGTCGTCTACCAACTTCCGGGCTTCGGCCTTGGCGCTGGCGATCGTCTGGTTGGTCAGTGCACGAACCAAAAAGAAACCGACCGCGATACCGACCAGCAAAGCGACGATGATCAGGATGACCTCCATCGTCTCAAACGCGGCCAGCGTGAGTGGGATCGAGATCGGAGCGGATGTCGCGTGCAGTGAACTCAATGCCGACACAGGAACCTCCCTTGCATTGCGCGTGCCATCATGGCGACGCGGGTGAGAAAGGGGCGTGGACGGCGGACGAACTCGGTTGCGACACGTGCGACAGGTCTTGTGCAGAGGAGGCGGGGCCTCCGACGTTCACGATGAGCCACGCAAGCGACAACCCGCGTGGAAGCACGCGGCGAGAGGCTGGCTTGGATCAATGACGCTCGGCTTCATGTGCGAGCGGGAAGCAAAGAGTGAACGTGGCTGCATGCAGGAGTCCACGCTTCGCGCAGCCTTCGCGAACGCGTGGGGAAAGACGCTTGGAACCTCGGTGTCGCGCCGCGATGATGAATGGGGGAATGAGCGCCGCGCTTGCAAGGTGTAAAGTCACACAGATTGTCGACGACCGGCTCGTGCCCGCTGCCGGATGCCCCGGACGGGAAACGAATCCAATCTTCATGTGATGGTAGGTTCCCCAAACTGCCGGGCGAGACAGCCAGTCCCCACGGATCTACCGTCTGTCCGGGTGGCGGGGTGAGTATCCTGTCCGTCATGAACACTCTGTCGCGCGCCGTGTTGCCGACCATCCTCGTCGCGGGCTTGCTGGCCCTGCTGCTGGCCCCGTTGATGGGCTGTACAGCCACCAAACGCCGGGTCCTCGGGCGAACCGTTGCTATCGCCAACATCGATTCGGTCACCCCGCCGCGACTTCCAGCCCACGTCAAGCCCAGCAAGATCGCGCCCCTCTTCGGCGTGATCATCGAAAACGCTCGTGGCAATGTGACTGTCATGACCGACCCCACCGCGACCATTCCAGAAGTCCGGGCAAAGGTCTCCGGCCTTGACGAGCGAGAACACCGCCGCGCGGGAACCGTGCCGGCCTGGATCGCAGCCAGCATCGAGAAGTATGAAGACATCAACACACTTCAAGTGCTCGCGGCTGACCCAAGCGATGAGCAGCGAAGTGTGGATATCCGCGTCGTTGTCCCGGCGACCGCCTTCGTCACCATCAACAACGCACAGGGCACCGTCGAACTGATCGACGTGGCTGGCAACCTTCAGGTCAACAACGGCGTTGCGACTGGCAAGGGTGGCAGAGTCATCATCCGCACCGACAAGGCGATCAAGGACGGAGCCGCCATTCGCGTTCGCGGCGGCGATGCCATGCTCACTTTCGGCTCAGGAAGTGCCGGCCCCATCGATGCCAAGGCCCGCAGCGTCAACATCCGTACCCCCGCCAACGCCATGCGCGGCGTCATCAGCGATCGTGAGAACTACACAGGCGAACTTGGCACACTGGGCAAGCCGCTGGTGCTGCGCGTACCTGATGGCAATCTGACGCTGTTCGTCGAGTGATCTCGCATCGCGACCCTCCCATCATTCTCGCATGACCTCCACTCCCTCCGCTCGCATCATTGATGGCAACGCACTGGCCGCGACGCTGCGCGAGCAGATTGCGGCCCGGACTGCAGCCCTTCAACAGCGCGGCAAGCCCGTCGCGCTGGATGCCGTGCTCGTGGAAAGCGGAGACAACGGCGCCCGCGTGTACGCGGAGAACCAGGCGAAGACCTGCGAGAAGGTCGGCATCGCCTATCGATTGCACCGGCTGCCCACAGGTTCCGCATTTGATGAAATCGCCGCGAAGGTGACCGCTCTGAGCACAAGCGGCGATTGTCATGCCATCATGGTGCACGTGCCCCTTCCAGACGGCATCGATCCATATCGCGTGCAACGCCTCATCCACGTCGACAAAGATGTGGAAGGCGTCAATCCCGCGAACATCGGCAACATCGTGTACGGTCGCAGCAGTCTGGCACCCTGCACCGCCCTGGCCGTTGTCAAGATGGTGGAGAGCGTGCACGGCCCCACCAATCACATCTTTGGTGAGCCTGCTCCGGGACCGTTGCTCCGCGGCAAGGTCGCAGTCGTCGTCGGCGCGAGCGATGTAGTCGGCAAACCCATCGCCGTCATGCTGATGCGTCACGAGGCCACCGTGATCAGTTGCAACAAGTGGACTCCCGAGATGCCCGCGTATGCACGCAGCGCGGATGTGCTTGTCGCGGCCGCTGGCGTGCCAGGGCTCATCACGCAGGAAATGGTCAAGCATGGCGCCACGGTCATTGACGTGGGCGTCAATCGCATTCCCACCGCCGACGGCAAGACGAGAACCGTGGGCGACGTCGCCTTTGAACAGGTCAGCAAGGTCGCCGCGCACATCAGTCCTGTGCCTGGCGGCGTTGGTCCCGTGACCGTGGCAATGCTGCTGCTGAATGTCGTACAGAGCGCTGAACGCTGAGCGGTTACGCCGGGCTGGGCCAGCCGTCAAAGACAAACAAGCCGTCCTTGTGAAACACCTGCCCGTCCGCCGCGATTGTCGCGCCGCTGAGACGCGTTCCACTTTGCAGCGTGCGTGGACGCATGTCGCACACCATGTCCCAGTGCAGGCCGCTTTCATTGAAATTGCCGCTCTTGGGGTACCCCGCACCGACCGCGGCATGGAAGGTGCCACCGATCTTCTCATCAAAGAGCGTGTTCTTCATGAATTGCGTGATGCCGTAGTTGGTGCCGATAGCGATCTCGCCCAGGTTCCGCGCGCCTTCGTCCTGATCGAGCATTCGCAGCAGAAAGTCCTCGCCGCGCTTCGCGCTTGCATCGACGACGCGCCCGCCCTTGAAGGCAAGGCGGACACCTTCCACCTCGTGCCCCTGATACACCGCCGGAAAGTTGTAATTGACGTGACCATCGACGCCGCGAGGGCCCGCGAAGACCTCTCCATCAGGAAAGTTGCTCTGTCCGCAGCAGTTGATCCAAGTTGATCCATCCACGCCCACTCGCAGATCCGTGCCATCGTTCTCGTCACTCGCAGGCACGAAGAAACGCAATTCCTTGCGTTGCTGCAGCCAGTCGCACACGCGCTGTTGGCGGGTCTCGACATCGCGCCACGCCGCAGCCGGATCAGGCAGATGCAGCAACCCGGCGCTGAAGATGAAGTCCTCAAACTGCGTGAGACTCATGCCCGCGTCTTGCGCGCTGCCATGCGTGGGGAATTGCGTGCCGCACCAACGCAGCGATTCGTCAGCTTCGCGCTCCATGAACCGCTTGAGGAATGGCCGCCGCGCCTGTTGCAGCAGCGCAGCCTTGCGAGCGTCATATCGCGTGAGGAAACGACTGTTCACCTCCACCCACAGCCCGATGGAAACGTCGACTCGCTCGATGTAGTCACTCAGAAACGCCGGCGGATTGGCGATCTGCTCATCAGTCCCGTGGGCCACAAGCAGTTCCTGCAGCGATTCGCTCCGTGGCACATAGAACGGATGCCCACCAGCCTTCAGAGCAGCCTCATAGATGGCCTCGACCATCGGCATGGCGATCGGATCGGCCAGAATGCCGACGACGTCACCCTTCTTCACTTGTGTCGCGTAGTTCACCAGCACGCTGGCGAGTTTGTCAAGTCGAGGATCTCGCATGCGGTCCGAGTGTATCCGGCACACAAGCCGTCGCACCATTCATCGTGTGCGCCACCACGTAGCTGCCACCAGCGCCACTGCGCACACACCGATCGCGAAGGCGTATCGCGGTCCGAGCATCGAGACCAGAAACCCACATGTGATAAGCGAGAAGCCGATCCCCGCCATCATGGCTCGCCGCTTGCGTCGCGCCCGCTGTACCGCGAACGAGAAGTTGGGACGCGCCTCAGGGGCCATTCCCTCTATCTGTCCGACATCAACATCATCCCAGTCCAGATCAACCGAATCTTGCCGGTTGCGGCGCAGTTCGTCGGCCGCCCGCTGCATGTCGCGCCGTCGAACCTGAACCTTGATGGGATCGGTGTAACCCGCCTCCCACTGCATCGTGTTCGCACTCGCCGCGAAAACACGGGCCGGAATCCCCGCCGCCTGCAGCACATTGACGAGGTTGGCTCCTTCGAACTCCGTGCGAGCCGTCGTCAGCGTCACCAGCATGTCCGGATCTTCGGGCATGATGCATCAGATGCTCCCGCCGCATGCACGTCACACGGCTACCTTGTGGCGCGATGAGGACGCCCCATAAACGCCCTCACGCTCCCGTCCGTCTGCCTGATTGATTTGACATGACAGGGAAGCCGAATAACCCCCGTCCGCCTCAAGTTCTCCAGCCCCCCGCAGATCAGGAGCCCCTTCGCCTCGTGAAGCATGTGCTCGTCATTTCGGTCGGTCGCCGACGCGGCGCGGTCGTCAACATGCAGTTGGACGGCTTTGTGCGATTCGCGACGGAACTGCAACGCGATCTTGGAGTGCGCTTTGACACCGTCGAAGTGCCCACGCTTGATTTTGTTGCACATGCCGTCACCCTCTATCGCACCGACGTCGCCGTGCTAGTACCCAACTGGTCCGAACCGGCAGAACGTGTCATTGAAACCATCCGGGCACTTCGAAGCCAGCCCGTTCAGCCGCGCATCGTCTACCTCGATACGTTCGATCCAACCAGTTCGCCACACTTTGGCGTGCTGCCACTCGTAGACCGTTATCTGAAGACGAAAGCTCTTCGAGACCCGCGTGAGTACAGCAAGCCCTGGCAGGGCGGACACGTGCTGAGCGACCACGCCGCCCGTGTGCTCAAGTGCGATTTGCAAGGTTGGTACTTCGGCTCCGCAGTTGATCTCGCCCACGTGCACAAGATCATGCCTTGCTGGAATTTCGGCATCGCGAGGCAGTTTGAACGCCTGCTTGCACCCGCCGGATTGCTGGGACGCGAGTGGGCCGCACGCACGATTGACGTGAACCGCCGCATCGCGCTGCCGCACGGCGACGACCCGACCGACACCTGGTACGGAACCTATCGCCGCGCTTCGCAGGAGGCCTTGACTCCGCTGGCGTCGCACGTCCGCTGCACCGACACCGATCGTGTGCACCGTCGCAAGTACCTGTGGGAGATGGTTCGCAGCAAGATCGTCTTCAGTCCCTTTGGCTGGGGAGAAGTGTGCTTCCGGGATTACGAAGCCGTCGTGTGCGGTTGTCTTCTCGTGAAGCCTTCCATGGAACATGTCGCGACGTCGCCGGACATCTTTGTGCCAGGTGAAACGTACGTCCCCGTGAAGTGGGATTTTTCCGATCTCGTTCCAGTGATCGAAGACTGTCTCGCAAACCCCGCACGATCCGCACGCATCGCCGCCAATGCGCGGCAAGTGCTCGCCGATTACTATACTCGCGGGGGATTCGTCGCCGATGTTGGGCGCAGTTTGGAAGGACTCGTGGATATGTCGCCCGGCCCCCTGTCAGTGCCGGCGCTCGTGAAGGCGTAGCGCTGCATGCACGTTCTAATTGTCAACATCGGTGAGAAGACCGAAGCGATCGCCACCACGCATGCGCAGGGCTTTTCGCTGCACGCCAGTGCTCTCAAGTCGCGATTGGCAATCACGAGCCAGCAACTGCAAGTCGATCACCCGCGCGATCTGTCCGCAGCCATCGCCCGCGTCAAGCCCGGCCTTGCCATTGTGCAACCCACGTGGCGCCACAGTGCGGAGGATGTCATCAGCGGCTTTCGTGCGGTCCACGAGTCGCCTGATCGCCCCAAACTGGTCTTGCTCGATTGGTATGCCCCCACCAGTTCACCGCACTTCGGGGTCATGCCATACATCGATCGCTATCTCAAGCGCACGGTCATGGTTGACTTCGCCGAGTATCGCAAGCCCTACATCGGCGGATACGCCGTCGCGGACTATGTGTGCCGCATGCTCGACCTTGATCTGGGCGACTGGAACTTCGGCAGCGACATTCCCGCAGGCCACGAGCACAAACTCTGGATGGGCTGGAACTTCGGCATCGGCAGCACGTACCGCAAACTCATCAAGTTCGCCAGCGTCTTCGGCAAGAGTTGGAAACGCCGCAGCGTTGACGTCAACCGGCGCCTCGGGCCGCCCCCCAAGAGCCTCGCGCCGAACGAGTGGTACCAGAACTATCGCGATGCCGCCCTTAAGTCGATGGATCCCCTGGTCGGCAAGTGGCGCTGCTCGGACTATCAACGTGTGCCCCGCCGTAAGTACATCTTCGAGCTGCTCAACAGCAAAATGGTCTTCAGCCCTTTCGGCTGGGGCGAGGTCTGTTTCCGAGACTATGAAGCCGTCTGCTGCGGTGCGCTGCTCGTCAAGCCCTCCATGAAGCATCTGGTCACCAGCCCGAATATCTACGTGGATTACGAGACCTACATCCCCGTCGCCTGGGACCTTTCCGACGCGACAGAGGTCATCTCGTACTACCTCAACAACCCCGAGAAGGCCGCAAAAATTGCGAGCAACGCTCAGGAAGTGCTTCGCGACTACTACAGCAACGATCGATTCGTGGACGATGTGCAGCGCAGCCTGCGGGGACTTCTCCCGAACCCCTGAAAATCGTCTCAGCCGACCATTTCGTCCGTTCTCGCGCCGCGAACGCGAACGCTACGCTTTCGTGCTCGCAGGGGAGCCTCGGGAGGCTGATCGTGTCTGTCGCCGCTTCGCTCAAGTCGTCGCGTGATCCTGGTTCCAACACCGTGACCAACGGATTGCGTGTTGTCGTTCGCCCCTTCTACATCGCAGAGCAGAGCCAGCCCGAACACAACAAGTTCGCGTGGGGCTACCGCATCCGCATGACCAACGAAGGCGGCAAGCGCTGCAGGTTGCTTCGCCGCCACTGGCTCATTGTCGATGGCGAAGGCGAGCGCAAAGAAGTCCACGGCGAGGGCGTCGTGGGTCACTTCCCCGATCTATCGCAGGGCGAGTTCTTCGAGTACACCAGTTTCTGCCCACTGGAGTACCCGTGGGGCACGATGGAAGGCTCGTACGAGTTCATCGACGAGGACGGCACGCACTTCGAAGCCGTCATCGGCCGCTTCTTCCTCGTCAGCCCGCACGTCTGATTCTGAGCCCGATGTATCAGTCGGGCCCGTCGCTCACTGCGGAATGTACTTCACGACCTGGTTGCTCTCGGTGATCGCGTAGAGGTTGCCGTCAACCGACTTATCCGTCACGAACCGAGCGACGCCGGGCGTGGAGAACTGGGTCACGACACGCCCCTTGGCCATGTCGATGACGCTGATTGCGCCACCATCAAACACAAGCACGTTCTTGCCGCGCACCGCGAACGCATCACCCTTCACATCTTTGCTCTTCCAGAGCACATCACCCGTCCGCGCGTTCAGCGCGGTCAGGCCGTCACCCGGAACTTGAACATAGAGGGCGTTGGCGTGCAGCAGGGGCTGGCTGGTCAGCACCGAAGACGTGCGGTAACGCCACCGCACCGCACCGTTGGTCGCGAAGGCCCACACGGACTGGTCGCGGCTGGCAACATACAGCGTGTCATTGCTCGCAACGGGATCACTCGCCAGACCACCGAAGGTCATGGCCCGCCCGACCAGTGTGCCGTTGTCGGGCGAGAAGAACATCACATCACCGCGCTGACTCACCACCCCCACAAGATCGCCCACCTTGACGGGGTTCGACTCAATCGTTCCGTTCGCCTGGAAACCCCACGCCTTGAGACCGGTGCCAAGACGGTGCGAGAGCACTTCGCCCACGCTCGTGCCATACAGAAGCTGGCCGGGCGTTGCGATGGGCGCGGTGTTCACCACGCGTTCGAAGTTCTCTCGGGCCAGAAGCGTTCCATTGTTCAGACCCAGCACGAACGCTTCGCTCTCACTGCTCACCACCAAGCGTGTTGCATCGGCCGGATCACGCGTCAGGCCCACGAACTTCGTGAGCGGGTTCGCGATACTGGTGCTCCAGCGCACCTGCCCGTTGTTGGCTTCCAGCACCGCGACGCGTGACTGCCGATCCTGTGCGATGACAAGGTCATCCGCCGCGATCACCTCGCGGACCATCTTGGCCCCGGGCGTCGAGGGGAACGGGAATCCCACCCAGTCAAGCCGGTAGCCGGCACTCTTCCACGCTTCCGCAGGCGTCGCGTTGGTGTCAAAGGCGACAATTGGCCCCACGTTGCCCTGGGACCGATTCATGTCACGCATCGTCCCGCCCCCGCAGCCGCTGAGTGAAATCAGCGCACCAGCGCACACAGCCAGCGATGAGGCGAGAACGGAAGAGCGAAGCGTCAGAGGCATGGGCGTTCCTTGCAAGCAATTGACAGGGACACGGTCACGGACAGGTCCACAGGATAGCGGAGGGGCAAGCGGGTGGCGAGGGGAGGACGTCATCCATGCGGAAGCTGCCCTTTGTTGGCAAACTGGCACGACTCCGGCACGGCTGGCGCGAGCGTCCTGCCAAACTGGAGGCAGGGCGCGCGAGCGAGCATCTTCCTTCACGAGCGTCCCCGTTTCGTCGCCGCAGGGCGCGCGGCACATACTCGCACGCTACCACTTCGACCTTTCAGACTCGGAGAAAGGCACCACGAATATCGCCATGACAGTCACCCGAATCAGACCGGCCACTGCGCAGCCACGACACGCTCCCCACTCCTTCACGGCGCACCGAACGAGCCCGCGGGTTAGCGCGAGAGTCCGGCCTGCTCAGGATGCTGCCCGAGGCTGTGCGTGCGAAGCGTGCGCTTCTGCAGTTCCAGTTCAGGCGTCAGCGTGGCGAAGACGTGATCGAAGATGTCATCCGTGGTCGGCTTGACAATCGTCTCCGCCGCCTTGATGACATCCGCGACCATGACCTTGGCTTCTTCGTCCAAGGCGCGCTGCTTGTCATCGTTCCACAGGCCCTTAGCCGTGAGGTACTTCCGCAGGCGGATCATGGGATCCTTGCCCACCCAGGCTTCCACTTCCTTGGGGTCGCGGTAACGCCGCGCATCGTCGGCCGTGGTATGGTCCGCGAGGCGATAGGTGACCGCTTCGATGAACGTGGGGCCGCCGCCGCTCTTAGCGCGCTTGGCCGCGTCGCGCGTGGCCTTGTACACCGCCAGCAGGTCGTTGCCGTCCACCTGCAGGCACGGAATGTCGTACCCGATGGCGCGCTGGGCCACGGTCTCATTGTTCATCTGGCTCTCACGCGGCACGCTGATGGCCCATTGATTGTTCTGGCAGAAGAAAATCGTCGGCGTTTGGTAGACCGCCGCGAAGTTCAGGGCCTCGTGCACGTCGCCTTCGCTGGTTGCACCGTCGCCAAAGTACGTGATGGCCAGTTTCTTCTCGCCGCGCATCTTGAACGCCCACGAAATGCCCACCGCATGCAAGGGCTGCGTGCCGATGGGAATGCACAGGGGCGTCTGGCAGACCCCGGGCGGAATCTGATTGCCGCGCTCGTCGCCCATCCAGTGCAAGAGCACGTAGTGCATGGGCAGGCCGTGCATCCACAGGGCCGCGTTCTCGCGGTAACAGGGCACCAGCCAGTCGCTGCCGCGTTCGAGCGCGTACGCCGAACCGATGGCCGCGGCCTCCTGCCCCTTGTTCTGCGGATACGTGCCCATGCGGCCGCTGCGCTGCAGCTTGAACGCCGTCTCATCGAGCGCACGGCACTTGCACATGTACACGTACAGCTCGAGAATCTCCTCATCCTTCAGCACCGGCGTGCCGTCGGCATTGGTCGCGAGTTCCTTGTCCACAACCCCGTGCTCATCCATGATCTGGAGATGCTCGACGTTGGCTCCGTAAACGGTCTTGATGGGCATGGGCAGAGGGTAGCCGCAGAGAGGACGGGCGGGCGAGAAGCTGGCGAGCACATGACAAAGTGGCGGAGTGGCAAAGCGCTTTGCGGCTCTCCGTCACGCTGCCACCGGGCCGCGGTCCAAACCCGCCACTTCCCGGTTTCTCCCCCGCAACTATCCTCCTGCATGCCCACGCATCTGCCCAATCCTCGCTCTTCGCCGCGGTTTGCGGGTCTGGTCACGTTTGGTCGCTATCCGCGGCTGGAAGATGTCGCGGCAGCGCATCTGCCGGTCAACTGGTGCGTGTACGGCGTGCCCTTTGACAGCGGCGTGACGTATCGGCCCGGGGCCCGTTTCGGTCCGCGCGCCATCCGCGAGGCCTCGCAGTACCTCAAGCGATTTCATATCGAGCACAACGTGGACGTGTGCGAGAAGCTGAGCCTGGCCGATGCGGGCGACAGCCCCGTGAAGCCCTACGACCTGCGCGAGAACGCGGCGTGCGTAGCCGAGTGGGCCTTTGGTCTGTGCCCGGGCTCGCGCGATGTGACCAAACTGCTCGCGCTGGGAGGCGATCACAGCATTGCATACGCCAATATTCGCGCCACATGGCTGCGGCAGGGCAGCCCCAGAGGCGGGCTTGCGCTCGTCCACTTTGACAGTCATCTGGACACGGTGGAAAGTGTGTGGGGCAGCCAGTGGGGACACGCCAGCCCCTTTCTGCGGGCCATCGAAGACGGCTTGATTGATCCCGCCCGCATGCTTTCCATCGGCATCAAGGGCCCGCTCAACAGCAGCGCGGACCTGGACTACGCCAAGGCCAGAGGAATCACGATCGTGACGCGCGAGCACGCCGCCGCTCTGGGCGCGGCGGGCTTTGCGCAGTTGCTCGCTGGGTTTGTCACCGGCCTGGCGGGCGCGCCCGCCTACGTGACCTTTGACATCGACTGCGTGGACCCGGCCTTCGCGCCCGGCACCGGCACGCCCAGCGTGGGCGGGTTTTCATCCACCGAAGCTCTGGCGGCCCTGCGGGCCCTGCGCGGCATCAATCTGGCAGGGGGCGACGTGGTCGAAGTCCTGCCAGACCGCGATGTCGCGGACATCACGAGTTTTCTCGCGGCCCACGTGGTGTTTGAGATGCTCGCGCTGGACGCGGCGGGGAAGTGAAATCTGGCAGAGTGGCAAACTGGCAGAGTGGCAAAGTGATAGATGGCCGCGACGCACTCGGCCACTGTGCCGCTTGACCACTTTGCCACTGCTTCGTCTCACACCGCCGCACGCCGCAGGTTCAGGATGAGTTCCACCTGTCCCGTGGGCTTGCCCAGACGCTGGGCGATCTGCACCGGGCTCATGCCGCTGTCGGCCAAGGCGTAGACATCGCGGTGCTGCACGCCGGGGGCTTCGAGGCGTTCGAAGGGCGCGGGGGCCGGAGCCGGCGGGACCGGCGGCTTGGCTTCCATCAACGCGGCGGGACGCGCGGCCAGTTGCTTCTCCAGCGCGGCGATGCGTTCATCGGCCTTGGCCAGCAAAGCCTCCAGCCGCGCGGTGCGGACATCAAGCTGATGGGCCATGGCCTCGCTCTGCCGGGCCAGCTTTTCCGTCAGATCAGCCACGTCACGCTGCACGGCGATGGACTCCTGCAGCGTGAGCTTGGTGCGAGCGTGCTTGCCGCCCGCGGCTTTGCCTGTCGCGCTGCGAGTCTGCGTGACGCGGCGGCGCTGCCAGAGCGACCACGCCACCAGCGCCGCGCCCAGCACGATGGCCACACTGGCGACGGGCATCTGCTCGCGCCAGTTCGGCGCCGCGGGCAGCGGCATCGTCGCCGCCTGCTGCACGTGGTTCACCTGTGGATCCGTCACAATCGCAGGCACGCCGCTCGCGCCGGCATCGGTCTGCACCTGGCTGCTCTGCGGACCGGGCGCGGCAGTCACGGGCGTGACGGATGTCTGCTGCGGGGACGCTCCAGCATGCGGAGCGGGTGGACCAAGCACCTCAGACGTGTCATCCATGACGGGCTCCTCACGACAGACCTGCCCGGGCTTCCTGCACGCGGGCTCGGCGAGGCATTCATACCCTCGCTGCGTGCATTCTTGGAGCGTCACGTCCCGCAGGCTTTTGACCCTTCCCGCCACCAAGCGGTCCCTTCGGGAAATTCTGCGCGCATGGCGCGACCTGACAGGCGGCGCGGCCCGCAAAGATGATGACCGTCGCACGCTGCTGGCCGTTTCGGGCGGAGCCGATTCCTCGGCCATGGCGCTCGCGCTGGCCGCGGCCGTGCCCGGAGCCGACAAGCGGCTTGTCATCGGCCACATCATGCACGACATGCGCCCGCGCGAACAGGCCCACGCCGACTGGCAACTGGTGCAGGAGATGGCCGCGTGGGTGGGTGTGCCGGTCGTCAAGGATGATGTCGCCGTCCGCGAAGGCAAGGGCAACATCGAAGCGAAGGCCCGCACTCGCCGCTATGCCCAACTGCGAGAAATGGCGTGCGCCACCCGCTGCCGATTCGTCGCGTCGGCCCATCACGCCGATGACGTCCTGGAGACGATGTTGATGCGTCTGGTGCGAGGCGCGGGTCCCCGGGGTCTGGCATGCGTGGCCCCGACACGCGATCTTGGCGACGGCGTGACACTTGTGCGTCCCATGCTCATGCAAACAAGACCCATGTGCGAAGCGATCTGCGACGCATGCAATTGGGAATGGGCCACGGATGCGACAAACCATGACCTCGCATACGCGAGGGCGAAGATCCGCGCCCAGGTGCTGCCCGTGCTGCATGAATTGCGTCCCGCCGCCAGTCGCCGAGCGACACAGGCCGCTCTGCTCATGCGACAGGTGTCACACCTGGTGGCCACCGATGCGGCGGAACTTCTGGCACAAGGCAGGTCCGCGGCGGGTTACGCCTGGTCGCGAGCATTCTGCCGCAATGTGCCCGAGGTGGTGCTGGGCGAAGCCCTGCGCCTGGCATTCACGCAAGTCAGTGATGAGAAGCACGACCGCCTGTCACAGCGCACTCTGACCGGCGTCCTGCGGGCGGTACACGATGCTCGCCACGACCGCCGCGACTTCACACTCGGAGCCGGCTCGGCGCGGCTGCACGTGCGAGTGGAATCGCTGACAGTCACGATTCATCACGAAGCATGACGCAGCGTCACGCCAGCCACGCGTCTTCGAAACGCATGCCCGTTGCAATCGTCGCCGCAGTGCCGTTCTCCACCATGCAGCCCACGGGATACGCGCAGTAATCCACGCTGAAACTGCCCGCAGGACGGTGGTTGCCCGAGTAGCCCAAACCACCAAACGGCAACTTGCTGCTCGCGCCCGCGGTACCCGCGTTGACGTTCAAGCAGCCAGCCTTGGCGTCTCGCAGGAACCGGGCGATGTTCGCTGCGTCCTTGGTAAAGATGCTCGCCGCAAGACCAAAGCCCGTGGCGTTGGCCTGCTCGATGGCTTCATCAAGACTCTTGACCACCGCAATGCGAAGGAACGGGCCAAACACCTCGACATCATCGCCCGCTGTCGCAATCGGCGCATCAGGCTTGCTCTTTACAAACTTGCTCACCCGCATCACGCTCGGCGTGATGTAGTGCCCCGGGCCCGACTCATCACGCGTGGGAGCTTCACTGTCATCCAGCGCTCGCGCCGGCACCAACACCTCGCCGCCCGCTTTCGCCAATGCGCCAATCGTCGTCAGCATCTGATCGCGCGCCAGCCGCGAGATGACCGGCCCCATGAACACCGGATGCGTCGCCTTCGGATCGCCGATCATCACACTGCTCGCGCCCTTGCAGATCGCGCTGATGACCTTGCTCGCGACCGCTTCATGCACGATCACCCGGCGCGTGCACGTACAGCGCTGGCCGCTCGTGATGAACGCGCACCGAATGCACTCAATGACCGCCTGCCGCAGGTCCGCATCAGGCATGATGATGGCCGGGTTGTTGCCGCCCATCTCCAGCGCGAGAATGCGCCCCGGGCGATCAAGATTCGCCTGCATGATGCGCCGCCCCACAGGCCACGAACCCGTGAACAGAATCCCGTCAATGTCATCATGCGTGCTGATCGCACTGGCGACATCCGCCGCGCCCTGCACAAGATTCACCACGCCCGCCGGCGCGTTGTGCGCACGCAGAGCTTCATCAAACAGCTCCGTCAGGAACTGCCCCACTGCCGGCGTCTTGTCACTGGGCTTGAACACAATGGTGTTGCCCAGCGCCAGCGCCGGCACGATGTGCCCGTTGGGCAGGTGAGCCGGAAAGTTAAACGGCCCCAGCACCGCCATCACGCCGTGCGGCCGAAACTCGCACGACCCGGTGCGCTGGGGCGACATCTTGGAAAGATCAACCGTGTATGGGGTGACTCGCTTGAGCGCACCTTCCGCCGACGCATCCAGCGTGATGTCCACCTTACTCGCCAGCAGACCCGCTTCCGCCTTCGCATCCCACAGCACCTTGCCGGTTTCAGCGACCAACAAACTGGTCAGCGCATCCACACGCTCAGCCGCGAGCTTCTGAAACGTGCGCAGCACAGCCACACGCCCATCGAGCCCCATCGCTGCCCATGCAGGCTGGGCCGCTTTCGCCGCCACAATCGCCGCATGCACATGCGACACATCAGGTGTGCCCGCCCACACCAGCTCTGCCGGCCTTGCAGGGTTGTAGCTCTTCAGCGCTGCGCCAGTCAGCGGCTTCCACTCACCAGCTATGAGGTTGGACGGAGCGTGACGAAGTGATGCGTGTTGCATAGTGAACTCAAATCAAAAATCGCGGAATCACAAAGAGACCAAACACGCGAAGCAGAAAACAGTTGAAACCAAAGCTCGGCAAGTAGCGGGCACGCCGCGTGCAAGCACCCGCACGCACTTCACTCAAGCCGACCACGCCCAAGCACACTCGCAGATGAGGCATCGCCGACGCATCACGCCTTCGACTTCTTCGCCCGCTTCTTGGGTGCCGCAGCAGGCGCCTCCGGCTCATCTCGCGTCAAGCCGAACCTGCCAAGCGGCGTCACACCCAGCGGCGCACCGGTCTGCACACCCAGCAACTCCATCGCTTGCTGCGTCAGACGAACAGGCCCATCCTTGCCAACTTCGACGAACGTCTCCGTCGCGCGGAACTCGCCCTCGCCATCCAGCGTGCTGATGATCGCCGGCGTGTCGCAGCGATCATCCGTCGTGGGCTTGCCGACTTCGCTCATGCGCGTCGCCGCCACCAGCGGAATCTGATCCGTCACCGCGTCAAGGTGCGGCCCGCCATCGAACGGATCGATGTAGCCGCGATACTTGAACCCCAGACTCTCCAGCAGTCGCCGCGCCGGAATCGTCTCGCGAGAGACCACGCCCACCATGTTCTGCGCTTCAAGCGGCAACAGCGTCAGAAAGATCTCATCCTTGGGCAAAAGATCGCTGATGAACGCTCGGTTGTGCTGACAGAAGCGATCCGCCTCCGCGTACTTCACCGGAATGAACTTGCGACCAAACGTGTCCCAGAAGAGATTGTCTCCCTGACTCGTCACAGGCGGCATCATCTCCGCCAGCACCGTCGGCGCGAACAACGCGCGGTGCAACCCCATGAAGTGGAATCGCACAAACGACAGAAAACGCCCGGGCCGCAACTTGTGCCCGCGATGGCTGGGCTGCAGAATCAAGCCGCCGATCTCGCTGGGACCACTCGTATCGCCATCAAGCTGCGCGACGGTGTGCGTCGTGCCAAATCCCAGCGAAGGCGAGTGAAACTTCTTCTCGCCAACGCGCATCCGCCAATTCGGATTGCCCGGCCCGCCTTGGTGCGCGCGAACCTGACTCGTACCGATCACCGCGCCCGACTCCGGCTCGATGATCGAGAACATGAACATGTCGCTCTCATGTTCCATCGCCGCGAGCCCGCCGCCCGCCGAACCCTTGCGTTTGGAGGTGGTTCCGTTGCTCGATGTGGCGGCCGGCTCCTTCTTCTTCTTGTCCTTGGGAGCGGGCTTCGCCGCCGCCGTCACGCCGTGCGAGACGCGACGGAAACACCCATGGCTGTGCTCGATCTTCTGCGCGATGATCAGCTCATCGGGCGGCAGATTGATGAAGTACACCATCCTCGCGAGCTTGAGCAGCGTCGACGTGTCATCCGGCTTGCTCTGACGAATCAAAAACACTCGCGACTCCCTTCCACACAGTCCACTCACCGCTCACACAACCAGCTCAGCACAACCTCTTCCCCTGCCGCTTCCTTGTGCTCTTCGTGTCTTTGTGGTGGATAAGCCTTATCCCGCCACCTTCGCCAAACCGCGCTCAATGCACGCGAAGACCTTGGGCCAGTACTCATCCTTCATCACAGGCATGGGCGGCAGCATGCGCACGTGGTACGGACCATGTCCGCAGTAGAACAGAATCACACCCTCGTCAAAGCACGCCTTGCACGCGTCCATCACCTTCTTCTTGTCGCCTCCAAACGGCGTGAACCGGCACATGCCGCCAACACCGCCCACCAGCTTCTCGCCGCCGCCGTTCATGCTGGCGACCGCTGGGAACCAGTTCGGATGCTTGTTGATCAACTCCATCGCGTGCTTGCGGAACAAGGCGTGATGCCGCGCGAACTCGCCGTTCTCACCGTAGAAGTTCCCATCGCGCAGCCGCTCGATCACGCGTGTACCCACGCGGAAGCTGCTGCCTTCGCCCGTGAACGTGCCGCTGAGAATCGCGGTCTTCGGGTTGTACTCTTCCGTCCACGCCGTTGCGCACGCCTGCGTCATCTTGCCGACGCAGAAGACGTCCACATACTCACCCAAATCAAAGTGCTCATACGCGAACATGCGCGTCGTGCGGCCAAACGTCTGAATCTCATCGTCCCACACCGCGATCTTCTTCGCCTTGCAGAAGTCCATCAGCGCCTTGAAGTAATCGCGATCACCGACGTTGAACCCGCCCTCACCCTGACAAAGTTCAAAGATGAAGCAGGCATGCCCGCCCGGATAGCGATCCGTGTACTGCTGCAGGTGCCACAGGCACATATCAATGAACCGCTTCTTGCCCGTCGCGCCGCCGCCCATGCGCTCCACGGCGTGTTCGTCATAGAACGGCATGTAATCCACCATCACGCCGTTGGGCAGACCTTCGCGGCCCGCGTGGTTGTCGCCAATCTGCGCCATCACCATGCTGCGACCCATGAAGCAGTCCTTGAACGCAATCACGCGAGGCGTGGGCGTGAAGTTCGCCAGCAGCTTCGCCGGGTCGCCCGCTTCCAGGTGCCGCTGGAACAACTTGTGGAAGCACACCTTCAGCGCGTTCTCATTCGCCATCGCGCCGCCCGTCGCGATGTACGCGTGCTTGAGCTTGCTCCCCTTCGCCGTCTCCTTCAGCAGCGTCTCCGCAAACTGATACGCCTCGAAGTTGCTCACCAGATTGCCGTGCTTGAGCGTGTCATCGATCCCGCCGGCCAGTTGCGCACCAATCAAGTCCGTATCGCTGTGCCCAAAGAAATGCACACCAATCCCGCAGATCATGTCCCACTTCACGCTGCCATCCGCAAGCTCCACCAGCGGCCCATTCCCCACGCCACTACCAATAAACGGATACAGCAAGGGCCGCCCGCGAGCCGCCGCCGCACGATCCATCAGTTCCTTGTACTGACTGGCCAACGCCGGATTGCCCGGCTTGGCATCCGTGATCAGCGCACTCTTGGCTTTCACTTCCGCCACCGCCGCCGCGATGGCTGCCTTGACGGCGGGACTGCTGTGCAGACTCGCGCCCACGGTACCGGGTGAAGCGGAGCCGGGGTTGGCGGATGCGGAAGGCGCGGTGGCGAACGTGGTCATGGCGAACTCCTCAGAACCGAATGGTAGGGAGTTGGATTATCGGCGATTTCGGCGGGTTTCTGCTCTCGCCCCGCGTCCAAGCCTCGCAAAGTCCGCACACCACACAACTACTGGCAGAATTCGTGTCCGCTCCGTCCCCGCGTTTGCGAGTTTCTGCGCACGACCACCTCGCTTCGAAAGGACTTCTCCATGCGTACCGCCGGACTGCTCGCGTTGCTCCTCGCCGCCTCCCAAGCCGCGGCACAGTTTCAGACGTTTCAGGGCAAGCTCGACCAAAGCGGCAGCCCGGCCAACGGTGTGTTCGACTTCCGCGTGGAACACTTCGACACTGCCTTCGGCGGCTCGCCGATCGGCCTGACCAACGTCCTGAACACAGTCACCGTCAACAACGGTCTGTTCAATCTGATCTACGACGCGTCGAACATCTTCAGCGGCGCCCCGCGATGGGTCCAAATCAGCGTGCGGCCTGCAGGTTCCGCCGACCCGTTCACCCCCGTCATTCGCCAACGCATCACCGCAACGCCCTACGCCATTCGCTCACTCAACGAACGCTGGTCACCCATCACGAGCAGCCAGCTCGCCAACGACCCGGGCATCTCGTACTCCGATGTCGCATCCGGTACCGGCGTGTCCTACTACGGCTGGGCCGCGGGAGGGCTCTCCAAACTCGAAGCTCGCTATAGCGGAACCTTGAACCGCTTCTCCATGGGAACTGATGCCGCAACCTTCCTGTACATCGAGTCCGATGGTCGCATCGGCATTGGCGGCGTGCCCGCCGGCACGTCCATCCTGCAAGTGACAGGAGACGCTCGCGTGAGTTCCAACGCGGCGGCGGGGTCGTTCAGTTACACATCGCCAGTGACACGCTCGATTTCGCTGCCGCCCGGCGCATTCCAGGGTTCCGGCAGCGCGAGTCCGTCTATCGGCATCGATCGCATTTTCTTCACCGGTGCAGCCGCGACGACTGGAACGCTGGTTGCGCCGATTAACTTACCCGAAGGCGCGACGATCACCGCCATTCGCGCTCACGTCGTTGACAACACCGCCGCGACCATCGCCGTGGACCTCTGGCGCAACACCTTCGCCGGCGGCACGGTGCTCATGGCCGGTGCCACGTCCGTCGGCGCAGTCGCCGGCACGCGAGCAATCAGCGACACCACCATCACATCTCCAGTCGTCGCCAACTCCACCGGCGCCTACGCCGTGTGGGTCACGTGCGACGGCTGGGATACCAACAACTGCATGCTCCGTGCGGTGCAAGTGGAGTACACCGTGTCGGGCCCCGACTGATCCCTCACGCCTCTCGCCGCGCGAGCAGCCCCGCTGCCAGAAACAGCACCGCAGGAATCGCAAACAGCGCGAAGTTCCCCACGTATCGCATGTCCGCCCGAAAGCTCGACGTCGCGAACATATACACGTAGAAGCTCATGAGACTCATCAGTGAAACGACCGCGCCCGGAACCTCACGCTTCCACGCGATCGCATATCCCAGCAACACGCCCACCGGAAAGAACGCAATCGCGATCCACTCCGCTGGCGTCGGTGCGTCGCCGCCCGAAGTCGCAAACACCGCGATGATGCCCGCCGCCAGCAAGCTGCTGATGCGTGCAGCCCATCGGACAATGACCATCTCATTCCGCTGACTCTTCGCCAGAACCATGCACGCCTCCTGGACGACACACCCTCATCGCAAAGTTAGCATACACTATCATTGGCGAGCCAGACTCTCGCTTTCACAAAAATCACTGCATCTCCACACCACTCCACGGAACGCACTACCGGACTCGCGACTCCTAATATTCCCATACAGGAGTCTCTCATGCGCGTTTTCGCTGCCCTTCCGCTGCTCGTTCTGCTCGCTGGCTGTACAACCAACAACCCCGCCCAGCCCAGCGCAGCCACCACCCAACCAACCGCCGCCGCGCCCGATCCCTACCCCAACGTCAACAGCGTCGCCGTCGATCGCGACGACTGGCAGCAGCTCATCGCCAACCACCACAAACTCCGCCGCGCCGTCACCTTCACGCCCACCGGCGTCGAAGCCACGACGGAAAGCGATGATCCCGCGATGATCGCACTCATCCAGAAGCACGCCCACGCCATGCACGAGCGCATGAAGGTCGGAGCCCACGTGCGTGTCTGGGACAAAGTCTTCGCTGATCTCTTCGATCGCTACCAAAACGTCACGCTCACCATCACCGACACGCCCACCGGCGTGAGCATCGTCGAAAGCGCAACCGACACCGAAACCACCGCCCTGCTCTGGTCCCACGCCGCCGGTGTCAGTGATTTCGTCCGCCTTGGCGGCGTCGCCGGCGGTGCACAAACGCATCGCCTCGCGTACAGCACCGTCCCCCCCACCGCCGAAGTCGCGCTGGGTGGCGTGCCCCACCGTTTCCTGAAGGGTCAGCCCTCCGCCGACGAACTTGGTTCCTTCAAGTCCCGAGGCAACTCGTGCGTCGTCAACTTCCGCCCACCCAGCGAAACGCCCGACGTCGATGAAGCCGCCCAAGTCACCAGCGCGGGCCTCGCCTTCACCAACCTGCCCTACGCCAAGCCCGAAGAGCTCACAGACCAGCTCCTCGACGACGCCCGCGCAGCTCTTCGCAACGCCAGCCAGACCAACCAGTCATTCGTCCTGCACTGCCGCAGCGGCAACCGCGTGGGCGCAGCATGGATCGCCTACCGCACGCTCGACGAGGGCAAGCCGCTCGAGCAATCCGTGAGCGAAGCCAAATTGCTGGGCCTGCGCAGCGAAGCACTCGAAGCCCGCGTGCGCGAGTACGTCAGCGCACGCGTCACGCCCCGCGCCAAGCCCCGCTGATCACTTCGACATCTTCTTGGCCGACAGCGCCACATCGCCCGCTTCATCAAGGCCGGCTGCGCTCTGAGCCTTCTCGATCATCGCCCGCGCCTCATCTGGCTTGCCGCTGGCCCATAGCCACTCCGCCATCGCGCGCATCGAACGAGCTCGCTCGGGCGCAATTTCCATCGCTCGCGTTGCCAGTCTGCCTGCCGTCTCCACATCGCGTACGGCGTCATCGCCCTGCGTCAGCATCACAACCGCCATGTCCGCCAGCGTGCGCGCGTTGTCCTTGTACGTTTCGAGAGCCGCCAGCGCGTGCGCCGTCGCGCCCGCCTTGTCCTGCTTGCCTGTCAGCAGCAGCCGCAGTTTGGCCACACTGCTGGGCGCGAACATCTCCGCATCCAGCGCGACAATCTCGTCCAGCATCGACATCGCCTTGTCCCACTCTTTGGCCTCAATCGCCTTCTGCAGAGGCGTGGCAAGCTTGAAAGCCCGGCGCCGCAGATCCTCACGCGCCTGCGATTCCGCCTGCGCCGTCGCGCTGTCCAACTTCCCATCCAGCAGTTCGTCCAGTTTCTCCTTCAGTCCCATCCGCGGGTGCCCCACCCACGCCACGCGTCCCTGCTTGTCAATCAGAAAGACCGTCGGAATGCTCACGCGTCCCGCGCCATTCATCCACCGCTGCGCGATGACCCCCGTCGCGTCATCAAACGCGATCGCGTATGACATGTCCCGCCGACCCTTCACAAAGTCCTTCACACGCTGCAAAAGGTCCACGTTCGCGTCAGTCGCCCGCGCGTTCTCCCAGATCGATACGCCAATCACGCGCACATCGCGTGCCGCATAGTCATTGTGAATCCCGTTCAGTTCAGGAATGAACGCGATGCACGGTCCGCACCACGTCGCCCAAAAATCAACCACGTACACCTTGCCAGGTTCAAAGGTCTCAACAGCGTCGCCCTGCACCCACTTGAGCCCGCGAAGCGTCGGAGCCGGCTCACCCACGCCAAATGCGCGGAACTCCTCCCCCGTCGCGTCCTTGACCGCTTCAGGTTGTGCCTCCTGCGGCGCAGCGTCCTGGGGGGCGGCCCACGCGCAGGCTTGCAGTCCGCACATCGCCACCATCACACGCACAAACTGACGGGACACCTGCTGCATGAGCGCTCTCCAACATTCGCACGCACCTGCGCGGAACATCCATCGTATCGACCTCTATTCCCACACGCTTCTGTCCTTTCGACGCCCCAACCCCTTTCCAGTTGCCAACCACCCGCCTCTGCCCCTCCTGCGAATGCGAACTCCACCGTCATTCGTACAATCAGCCAGCGCATGACGCAGTTTCCGGTCCAGCCCCGCGCCTCCACACCCGCCATCGTCGTCGCGGGGGCTATCAGTCTGCTGCTGCATGCTGGTTTGGGCGTCGGTCTCGCCAAGTACCGCGTGCCCGCTCAGGCGGGCCCCAGCGACATCGACCTCGGTGTCGAAGTACTGCTGCCCGCGGAAGGCACCGGCCTGCCCCCGCAAGTCGAGCCGCCTCCCCAGCAACTCACTGTCACCCCGCCCCCCAGCGAGCAGCCCGATGCAGCCGCGCGTCTCAATCTCAGCGCGGCAGTCCCAGCCGCCGCGCCGCAGTTGCAACCGCCGCCTTTGCCGCCCGACCCGCAACCCGAGCCTCCTCAAGATATCGTCCGCCTCGGCACCGACGACGGCGTGGGCATCACCGACAACATGCTCGGTGCCGCGCAAGCCACACCCCACAGCGCGATTCAAGGCAGCGTTGATCAACCCGCCCTCAGTCTCGCCCCCGGAGCGCCAGGTCCCACCGGCGAGCAAGCACCTCAGCCCAGTGCGCAAGCCGCAGACCCCGGCGCAGGCGGAGCCGATGGCCAAACCGGCGGCAACACAGAAGAACAACCTGCGACGAGCGAGCAGCCGCAGCAGGCGCCGGAAGCGACTCGCGAGCCCCAACCAACGCAATCCACTCCGCCGCCCCAGGCTCCCGCACAGTCCGAACCAGCCCCACTTCCGCCGCCACCACAAGAAGAGCCCGCCGTCACACCCGCTGCCGTGCCTGTTGCGTCGCCGCGGGAGCCCACCGCGCCGGTGAGTGCCGAATCTGTCTTCACGCCAGAGCGTGAAGCCTCACCCGCACCCAGTGACGCCGACAACGTCTTTCAACTTCCCCAACCTCAGCCCGTCACCGTGGTCGACGAGTTTGGCGAAGCGCCAACCCCACCCGCAGCAGGCCCCGAGCCCACGCCGCCGACTGCACCGGCTGAACCACCTGCGCCCGAGCCTACCCCACCCACGCCTCAGCCCACACCAGACCCACTGAAGGAAGAAGCAAGAGTCTCGCTCACGCCGCTCGCACCCACGCCTGCGCCGGTGTCGCCCCCCGCAGTCAGTTCGCCCGCGCCGGGCCCCGCTGGCAGCCCCGCCACCACCGGCGGCGACTCCCGCCTGCCCGGCGTGACCAGCGACGCGGAAAGCACCGCAGTCTCCACGCAGCCGATGCTGGAGTTCAAGCCGGGCATGCCGCTGACAGGCAAAGGCATTCGCATCCGCACGGTGGTCCCGCGATTCAGCACAACCACCCGCCTGACCGCCGTGCCTCGCAACCCCGTCGTCGTCATTCGCTTCAATCGCGCCGGCCGCGTTGTAAAGGCGGAGTTTGAGAACAACCAGGGCACTGGCTACCGCGATGTTGACCAACCCCTGCTCGACGCCGTCTACAGATGGACAGCCGTGGGCGAACAACTCAATCGCATCCCTGCGGGCACCAACGAAACGCTGACCTTCCGTATTCGCTACCTGCTGAACGATGATTGAATCAGCCAATGCGAGCGCGGAACACACAACGGACAACCGAGCGGAGCAAGCAGTTCACGCGAGCGCAGCACGGGTGCAGTTCCCCGTTGATCATCCCTTGCGCCACGGCCCAGTCACCGCCAGCGTCAGTCCGTTCCCTTGAATGTTCACGAACATCGTCGTGCCATCGGGGCTGAAGTTCACGCCGGCAAACTCGCTCTCGCTCACAGCGTTCCTTGCAAACACATACGGCTGACCTTGCTTCGTGATGCCGATGAGTCGGTTGCCCGGTTCCACGCCCACGTCCACGCCGTCTTCGCATGCAATCAGATCACCCCATGGCGCGACCGTCAAATTGTCCGCGTTCTCCACCAGATGTCCGTCGTTGGGCTCCACGAAAAGCTCGAGCACCCCCTTGTCATCGCTCTGCGCATCAGGCACATATCGCCAGATCTGCCCCTTCTGAGCCGAGCCACCCGTCGTCGCGGCGAAGTACACGCTGTCGTGACCCCACCACATCCCCTCGCCGCGCGCAAAGCGCAAAGCCCCCGCGCGAAAGCCGTCCACCCGCAGATCGTCTGTGTCCCGATCCACGTTCTCCAGATCGATCCACTCAACATCAATCCGCGTCCCACGGGCGATGCTCTCCGTTCCCTGACGATTGCTCGTGTCCAGGCCCGGCTTCTCGCGCCACATCATCGCCTGCAGTTTGCCGCCCTCATGCAGCCTGCCCGGTGTCTTGGGCACAAAGCGATAGATCAACCCGTGATCCACATCCTCGGTCTGGTACACGATACCCGTGCGTGGATCAATCGCCACCGCCTCGTGCTTGAATCGGCCCATCGCCCGCAGCGGCAGCGGCTCCGCCAATCGGGCTTCCGCCGTCGCTGGCACTTCGAAGACATACCCGTGGTGCTTCAGCGCGCCGCCCTCACCCCTGCTCACCACATCCTCTTCGCACGTGAGCCACGAACCCCAAGGCGTGAGCCCGCCCGCGCAGTTGCGGTTCGTTCCAAGCAGACTTGCGAACTGTCGCACCAGGCGCTGCGTCCGCGTGTCATACACAATCGTCGTACATCCGCCCAGACTCGGACGCTCAGTGCCTATGTCATACACCTTCGACGGATCGACCTTTCCCAGCAACTGGTTCTGCTCACCAAATGGCCCGCGCCGCAGAGAACTCGCATCAAGTTCGTGGTTGCACACCAGAAGCGTCAGCCCTTCCGGCCCCGGAAAGCTCGCCATGCCGTCGGGCAGTCCGGGCACAAACAGACCATCCGCCATCTTCTCGCCACGCCGGCTCACAACCGAGTAACTGAACCCCGCCGGCAGATCAAGCACGCCCTGCGGGTCCTTTACCAGCGGGCCATACCCAAACGCGTTGCCCGCCAGATCATCCACGAGCGATGCAAACGCGCCGTCTCGCTGCCGACTGAGCATCGCAAGCCCGGTGAAGCCCGCCGAAAACGCCATACCACGCAGCAGAAAGTGTCGACGCGTATGCATGCTTCATCATTCGCACGCCGTCGACCTCGGATGTGTCAAGACGGCGTGAAGTCGGCCACCCGTCACACCCCGGGGGTGAACTACTACCATCTCACGCTGGCACGCTGTGACCCTCGTCAGGGCGACGCACGCCGGCCACGTGAAAGGGGTGAAACATGCATCGCTTTGCTCGAAGTGTCCTGGTCGCCGCGTCGTGCCTCACGCTCAGCCTCGCCGCATACGCCAAGCCTCCGGTCTTCAGCGACGTCAGTTATGCCGACGCTGTCAAGGCCAACGCCGCCGACGGCAAACTGCTCATCATCAAGGGCACTGCGGAATGGTGCGGCCCCTGCAAGCAGATGGACAAGACCACCTGGGTCGACGCAAAAGTCGTACAGTTCGTCAAAGACAACGGCGTTGCCATCGCTGTCGATGTGGATGAGTTTCCCGAAGTTGCCAGAACACTCACCATCGAAGCCATGCCCACCATGATCGTCTTCAAGGACGGCAAGGAACTTGACCGCGTCGTGGGCATGCAGACTGCCGACAAACTGCTTGTCTGGCTCGAGAACGCCAAAGCGGGCCGTACGCGCGCCGCCATGCTTCGCGAGCAAGCCGGCAATCGCGTCGGTCCAGATGGCAAGGTCGACATCGAACGCCGCCTGGAAGTCGCCCGCGGCCTGCTCGATGCCCGAGACTTCTCCACCGCTCTCGACGAGTATGCCTGGCTTTGGGACAACATGCTCGATCACGACAGCGGATACACCGGTGTGCGTCTCAGCTACATGGCGAGCGATATGGAACGCCTGGCCAGCCGCCACGAGCCCGCCAAGGTGAAATTCACCGCCATGCGCGATGCGCTCGCCGCGACACTCAAGGAGAAACGCTCCTTCCTCACGTTCCTGGATTGGATGACACTCAATGAAGTGGTGGGCGAGAAACAGGCAAACCTCGCATGGTTTGATCGCGTCAAGGACGACGAGAGCGCGAAAGCCTGGATCAACGCCGCGTGGTCTCGCATCGAACGACTGCTCGAAGATGAAGGCCGCTGGGCCGATGTGGGCAAGTACGTCAATGTCTCACAGTTCCTCTCGCGGCAAATGAGGATGGCCGCCGCCAATCGCAATATGCCCGCACGAGGAAACCCCGAGCAACAGGCCATGCTCCGCGAAATGGACGACAACTACACCCGCGACGAATTCGCCAAAACCCACATGGCACTGCTCGCCGCCGATCGTGAAGCCGACGCCCGCCGTGTCGCCGACGAACTCATCAAAATGCTCGACGACGACAAGTCCCGCGTCGCGCTCGTGACGATGGTGGTCGATACCGGCCTCGCTCGTGACTGGCACACAGCCCTGCTCGACGAAGCCGACGCCAAGGCGCCCGACACCCTCAACGAACGCGTGGAGTTGCGCCGCCGTCTGGAGCGAGCCCTGAAAGCCGACAAGTGACGCGGATCATCGCTGCGTGATTTTCCGCCAGCATTGTCTTACGCTTGCCCTTCCATGCCGGCCGCCACGGTCATCCTCACCACGCACAACAGCCCTCGAGCCCTTGAGTTCGTCCTCCACGGCCTCGCGCGTCAGGACTTCCGCGACTTCACCATCCTCATCGCCGATGACGGCTCGCGCGATGAAAACCGCGAACGCGTCAACGCGATCTGCATCAGCCTTGCCTCTCGCTTCCAGCATCCCTTGCGCCTCGTATGGCAGCCCCACCGCGGCTGGTACGGCAAGGCCAGCATCGTCAACAAGGCGATCGTTCTCGCCCAGACCGACTACCTCATCCTCGCCGATGGCGACGTGGTGCCCCGCCACGATTACGTGCGCACCCACTGGGAACTCAAGCGCCCCAACACCTTCCTCGCAGGCGGCGACTTCCGCCTCAACGACGCCGCCACCAAAGCCCTCACGCTCGACGACGTCGACACCGGTCGCGCCTTCTCGCCTCAGCATCTGCTCAGCATCGGCCAGACCAAGACCCGCAAGTTCATCAAGCTCAAGCCACGAAGTTGGTTCACGGAGTGGTTTGACCGCGTGAACTTCAGCCCCGCTCGCTGGAGTGGCAGCAACGCAAGCTGCTGGCGCGATCTGCTCATCAACGTCAACGGCTTTGACGAGAGCTTTAGGAGCTGGGGCAAGGACGACACCGAACTGGGCACACGCCTCTGGAACGCTGGCGTCAGGAGTCGCCACGTCCGTCACAACGCCATCTGCATGCATCTGTATCACGGCGAGGGGCGCTTCACGCCCGAAGGCAAGGCCACCAATCTGGGGTTGCTCGCCGAGACGCAGCGCACCAGACGCACACAGGCCCGCATCGGCATTCGTGAGATGGTGCAGGACTACGAAGTGCGCGAGTTCCGCGCGTAGTTCGCGCCAAGCCCGGATAACTCACCCAAATTCTCCACGTGCATGTCAGTTGCGGTGCAGTCACCGCACGCGCTGACCGATGCCCCTCGCAGCGCGTTCGCGCAGAAGTCTTCAGCCGAGAACGGGCGCTGGACTTCAGACCAGTTGCAAGGAGTTTCTTTCATGCTGAAGAACCGCTTGATCGTCGTGCTGCTCGCCGGCACCGTGGGCACCTGCACCGCCTTTGCCAGCGATGACAACACTCACACCGCGCCATCACATCAGGACACGCCCGCACCCGCCGCCGAAAAGAGCGACGCGCCCGCAGAAGCCGCGAAACCCAAGCGCCGCCCTTCCCGGCTCAAGTCCTCGACCAAGGACGAAGCCAAGCACGACGCCAAGAGCGAAGCCGCCGCGGACAACAAGACACCAGACAACGACCACGCCGCGCCCGCCCCCAAGCACGACACCAAGCACGACGCCAAGCACGAACCTCGCATCGAAACCTCTGCCGGCACCAAAAACGAAGCAGACGCGAACCACGCCAACACGGCCGCCGCCACAACTCCCGTCGCGCACACCACAGCCATGACGCCCGACGCTGCTCTCAACTTGCTCGTCGAAGGCAACAACCGCTGGGTCGCTGGCGCAGCGCAACACCCCAACGCCGACAGCGAGCAGCGCAGCAAGCAAGCCGCCGGACAGACCCCCTCCGTCACCGTCCTCACCTGCGCCGACTCGCGCATCCCCGTTGAGCGCGTCTTTGATCGTGGTATTGGTGAGATCTTCACCGTCCGCGTCGCCGGCAATGTCACGGGCGAGCGTGAAATCGGCACCATTGAATACGGTCTGGGCCACCTGCACACCCGCCTGCTCGTCGTCATGGGTCACACCAAGTGCGGTGCGGTCAAGGCCTGCGTCGACGGTGCCCACAACGGCGCGCTGCACGGCAGCGTGCGCGAACTGGTGGCGAGCATCGAGCCCGCCGTCGATCGCGCTCGTCGCAACAACCCCGAAGCCGACGCCAACGAACTGGTCAACCTTGCCGTGAAGGAGAACATCTGGCAAGGCGTCTACAACCTCATGAATGGCAGCGACGAAATCCGTACGCTCGTCAGCAAAGGTGAAGTCAAGATCGTCGGCGCTCTCTACGACATCCAGTCAGGCAAGGTCGAGTTCCTGGGCGAACATCCCTGGCAGAAGGAACTCCTCACCGCCATGAACGCTCAGAACAACACGACCCACCAGCCCGCCACCGCCGAAGCCCACGAGCCCGCGGCTGCGTCAGGCCACTGAACGCTCACCGTCCACGCTTCACACCCTTCGTTCGCATCTCAGCCCGCTCCCGCGGGCTGTTTTCGTTTCCGGGTCACCACTCATCCCGCACGCTCCACATTTTCCGCTCGCGCGAATACGCTCTCCCATGCCCCTCGCAACGCTCGACTTCGCCGATCGCATCGCCACGCTCACCCTCCGTCGTGCCGACGCCCGCAACGCCCTCTCCGTCGCGCTCCTCGCTGACCTGCACACCTGCGTCGATGAACTGCATACCCGCAGTGGCGTCAGCGTCTGCGTCATGACAGGCGAAGGAAAGTCCTTCTGCGCCGGCATGGACCTCAAGGCGGTCCTCGACGACGCCGCCAAGGCTCGCGAACTGCTCCACAGCCTTGCCGATCTCACGCTCAAGATTCGCCGTCTGCCCATGGTCACACTCGCAAAGGTCAACGGCGCAGCGATCGGCGGCGGCTGCGGCCTCGCCTGCGTCTGCGACATCGCCATCACCCACGCCGACAGCAAAATGGGCTACCCCGAAGTTGATCTCGGCGTCTGCCCCGCCGTTGTCGCGCCGTGGCTCGTCAAGAAAATCGGCGCAGGCCGCGCCCGCCGCGTGCTGCTCACGGGCGGCCTCATGTCAGGCCAGGAAGCCCACGCCATCGGCATCGCCGACCACCTGGTCGCAACCGCCGCTGATCTCGACACCGCCGCGACAGAACTCGCGACCCGTCTTGCCCAGGGCGGCCCCCACGCCCTGCGTGCCACCAAAGAACTGCTCAACACCATCGACGGCAGCACCGACGCAACGCTGGTCAAGCGCGGCGCCGACCTGAGCGCCGATGTCCTGCAAACCCCACAAACGCAAACCGCACTGCGCAGCAAGATGAGCAAGTAGGCACAGACATACCACGCGCAGCACTTCGTGCCCTCCTGCCTCCGTGCCTTCGTGCCTACTTCCGCTTGTGCTTCGCCGCATTCACGCGTTCCGCCCGCGGATACAAGCGAGGCGTCGCGACGCGCTTTTCCAAGATCACGATCTGCCCCGTGGGCGTCGCCGCGATGGTGTTCACCACCACCTTGATCTCATGCAGCGTCTTGCTCGCCGCTTCCACTTCCTGCTGCGCCTGCGCCCCCTTGATCAGTGCCACCACGCCGCCGACCTTCGCAAACGGCACCGCCATCTCCGCCAGCGTGTCCAGTTGCCCCACCGCTCGCGCCACCACCGCATCAAACTGCTCGCGCCATCCGCCATCGCGAATGACCTTCCCCATCACATCGCGCCGCACACCGATGTCATGCCCCAGTTGCTCCGCGCGTCCCGCCACCGCTTCCACATTCTTCACACCCACCCGCGCCGCCGCCGCCTGCACAAACGCGATCTTCTTCGCCGTGCCATCCAGCAACGTGAACTTCAGGTGAGGCATGCAAATTGCAAGCGGCAACCCAGGCAGCCCCGCGCCCGTGCCGATATCCAGCACGCGCGACCCCTCAGGCAGTTCCGCCAGCACGCCCATCAGCGTCAGTGAATCAAGCACATGTCGCTGCCACGCCTGCTCACTGTCCGTGATCGCCGTGAGATTCACACGCTCATTCCCCGCCTGAATGCACGCCAGCAGCGTGCCCAGCCGCTCCACGTCGCTCGCATCAAACTCCACGCCCATTGCACCCGCACGCTCCGCCAGCCACGCCGGCGCAGCAACCGGCGACAACCCCGAGAAATCAAACGCCATCTGCTCCCGCGGCGGCTTGGGTTCGCCCATCGGCACCGGCTTTGCCTTGTTCATGCCTGGCTTCGGTCCCGGCTTCGCACCCGGCTTCGCGCCAGGCCGCGCCCCGCCGCGCGCCGCAGCCCCACGTCCACCCGCCGTACCGCGAGAGGGGCCTTGCGAACGAGATTGCGGGCCGCGAGGCCCGTCACGACGAGGAGCGGGTTGATTCACGCGGGGAGGATAGGTAAACCCACGCCGGAAATACACGCCCTGCGCCCCGTTGCCGCGTCATTATCGCTTGCTCTTGAGCCACGCGTGCAGCGCCTTCGCCGGCCACGTGTTCACGCACTGCTCTTTGGTCAACCAGCCGCGCCGCGCCGTCATCACACCAAACCGCAGGTTGTCATAGTCACTTGGAGCGTGCACATCGCAGTCAATCGCCACCAGACACCCCGCATGCACCGCTTGCCGCACATGCGTGTCACGCAAATCCAGCCGCATCCAGTGTGCGTTGACTTCCAGTGCCACCTCGTGCTGCTTCGCCGCCGCGATCAGTTCCGCCATATCAGGCGAAAGCCCCGCCCGCCGCGCGACCAGCCGCCCCGTCGGATGCCCCAGAATGTGTACGAGTGGATGCGCAATCGCCTTCAGCAGTCGTGCCGTCGCCGTCGCCGCATCCTGCGTCAACGCCGCGTGCGGACTCGCCACAACAACATCAAGTTCCGCCAGCAGTTCATCCTTGTAGTCCAGCGACCCATCCGCGAGAATGTCCACCTCGCTCCCCGCCAGCACCGTGATGCCCAGTTCTTTGTGCAGTCGCTCATGCACTGCTCGCACGTCATCAATGTGTCGCCGCAGCCGATCCGGCTTCAACCCGCCCGCAATCGTGCTGCTCTGGCTGTGATCCGTCACCGCCAACGTATGGAACCCGCGCGCATGCGCCATGCGTGCCAACTGCTCAATGCTCATCGCCCCGTCACTCGCCGTGGTGTGCGCATGCAACTCCGCTCGAATATCCGCCAGTTCCACGAGTTCCGCCGGAGCCTTTGCATCAAACTCACCGCGGTCTTCCCGCTGCTCAGGCTCCGGAAAACTCACGCCCAGTGCTGCATAAATGCCCTGTTCATCCTCCCCCGCGACCGCCTCGGGCAGACTCATCCCATCCTCCACCTTGCCCTTGGGGTGGTGCTTCTTCCACACCGCATCATCAAACAGTCCCCACTCATTCAGCGTCAGCCCCTTGTCCTGCGCAATGCCCCGCAGCCGCACGTTGTGATCCTTCCCACCCGTGAAGTACTGCAGCGCCGCGCCATAACTCCGTAGCGGCACCACACGAATATCCGTCTGAATCGTGGGCCCGCGGCTCTGGCTCGCCTCCGCGCCCCCCGCCTTCGTCTCATCATCACCGCCCCAGCGCGTCCCGCCCACATCCATCAGCACCCGCAGACTCGCCCGCGTGATGCCCGCCGAAATCACCTGTGTCACGCCCGGCAGTCGGCACGCCAGATCAATCAGCGCCTGCGCATCGCCTTCGTTTCCGGCCTTCAGCGCAACCACGATGTCCAGATCCCCCACGGTCTCGCGCCCGCGCCGCAGACTCCCCGCAGGCTCGATCTTCGCCACGCTCGCGTGTCCGCGCAACTGCTCCACGATGCGCTGCGCCACCTCCCACGCCGGACCGATGCGATGCCGCTGCGCCGTCTCCGCCGCCATCGCGATCGCCTCGCTGATCTTCGCCACCGCCTTGTCACCCATTCGCGGCAGCGTCTTGAGCGACCCATCCATGATCGCCGCCTGCAGTTTTGCGATGGAGTCCACACCCAGCGTCTGCCACATCGCCCGCACCGTCTTGGGCCCAAGCCCCGGCAACTGCAAGATGTCCCGCAGCCCCGCCGGCACCTTCGCCATCAGTTCCTCATACTCCGCAATCGTCCCCGTCTTCACGCACTCAATGATCTTGTCCGCCGTCTTGGGCCCCACCCCATCCAGCGCAATCAGCGCGTCACGATCCTTCGCCAGCGTTGCGACATCCTCCGCCAGCCCCGACACCGCCCGCGCCGCCCGGTTGTGCGCATTCACGCGAAACCCGTCCTCCCCCAGCAGTTCCATCATCTGCGCAATGCCCTCCAACTTCGCGGCGACCTGTTCATTGCTGCTCATGACAGGAGCGTAGTGACGAATTGCAGAACAACCCGCACACCGAGCCGATACTCAGCCCATGTCGACGACGACGCCCAACCCCGCGCAGACTCCTGCCCAAGGACGCGTCCCTGCTCAGGGGCACCTGGCCGCACTGGCCACCCCGCTCCCCGCC
>VYMG01000024.1_pt1 | contig 111629 bp, 87 predicted proteins | sample 5115261 | NCBI WGS metagenome assembly VYMG01 (sample SAMN12291781, study PRJNA351875) | freshwater metagenome | isolation source: freshwater lake | place: USA: Michigan, Wintergreen Lake | collected 2013-08-08
TCAAGGTTCTGCATATCCATTATTTGTAAATAAAGAAATGAACGAGGGGAAAACGGATTTTATGATGGATATTTCTCCATATAGTTCCGGTAATTATATTCTTCGATTCTCCGACGGCAAAACTTCGGTAGAAAAAAATATTATCATAATGCATTAAGAGAGGAATATACAATGAAAAATCTGCTTTTGTCTAAGAATGGTATGTATTCATTATTTTACAAATTCATTACCCATTGAAAATTGCCAAGCAATTCACGGAAAGCAGGATTATACGAAGCGGAGGAATAATCATACGAATTGAGTGAAAATATCAAAGAAAATGTACCAATAGTTTTCGTAATGTAATTTGCTGATATGCGTGCTAATAACTGATTCTCATTTTCCGTAGTCTTTATTAAACCAATACCTGCCATAACAGAAGCATCAAGCACGTTTTCGATAAAGGTATAGCCGACTGTTTCGGTAAAGTTTAAGACTGAAACATTCAATTGATTGTTTTTCACATCGGTACTCATAAACGATGTAGTAAAATTTAGTGAATTTTTCATGGTGATTGTGTGGGTTAATGCCCCGGAAACAGCAGCGGAATTTGTTAAACGCTGTGTTATGACATTATTATCATTGACATCTTGCACAGAGAAAACGGCATTTATGACATGATAACTATCCCATGCTTCGAACATTACTCTTGGCGAAATCACTATATTTTGCACAACATTCTGTAATCGTAGAGTGTCATTGTCATGGCGTGAGTTTATGCCATAATTAGAGTATGAACCATCTACTCCCCACCATTGTTCATAATTCCAAGAAATATTTCCCATACCGATAATTCTTTGTGTAGCAGATTGCCTGTTATTGCGCAAATTATTTGTCCTTATGCCAATGCTGCCTCGAACAGACACAGTTTTTTCAAATAATTGCATAGTCGGTGACACGGTAATATCGAAAACATCATTTGGTAATTGCATAAACCCTTGAGTTACAAAACCGGGTCCAACCCATTGTGCATCAGTTTTTATACTCCAAAAAGACTGTGGATTGTAATGTATGGATAATTTAGCCGCACCATCAATAAAGGAACTTATAGTCGGAGTAAAAATATTGAACGGTAATTGAAATCCATTCTCCAATCTCGATGCAGATCTGTTAGCATTTGTTGCACTTATCGCACCTTCACCTTTTATTGTTAATCCATGTATGACTGAAAATCCCGTATTCACGGACGCAACCATATTATCCATCGGCGATATCTGGGTTAAACCGTTACCGGATGCAGTGTCATCCCATGATTTCATCATATTAAGAAAAATATAATTGCCGTTTTTATGATCATAGCCGAGCTTTGCAGACATCATCAACCGTTTATATTCACCCGGAAAAACAAGCACAGAGTCGCGTTTTTGTTCTGTGCGTTCATGACGAATTATTCCATAAGCGGCTGACAGATGTATATTCCCGGGATGAAAATCAATTCCCCCACCCAAAACACGCAAATCGCCAAAAGTAAAATCGGAAATAGGATGAGAAAAATACCCTGCATGAAGAGTAAGCCAATCTGACAAACGAGGACTAATACCAAATTGATTAAAAGGCTGATTTGTGCCGAAATTACGATTGGAATAATACAGTTCGAAAGGTATGCTCACAAGAGATGCTATATCCGCCGTGCCTCGCAAAATTGCTCTACCGACAAAAGGAGGTAATCGCGGTGTCCAAAGTGTATCTTGTGACGATGATGTGTAAATTTCAGAAGTCAGTATTGATTGTGCTTTGACGGTAAAGAGTGATGTGGAAGGGCTGTCTTGTGCAAGAAGTGTCACAGAAATAGCAATAATTCCGCAAAAAATTAAGATTATGTCAGCTATTTGTCTTTTCATAACCCTTAGAACCTTTGTGCGGTGGATTTTGTTCCATTTTTTATGCTTTTTGTTTAAGAACTTTCATTTGAACAGCCGAAAAAAGCAAAAGCAGAGCAAAAACAATAAAAGCAAGTGCAGAGGCATAACCCATTGTGTCAGCTCGTTCAAAAGCATGTTCATAGACCATATAGACGAGTGTCGTGGTTGCATTGAGCGGACCGCCCTTTGTCATCACATAAATTTCCACAAAAATCTGAAACGATTTAATGGTATTGATAACAATCACAAAAAGCATAGTCGGACGCAATAAAGGCAAAGTAATATAGCGAAAACGCTGCCATGCATTAGCACCTGATAATAAAGCTGACTCATATAAATCAGTCGGTATAGCTTGAATTCCTGCCAAAAAAAGCACCATATAATAACCGGCAGAAATCCAGACATCCATTGCCATTATGCCTAATAATGCTGTGTCCGGTTCCAATAACCATCCTCTTTCAGGAAAAGGCAATCCACAAAGTGACAATAGTATATTGACATAACCTGATTTGGAATAAAGATTGGTAAATATCAACGAAATGACAACCAATGATGTCACACTTGGTAGAAAAAATGCTGACCGAAAAAATCCTTTATATCGAACCACAGAAGAATGTAGTGCCAAAGCCAAAACTAGTGCAAAACACGTAGTGACAGGTACTGTACCGAAAGTAAAAACAGATGTATTCGCTAATGCTTTCCAAAATAATGTATCAGAAAATATTCTGGTATAATTTGCAAGCCCAATAAATGTACTTGTATCGCCGAGAGTGGAATATTGTGTAAAACTGACATAAAATGCATACAGCAAAGGATAAAGCCAAAACAAACTAAATGTCAACAACCAGGGCAATAACAACAGGGTTGTTCCTTTATATGATTGCGAATGTCTCACGTTTATCATAAAAAAAAGCCGCATCGAGGGATACGGCTGTGAAAGAAAACTATAATTTAAAGTTCATGGTCAAGATCGGCAGCACGATGTCCACCCGCCATAGCAACGATTTCATCATCATAATGATCTGCAATCACGGACACGGCATGAAGTGCCGTCAATAATTCATTGCTATTCATATTCGCGCCATTAAGTGCATGGGAAAATACGATGGTGTCATCGAATAATAAACCAAAAGCACCAAAATGTATTTCGGCATTTTTCCTTAGCAGAAAACGCATAAGCTCGGGAGAAATGGTTGCTCCTGTGACCACATTAGCCATACATTCGATAATGACATCATCGTTGGTAAATTCACGAACGACAACCATCACTTGCGTTGACCCAAAAGAAATAGTAATAGCACCATTATCGAATGATAAGTATTCGACATTTTTTTCATCAAGAACAGCGGTTATTTTTTTATAGGTCTGTTCAATTAAATCTGTAATATTCATGCGTAAATCCTTGTTAATCATTTTTATAAAGTAGTGACAAAAACATAATTAAGAATTGCTCGGGGGCAATTGTCCGAGCGATGCTTTTAACGCAAGAATTTCAGGATCTTCCGATGGCGGTGGCAATTTACCCATAGAAGCTTTTAATGCCAATAATTCATCGTCCACAGTGGAAGCCGTAGCTAATTGTTTGAATTGCATATCGAGTGAAGTATTTTCGCCCGCAAGGGTTTCGAATGCTTCAGCTTCGGATTCAAGTTTTTCGATTTTGGTTTCATATTTGTCAAACTTGCTAAAGGCATCAGATCCAACACCACTGAACGATTGTGCAATTTGCTTTTGAGCTTTGGCAGCTTGAGAACGCGCAATAAGTGTACTTTGGCGACTGCGCGCTTCTTCCAACTTATTCTTGAGCATATTGAGCTGCTCGCGCATCTTGTCGGACGTGGTTTTCGCTTGAACATAGATCGGCTCAAGGTCAACTGCATTTTTTTCAGCTAAAGTTTTCTTTTGCAAAGCCGCCTTGGCTAAATCTTCACGATTGGCATTCAAGGCTTGAACAGCTTTCTGGTGCCAGTCGGCTGACTCGGTTTTTGCTTTTGCGAGCTTGCGTTCCAAAGATTTTTCATTGGCGATTGCATTAGCGACTGCGAGAGTGGCTTTGTTTACTGACTCTTCCATTTCAAGCACCATTTGCTTGAGCATTTTTTCGGGATCTTCGGCTTTGTCTAATGTATCATTCACATTAGCTTTGAAGATGTCCGTGATTCGATTGAAGATACCCATAGTTTCTCCTCTGTGTATTATAGAGTGTGTGACATACTTTCCGTAAGAACGGCGAGCTTGCTACGAATGACATTGCATCAAGTTGCATCGCCGATTTCTATGCAAATATAGTGAACACAGACAAAACAAATCAATGCTTAATCCGACTTTATACAATGATGTTTCGGTAATTTTGCACACTTTTTCAAAGGATTAACCATGAATTTTGACTTTAGCTCAATCTCCAAAGCCGCAGAACGCTTGAAATCCGGCATGGAATCAATGAGAGAACAAGCGCATAAAACCATAGTCACCGGTGAATCCGGTGGTGGATTAGTTAAGGTAACGATGAATGGAACTTTTACTGTACGAAGCATTGAAATTGATGAATCATTGCTGTCAGACAAAACTATCTTGCAGGATTTGATTGTAGCTGCAATCAATATAGCTCATGACAAAGCAGAGAAATCTATGCAAGAACAGATGTCGTCACTGACCGGTGGTTTGTCCATTCCCGGAATGCCTTTTTAAGCGATACAATCTGAATTTAATTACATTATGCACTATACTTCAGAATCTATAGAAACAGTAGTGGAGCTATTCACTTCTTTGCCTTCTATTGGGCGAAAAACCGCTCAACGACTTACATTTTATTTATTGCGTCAGCCACGCGAAACCGTGGATAAGTTTTCTTCGGCTTTGCAAGATTTAAAAAACAATGTGCGCTTTTGTTCACAATGTTTTAATTTTACAGAACAAGACCCTTGCGTCATTTGTACTTCACAAAAAAGAGATAAATCAATAATTTGTGTTGTAGAAGACCCCAATGATGTGCTTGCGATTGAAAAAACTGGCGAATATAAGGGCTTATATCATGTATTGCATGGAGCATTAAATCCATTGGATGGCGTTGGACCTAATGACTTAAAAATTAAAGAGCTCATAGCTCGATTAAATTCGGATGTACGAGAAATAATCTTAGCTCTTAATCCTAATGTTGAAGGCGAAGTAACCACACAATATCTTGCCAAAATCACTTCACAATTAGACATAAAAACCACACGTATAGCTCGCGGCATTCCAATAGGCAGCGATTTAGAATTTGCAGATGAGGCAACGCTTTCACGCGCTTTGGAAGGTAGAATACAATTATGAATAAACAATGGTATGTGACATGGTTTGAAAGCTCATGGTACAGAGAATTATATTCACACAGGACAATAGACGAGGCTAAAACTGCGGTGTCTCTCGTTGAAACCATGAATTTGCCTAAAGGTTCACGGATTTTAGATTTATGCTGTGGTGCAGGCAGACATGCAGCAGCTTTAGCAGAACAAGGATTTATTGTCACAGGTATTGATTACAGCGAATATCTGATAAATGTTGCAAGAAGTGAATATGGTGCAATGTCGCATTTACATTTGTATCGTTGCGATATGAGAGAAAATTACCCTAATAAGCCATTCGATGCTATTGTAAACTTCTTTACAAGTTTTGGCTATTTTGATACCGATGAAGAAAATGCAGCAGTGATTGTGAATATTGCCGATTCATTAAACGACAATGGATATTTTCTTCTTGACTATCTCAATGCAGAATATATTAAAAAAAACCTTGTACCCTTCAGCGCAGATTCATTCGAAACTGCGATTATAGAATCTCGGAGAAGCATTCATAATAATACAATCGTAAAAAATATTACAGTTATTCCTAAAGATGGTGAACGCGAAGAATTTGAAGAAAATGTAAAGCTTTATACACAACCAATGTTACAGGTAATGATTGAAAATAGTGGTTTTGTGATAGAAAGTATCCATGGCAATTATGATGGAAGCGATTTCGATGTAGAACTTTCTCCACGATGTATTATTGTAGCTAAAAAATTATGAGAACTTTAGGATTATTAATACTTTGTACCCTCTTAATTTCGGGCTGCGATATTTTTACAACACGCACTCCTGAAAATCCGTTGAATGCAGGTGGCATATTTACTCCCCCGACTTCGGCGTCATTGGTCATAGAGAATTTATTAAATGCAATAAAAGAGAAAAATACTGAAAACTATATTTTATGTTTAGCAGATACGACCCGAAATGCTCGTCAAAGTTTTCATTTTTATCCTTCAAGTGATGTATCTGCTCGTTTTTTCACATTATTCTCCCAATGGTCGCTCACGAACGAAAGACAATATATTCTTTCGCTTTTTTCGAAATTACCAAATGATGAGATACCTTTACTGAGTTTAACGAAAAACCGTTTCGATGTCATTACACCTGATAGCGCAATTTTCGTTTCCGATTATGAGTTAACGGCGAATCATAGCATAACATCTGCACCGACAAAAGTAAAAGGAATTCTCAGATTAACTCTTATCCCCGACAGAACAGGATTATGGTCAATTAGCAGATGGACCGACGGTAATGTCGAAACAGGTTCTGAGCTTCAATCAACATGGAGTGAGTTAAAAGCACAATTTTCTAATTAAATTTAATTCTTTACTGCAATCATGAAAGCAATAATAGTAATCAGTCTTCTCTTCGCATCCATTTATACGAGCTTAGCACAAAATCCGACATTTTCGCAACCGGAAGGCTCACTGTGTAAAATTCGTTTGCCGGAAATCATTAATGCTCATAGACCGACAATACTACCGGTACTTTCACCTGACGGGAAACGATTATATTTTGATAGGAAACAATATATCAATAATATTGGGAACTATAAAGATCCTGACGATATATGGTATTCGGACAGAAAAAGCGGATATTGGACAGAACCACAAAATGCAGAAATTCCTATAAACTCACGTGGGTCAGATGTACTGTTTTCAATTACACCTGACGGAAAGCGTGCTTTGCTTTATGGCGCATATCCAAACACACAAGGAAAAATAGACACAGGATTTGCAATTGCACAATGGAATGGATTACGATGGTCAAAGCCACAACGATTAAACATTAAAAATTATAAGAATAAAAATTTTTCCTTCTATGGAAATTTAAGCGCACATGAAACAGTGTTATTATTGGCTATTGAAACTCAAGACTCCCGAGGCGATTTAGATATTTATGTTTCTTTTCTTAATGAATTTACCAATGAATGGTCTGAACCTATGAATCTGGGAGATGACATAAACAGTGGTTCCTTAGAGTTATCGCCTTATGTAGCACGAGATGGTAAAACATTATATTTTTCGTCAGACAGAACAGGAGGTTTTGGCAGTGACGACTTATATATGGCAAAACGTTTAGACGAAACATGGAAAAAATGGTCAAAACCTGTTAATTTAGGTTCCCGGATTAATACAGCACGTTCTGAAAACTCCATTTCCTTAACATCATCAGGCGATACGGCTTGTATAATTTCGAGCAGTAAAGAAAGCGATATTGAGGGTATTTACTTTGTTTGTTTACATGAATCTGTACAACCAACAAAAGAAAAATTTATGCCGAAGCGAGAATATATTGCAGAAAATATTTATTTTGCAAGTAACTCGTCACAACCTACACCCGCTGAATTACAAAAAATATCTGCGATTTTCTCTGCTCTTCAAACAACAAAAGGAGAAATCTACATAGATGGCTATGCGGATGATATAGGTAGTGATGATTACAATAAAACTCTATCCGAAAAAAGGGCGGAATATATTCTTGATTTTTTGAAAAAAAACAATATTAATGCGGTGATGCGATTGCAAGCATTTGGTAATGAGTTAGTCAGGGGTAAAAATTTAACTGATGAAGAGAAGGCAAAACAGCGCCGTGTTGATATTACGGTAAAATTTAAATAAATGGAACAATCAGTAGATGTCTGTATTATAGGTGGCGGAGCCGCAGGTCTTTTTTGTGCTTTTCATGCAGCAAGAAAGGGTCTATCGGTCATAGTGTTGGAGCATACCGATAGCGTAGGTAAAAAAATTCGTATTTCAGGTGGTGGCAGATGTAACTTCACAAATTATACTGTCAAACCGGAACATTATATTTCGGAAAATCCGCATTTCCATAAATCGGCTTTAGCACGCTACACTTCGCACGATTTTATTTCTTTAGTACAAAGTCATCATATTCCCTATCATGAAAAAACTTTAGGACAACTCTTTTGCGATAATTCATCAAAAGATATTATAGCAATGCTTCTTCATGAATGTTCTGCTGTCGGGGTAGAAATTCACACCGGCGTTTCTATTTCTTCGATAGAAAAAAACGAGTATTTTCATATTCATACTCACAAAAGAGATATAATTTCCCGCACAGTAGTGATTGCATGCGGAGGCACGGCTATTCCGGCTATGGGTGCTTCGGATTTCGGCTTACGTATTGCACGTCAATTTGGATTAAAAATCGTTGCTCCCTACCCTGCTTTAGTTCCACTTCTTTGGCGCTCAGAAGATAAACATTGGTCTGAGTTGGCAGGATTATCGGTATATGTGGAAACCTCCGCATCGTCAGCACATTTCAAAGAAAATATGCTATTTACCCATAAAGGATTAAGTGGACCGGCTATTTTGCAAATTTCATCCTATTGTAAAGGCAAACATCCATTTTTTGTGAATCTGTCTCCAAATCATGATTTGGCTGAAGCACTTTTCAATCCGCAATATCGCGACCAATCACTTTCAACGGTACTTTCATTTATACTTCCCCAGCGTTTAGCAAAAAATATCTGTGCTTTGAATAATTATCAGAAACCATTGAAACAATATTCAAAAAATGAATTAGAACATATTATTTCTCAGCTTATGCACTGGGAGATTACCCCAAATGGTACGGAAGGCTTTGCAAAAGCAGAAGTTATGGGCGGCGGTGTTTCTACCGATGAATTATCTTCAAAAACAATGGAGTCAAAAAAAGTAAAAGGACTCTATTTTATCGGCGAAGTTGTTGATGTCACCGGTTGGCTTGGCGGGTATAATTTTCAATGGGCTTGGTCTTCAGCGTATGCTGCTTCAGAAGCTTTAGTGTAAAATTCTACTCCTCTCGGTAATCTGTGCTCTTCAACCAATGATTCACAAAAAAAAGGGTAGAAGTATCTATCCTCTACCCTTTCTTTTCCATAAATTCATAATGTGTGACTATTCTTCAATCGCTTGTTTTAATTTGAGTGTGACGGTAAATGTCGTGCCTTTGCCTTGACCATCACTTTGTATATTCACAGTACCATCATACATATCAACTACCTTTTTCACAATAAATAATCCAAGACCCGTGCTCGACTCATTGCCCGTGGGTCTTGCCGATAAACGACGGAACTCCTGAAAAGCATTCGCTATATCATCACTGGTCATTCCTAAGCCCGTGTCTGTGACCGAAAACAATAACACTCCGTCATTATACTGGGCATGCACAGTAACTGTGCCTCCCTGTTGAGTATATTTTATCGCATTAGAAACAAGATTCAGGGTTAATTGCCTTAATTGATTCGGATCTGCATACACATCCGGCAGATTATCTCCCCAATTCATTGTCAATTGTATATTCTTATTTTGAGCTGTCGTATAAAATGGCTCAATTGCTATCTCGAAAAACTCCGACAAATTAAATATATCTTCGTTCAATGAATATTGCGGTTGGCTCATCACAGCAACCGTAAGCATATCCTCCACTAATGTACGCATAATGCCCGAACTCATTCTGGCTATGGATACTAATTCCTTAAAATCCTCATCATTATAAGTGCCTCGCTCCAATTCATTCAACACCAACTCCAAATTCCCTATCGGTGTTTTCAAATCATGCACCGCCGTGCGCACCATCTGCTCGCGTGTTTTTTGCAATTCCTGCAAATGCGAATATGCTTGACGCAGCTCCTCATTACGTATCTCTACTGTTTCGGCAAGTTCTGTGTTTGTCGAGCGCAAAGTATCAAGCAAATTATTGTTCTGGTGACGCAAATGCGTTATCTCCGACAATTGCAATACAGCCATTTTCAATTGATGAAAATCAACCGGCTTGTTCAAATAATATGACAATCGCGCCCTGTTAATCGCATTGATCATACTGTGTATATCGCCAAATGCCGTGATTAATATACGCTCCGAATCCGGTGATATAGTAATCGTTTTCTCCAAAAACTCTATACCGTTCATCGCCTCCTTCAAGCGCAAATCGCAAATAATAACATCCGGCTTATAGGTTTCTACTATTGTTAATGCAGTGGTCGTGTCGGCGGCGGTATATACTTCGGCAAATGTACTGAAATAATCCTCTAAAGAACTCAAAAAGTCTGGCTCATCATCTACAAATAACAATGTGGGGCGATGTGTGTTTGCTGATGTGTCGGTCATGTGCGTGCTCTTTCTTTGATACTCTTTATGAGACATTATTGTTGTGTGTGTGGACGATTCTTAAACCTATAATACAATGGTATTCCTGTGCTCACCAATAATAAACCAAACACCGAATTGATAAACGGTGTCGTGCCATTTATATAGCCACTGATATCATTGTACAAAATTAATACCACAAATGCGGAAGCAAATATAACAAATATTGCAGGGATATAAGGATAACCCCATACTTTATATGGGCGCGGAACATCCGGCAAACGCTTCCGAAGTATAAATACACCATACGCTCCCATCGCATACGCTATCCATTGCACAAATACCAACATATCCGTCAGCATATCAAATGTGCCCGTCATTACCAACACACTTGACCATACTGCCTGAACAAGCAATGACTTATGAGGGGTTAAGTATTCTGTATGTAAATCGCCCAAGGGCTTAAAAAATAAATTGTTACGAGCCATCGCAAAATACAATCGAGCCGTTACCATAATTGTACCGTTCGATGTACCGAATGTACTGATCATTATTGACATCGTCACAAAACCAAAACCCAATGCTGCCCACGTAGGGTCTATCTGGCTGAATATTCGTGAGGTCGCATCCACCGCTATCAATGACTTACCACGCATATCATCTATAGGCATCACATACATCACTCCCAAGTTGAAAATAATATACACCGCCATGATTATCAATGTGCCAACCATCAAACTCACAGGTATCGTCCGCTGAGGATTCTTAACCTCACCCGCTATATACGTGATATTATTCCATCCGTCATAAGCCCAAAACGCCGCCGTTAATGCTCCTATGATGCCCGCAAATAATCCAACATCCATCGGCTTCAAAGTGTCTTGAGTGAAATTCGCAAAACTGCCATCGCCTATCGTAAATGCCAGTACCACTATCACCATCAAAGCCACAACCTTCAATGTCGTGAAAATTGATTGCACTATGCCGCCTAATCTCACACCTATATAATTAACTCCACTCAAAAACAATATCGTTGCTATGGTTAAGCCCTTCACTCCGATGTCCTTCAATGGGAATATATCACCTATCAACGGTATATGCAATGCCAATTGCTCCGCCGAATCCGACAAATGAGGCAAATGCAAAAAAGCATCTGCCGACATTGAAAAGATATATGTGATGGCAGCTATCGAAGCCGATTGAACAACAATAAACATTGACCAACCATACAAGTACGCATAAAAATCGCCGTACATCTCTCGGAAAAAAATATATTGCCCGCCCGTCGCCGGCATCATACCCGCAACTTCCGCATTCGTTAATGCACCAAACAATGTAATAAGTCCCGCAGCAATCCAAATTATGATAATCAATTCCGGCGAACCTAACTTATCTGCCATCACTGCCGGCTTTGCAAATATACCCGAGCCGATAACTGCTCCAACAACTATACTAATGGTTGTAAAAAGTCCCAATGACGGCAATAATCCCGACTGCTCTGCTTGCTTATGTTTCATATTTACTCTGTTTATATCACAACTTGGCAGCGAAAATAGAACAAATTTTTTGTTTGCATGAAGTTTCTCGTACTTTCTATCAAACGACCTACGCTCTGTGCAAAGCAAACAAGCTTGAAAATGAGTTTCCATTTTTCCATCTTTGCTCGGTTATTCTGCAATGTGCCATTGCTATTCTTTTACTGATAATGAATCCTATGCAACATCATTCAATGGCTAAACAAAGTTCAGCGATTACTCGGATACAATGTATAGCGGATATACACCTTTTAATTGTTTAGCTCCTACTGTCTATGGATTATATTCATCGTCAAGGAAATTGTATAGATTATGTAAGGGATTATACTCTACTTCCTTCTGCAAATGTTCTACTTCCTGCTGCAAATGTGTTACTGTTACCTTGCAAATGTTCTACTTCCTTCTGCAAATGTGTTACTGTTACCTTGCAAATGTTCTACTTGGCTCTGCAAATGTGTTACTTGGCTCTTCAAATGTGCTACTTCATTCTGCAAACGTTCTACTTTCTTCTGCAAACGTTCTACTTTCTTCTGCAAACGTTCTACTTTCTTCTGCAAATATGCTACTGTTACCCTGCAAATGTTCTACTTCCTTCTGCAAATGTGTTACTGTTACCTTGCAAATGTTCTACTTGGCTCTGCAAATGTGTTACTGTTACCTTGCAAATGTTCTACTTCCTTCTGCAAATGTGCTACTGTTACCCTGCAAATGTGCTACTTGGCTGTGCAAATGTGCTACTTGGCTGTGCAAATGTGCTACTGTTACCCTGCAAATGTTCTACTTCCTTCTGCGAAAGTGTTACTGGGACGTGCGAAAGTATTACTGGGACGCGCGAAAGTGTCGCTGGGACGCGCGAAAGTGTCGCTGGGACGCGCGAAAGTGTCGCGGACGGCTGCGAAAGTATAAAAGTAGCCAATTTTATGATTTTCTGTATCAAAACAGTACATTTTTCACTTTATGATGTTAATTTGTCAAATCACACAGTATTTCTGCATAAATGATGGAATATTTCTTTACTTAGAAATGTATATTTGACAGAACATTGGATAATACAGCTTACATAAGACATATATTCTTTTGTTGTTTTTGTTCGTTTTATACACATATTTATCTACCAATCACCACACATTTATAGAACAATCATAAAAAGATATTGATACATCAATAGCAAATGGATAGGATTCAGACCACAGATGATAATCAAAAAAGAGCCATGATGTACTCATATCAATCAAGAGAATATTGTGAGGAGAGTTTCCATTTTTTCGACGGAAAATGTTACCATAAGCGCATCAGTGAAACAAGAATAATCGGGTCAAGTTATTACTGCAGCACATAGCATGGACGGAATGAAGGACAATTACTCACATAAAACGGATGCCCAATGTTATGCAATGCTGCAAAGCAACAATAGGCGCGATAAGGAAGCCGGCTTTACAGAGTTGTATAAGCGACATTCGCAGCGAATATATCAGTATTGCCGCCGCTTTACGGGCAATAATGATACGGCAAGTGATGTATTGCAGGAAACCTTTTTACGGTTTTTATCTTCAGCCGAACGAGGCGCAACGATGACCAATATACCCGCTTTTTTATTACGCATAGCACGCAATTTGTGTATAGATGCGCGGAAGCGACAAAGTCAGTTCGTCATTTCATCGGAGATAATGGAGCTGCCGGCACATGATGCCCCGATGGAATCGCAGGAGTTGCGCCATTTGCTTATTGCTGCTTTGGATGCTTTGCCGGAAGATCATAAGGAAGCCATAGTGCTGCAAGCATATAATGGTATGAGCTATCAGGAAATCAGTGATGCAACGTCAGTGCCGGTCACGACTGTCCGTAATTGGATTGTGCGTGGCAAGAAGAAATTGCGTGAGATACTCGCGCCTTATATTAAAGAATTGGAGAAGTAATTATGTCAGCCGAAACCCCATTATCATTGTCGGAACTTGTGTATTTGTTTGTGGATGGCGAAACCACTTCGGCGCAAGAGCAGGTATTGTTCAGCCATTTGGCAACGGATGCGGATTTGCAGGCAGAATTGCAAGAGGCAATACTTATACGTTCCACTTTGGAGCAGGATTGTTCGGCATTGGCAGTGCCACCCGAGACGACAGCAGCTATATTCAGCAAAGCGGGTTTTGCATTGCCGGGAACAACGACGGGTTGGAGTATGGGAAATGTTATCGGCTCGACGGTGCAGACTTTGCAATCAATAGCATTACCTTCTTTATTCGCATTGGGCGGTGCAGCATTGACGGCATTCTACTTTATGCACACTATGCCACAATCACAAGAAGCAAAGTTATTATCATTACGAGGTCAATTTCCAGCGCAATCATCAGAGTCGGCGGTATTGGTATCGAATGTGGAGTCATTGGGGGGCATCCATTCTTTGCATAGTGATGGAACATCGGAGCAAGTGCAAAGTGAATATCCCAAAGCAGTATATAGTTCGGCTTCGGTGAGCAATCAATCAGCTAATGGATTCGATGGCATGGAACAAAAAGATGTTGCTCCATTTGCTGATGCAAAACAATCAGAGAAAGTAATGGACGAATCGGCAATAGCAATAGAGCAATCACAATCAATGACTATGGGCACTCCCCTTTTATTCTCATCTTTTCCCACTAACGCTCCCCGCCCTGCGATGTTAAATCAAGAATCCACAGACTTCGGCAAATTAGGCGAGCGCAAATGGTCGGTGGCAGCCCGCGGTTTGATGACAATGAATACGATGCCTGCGGGCAATACGAGCACATCAGATGAGCATTTATCGGACATTGCAGTGTCGGTGGGCTATGCACTTAATCCTCAGACGGTAATAGGTTTAGAAGGCGGACGACAAAACATACGCTATTATACATTTGAAAATGGCAAAGGCGACAATGCTACCTTGCATACGAGTATGGATTGGGCTGGCGGTTTTATGCGCAGACAATTTCATGAATTAGGTTTCGGGGAATTGACCCCATTTGCTCATGTTCACATAGGCGGCACATTATCGGGTCCGTCGGGACGGTGCATCACGGGCTTGCAATGGCAACCCGATTCACGCATATCACTTTCAGCAGGCATAGAAGGAAGCGCATTTCTCTATCAAAATTCCGGAACTTGGTATAGTATGCGAACTTTGGGCTTGACATATCAAGTAGATGTTCATTTTTAAGTAATTTTACATTCACACACATAAAGGAAATACAATGAGAAGAAGATTATTTCTCATGGGATGCGTTCTTATCCTTGGCGCAGCGGTGCAATCATGCCGCGAAACAGGAGTAAACCCTTGGGATAAACCCAAAGACGGCGACCCAAACACCACAGATCAATTGACAAAAGAGCAGCTTGTGGGTACACATTGGCAATTCCAACGTTTCGAAACTGCTACCACAGTTTCCTTACCTACGGAAGATTTTATTGATTTACGATTTGAGGGATTGAATAGAATAGGCGGCAAAGCTATCTGCAATGTATATAGCGGCGACATTGAATTACAAAATGCTTCGATAAAGGTGGGTAGTATAGCTTCTACGTTCTTAGGATGCGGTGATAATAAATTAGATGAAGAGTATTTGCAGGCACTCAACAAAGCACAATCATGGACAGCCACAGCCAATGAATTGCGTATTAAATATGCGCCGGAAGTTTCGGCTGGTGGCAGCGGCGGAGTATTGATATTTAAGCGTTTAAATGGCGGGAATGATAATGGTTTGGAATTAAAGCTCAAACAATTAGATTCAAAGCAATATACGTTACATTCTTTTGTTAATGGCGGCATAGAAGAAGTGCCCGTCGGAGCACAAAGCTGTCTTTTGATGCTGATGCCCAATTACAATGGTACAGGTAAAGGGATTGCAAATTTCTTAGCTGATTGCAACAAGGGGTATGCTGATATTTCCTTTAATAATGATGGAACGGCTATCAAGTTTAGCAATATCAGTGTTGGTCCGGAACAATGCGAGCATAAAGCAACAGCCGATCGTTTTGTAGAATTTTTACGCCATACAGATAAGTTTGAGATAAGTGATTATGGTACAACCCTTACCATTTGGAGTTCCTTACCTTCGTTGGTCGAATCCAAAATAGTATTGAAAGTAGCTACCGACATAGTGGAACCCTACTTTATTGAAATTCAGGAAACACCGTCCACAGGCGTACCGGCAAACACATATCCGATGTTTTATCTTAATGGATTGGCATTCGATGGCAAATACATAAATGTGAAATATAAATATGGCGGTCAAACTAATGATTACAGAGTATCGGCATATTCGGCTTTTGAAATTGGTAAAAGTGATCCACCATTAATCATAGTTGATCTTGTGACCGATGGCACGAATAACCCTATAAGCAGTTTAACAGAAGGCGAAGTAAATATTGGATTGGATGCAATCCGCAAAAGAGTATTAATTGCTTCACCGGGAAAAACAAAATTCCGCGTACAATTGCGTTGGGATGGCAAGCCTATCGGCGAAGTTGAAGTGATTGTATAATCAAGACTGACACAAAATCAAAAATTATAGGGCTGTACAATAGTGTATAGCCCTTTTTTTATATTGTGGAGTGATGGCGGCAAAAATCAATCGCTGTTTGGAAATCATCAGGCAATTCAGAATCAAATATCATTTTTTGCAATGATGTAGGGTGAATAAAACCTAAAGATTTGGCATGGAGAGCTTGACGAGGAATAATTTTCATAACTTCTTCGGCTCTCGATTTCACAACACCGGATTTAATTCCCGAATATGCTATTTGCGCTCCGCCGTAGGCAGCATCACTCATTAAAGGATGACCAATAGAAGAACAATGCACTCGGATTTGATGAGTTCTGCCCGTTTTTAATTTTAGTTTTATCAATGTGCAAAATTCATATCGTTCAATCACGGAATATGTGGTATGAGCAAATTTACCAAGTTTGGTATTGTCTGTTGCGATAAATATTTTTCTGTCACGTGGTGAGCGAACAATATGAGAAACAATTTCACCTTCATCATTTTTTACATTGCCCCATACCAAAGCATAGTATTCCCTGTCGGAAGTTCTGTCACGAAATTGTTTTGCCAAAAATGCTAATGCCTCTGTGTCCTTCGCAATAACAAGTATGCCGCTTGTATCTTTATCAATCCGATGGACAATACCGGGTCTGTATGCATCAACATTATAGTGTTCGACTATTTCTTCTTCATCACCGGAATCATTTTCATCATTATCCACAACAATACTTTCCCGCATACCGATATGATAAAGCAAAGCATTAACAATTGTTCCGTAACGATTACCGAAACCGGGGTGAACAACCATACCGGCAGATTTATTAATGACGATAATTCTGTCATCCTCAAAAGTAATATTGAGCGGAATATCCTCAGGGACTAATTCCAACGGAGGTGGTTTTAATATTGTACAAACAATATGATCGCCCGGCAGAATTTTACGCGAATTTTTTACTTTTACACCATTCACAATTACAGCCCCTTCTGCAATAGCTTCTTGGACTTTATTTCTTGAGGCATTCGGAATCACTCTGGTTAAATAGACGTCCAATCTTTCCACACCTTGCCCGGGAGCAATGTCAAATTCAAACACATGTTCAATATGTCGGGGGTAATTATTTTTTTCCATACAATGAATGAAATAAAAAAAGCGCACGAGTGCGCCTTATTATTTGAATATTATCAATTATTATTTAGTATTTTCATTATCCGACACATTGTCTGATAGTGTGGTATCCGTTTGTGATGCCTCCGATTGGGTCTGTTCAGAAGAGATTATACTCGGATTTTCTGCATTTTTAATGTCCGCAAGCGTTGGGAGGTATTTATTACGAATAAGTAAGAGTACCATTCCCACACTTACACAAGAATCAGCAATATTAAATACTGGCCAATGAGTATAAGTAGCTCCGAACCAATTAATATCTGGAATATCTACTTGGATAAAATCTACGACATAGCCGTAAAACAATGCTTGTTCGCCATAGAAAACACCATAGAAGCATCTGTCAATAAAATTCCCCAATGCACCGGCAATAAGTAATGTGATGCCTATTTGAATCAGTAAAGAAAAACGTTTAATTTTCGATAAATACCATAGTAATGCCGAACCCGCAATAAGAGAAAACAATGTCAGAAATATTTTGGCAAAGCCAAATTGAATACCAAAAGCCATTCCGGGATTTTCAACAAATGTCAATCGGACAACATCTCCGATAAGCGGATGGCTTTCACCAAGATACATACCTTCGTGATGATAGCCGAACAGAGTAAAACCCTTTACAAGAATTTTTGTTAATTGATCCAGCAAAATTAAAAAAGCGGCAGCCATAAAAAACCAGAGCATATTGCGCGATTTTTCATGCGGTTTCACATATATTTTCTCAACGTCCGATAATGCGGTCAATGCCATCCTCCGGACAACGTTTATGAATTTTGTATGAAGCCGATTGTGTTGTTATAGGCACAGCCAACAGACGTTCTTTAGCAATGAGAATACCGCATTCTTTACAAACGCCATAGGTTTTATTATTGATGCGTTCAATTGCATCGTCAAGTTTTACCAAATAATCATTTACTCGATTAATTTGCTGATAAGTTTTTTCTTTTTCAATTTGCTCGGAACCTTGTTCTCCCATGTGCATTGAATATACCATGCTGTCTTCAGCTCTATTGGCGCTTGTGAGATCTTCTAAACGATCTTTTAACATACGTAATTCGTCAAGTGAATTGTTTCTTTCGCGCAATATCACTGCTCTGAATTGTTCTAATTCTTCATCGCTATAACGAACTGTGATGAAAGTTCTTGGTGTTTTTTCCGTTGTTACTTCATCTGTATTAACGTTGCCATTGCTCATTGTAATAACTCCGTTTGCGTAAATTAAGGTGTGTGGATTAATAATGTAATTGAAATATTTTTTTCGTCTATCTCGAAAGTAAGAGAATTCTCGGATGAAGATTCTTCTCGAACCATGTTGTATGCCAATGTTTCCGTTGTGATATATTCTATTGAAGTTGATAAATTCTGCCATGTATCATCATCACATACAATAGATAAAACAATTCTGTCGGTAACATTAAAACCGGCTTGCTTGCGTGCATTTTGTACCTTGCTGACGAATTCCCGTGCAAAACCCTCTGCTAATAATGCAGCATCAATTTCTGTATCCAATGCTACGGTAACAACACCTTGGGAAGCCACTAACCACCCTTCGATGTCTTCGCTGATAATATCAACATCTTCGGGAGAAATGTCATATTCTTGTCCGTTTATGCTGAAAGTGATATTTTCTCCTTGCAGCAAAGCTTTCATTGCAGTAGAATGTATAGTTTTTATTTCATTAGCAATCATTTGTGTTTCTTTACCAAATTTTTTTCCCAATGTTTTAAAATTAGGTTTAACACTTCTTTTGACAATACCGCTATCATCAGAGATGTATTCAACAGATTTAATATTTAATTCTTCGAGAATAATATCAGCAACCAATTGAATATCTCGTCTTTGTTGAGGATTCAACACAGGAATTAATATTCTGCGTAAGGGTTGCCGTGTTTTTATTTTTGCTTTTTCACGAAGCGAACGTGCAAGAAAAACAATTGTCTGCGCATGTGCCATTCGTCTTTCTAAATCTCCGTCTATTAATGTATTATCAGATACAGACATATCACATAAATGTACGGACTCGGGCATAGAGTCTGTACGAAGATTTCTATACAGTTCTTCCGACAAAAATGGAATAGTTGGCGCAGTAAGATAACAAATCTCTAATAACACATTGTGCAGTGTCTGATACGCAGCTAATTTATCATTATCACGTTCGCCTTTCCAAAAACGTCTTCTGTTGCGACGCACAAACCAATTCGACACTTCATCACGGACAAAATCTTGCAATAATCGAGTGGCTCTGAACACATCAAATTGTTCCATCCATGAACGGTACTCAGCAATAACTGTATGTAATTTCGATAAAATCCACCTATCTATTTCCGGTCTTTCTTGAACAGGAATATTATCCTCATTGCCAGTAAATTCATCAATATTTGCATAAAGAGCAAAGAAATTATATGACTGCGTTAAAGTACGGAAAAAGTCTGCGATAACGGTTGTTTTTAAATCATCAATATTAAAGAGCGTTGGTCGCCAAGGCGGATTATTTGTCATAAAATACCAACGAGCAGCATCAGCACCATATTCATCCATTAATTCAAAAGGATTTACAGCATTTCCTTTTGATTTCGACATTTTTTGTCCTTTTTTATCAAGAACTAATTCATTGACAATAATTCCTTTGTAAGCAGGTTTTCCAAAAACTGCCGTTGCTATATTATGAAGTGTATAAAACCATCCGCGTGTTTGATCAATTCCTTCGGCAATAAAATCAGCTGGAAAACTTTTCTCGAACATTTCCTTATTTTCAAAAGGATAGTGCATTTGTGCAAATGGTACACAGCCGGAATCGAACCACACATCAATCACTTCATGAACACGACGATATATTGTGCCATTTTTTCTGAAGACAACTCTATCAACAAAAGGACGATGCAAATCAATTTCAACCCCCGATTCACTTACAGGTACAAAAATTCCTTCTCGTACTTCATATTCACCTTCCATAAGTTCAGCTATAGAACCAACAGCAAACATATCTTTCCCATCTTCACTCACCCAAATAGGAAGCGGTGTCCCCCAATAACGGTCACGCGAAAGAGACCAATCTTTGACTTCATCTAACCAATTTCCGAATCTGCCGGAACCAATCTCGGGCGGCTGCCATGTGATAGTTTTATTAAGGGCAACCATATCATCACGGTATTCGGGAGATTTAATAAACCAGGAATCACGAGCATAATACATCACGGGATTATCGGTTCGCCAACAATGAGGATATTTATGCAAATAATCAAAAGCATTTTTATAGATTTTTCCTTTTTCTTTCAATGCCCGCACCAAATCTCTGTCAGCGCCCTGTTCTTCTCGATCAGCATAGCGGAAATTTTTTATTGCTCTTCCTGCAAACTCACCAACTTCATCTGTAAAATGACCATTCGGTGTGACGGGTTGTAACATTGGTAGCTTATATTGTTTAGACATTTCAAAGTCATCAACACCAAACGCCGGAGCTATGTGCACTACTCCCGTACCATCTTCCGTTGTAACAAAATCACCGGTAAGAACTGTGAGCGCATTCGGATAGATCTCTTTATCAATAGGACAATAATCCCAAATTTTTTCATATTGAGTGCCGATTATTTCTTTTCCGGTAAATGACTTAAGCACAGTATATTCGCCCTCTAAAATCGCCAACCGCGATTCAGCCAATACTACGCGAGTAGTCACTTTTTCATTTTGAATCTGTCGAGTGTTTTCAACAAGTAAATAAGTAATATCTGCCCCAACAGCAAGTGCGACATTGGCGAAAAGTGTCCAAGGAGTTGTCGTCCACACGAGTATTGAAGCATCTTGTAATTCCCGTAGAGGCGATGCCGTAATCTTCAGTTGAAGATATGTATTGGCATCTTTTACTTCTTTGTAATTCAACGATAATTCATGAGTAGAAAGCGGTGTTCCAATAGTCGGGCTTTGAGGAATCACTTTATAGCCCTTATAAATCAGACCTTTTGCAAAAAATTGCGATAAAGCCCACCATACCGATTCCACATATTCATTTGTACAAGTAATGTAAGCATCATCCAAATCAACCCAATAGCCCATTCTATCGGTAAAGGTACGCCAGCCGGCAGATGCTTCAATATTTGAGTAAACGAAGTCTTTACATGCACTGTTAAATTTGTCAATCCCAATAGTTTCGATATCTGATTTTTGTTTTAAGCCAAGTCGTTTTTCAACCTCAATTTCAACAGGTAAGCCATGAGTATCCCAACCGGCTTGACGGCGAACATAGTGCCCGGTCATCGTTTTGTAACGACAAATCATGTCTTTCAATGCACGTGCAATAAGATGATGTACACCCGGCTTCCCGTTCACAGTGGGCGGTCCGTCATAGAACGAAAACCACGGGGAGTTCTGACGTATTTCCAATGATTTGTGAAAGATATCATTATCCTGCCAAAAAGCGAGGATTTCCTTTTCAATCGCCGGATAATCTAGCTTGTCTGTAAATTGTTTGAACATATCTTTTTGTGACATAAGTTGAAATATAGCTTACAAAAATACTTGTTTTTAGTGGACAATACACTTATGATTTTTCAGTTTGTGAGATAATGCTCGCCAAAGGGAATTTAATCGTAAACATTGTTCCTTTGCCAAGTTGACTTTCTACGTCAATAGTTCCATGATGAGATTCGACAATCCACTTGACGATTGCAAGTCCTAATCCGGTCCCGTCAACATCACGTGAACGCGCCTTATCAACACGAAAGAAACGATCAAAGATATGTTCCAGACAATCATCAGGAATACCGACACCTGTGTCTGAAATTCGTATGACAGCACATTGGGAATCGGTTTGCATTCTGACCAAGACTGAACCATTAGGACGATTATATTTAATTGAGTTGTCAATAACATTGATGAGCGTTTGATGAATACGCACATAATCTGCCATAATAATTATGTTGTCTTCGATGATAGATTCAAGTTTAATTCCTTTTTCTTCCGCAAGAATTTGCATATCTTCAGCAATGTCTCTAATGGTATCACTTACATTGAGCGGTAGAAAATCTATTTTTACTTGACCTGTCTCTGCACGTGATATTTCAAGCAAACTTTGCACTACTTTAGATAGACGTGTTACTTCTTCCAAAGCACTCATTATCGTTTCTTTATATTGGACATTTTGCTTAGGGCTTCGTAACGCTAATTCCATTTCCCCCATTAATATTGCTAATGGGGTACGCAATTCGTGCGAAACATCTGAGGTAAATTGCCTTATTTGCTCAAAGGAATCCTGCAGTCGTTCAATCATTTCATTCAGAGTAGATGTTAACCTTCCGATTTCATCATTTGAGGAAGGCATCGGTAAACGACGACTTAAGTTGTGAGCCGTAATATCATGAGCGGCATTGATTATTTTGTCAACAGGCTTTAGAGAAAATCTTGCGAGTAACCATCCGCCAAACATTGAGATAAATATTGCAATCGGAAATGCAATTGTATATGCCGAAAATAATTCCCTAAGCGTTTGTTGAATCTCTTCTTCGGGATATGCTACGGAGACTTGTGCGAATTTTGAAAGTCGTGTAGCAACTCTTAAATGCTCTCCTCCGCTGCCAATTAATGTAAAATCTGTCCTTTTTACTATCGGTAAATTTACTTCCACATTATTGAGAGTAATACGGGCATCAAACACTAACGGTAAAGAATCCTGACGCAAATTTTCTGATTTCCAAACAATTTGATTATCCTTATCTGCGACTTGGATAAAATAGTTTTTTGAATTTAAAAGAATATGTTGATACACCGCAACCCAAATCGCATCCATTTCTTCTTGTTGAGTGGATACATTAGGCGTATTTTGCAATAAAGAAGTGTCACTTATATTATTTACTCTATCTTGAGCATTTTTTCTTTGATTTCTATTTTGTCTATTTGTCATAGATTCTTGATCGGGAGTTGATCTCAAAAAGGCAAAATCATCATTTTTTTCATTCTTTTTTTTCTTCTTCGATTTTTTCGATGGCTTAAGCGGCTGTTGCGTTTCATCTTGTTTTTGTTTAATTATATCATCGAGAGCTGCAGCAACATTTTCGAGAGATGTATCAAGATTTGTCCGCAATTCATTCGATACTGTTATAAAAGACAATACCCCGATTCCGACAAGGGTCAGAGCCAGAAGAAAGCTATACCAAAGTGTAAGTTTTAATCGAAGCGTTATCTGCATATTATACAAAATAAAACGGCGAAGGAAAATCCCTCGCCGTTATTGATTGTCGTGTTACAATGTAGCATTAATTTTTTACAAATGATAATGTCCACTCTTTTCCATTACTCGTTATCTTGACGACATAAACACCAACAGCTATTCCATTTGTAGGAATATTGACTGAATGCATAGACGAAGCAGCAATTTCCGAAGTAGTGTACAATGTCGCGCCTAAGGCATTGATTATGCTGATATTGATTGTCATCCCGGCAATAGTTGGAACCATTAATTTCGTATTTGAACTTGCCGGATTAGGATACAAAACCGGATTTCCGGTAGCAATAACCTCTTCTTCTACAGACGTTTCAATAATACGTGTTTCAGAAGTTGCAGAGCACCCTTCAGGATTTGTAACTCGCACACGATAAACTCCACTGCCTGTAGTGTTTGTGAATGTGTAGCTTCTCTGATTTGCACCCTGAATAATTTGTCCATCTTTAAACCATTGATATTGAGCAGCTTCACTACAAATCAGCGTATTACCTTGTTGTGTAATCGTCGGTTTAGCCGGTTGAGGTTTAACCGATACGAGTACTGTATCAAATGAAACACAATTATTAATGTCCGTAATTTTAACCACATATTGAGTTGTTACCGGAGGAACAACAATTGGTTTTTGAATTTTGTCATTACTAATTGTAAATGCAGGTGACCAATTATATCTATATGGCGGTGTACCATTTGCCGGTGTCGCATCTAAGAATACCGTATCACCAACACATATAGAAACATCATTAACTGTTTTGACCGAAACGCCGGGCACAACACTCACATTGATTGTATCAAAGGAGATACAATTATTAGCATCTGTAATTGTGACGATATATCTTGTATTTGCATTAGGTCTAGCAATGGGCATCATTATAGTTGAATCTGACAATCCCTTGCCGGGTGACCAACGATACTGCAATGGAGCTACACCACCAATTGTCGTCTCACCTAACGTAATAGGTGACCCTGAACAAATTTGAGCATCACTACCGGCACGTGCAACCAAATTACAAACCACACCGGTACGGAATGAAGTTTCACCTAATGTTTTCGGATAAACATTACCAAACCAATGCCCATACATTTGGACAGCACCCGTATTAAGACGATAGCGTAATCGTCCGCGCCATTTATAGTTAGTTCCGGGCGTTAAGCCATTAACAACTTTAGAAATAAGAGTATTGGTACCTGTTGTTGGAACCCAAGTATCCGAAAGAACTGTGTTACCTCCATTAAATGCAGTATTTATTGGTTTAACTTCAAATTCTGCTTTAACTGTTGTTCTTCCAAAATACGAACGTGAGTTTACAGCAAAACCAACAGTAGTATTGTTTTGCGTGCGCCCACCTTCAACAATAGGTGTTACCAAATCTTGACGCAATTGGCGAGGACGCAATGCCAAACCCGGAGTACCATTTCCATAGAATATATGGACTGCTCCTGAGTTTTGACCTGCACCTGACTCACGAAATGCGGCGATAAGTAAATCGCTATAACCGTCTCCGTCAAGATCACTTCCTCCGGAAACTGCATTACCGAATTGAGCAAAGGATTTATTTCCTTCTAAAAACCATTGCGGTTCATTAGCTAAGCCATTTTGTGAACCTGCATAAACATAAACAGCACCTTCGCTCGGCTGCCCGTTAAAATAAGAAGTTGCGCCTATTGCAATATCTCCATAGCCATCACCATTAATGTCACCTATAGATGAGATGCTTGCACCAAATTCAGTGGTTTCACGATTGGATTCCGCCGTCCATGTCGGTTGTGTGGAAACCCCGTTAGCACCCGAAGAATAGAGATAAACTCTTCCTTCATTTGAACTTGGATTATCGAACCAAATTGCCCCGACAAGCACTTCAGTATAACCGTTACCATCAATATCTCCGGCACTTGCTACGCTATGTCCATATTTTGCATTTGCTTGATTACTTTCGGCAGTCCAAATAGGCGTATTTGAAACACCAAACAATTGTCCGGTAAATATCCATGCTTTTCCTTCATTTACCTGTGGGTTATCGTAGAAAGGAGCGCCAATGATAAAATCACCTAAACCATCACGATTAACGTCACCGGCACTTGCAACAGACCATCCCAACTGACCGTCGGCTTGGTCTCCCGGAAATATCCATGGATTTTCCACAACTATTCCTGAAGACGAGCCATAATATATACCAATACGACCGGCATCACGCACTATATTATCTTTATCCCAAGACGGCTCCCCAATCAATATATCATTGAATCCATCACCATTAACATCATCAACGCCTGCAATGGAAAAACCGAATAATGAACGTTCTTGTTGACCATCTATGACTGTTGCCGGTGCTTCATTTAGACCTGTTGCAGAGCCATGATACACATAAACCCGACCGATATCTTTAACACCTGTGATAGGATTGTCAAAATAGGGTGCGCTTACCGCAACATCAGAATAGCCATCATTGTTTACGTCTCCGAGAGATGCTATGGAAAACCCGAAGTATGATAATTCTTGCTGTGTCGGATTCAATCTTTGCGATGGTGTCGCAGCTACGCCGTTCGCGCTGCCCAAATAGAGGAATGCTCGACCATCATCCAAGAAGCGATTATCCATATATGGCGATCCAGCCATAAAATCACCAAATCCATCGCCATTAACATCTCCAACAGCAACTAAAGAAAAACCAAATTGATCGCCTGCTTTTGTACCATCAAGTGACCTATTGGGTACATTGGACAATCCATTAAGTCTGCCATGGTAAATAAACAATCTGCCTTCACCTGCATTAGTGTTAGTGTGATTTGGTGCACCAACAATCATATCGCTTAACCCGTCACCATTGATATCGCCGGCATTGGCAATAGAAGTACCAAGGCGTGCAAAAGACTGATCCGATTCAACCATTAGACCAAAACTTGGCTGAAGTCCTTGACTCGAGCCATAATAGACCATAGCCGTTCCTTCATTGGTTTGCCCACTGGTCATATTTGCTGCACCGATGAGAATATCTGCAAATCCATCACCATTAAAATCTCCACCACCGGCTACGGCATTACCTATTCGTGTATTATCTCGATTGCCTTCTGTTGACCATATATTATTCCGTGATAAGCCGGAAGCAGAACCATAATAGACTATAACGCGACCTTCATCTGTTGAACCATTGTCAAATCTTGGCGCACTAACTATTAACTCGCTGTATCCATCACCATTGACATCACCGGCAGAATTTAATGCAGCAGCAAAGTTAGCTCCATCTTGCGAAGTTGAATCAATAAAGTTTGGTGCACTTGTAGCAAATTGAGCGCTACCATAATAAACATATAATCTACCTTCAGTCGCTGCATCAGCATCTGTATTTTGGTTTGGCGCACCGATTGCAATATCAGAAAAGCCATCGCCATTTATATCCAAGCTATTTGCTATAGCAGCTCCAAAGTTTGCTCCTGCGGCATTGCTTTGAGCAGACCAGATAGGCGTTGCAGCCAGACCGGTGCTATTACCTCTGAACAAAAATGCAGCTCCTTCAAAAGTTTGACCTTCAGAGTAATTAGGAGCACCGATTAAGACATCGCTATTCCCGTCACCGTTTACATCGCCGGCACATGCAACAGCAGAACCAAAACGTGCACCGGCATTATTGCCTTCTGCAGACCATGATGGCGTTACCCTTAAACCAGTTGAAGATCCTAAGAAAAGCCATGCTTTTCCTTCATCTGTCACATCACCGTCAAAACCGGGAGCACCTACGACAATATCACTATAACCATCATTATTTACGTCACCCGCACATGCAACAGATGCACCAAAATTTGCATTTCTCTGTGAGAAAAGGAATACCCACGACGCAGATACTGATGCACCACCGGGACCACCGTAATAGACGGTGACCTTGCCGGCATCTGTCGTATCTGTTGTCTTATCTGAGAAAGGTGAACCAACAATAATATCACTATAACCATCGCCATTTACATCACCGGCTGATGACACAGACGTTCCAAATCCTGCGCCGACTTCTCTGCCATCGCGAGTAGCAGAAGCAGTACTTACAGCAGGACCTGCTCCTAAATAGACTTGAACGGCACCTTCATCCAATTGACCACCATCGAAAAAAGGTATCCCTACTCCAAAATCATCGTAACCGTCTCTATTAATATCTCCAAAGCCGCTAACAGAATTGCCATATTGAGCATTTGCCTGGTCACCTTCAGCCAACCATGCAACAGAAGTTGATATACCACCTGTACTACCGAAATAGAGATGAACTCTTCCTTCATCTTCTAAACCGCCATCCCAAAGTGGTGCGCTGATTGCCACATCGTCATTACCGTCATTATTCACATCACCAACGCCGGTTACACAATACCCAAAACGAGCATTGAGCTGTCCACCTGTAACTTGCCATGACGGCGTTGTCGGCAAACCAGAACTATTGCCATAAAATGCTAATGCAATGCCTTCATTAGGGAGTGTTGATTGCGCGAATGGAGAACCAACAACAACATCAGCATATCCATCACCATTCACATCTCCAACAATATCAACACTATGTCCAACTTGATAGCCGGCTACATTAGATTCATACGTCCAAGAAGGAGAAGCAGCAAGTCCACCTGTGCTTTGCCCCAAAAACATCATAACAGCACCTTCTTTATTGCTGCCATTGGTATAAAAAGGTAAACCTACAATGATATCTTGTCTATTATCACGATTGATATCAGCTCCACCACTTACGGTATAACCCATTTGTGCGCCATCATTATTTGATTCATACGTTATTGGTGCATCAGCTAACAAACCGGTATTCCCACCAAAGAACACTTGCACCATACCCTCGTCTATTTGACCATTATCCCAAAGAGGGGTACCAACAAGAATGTCGTTAAATGTATCAAGATTGATGTTACCAGCTGACGCAACACTGTAGCCCATTTGTGCATTATCTTGGTTCGACTCTCTCTGTGCTGCCGCAGTTGTACTAACACCAATACCACTACCGAGATAAACAAATACTGCTCCTTCATCTGTCTGTCCGTTGTCATATCCCGGTGCTCCGACCACTATATCATGAAACTGATCGCCATTAAGCCGACCTGCACCTGACAAAGAATAACCAAACATTGCCCCAACTTGATTACTCTCCAACATAGTTTTGTAGGTAGTGGGTAAACTTGAAGAAATATCGCCATGGAATATAAATACTGCTCCTTCATCCGATTGACCATTATCAAAGTACGGAGCACCAACTGCAAAATCTTCGAAGTTATCACCATTAACATCTCCAATACCGGACACAGCATAACCTAATTGCGCATTGATTTGATTTGACTCAAATGACCAGTCAGGTGTCTGTGAAATAGGATCTACCGTAATGGGGTACACTGCTGCTTCATCATGGACAATAAGTTTTATTGTTTCTTGATCAACATTCACATAGGCTGTTAACTCTGTGCCATTTGCATCCCACACTTTCAAATCTTTATACCATAGTGCAGGTCTTTGATCTTTGTCAAGTAAAACAATATCATCAGAAGAAGATTCAACAGCTATAAGTTCTGAATTTTCATTTAGTTCTATAGTTAGCGGTAAATCACCTTCAGGTTTATCGCGAATGATAAAATTCTGTCTCATCCCCTCGAGAGTATTGACATATTCAATATCGAACTGGCGATGAATGACTGACATACGCTCTTTTTCAGTAATCATTTCGGCGGCATCCGCTATTGCGAGCGTTTTCTCGCCTTTATGAATGGATTTAAGCGATAAATCAAAAACCCATTCTTGATTTCCGGTCCTCGGTTTAATAGAAAAACCATCACCGCGATAAGTAACTCTATAGTTGTTTGAACGGTTTACGCTTTGAAACGCTCCAACATCATCTTGAAAGCGTATATGGTATTCGCTCTCTGCAATTGATTGCGACGCTTTTGCAAACCATTCTTTGTTGTGTTGATCCGGGGTCACCGTGTTTTTATGTTCAACTTTGGTAGGAAGTGTAAAAACAAGACCGCCGATTGTTGCCAACCCAACAGCACCAATGATGAAATTTTTCATCATAACTTTTCACCTGAATAAGTGTATAAAATATTTATATTTCTTTATTTAAGTACATGCCCCGTCTCAAAGCTCCAAAAGAGAAGATCCACGATTTCCTGCTTTAAGCCAATCGTATAGCAATAATCGAACCATTGACGTTCAATGGTGAGATAATCTTTTTTTGAAGTTAATCGAGGTATTTCACGAAAGACACCACATAGAACCAAATGTTTCAAAACATGGCGATCAATGATAGCGACTCCAAACATCCCAATGTTACGCAAGAAATGAGATGCTTCTTTCATTCCTAGGCCTCTGACATGCTTCACTAAACTATCCCGCTTTTGCATAATATCTATTGTATCATCGGTGACAATCATCTGAATATTGCACCAATTCTCGCGAGCTCTGAGTAATGAAATAGACTTTTGATTATGAAATCTTATGTAATGCGAATTGTCTCGTAAAATTTCCTCCGGATTGAAGCCACATTCAAAGAACTGTTTTTCTTGCAATATCTCTACAACCTTTGATGCGTTTACAGCTTTTGATTGTGGTGTGCATAAGCAATAACACAGTTCATAGAAATACGATTCCGGCTTTACATGAACAAAATCTGTTAATCTGCTTTCAATTACACTTTTAAATTGTTGATAATGTTTGACATGTGTGTCAGGTAATGTTGACATAACCAACTAACAAGAAAATTATTGAGTCATTACTAAAGATTCCGCTTCTTTTTGTGCATCCGCTAATGCCAAAGCTGCCGATTTTTCTCCGAGCAATGCCGATGTGACTGCATTTTCGAGTATTGCTTCTATTTCAAGCCAACGAGGATGTACAGGAGTCATCTTTGCAAGATGTAACTGTTGTGCAAAAATTTCTTTATGAGGTACATCCTTAAAACTCATTGAAGAATTACTTTTGCTAGCAGGAAATCCTGCTTCCGGAATTGACTTGCAAAATGAAACAACATTCTCTTCCTTAGTCAAAAACTTTAACAATTTTTCAGCTAACTCTTGTTTTTTCGACAATTTATTGATTGCAATGTACTCACCGCCGGCAAAAGACATACTTGAAGCCCCCATTCCGGGGATAAGCGAAACTGAGTACTCAAGTTTGGGATTACCTTCATGAATTTTTTTCATAAGCCAGCTACCTGAAATCCAAAAACCGATTTTGCCTTGAACAAACATCTCATCAAGATGCCTTTGTGTTTCAATCATTCCATAACGCGAGAGTTCAACATACTTTTCTAATGCAGCTACATTTTGTGAACTGTTTAACACTAATGTACCTCTCGAGTCAAAGATATCTCCTCCATTTGACCAAAAGAACGGAAGAATTTTTTTGTACAAGCGATGTGCATCTGCTCCATTTGCCCCAAACCCATAGACTTCTTGCTGTGTTTCCGAGATTGCCTTAGATGCCAATACCAGCTCTTCCACATTCGATGGAACTTTACTTATATTCGCTTTTTTCATCGCAGCAACATTACAGAACATGACCCTTGTATCAACAACCCACGGAGCAGCATAATATTTACCATCCCAACGGCTTGGAGTTAAAGCAAAAGGAATTGCATAGCTCAAATCGGCTTCAGGAATCTCAGACAAAACACCCGCGCTCGAAAACTGTGCAACCCAATCGGAACCCAATTCCAGTACATCAGGCGCAGTTTTAGAGTTAAATGAGGCAAGCAATTTTGTTTTGCCATCATTCCAGCTAAGTTCAGTCGTCACGACTTTGCAGTTGTTTTCGCTCTCAAATCTGTCAATTAGATTACGCAAAACTTGTTTTTGCGCCGGTTCACTCCAAAAGTGCCAAAACACTAACACATTCTCATTATTTTGTTTAGATGAGTCTGAACAACTGTTTACAACAAAAACTGCACCTAACGAAAGTATTAGCCCTAATATCTGTTTCATTCTCAAGTTACTATTTCCCAATATCACTACAAACGGCAAAAATACGCAATATATCTTTCGACTTAGAACATTCAATGATAATTCATAAGAAAATTACCTTCAGACAATCAAAATTTGTAATATGAAGTGTTTTATCTATTTTTGCATCCCGTCTAAACACGCTACAACTTTCACATCTATTTTTTATTAGAAATGACATATCAAAAATTAGTCGCGCCAACGAATGGCGAAAAGATCTTAGTCAATGCCGATGGCTCGCTTTCTGTGCCGAACAACCCTATCATTCCATTCATTGAGGGCGATGGTACTGGTCCCGATATTTGGGCTGCATCAGTTAAGGTTTTGGATGAGGCAGTCAAAAAAGCATATAACGGTGAGCGCAGAATTGAATGGTTTGAAGTCTTTGCAGGCGAAAAATCGAATGTAGTCTATGGTGAAAACACTTGGTTGCCTGAAGACACACTTGAAGCTATTCGTCAATATGTGGTTGCAATCAAAGGACCGCTCACGACCCCTGTAGGTGGTGGTATTCGTTCAATAAATGTTGCTCTCCGACAACTCATGGATTTATATGTCTGTTTGCGCCCGGTTGTGTATTTCAAAGGAGTGCCGACACCTGTCAAAAACCCTGAGCTTGTTGATATGGTAATCTTCCGAGAAAATACTGAAGACATATATGCCGGAATAGAATTCAAAGCTGGCAGTCAGGAACAAACACAAATATTAGAGTATTTACAGCAACAGTTCCCCGCTTTTGCAAAAAAAATCAGATTTGGTGCTGAAACGCCAGATGAGATTGGCATAGGTATCAAGCCAGTTTCAAAAAATGGTTCGCAGCGACTTATACGAGCTGCCATCAAATACGCTTTACGTCATGGCAGAAAAAGCGTCACATTAGTTCATAAAGGCAATATCATGAAGTTTACAGAAGGTGCCTTTCGTGATTGGGGTTATGAATTAGTGCGTTCCGAATTTTCAGACTTAGCTGTTGGCTGGGATGATTGTGCGGGTAACCCGGGTGATAAAATGCTTGTCAAGGATGTCATTGCCGATGCATTTTTACAACAAATTCTCACAAGACCTGCTGAGTATGATGTGATTGCAACATTGAACTTAAATGGCGATTATATCAGTGATGCATTAGCTGCCCAAGTCGGAGGGATTGGAATTGCTCCGGGAGCAAATATCAATTATGATAATGGTTATGCTATATTCGAAGCCACACACGGCACTGCTCCTAAATATGCAGGATTAGATAAAGTAAATCCCGGTTCTGTAATTCTCTCTGGTGAAATGATGTTTCGCTATATGGGATGGAATGAAGCCGCTGATTTAATAATTAAAGGAATGAATGGGGCAATCAATGCCAAAACTGTGACCTATGATTTTGCCCGACTCATGGAGGGTGCTACCGAAGTCCGTTGCTCCGAGTTTGGTGACGCTATCATTTCTCACATGTAACAAGTATGTTTTTTCAGAGGATATTGGATATTCTCCAATATCCTCTTTTACTTTTTAAGAAAACACTGTGTCAAAAAAAACAAAATATATTTTTATTACCGGCGGTGTATTATCGTCTTTAGGTAAAGGTATTGCCTCGGCATCCTTGGGCTTACTGTTGAAATCCAGAGGACTGACTTGCACTATATTAAAATTTGACCCCTATATAAATATTGATCCCGGTACCATGAGTCCATATCAGCATGGTGAGGTTTATGTTACCGATGATGGAGCGGAAACCGATCTTGATTTAGGGCATTATGAGAGATATTTGGATATTTCAACTACTCGGTTCAACAGTTGCTCTGCCGGCCAAGTTTATCATGAGGTTATTCAAAAAGAAAGAAAAGGTCAGTATTTGGGCAAAACCGTTCAAGTTATACCACATATTACTGATGAAATTAAGCGTCGTATGAAAATCTATGATAAACAATACGATGTCGTACTCATCGAAATTGGCGGAACGGTCGGAGATATTGAATCTTTACCATTTTTGGAAGCTGTTCGACAAATTTGTTTGGAAAATGGCTCACGTAATGCTCTCAATATACACTTAACGTATGTGCCTTTTATAAGAAGTGCGGGCGAGCTAAAAACCAAACCTACTCAACACTCTGTGAAAGTACTGATGGAAGTTGGTATCAGACCCGATATACTCTTATGCCGAACGGAACAAAAAATTCCCAAAGATATTCGAAATAAAATAGCACTATTCTGCAATGTTGAAGAAGAAGCTGTTATTGATGCCTTAGATGCCGAAACAATTTATGAAGTCCCTAATTTTCATGCAAAAAAGAATTTGGATGATATAGTTATTTCAAAATTAGGACTAAAGACAAAATCTCTGGATTTAGATAATTGGACAAAGTTTGTACATAGGATAAAGCACCCCAAACACACTGTGACTATTGGACTTGTCGGAAAATATAATCAAGTGCAAGACTCCTATAAAAGTATTACCGAAGCATTTATTCATGCGGGTGCAATTAATAATACAAAAGTTAACATTGTTTGGTGTGATTCCGAAGAAATTTCACCTGAGAATATTGCGAATACAATGGCAGGATTGGATGGAATTTTGGTAGCACCCGGGTTTGGGAATCGTGGTATTGAAGGTAAGATATTAGCAATAGAGTATGTGCGAAAAAATAATATTCCATTTTTTGGTATTTGTCTTGGGATGCAATGTGCCGTGATTGAATTTGCCCGTAATGTGTGCGGTATTACCGATGCTCATTCAGGTGAGTTTAAAAAAGGTAAAAATCTTGTCATTGATTTGATGCCAGATCAAAGAAATATCACTGACAAAGGTGGCACTATGCGACTTGGCTCTTACCCTTGTGCATTAAAAAAGGATTCGCTTGCAGCAAAATGCTATGGACAAGAGTTTATCGTTGAGCGTCACCGTCATCGTTATGAAGTAAATAATTCTTACAGAAGAACACTTGAAGAAAATGGATTAATCCTTAGTGGACTCTCTCCCGACACAACGTTGGTTGAAATAGTTGAGTTAGCCAAACATCCATTTTTCATAGGTGTGCAATTTCATCCAGAATATAAATCAAGAGCTGTCACAGGACAACCTCTCTTTATTAGTTTTGTTAAAGCTGCGCTAAGTTATCATTCACAGAATAATCCACATAATTCCATTGAAAGTGAGAAAGAACAATGATATATATACTCAACAACCGCATTAAAGGATTTTTATTCGTTGTTGCTATTATAGCTTCTGTAGCATTTAGCAGTTGTGGAAGTCCGAAAACTATTGGTTCAACAAAAGGTTTAACTGTAGAAGATAGTAAAATTGGTATAGGTAAAGAAGCACGTGATGGTTCAAAAGTAACTGTTCACTATGTCGGTAAGTTAATGGATGGAACAACATTTGACAGTTCCCGCGATAAAAATCGTCCTTTCAGTTTTGTTCTCGGCGATGGAGTGGTTATCGAAGGTTGGGATATTGGGTTGCAAGGCATGAAAGTTGGCGGAATCAGAACATTAACCATTGCGCCCGATTTAGGATACGGAAGCGAAGCACATAATAAAATTCCCGGTAATTCTACGTTATTATTTGAAATTGAATTATTAAATGTCGAATAATACATGAAAACACTTTTTTCCCTAAAAGCGAATATCGTACATTGCTTACTGATTTTATCTGTAATTGCATTGACAATTACTACAATGTCATGTTCATCTGCGCGAGTAGCGAAAACAAATTTCAAAACAGAAAGTGGCTTAATCATCACTGATATTACTCTTAACGATAATGGGCAGATTGCTATGAGTGGTAATAAAGTGCAAGTACATTATGTTGGTACATTAATGGACGGGACTAAGTTTGACAGCTCACGTGACAGAGGTTCGCCCTTCAAATTTACGATTGGTAAAGGCGAAGTTATTAAAGGTTGGGATGAAGGAATTAAAGGCATGCGTGTAGGCGATATCCGTACATTAACAATTCCTCCTCACTTGGGTTATGGTGAGAGAAAAATGGGTAAAATACCGGCAAATTCTACCCTTATATTTGAAGTTGAATTAATAAAAATAGTTGAATAACAGATGATTATTTTGGTAGAATCGGAATTAGAACATTATCCGTTTTCTGCATTGCACTGCCAATGGGAAATCAGAACAGGGTTTTTCAGAATATTTGAAAGAAACTTGCAAGCACTTCGTGAAAAAAGTGCTTTCTTTATTGGTCGCCGACTTCATCTTCAATCCTTTGCTGCGCGATTCCCTTTCATACAAGCACAAAGACAAAGCGAATACATAATTCCTGTTGCGACAGACAATTATATGCCAAATAACCTAATTATTCGTGGCGATACTTATTTTCCTAATGAAACGTTGGAGTGTTTTAGAAGGGCACGAAGAGAAGCCGGTGGGTGTATGATGTTTACCGACAGCAAAAACAATCCTGTGGCAATAATTCTCACACCGGATATTTCAGTGTCACATATTTTTGAAGAGTTTTCCTGTTTTGAAAACATTGCTTTATTCTACTCTCACATCGTTGAACGAACTATAGACATCGAAGCAGATATTATCAGTTCATTGTGGGATAGTTTAGATATATGCGGTAAAGCCATTCAAGAAGATGAACAATTACTCCCTTCCTACCAAAGATATATGGGTGATAATCATAGAGCCATTTTCGTCGAAGGTAAAGTAATGATTGGAACAAATGTAAAAATAAGTCCCCATGTCATGTTAGACGCAACAAAAGGACCAATTCTCATTGGCGATAATGTAACAATAATGGCTAATGCAACTATAATCGGTCCTTGCGCTATATCACATAATTCAATCGTAAAAATCGGGGCAAAAATATATGAAAATACAGCCATCGGAGAAATGTGTAAAATAGGTGGAGAAATTGAAAATTCTATCATACATGGTTACAGCAATAAACAACATGAAGGATTTGTTGGACATAGTTATGTATCGGAATGGGTAAACATAGGAGCAGATACCAATACAAGCGACTTAAAAAACACCTATGCACCGATTGATATAACATTACGTGGTAAGAAGATAACAACACAACGATTATTTTTGGGTTCTTTAATTGGTGATCACAGCAAAACAGCAATCAATACAGCGCTCAATACAGGATTAGCCATCGGAATTCATGCACAAATTGCAACAACAGGTGCAGTAAGAAAAGAAATCCCCTCTTTTTCGTTTGTTACCCCAACAGGAAATGCCATTTTCCATTATGAAAAAGCATTGGAAATTGCAAAAACTGTGATGAAAAGAAGGAATAAAGAACTTTGTAAAGAAGAAATAGAATTAATGAAACAAGAGTATTCACTTTCTCACTCGACACTATGATGAATCGTCAAGAGTTAGCACAAAAAATATACGAAATTTCACATTTAACCGGCGAATTTCTATTACGTTCCGGCAAAATCAGCAATGAATATTTTGATAAGTATCGCTTCGAAGCACAACCCTTGGTTTTGGAAGCAATCGCTGAACATATGGCAGCTCTTATTCCGGCTGACACAGAAATTATAGCAGGGCTTGAAATGGGAGGCATTCCCATAGTTACCGCTTTATCGCTAAGAACAGGCATACCGGCAGCTTTCGTAAGAAAAAAAGCAAAAGAATACGGTACCTGCAGAGTTGCCGAAGGAACCGATTTACGCAATAAAAAAGTACTCATTATCGAAGATGTTATTACAAGTGGTGGACAAGTGGTATTAAGTGCAGCAGATATTCGTAGTGATGGTGGAAATATCATTGGTTGCTTATGCGTGATTGATCGTCAGCAAGGTGGCTCAGAAGCATTATTACAAGACAAGATTGCATTAAGTCCTCTTTTCACCATGACCGAACTTAAACAAGCTGCCAATGCAGTATGATCAATAAAAACATTGAGGAATTATTCGGATTATTGCCGGGCTGCATAGTTCGCACAGATTCGATATCTCGGCTTGTATATGCCCATGATGCAAGTTGTTATCGTATTATTCCTCAAGCTATAGTCCATCCATTGACGAATGATGATATTCAGACTTTGCTTTGGTGGAGTAACAGAACGAGAATTCCATTAACATTTCGCACTGCCGGTACAAGTTTAAGCGGTCAAGCTGTCACGGATGGAGTTATCGTAGATATTTCACGCTGGAAAACACTTTCAATTGAAAATGACGGTAATAGTGTAAGAGTTTCACCCGGATATATCGGTGGAATGGTAAATGCCCGATTAAAAAAATATGGTCGAAAATTAGGTCCCGATCCGGCATCAATCAATGCTTGTATGATTGGAGGTATTGTCGCCAATAATGCAAGTGGAATGTGCTGCGGTGTAAAAAATAATTCGTATCACACACTTCAATCAATTTCCTACATTTTACCTGACGGCACTTTTGTCAATACAGAAATGCCTGATGCTGAAGAACGACTAAAAATAGAATCACCAATTATATACAATACTATTTCTTCTTTGCGTTCGGTCATACTTTCTAATTCCACTTTAGTAGATAAAATTCGTCATAAATACAAGATCAAAAACACTGTTGGTTATGGTCTAAATGCTTTTTTAGACTTTGAGAAAATTTCGGAAATTATTGGTCATTTAATGGTTGGCTCTGAAGGTACTTTAGGGTTTATCTCCGAAGTAGTTTTATCAACAATACCGGACAAACCTTTTAAGCGAACGGCTCTGCTTTATTTTAAAACATTTTATCAAGCATGTCGAGCAATAAAACCATTAAAATCAATTGGTGCCGAAGCATTAGAAATTATGGACCGGGCATCACTACGCTCTGTTGAAAATGACCCGATTTGTCCAAGTATTGTTCGTACTTTAGATGCTAATTCTGCGGCACTTTTACTGGAATTTCAATGCGAATCAGAATATGAAGTGGAAATGCTCTGCAGCAAAGCGCATGAAATTTTTGACACATTACCGCTTATTGAGAAGCCTATACTTACTGACGACCCTTTGTTGCAGGCACATTATTGGAAAATCCGTAAAGGTATGTTCCCTACCGTTGGGGCACAAAGAGCAAGCGGCACCGGAATCATCAATGAAGATATTGCTTTTCCTTTAGAACATTTACCCGATGCAGTGGCTGATCTTCATGAATTGTTCGCTCATTATTCATATACAAACGCAATCGTTTTTGGGCACGCGAAAGATGGTAATCTACATTTTGTCATTAGTCAAGCTTTTGATAATGAATCAGATAGAATAAAATACAAACATTTTATGGACGATCTGGCAAAATTAGTAATTGTTAAATATCAGGGTTCTTTGAAAGCTGAACATGGTACCGGAAGGAACATCGCTCCCTATGTAGAAATGGAATGGGGGCAAGAATTATATTCCATAATGAAAGAAATAAAAAAGTCTTTTGATCCGCATGATATTCTTAATCCCGGTATAATAATAAATAGTAATCCGCATTGCCATATTGATAACTTAAAGCCATTTCCTACCGTTGATGATATCATTGACACTTGTATTGAATGTGGCTTTTGTGAAAATAAATGCCCGAGCAATGAGCTAACATTAACGCCTCGTCAGAGAATAGTTTTGGAAAGAGAAAGACGAATTTTATCGCGTTCAGAACATCCGAATTCAATACAAATGCTTCATGAAATAGAACAACATTTTCATTATGCAGTTATTGATACGTGTGCAACAGATGGATTGTGTGAAACAGTATGCCCTGTTCATATCAATACCGGTGAGTATGTAAAAAATCAAAAGAAAAAACAATACAGTGGTACAATGAAAAAGAGTGCCATGACCGCTGCTCGTTTTTTTTCAGTTACCGAGTTTATTGCACAAAAAAGTATTTCATTGGGACATTATATTGAACAAAATAACTTCGGAAAGTCTTTAAAAAGATACTCAACAATTTTGAGCAAAAAATCAAAATTATTACTGCCTGCTTGGTCTTCGGATGTCCCCTACCCGACAAAATACAAAAGTAAATCCAATAATCCGGATGTGGTGTATCTACAAACTTGCACTACTCGGCTTATGGGGAAAAGAAAAGAGTTGGCTACATCTTTACCAGAGATTATTCACTTGCTTTGTCAAAAAGCTCACATTGAGTTACATATACCAGATGCAACCGGTCATTGTTGTGGTATGATGTGGGCATCAAAAGGGATATATGAAGCTGAATCTATGGTAATAGAAAAATTATATTACTTTCTCAAAAAAGAATCAGATAACTTCAGAGTCCCGGTTCTTATAGACAGCAGTTCATGTTTTACTCATTTATTGGAATCGTTACTGGATTTTCATAAAAATCAGCACGCTCAATACAATACACCACAATTTTTGGATATTTCCGATTTTTTGATGAATTATGTTGCTCCTAAATTACCACCAAAAAAGAAACATTCAAAAATTGCACTTCATATTCCTTGTTCTTTAATAAAGTCTTCCCACTCAGAAACCATGCTAAACATTGCAAAGGAATATGCAGATGAAGTAGTAATTCCTGAATTTTCAGGATGTTGTGGTTTCGCCGGCGACAAAGGTTTCAGTGTGCCGGAGCTTAACAAATCAGCAACAAAACGAAGTAAATCAGAGTTAACATCTATCGAATTTGATGGTTATTACTCGTCGAACACAACTTGTGAAATAGGCATGAGCAATGATTCGATGACATTTCGATCTTTAGCTTATTTACTATATGAAACGACATAAAGAATCATTTTTTATATCTTTTCATTGGTAACAAACCTATTTTACAGAAGAAATGTTGTAATGACGTGGTTACAACGCCTGCACCATAAATAAGACTTCGTTTAAAATTAATGGATGATGCCTCTTCAAAGTATTTCGTGGGGCATGTAATTTCCCCGATAGGAAAACCTGCATAAATAATTTGTGAGAGCATCTGATTATCAAAAACGAAATCGTCTGAATTTTGTTCAACATCAATATGGTAAAAAATCTCACGAGAAAAAGCCCTGTAGCCGGTATGATATTCACTTAGTTTTTCACCGACCAATATATTTTGGAACAAAGTTAAAAATCTATTGGCAATGTATTTATACAATGGCATACCACCTTTCAAAGCACCATTACCCAATATTCTTGAAGCGATAACCACAGGATATAAATCTTGCGCTATCATATACGCCATAGAGTGAATAAGTTTTGGCGTATATTGATAATCCGGGTGTAACATAATAATTATATCTGCTCCTAATTCAAGTGCTTTGGCATAACATGTTTTTTGATTCCCCCCATATCCCCTATTCTTCACATGCTTGATAACATGTGTAATACCGAGTGATTTTGCTACTGTTTCCGTATTATCTCTACTTGCATCATCAACAAGCACGACATCATCCACAATTTCAAACGGAATCTCATGATACGTTCTTTCTAAAGTTTGCTCAGCATTATAAGCCGGCATGACTACAATAATTTTTTTTCCTAATAACATACCTACCCATGAATAAAAGGCAAATTTGACAAATTACTTACAATACCGGCTTCAATTTCTGCTAACTCCTCTAAACGACTTTTTACAGTTTCTGCAGGAAAATACAATCGTGCAATATCCGTAAAGGTACGATAGTGCCCTGCTTCAGAAGCGAAAAGCTGATGATAAAATTTTTGTAAATCATCGCTCACCATTGGTGACTTGGAAAGCAATAAAAATCTTTCGCATGAACGTGCTTCAATTAATGCATCTACCAGTAGTAAATCAAGCAACTTTTCAGGCTCTGGCTTTCTGATGTTTTCAGATAGTTTTTGTGCATAAACATCACCTTTATCTCGTGTCATTGTAATCCCACGGCTTTGCAATTCTTGAAACACATATCGGAAATGTTCCATTTCTTCATCAACAAGATCTATCATTGCTTTTACCAATTCTGCTTTCTCCGGGTAGCGTAAAATCATCGAGATACCGTTCGATGCCGCTTTCCTCTCGCAATGAGCATGATCAATCATGATTGCTTCCATGTTTTGAACCGCAATATCAATCCATGCCGGATTTGTGTTATTCTTTAGACATAGCATAAATTTTCCATTAAAACTTATACGAAATTACGAAGATAAAATGGTTTTTCATGTGAAGTATAAACTGTGTATTTTTGTAGCTACAAGTTTTCTAAAAGGAATCAACTCATGAAATCTATATACGTCTTTTTTATTTTTATACTACTCTTTATCATGGAAACAGAATCAAAAGAACATGAAAAAAATGAAGTTACGAAACCAATACCAATTTCGATAACCAGCCATACACTGGTCGTCAATGGCAAATCTATTTCCTACAAAGCCACAACAGGCTATATGGAAATGAAGACTGAGGACGGCAAGTCAAAAGCAAATATCTTCTATATAGCATACACAAAAGACGATGAGAAGCAAGATCACAGACCAATTACTTTTGCCTTCAACGGTGGACCCGGTTCAAGTTCTGTATGGCTTCACATGGGTGCATTAGGTCCCAAAAGGGTTGTATTTTCGGATGACGGAAGCCCCTTACCACCACCTTATTCTATGGTGGATAATGAATACTCATGGCTTGAGTTTACCGATTTGGTGTTTATTGACCCGGTAAGCACAGGTTACAGTCGCCCTTCAGGTGAAGAAAAAAAAGAGCAATTTCATGGCATGAAGGAAGATGCTCACAGTATTGGAGATTTTATCCGACTTTATACTTCAAAAACTAAACGATGGCTCTCACCTAAGTATCTGGCAGGTGAAAGCTATGGCACAACACGAGCAGCACTTTTAGCATCGTATATGCAAGAAAGACACGGTATGTATATCAATGGACTTGTTCTTATTTCATGTGCTTTGGATTTTTCAACATTACGTTTTAAGCCGGGACATGATTTGCCTTATATACTCCATTTTCCTACATACACAGCAACAGCATTTTACCACAAGAAATTGGACAAATCATTACTTACTGATTTAGAAAAAACAGTCGAGTTATCAAGACTTTTCGCAGAGCGCGAATATTTACCGTTTTTATGGAAAGGTGATAATGTTTCAACAGAAGAAAAAGCTGCAATAATCAAAAAAATTGCTTACTTCACAGGGCTAAGCGAGGATTTTATTCACAATACTAATTGTCGCATTGACATCATGAATTTTGCAAAAGAATTATTGAGGAATGAGGATAGAACCATTGGAAGATTAGATTCGCGTTACAAAGGTATTGACAGAAGAAGCGTTGGAGCATCATTCGAATTTGATCCAAGTTACGATGCCGTTATCTATGGACCTTATGCAGGAACAATTAACCATTATTTGAACGAAAATCTGAAATTTGAAAGTGAATTACCCTACGAAATATTAACAGGTAATGTCCATCCATGGAATTGGGGGTCAGCTGCGGAGGGTTATACATCAGTAACAGAAACATTGCGCAAAGCAATGAGTACCAATAATCATCTTAAAATTTTTGTAGCTAATGGATACTATGATTTAGCAACTCCTTTTTATGCTACCGAGTATGCTCTTGCCCACATGGAATTAGACGAAACATTGCGAAATAACATCACGATGACATACTATCCTGCGGGTCACATGATGTATGTGCAAAAGCAGTCTTTGCTTCAACTTACAAATGATGTACGTAAATTTTATGTACATAAATAATTGTCAACAAGTGCGTTCGATTATTTTTTGTGTATTAAGAACACCTGAAAATGTTCTATTTTCGGAAAATGGCATCAACGACACCTAAATTAAACCATAGTTCGAGGTAAATATTATACAATATCAAAAAAGCGACAAGTGTGAATACAATAAGCCCGAAGCGTTTACCGAAAGTCCCCTTGGATGTTTTTAATGAGAATTTCATAACCTCCTCGGTAATTTTTTCAGTTATAGAGAAAAGAGGGAAGAAAATCATGACAATGACAATCATACCGATAGCGGTTGCGCTAAGCGGCTTAAGTTGTTGCGCTCTTTGTAATATAATATCTTCCACAGCAGCAGACACCAGATAAGCAATAAGTACATTGATTGTAAAGAGAATTGCTTTAGTTATTTTGCGTAACATATTGAAGTAAATTTATTTTTTTAAGACACCGATAATTACCCAAGCAATCGCCAATGTTGTCGAAACAACAAATGCCAAGAATGTCATCACAAAAGGTTTGGGGGAAATTTTCTCCGGTGCGCCATAGACACCATCCAAGACCTGTACCGATGGCACATCTTTTTCTTCTTGAATGAATTCTTGCAGTCGTTGTGTTTCTAAATACACTGTTATCTGTTCAAGAATTTTTTGTGACCGTAACAGATTTACGTATTGCTTTGTCAAAGAGGGAATGCTATCTACTCTGATACTTGTTTTATCGAACGAAACCAAACCGCCTGTCTGCGCTCTTTCTAATTGTTGATTGATTGTTTCTATTTGTTGTCTAAGCGCAATTACTGCCGGTGAAGAAGGTGCGTATTCTTGTTCTGCCATTGAGATTTCTATTTCTGCTTTAGCCAAATCCGTGCTTAAAGCTGCGGCATTGTTTACCATTGCAGAGGTCTGAGCATCGATACCGATAACATGATTTTTTTGTTGAAAATCTTGGACTAATTTTTGGACAGAGTCAAGTTCTTTTTTATGTTTACCAATCACTCTTTCGATAAAGATTCTAGTTTTCTTTGCTGTAGAAGCACTTTTCGAGTGCAATACTTTATCAACAGCTTCCGGCAACCTTTGTGCAATATTTTGTAATAGTTTGTGATTATCGTTCACCATTTCTTCACTTGGGTTAAATGAAGTTGGCAAAGTAATGATAATTCCTGTAACGCCACTTTTTCTATTATCAACCGCAATAGCATTTTTAATGATAAACAATTTCTCATTTCTATTTTTGGATGTAAAAACGGGTGAATTTGCTATTTCCTTAAAATTTAACAATTCATCAATAACAGAATTGCTTGCCAACACATCAGCAGACGTAAACTGTCCGCTATTGCCACCCAAACCACCCATTGGCAAAGAGGGCATCACATTTTGCAAAATAGACGACAATCCACTTGGTGCTTTTTGTTCCGGTGGCATCAATGTTATGACATAGCGATAAGAATGTGGAGCAAATATCGAATATAAAAGTGTTAATAGTGTTATGGAAACGACAATCGAAAAAACAATAGCTTTTTTTTGTCTTACGACAAGAAATATATAGGTCAGTGTTGTTTTCATAGTAAAAATATGAGGGTGGAGAAATACACTCAATTGCCTATCGCGTTAAACCGATAACAACGGCAATAATAGTAATTATTTGGGTCACGACTGTCATGGCATCGTAAAATGCCCTATTACTTTCAGTTATCTCTGGCACCATTATTTCATCTTGTGGTTTTAGAATTATATTCTCATCATATTCAACCGATTCGCCATTTGGTCGCAATATAAATATTTTCGAATCATCAGCAGTAGAAACAAATCCACCACATTTTTCGATGTAACTTTTTATTGACATACCCGGTTTGTACAGTATCCGTCCGGGTTTCGCAACACGTCCGGTGACAGTGATATATTCAACCTTACGTGGCACAAAAATAGAATCCCATGGTCGTAACAAAATATTAGACTCTGATGTGCCGGAATTTATGACATTATGAAAATTCACAAGCATCATACCTCTGAACTGTCGTAAACGTGTTCGATAATAACGTTTTTCCGATTCGGTTTGTGCCTCAGCCGGTATTTTGTCAATGCGTGAAAATTCATAATCCGGATCATAGGCATCTTCTCTTCTCACCAATCCGGCACGCGATGTATCCGCATCAGCGACAATTCCACCCGCAGCAATTATGATATCTCGAAGCCGAGTTGTGCCTGTATTGATTACATATCGCCCGGGTTTGGCAACTTCACCGGTGATGGCTACTTCATCATAAACTCGACTGGATAATTTTTTCCTAACGAAGATTTTATCGCCGGATTGCAATTCTAAATCGCCCTCATACTTTCCCCGTGTATCAATCGTTTTGTCGTTCCAATTGCTCGTATTAATGCTTGCCACCAATGTACTTATTTTTCCATTGTAACGATACACTTCTACTGAATCTGTATTTGCAACATAGGTTGTCCAGCCAGCAAATGACAAAGCGTCTGATACTTTATCACCTTCAACGTACTCAAATGCCACAGGTTCGTTTACCTCACCACTTACTCTTATTGCATTATCATTTTGCGAAAAAGGAACATACACTATATCGCCACCTTGTAAAAAAGGATTATTTTGTTTGTCTCCAAACGAATAAAATCGCTGTAAATCGCTCATGAGTGTCTCTTTAGAATTGCGACGTATCTGGATTTTTCTCATTGACGATTGTGTCGTAAGACCGCCGGCTCTGTCTATGAGTTCATGCAACCTATCAGCAGGCGTTGCTGTTAATGTACCGGGTTTACGTACTGCTCCTAATATATGAACCTTAAATGTGCGCATTTCCATCAATGAAATATCAATGGACTGAACTTTTAATGTTTCTTTTACTTTTTTTTCTATGGATTTTTTAGCTTGCGTGATAGTTTGATTATTCACGGACACGGCTCCAACCTCGGGTATAATGACGGTACCGTCAGGGAGCACAGAAAGAGATAATGTCACGGTGTTTACTTTTTGTAGAAACACAGCAAGCCCATCACCGGGTCCTAATATATAGTCGTCTGCGTTTATTGCCTGCTCGAGTATGCCGCTTCCTTTGACTGTGTTTTCCGTAACCTGTTTTACTGCCGAAGTGTCATAACTGCCCGGTGAAGCCAGTCTGAACTTTGGTATTCTTATATTCTGAATTTGTGCCGAGCTGCCGTATAAAGAAAGTCCCAGCATTACCAGAAGTACAAAAGTTGTGCGCAATCGTTTATATACAATCATAGAAAGAAACTATCAATAGATGAGAATAGATATACAAAAATAGATAAAAGCGTACGTACATGGGTTCTCATGTTCAATGTTTATAACAGGTTTTTATCGTAATTTAGTTTATGAATAGACGCAAACCACTCACAATTCTTAATTATGCCGTCAATGGCTTGGGCATGGGGCACATAACACGTCTCATTGCAATAAATACTCACATTAGAAGACTTTGCGCTATAGTCAACAAGCCATTAGTATCATTATTTCTCACCACAAGCGAAGCAGACACACTTGCCCATAGACATTCATTTCCTGCTTACAAGATTCCATCCATGACCTTAGCAGAAGAAGGAAAGATACCACAAAAGTTATACAAAACGCTCTCACGACATTGGGTGTGGAATGCATTTGCTTTATGGCAACCGGACATATCGGTGATTGATACATTTCCGGCAGGAAGCTTTGGCGAGTTGCCCGCAGTCCTACAGGATTCTCCAAAAAATGTTTTTGTGCATAGAGCCGTTCGAGAAGAACAAGAGAGCAAACAGTCCTTCATTGATGCGATGAAGTTATACGATACCGTGATCCGTGTACAAGAACCATATCATCAGGTGAATCACACAGCCGAATCTGAAGGCGAAAACAATGTCAGCGTCTCCCCCATTATACTTGAAAAGCGGGAGGCGAACAAAACACCTCATCAAGAAACAAAACATATCTTAGTGTTAGCAGGGGGCGGTGGTGATTCAAACTCGGGATTATTCTGGGAAATGATGCTGGACATTAGCAAAAAACTTCCACACAGACATTTTATTTTTGCTATTGGTGCTTTGCACCGTAGTTCCACACCACATAGAAATAATGTGATATGGGTTAATACTGAACTCAACTTACATCACTATACAGAATGTGAATTTGCAATTTCTGCCGGAGGTTTCAATTCTGTGTATGAACTACTGTACTATGGTGTTCCCACACTTTTTTATGAGCAAACACGAAAATTTGACAATCAATATCTGCGAATTATACATTTAGAAAAAATGGGGCTATGCAGGGCTGTCAACATAGAATCAATTGACTCTCTGATGAAGGCAATACTCAATATGGATGAAGACCATTGCAAACAGATTCGTTCCACTCTTTCAAAACTGACTTGGCACAATGGTTGCCAAAATGCAGCTGAAGCCATCGTAAGTGGATATGTAAAGTCTGATGTACTAGACGATGCCTCTTCTTCCATACAAGCATTGGCATCTTTTTGGCAAACACTATCTTTGGAAGAAGAGCAACTGTTTTTAGATACATTATATACCTCTGCTTCATTGATGAAATCGGCAGGATTAGACAGAACTATCGAAGAAAAAGTAAATAGCGCGCTTGTGTTTTGGAATAACTTTGCTCAACAGCCAACAAGTGCAACCGAAAAACGCTTTATTCTCAAAGAGTTGATAAAACAACCTAAAAATAAACCGTCATTTATTGATAATTACTACAGAGATTTTTTACGAATTTTACAAAATAATTAACATGAAATACTCAACCTTTAGGAAAATTCGCTTATTAGTTTTCATCGGTATTGGTGTGACCATACTAATAGTGATATTTACTGTAATTCCTGAAAAAAAGCAAATTGCGGAGGAGAATCAGCGTCATATCGAAAGAACTATCACCGAACAACCATCCGACGATATGCTCACTTCAATTGATAGAAAAATCATAAATTTGCAAAAGCTTTCCCTTGAAAAAAACATTGACAAATCCGGCAAAAACTACAAGAAGTATAAAAAATACGCCGAATTTATTGTTGATATGCGTTGCGATTTTTCAAAAGGATTCTCATATTGGAACCGCATAAAAGTTGATCTTGATAAAGATAAAAATTATGACGAAAAATGGACATTCAGTGAAAACGGAAAAATCCGCAAAGCTGTATCATCTAATGACGATGATCTTTACGACATTGAATATGAATTAGTCAATAACACATGGATTCGGCAATAATTGTTTTAACCCAAGATTTCATCAATATCTTTATCAGTGGCTATCGGCAAACTAACAAAGACTGCTGTCCCCTTGTCCGCTGTGGATTCAACAATAAACGTACCATTATAAAGTTCCACCAACTTTTGTGTAATCGCCAATCCAAGTCCTGCACCTTGTTGTTCATAAAGGTGTCTGTCAAACTGTGCCAGACCTCCTATGTTTTTAACCTGTTCCGGCGTCATTCCCCTACCATTATCCGTAATTGTAATAGTATAGGTGTAATTTTCGGTAAATGAACTTACTTCAACTCTCGAATCCGGAGAAGAAAATTTGAATGCATTTTCCAATAGCTCTTCGACAATCTTGCTTAAATAGACACTTGAACATAAAAGAGTAGCGTCTTGAATATTCACAACAATATCAGAAGAACGTTTATTTTGACCGGCAACAATCGTACACATATCACGAATAACATCCTCGCTTGAATGTGTCAGCATACGTTTAAACTCCGGCACGGATTGTTTATCTCTGGAAATAAATTCTAGTTTTGAATATAACAAAAAGTTTTCAATGAGTCTTTGCAATCTTCTTCCAGATTGATTTATCTCTTTTAACATCTCCAAGGCTTCTTCTTGCGAAAAAACCTCAAGATTATTCATCATAATATTCGACAGTCCTAAAATACCGTTTAATGGCGTTAAAAACTCATGAGGCAATGAAAAAGTCAAATTAGTTCTTAATTCATTGAGTTTTACATTAGCTATTTCTTCAGCATTGGATTTTTCGGCACTCGCTCTTTGTAATCGGGCATTAACTGCTTCTATAAGTTCATCAATTTCAAAGGGTTTTGTCAGGTAATCGTCCGCGCCTAAATTCATTCCTTGCCTTATGTCGGACTTATCGGCTTTCGCAGTCAAAAATAAAAAAGGTATTGTTGAAGTTTCTTTTGTAGCACGTAATTGCTCAAGCACTCCATAACCATCCAATTCGGGCATCATTACATCTGAAATAATTAAATCAGGAATTACTCTTTTTGCCTCATCTACGCCCTTACGACCATTATTCGCTGTGTAAACATCATAACCATTTACTTGAAGAATCAGTACAATACCTTCTCGTACCAAATCCTCATCTTCGATAACTAAAACTTTATAATTTGTCATTTTTTTTCCTTATTAGTAATAGGAATCATCACAGATATTTTTGTACCAACATTTTCAAAAGACTCTACCTGAATCGAACCATTTTGCAAATCTACCGCATTCTTGATAATAGCCATTCCAAGCCCTGTGCCGGAAACATTACCCACATTATCTGCTCTGACAAAGGCTTCGAAAATTTTACCATCTTGCAAGTACTTTTCAGGAATGCCTATCCCTTTATCTTTTACGATGATGTGTAATTCTTGATGCACGGCGGCTATTTTTACTTCGACGACTGACTCTGGAGATGAATACTTTAATGAATTGGAAATCAGGTTATAAAGCACTTGTCTCAAGAGTTTTTCATCAATGTGAATGGTATCTTGAGGAATATCAAGAGTATATTGTATTTCTCTTTTAAAATCATACGATGCAATCAAATCTGTAATGATGTCTTTTGCAAGCGTTTTAACATCACATTCATGAGGATTAAACATCAAGAAACCCGATTGACTTTGCCCGATTAATAAAGCGTCATTAAGAAGATTGGTCATTCTTTTCACGCCAATTTCTATATTATCCAAATATATTTCTTGTTGTTCATCCGACCATTGTCTTCGATATTTTTTCAGCAACTGAGCATAAGAAAGTATTGTTGTGAGCGGAGTACGGAACTCATGAGAAATCATTGAGATAAAATTAGTTTTCAAGTCATGCAATTCTTTTTCTTTTACCAATAATGTAAGAATATCCGCCTCTGCTTCTTTTTGTACAGAAATGTCGGTAACTGCTGTAACATAATACATCGCATTATCTTCTCGCATTAGTCTTGATGAAGTAATGTATATAAATTTCTTTTTAAGTGTCGTTTGAATTTCAACGGTTGCGCCGTTCACATTTTCAAAAAATGACTCGGTGGTCAAATTTTCCCAACCATTGTCATCGCGAATCTGTGTTTGAATAATTTGCAACAAGCTATTTTCATGACTGCTCACATCATCAATATCAAATATCTTTCCAAACTCTTTATTAATCCGAATAATATCACCGACTTGATCCGATAAGCACAAGCCAATTCCTACCGTATCGAAAATCAAAGAAAGCATATTTTCGGAATCAAAAAGAGCTTGCTCTATTTTATTTCGTTCGGAGATCTCTGACTCAAGTCGCGACACTATCTGTTCAAGTTCTTTCGTTCTTTTTTTTACTTGATCATCTAAACTAAGATTTACACGATGAAGTTTTTCTTCAAACTCTTTTCTTTCGGATATATCAACAAAACTTTCAACGATATATTCTCTGCCATCTAGATTAACAATAGTACTCGTGCGCATAAGTGGTATAATCACACCATCGGACTTAATGAGTGCAGCCTCACGAATAACCAGTGTTTCATTGACTTCTGCTGATTCATTGTCAATAAATTGTAAAAATTTATCACTATTTTTATGCAATACATCCTCTTGTGAGCTTCCTATCAACGTTAATGCCGCAGTATTCGCCTCAACAATTGAATGTGTGTGCGCATCTACCAAAACAATCCCAATAAGAACATTATCAATGATTGATTTTAGTTTTAGTCGGGTCTGATTAATGAGCATTGTTTGAGCGGCAACTTTTTGCTCTACGAAAAGCTGAGTTGTTTTAAGTTCAACGCTTAAATTAACAACTTCGATTTGAGCACCTAAAGAAGCGCCTAATACCAATAGAATGTTGAGACTATCATCATTAATATTTTCGGATTTGTCAACTGGGAATTCTGCTAAAATGAGACCTTCTATAACAGTAGAGGCAATTACAGGTATTATCACAGCTTTAGTTGAATCATCTAAATGACAAATTGTCGGCTGAATATTCTGTAAAACATTTGCTATGGATCCATTTTCTATTAATTGCTGAAAAATATCATCTTTTTCCTCCAGCAGATTATTTTTTGGATAGATATATCTTGGTTGAAAATTAAACGATACAGTATCCATTGAAAAGAAAGTGAGAGTAGCAAATACTTCTCTGACATATAACATCTCAATGGTACGATTAACAATATCCCCGATAGCTTCACCTGCGCGAGATGCACGAATTAAATCACTAATAATTGCCGGAATTGTATGTAACAATGGTTGCTTTGACATAAGGAACTAAAAGAAAAAAAGTAATTATAGTGAAAACATCGTAACAGATTGCTCATAACTATTCGTTAGTTCACCAAAAGCTGCTTCCAGTGACCCCTGACGTAATGACAATAATTCCCATATATGTTCACTTGGTTTATCTATCAACGATTCGCCGGAATTCCCAAAATTGAGTGCCTTTGCTACTATTGTTGACAAGTGCACAATAGATACCAATATATCGGGAACTTGATTGACAAGACCGGTAGGATAGTTTCGAATGGCATTACTGATGGTATTGGGCAATTTCCAACGTTCAGCTAATAATTCTCCGACCACGGTATGTGTTGTGCCAAATATTTCTCTCTCGGCGTCTCGTAAGTTAAGACGATTATCATGTGCTATTTCTAAAGCAAGGAGAAACTCTTGAGGAAAACTTTGATACAAAAACAACTTACCTATTGCATGAATAATTCCTGACAAGAAAAAACTGTCCACATTTGTTATACCTGTCTCTTTGGCGAAATATCTGCTCGTTATACCAACACCAATTGAATATTTCCAAAAGTCCACGGGATTAAAATAAGCATTTGAGTTTTTCATATCAAACATATCCATAATAGACGTTGCAATAATAATGTTTTTGACTTCATTAAATCCTAACAAAAATATTGCTTTATTGATACTATCTACTCTGGTAGAAAGACCGAACAATGGTGAATTTGCAACTTTAAGTATTTTTGTAGCAGCCACTTGATCGGATGCTATTACCATAGCAGCATCATTAATGGAAGAGCGTGAATTTGCCATTACCTCCATCAATTGTGTATAGACAGTAGGCAGTGTCTTAAATTCCTGAACATTTTTTGATATTTTCTGTAAATAACTACTCATTATATTGCTCAAGTTCCTGTATGTAATCGTTTTTTCGCTTCACTAAGAAAAGCTAACTGATATAATTCTTTTTCGAAGGAGTTTGTGGGTTGCCAAAGTATCTTCAATTTCAAAGTATCTTCAATTAAAGCGCGCATTTCTTCAGAAATTTCCATTTCCTTGTCTTCACCTTCCACCCCTTTTATTGTGACGGAGTTAATTCCCCATGTCTTTAATAATTGGCTATGTTTTTTTTGCAATTCCACATTTGCAGGCAGCAATATCTGACCAAATTTATTCAGAATAGGTTGAGCCAAAATCATACCCTGTTCTATCTCATCACAACTGATTACTTTTGCCATATTATTATACCTACCAATCTTTAAAATCTTCAAATGAGAACTCTACATAATGGGAATACTTTCTAAGAACTTGCAGCAGGGCAGCAAAACTCTTGGGATATTCAGCCACAATCGTAACTTTAGTATCGTTTGAAGGATGAGTAAAAGTTATTTGCCGAGCATGGAGCGTTGTTGATGACATTATCGGTTTTTCGTCGGTATCTTTTGCTAAATTATAGCGACGCTTTATTGTCGAAAGCTTAAATTCTTTTTGTTTTCCGTAATCGGCATCAATAAGTAGCGGATATCCTATTGCGGATAAGTGAACTCTAATTTGATGCTGTCTGCCAGTTTTTGGACTGCATGCCAATAATGTTGCAATTTTGAATCTTTCCACAACAGTCACATGGGTTAAACTTTCTTTACCTAAAGCATTGGGTTTCATTAAACCTTTTTTACGCGGATCGGGTGCTAATGGAATATCAATGTCTAAGACTTCTTTGTCAAAAACTCCACCGACAACTGTATGATAAATCTTTTCTACAGTATTATGCTCAAATTGCAGACTCAAATGGCGATGAGCTTCGGCATTTTTTGCAAAAAGTATGACTCCTGTGGTTTCTTTGTCCAAACGATGAACCACAAAAATTTCGCCATACTTTTCTTTCAATATATCTCGCAAATTAGGTAATTCAGCACGAAAACGGTCAGGTATAGTTAATATACCGGCTTGTTTATTGATGGCAATTATATCATCATCCTCGTGAAGAATATGTAAACTTTCTTTTTTCATATTATATTTCAATTGTTGTATCACCTTTTTTCCAAACAATGCCTTTTTCCGAAAGAGAAACGCTAATATCTTTACCGATTGAAATTTGTGCTCCATCTTGTAACACTTTAAAATCAAAAGGCTGTTTTGACTTGCCCCGCTTCTTACGCAATTTTTGCACAGATTTTTCAATCTCTTGTTCTTTTGGCATAAATGTAGAATATACATCAAAAGCCAAACCTATACCCCAACCAATTAGAGAGTAAATATACCAGCCGGAATTAGAAGTAAAATAGTCTAAAAAAAATAGACCTCCATTCACAATGGTGAACGCAGCTATATGATCATAGAGTTTACGCTTTTTGCTCCGCAAAACTTCATTTCTTAACTCCAGTTCTTCTTTTTCAAACATATATGCTTCGACGGCTTGTTTCAGTTCATCTTTCGTGATACCTAACTCAATTGCCGTGTTTTCCAAATCTGCAAGAGTATAGTGCGACCCAATCGGTTTATTATGCAAGAGATTGCGCAAAATGCTGTCCGCATCCTCACGAGAAAATCTTTGTTGTTGCCTCATCGAACTACTCACTAATTATTGAATATCAGATTGTAATAATTCAATTTTATCAATTCCTTCTTCTATAAACTTGGCTTCACCTTGAAATCCGGATTCTTTGAATTGTATAATTCCTGATGGCGAGACAAAGAATTTTGCAGGTATGCCTGTCACTCCAAGAGATTTGGCAAATGTGTCGTTTTCGTCAAAATATACCGGAAACGTATATTTATTTTTAGTCATGAATTCATCAACTGTCTTTTTTTTTTCGACCGAACGTTCCCAACAATTTACGATAAGAAATTCAACCTTATCATTGTTTTTGTATTTATCATATAATTTTTGCATTGCAGGGAAAGAAGCGCGACAGGGTCCACACCATGTTGCCCAAAAATCAATAATCAATGTTTTTCCCAACAATGAACTAATCTCTATGGATTTACCTTCTTGGTTAAGTAATGTTCCTTTGGGCATAGATTGTTGCAGCATCTGGTTTTTCAAACTACGCCGACGAGACATTGTTGACGCTTTGTCTAGCACTTTCCGATAATCATCGTACGTTGTATATTGTGCAGAAGGAGCGAAAGTTTCTTGATTTATTTTTTTTATATTATCATTTGCACGCGAAAGTTCTATTGCTTTTCCTGACCAAATAAATGCTTTGTTCCACAGTTTTTTGTCTTCATATAGTAAACCGACCAGTTTATCGTAAATCACTTCATGGCATGAAAGAGGATATTGTGTGACAACGTACTCCAAATCGTTTATTGCCTGCATTTTTTGATTATTTCTCTCGTATATAAAACCGCGTGTTGCCGTTATTTGTGTCACCAGTGATTCTTCTTTGTCTAACCATTCTACATCTGACATCCAACGTGGCTTAAAATATTGGGCACCGGATTGTATTAATGCATCCCGCTCTTTAGTTAAATAAACGATTGCTGATGGAATTTTTGTCGAATCGGCATCAACCTGGATAAATGCAAACATTGAAACAACAAAAGGATTTCTATGTTTTTCTTTCGAATATCTCACTATCAAGCTATCGAGTATTGAAAGTGAAGCAGCCACAGGTGCCAAGCCTTGTGCAAGCATAGGCATTTCTTTAGAATAGGGAAAATTCAGAATATATCTCATGCCTAAATCTACTACTTGCCTCTGATTATTCAGTCTTTGCAAAACATCTAATTCGTAATCTTCGGCAAGTTCTGATGTCGGGTGTTTTTTCACAAATGCGTTGGCAATCGAATCTGCTTTCATTTTATCACCAATCGCATTGAATGAACGCCAAGCCGATCGTACCACTTCCTCTTTTGACCAATCCTTCACTGTGGCGAATATTGAACGTATGCTCTTATCGAACTCAATTTTTGTCAATTTCTTATTGTCATAAGACAGAATTGCTTTTCCAGCCTTTGCAGGTACATTGTCCGGGTATAAACGTAGTTCTTGGCTTAGCATCTCTTCAGATTTAGCGGAGGAAACCCCACGTTTACAGTTATCGGGAAGCTGTCCAAGATAAGAGATAGCTGCTCGAAAATAAGCATATTCTTTCACCTTATTGTCTGTGTCAACAACATACAAACTCCAGAATTGTTGGCCATTATCGTCAACTGTTTTCCCGTTCACAACTTTGAACATCACATAGACTGCATCCATTGGAATGGCAATGCTTGCCTCACCTTTATCGGAAATTGCAGCTTGATATGCTGTCGGCTTCACTTGGGAAGAAGCATAACAATATGCTATCAATGTGCTCTTACCGTCCGAATTTTCCATCGATGGCTTGTAGATAAGCGAAACTGTGCTACCCTGCTGTGCAATTTCCGGCAAAATCAGTTCACCGGCATGTAACCGTAAAGCAAAAAACAAGTATAAGAGTATAATTATACTAAACTTAGAGAATAACTTCTTCATTGAAACGACAATCAGATTTTCATAGATTTATAGTTTTAGTACTACAAATTAGTTACCAAACCGCAATAATCAGTCAAAATACTGCGTTTTGGTTCGTATTTTTGATATCATCACTTTAGATATTTATGAAGATACACCCTTTCCTCAGCTCAAATATTTCAGAAAAAGAATGGGATACTTTCGTTGAATCCTCGAACAATGGCACCATCTTCCATACACGAAGATTTTTGTCATATCACCCACAAGGTCGCTTTCACGACTCATCATTGGTGGTCGAAAAAAATGACAAACTGTTTGCGGTGTTTCCTGCGGTCATCATCGAAAGAAATGGCAAACGCATACTCTCATCACATTCCGGTGCGTCGTATGGCGGTTTCGTCCATACTGATGACCTTAATTTTAAGGACGCACATGACTGTGTCAAACTTCTCATAGAAACCGCTGTTACTTTAGAGTGTGATGCCATACAGATTACCCTCAATCCGATTATCTATCAAAAGCATTTGTCAAATTACTTGGACTTTGCATTGATTCGTCATCACTTCACCTATCTAAAACGTGAAATTTCCAGCGTAGTCGAGTTACCCAAACATGAGGACACAATTATCTCTTTGTATCGTGAAGAAGCAAAGAGGGCTATTCGCAAAGCACAGAAAAATGATGTACGCATTATGGAAACCAATCAATTCGAACAATATTATGCATTACTTTCTAAAAATTTGAAAATGAGGCATGGTGTTTCTCCCACACATTCACTTGATGAATTATTACGCTTAAAAGAAAAATTCCCCGATTCAATTCGACTATGGGGTGCTTTTTTAGATGAGAAACTCATTGCCGGTGTCTGTAATTTTTCTGCTAATGCTAAAGTTATTCTGGCTTTTTATATTAGTCATGACGAGGATTATCAAGAATATCGCCCGGTAAACACATTGTTTTATGAAATTATGAAACAATCATCGCGAGAAGGATTTGATTATTTAGATTTTGGTATTTTCACAGTAAACATGGAGCCGAATTGGGGTCTGGCACGTTTCAAAGAAAATTTTGGCTCCAGAGGTATATTTCGTGATACTTTTTATTGTGACTTATCGTGAAAAAAATATTACATGCCGCTGTAGAAAATTACGCAGGTGTTCCTTATGATTTTGCAAGAATGCACAATGAATGTGGGGATTACTCTCGACTTATTACCCAGTATCCAAATATCCGCGGATTTACCGAGGACATTTGTTTGAATTTCTATGTCCCGCGTTTTCCTTTGGCATCAAAATGGAGAACAAAGAAGCATAATACTACACAGACCGTCTGCAATAATAAAGTTCCTTTTTTTAAGCCCCACAATGTGATTGAAAAATTATATTTTTCTCTCTCCGACATAGCACGTCAAAAAGCAATACATAATTTAATTCACAAAGAACATCTTAACGAATTTGATATTATTCATTATGATGGCGGTATGGATTTTACCCGTAAGCCCAAACAATCGCTCGTATGGAAAAAAGAAGGAAAAAAAATTGTAACATGTTATTACGGAAGTGATTTACGTTCGCGAGGAATTATCAGAGAGTTGGATGAAATATCGGATATGAGAATTACCAGCGAGTATGATCACCTACAATTAATGGATAATTTGAACTATGTATTTTACCCTTACGATACAAGTGAATTACCAACACCTGTTGCAAATACAACCTCCACAATAAAAATAGTGCATTCTCCGACCAATCGTCAATTCAAAGGAACCTATGGCATCATATCGTGTATAAATACTTTAAAAAAGTCATTTCCAATTGAGTTTTATCTCCTTGAAAATATGCCAAGGCAACAAGTACTTGACATTAAAAAACATTGCGATATCTGCATAGACCAAGTGGGTGGGTCACAAGGTGGAACCGGTTATGGGAAATCCGGATTAGAAACATTAGCAATGGAAATTCCAACAATTACTAATATGACGAACGAATATTTGCATTGGATACCTGAAAACCCATTTGTGATTGCCAATTCACATAAAGAATTAGAGGAACAATTAGTATTTCTTATTGAAAACGTTGATGCCAGAAAAAAAATAGGTCTGCATGGGAAAAAATGGGTGCAGACCTATCACAGTTTTCAATCCGTCAATAAACGATTATATAGTTTATATGAGAAACATAATATAATCTAATTGAGACAAACGAGATATGATACCTAAAACTAAGCAGTGATGATGCTGAGAGTATTTCCAATCCATGCAAAACAAAAATATCAATCAAGAAGAACTCTACGATCAGCTTATTCCCTATATACATTTGCATAATTTTGAGCAGCCGTAAAAGTATTTGATAAGAGCATAGCGATAGTCATCGGTCCTACCCCACCGGGCACAGGTGTAATTGCGGACACGTATGGCAACACGCTGTCATAATCTACATCACCGACTATTGAATATCCTTTTTCTGAAGATTCATCAATAACACGATTAATTCCGACATCAATAATCACTGCACCGGGCTTAATATCATCGGCGGTGATTCTATGCGCAACACCAATAGCTGCAATAAGAATATCTGCTTGTTTAGTATAATATCGTAAATCATCAGCTCCTGTGTGACATATTGTAACAACGGCATTTCCGCGCGCCGATTTTTGGTACAATAAATTTGCAATTGGCTTACCGACAATATTACTTCTTCCAACAACAACGACATGTTTACCTGAAATTTTAATTGAGCTTCGAACCAATAACTCAACGATACCGGCAGGTGTACAAGGCACAAAACCACCAATACCAGTCACCAATTTCCCTACATTTATCGGATGAAATCCATCAACATCTTTGTCGGGATGTATTGCCATAATCACATTCGTTTCGTTGATGTGTTTTGGCAACGGTAACTGAACCAATATGCCATGAATAGTGGTGTCCTTGTTCCACGCAGCAATAACTGCAAGTACATCTTTTTCAGAAGTATGTTCTGGCAAAGTAACAATAATCGAGTGTAATCCGACTTTTTCGCAAGCTTTTGCTTTTGAACGGACATAGACCTGCGACGCTGAGTTATCACCAACCAATAAAAGTGCAAGCCCGGGCTTGACTCCTGTTTTCGCAACCAAATCTTTCGTTTTTTCAGCAATTTCCAACTGAATTTTCTGAGCAATTTCTTTTCCGTTTATTATCATAGAATTTCACTATTAGTTTGTGAGTGTGATAAGCGTTTAATATTTCTATAAAATCTTATTTGCAATGGTTCCGACATAATATACACTTTCTGTAATGGTATTCCTGTCTCAGAATACACAGCAATAATCACTGATACAATTAACCCAAAAGTTTGATATATCCAGAACGTAACAAAAAATGATGTTGTAAAAAGTATGGCTACTTGGGCAATAAAAAGGTATGGAATAATAGCAAGCAAGCTTTGAGATTCCGGTGATAATGCCACTGATTGAAATTGACTTCTCATTGTAAAAAACAGATAACGAAACATCACAGCATACAAACCAATGAAGAAGAACATACCGATTACACCCATCTCTGCCAAAACAGTAAAGAAGGTAGAATCAATATACGTTATTTGATTGACTCTATCAAAAAGATACACGCATCCCAATCCAAACCCTGTTATAGGATATTCAACCCAGATCCAAAATCCGCGTATCATTGTTTCTAATCTGCCAAAAAATGATTCGCCGCCTGTCGTTTGCGTTGTTCCACCAAAAAAGATGCTATAAATACCACCAACTCTTTGAACAAACAACTCAAGGACACTGGTTTCTGTATAGAACAAAATGATGTTGTCGGCAACTACAAGCAGAAATGGTAAAACTAAACCAAATATTACGATACCTCGTAATGAAAATTTTCTATGATACAACAAATATGTAAGAAGTAAAACGAAGGACAATAATAGACCTGTGAGCGAAAATGCAAGTAATAATCCGACAATATTTACAACAACAATTGACCACCAAAGGATCTTACTTCCTATGAAAGCCCTAAATTTATATGACAAACTCACAAAGAGCAGTGACAGTATTTGTGAAGTATAACCGGCAAATGAAGAAGGTTCTGAAAATATGGAAGTTGCCCTAAAAAACGCTCCATAACTGAGACTTAACTGACCCCATTCCTTAAAATCCATGCCTCGAGCCAAATTAGTATTTGTGGACATGGTTATCCACGCAAAAGGTAAATTAAATGCTCGGGCGAACAGCTGATAAATACCGAAAGCACTGACTAATAATGAAAGGAATATATGAACTCTATAAGCCTTATATATTTCGTTAACAGAAAAGTTTGAAGCTACAATTGCAAATCCAATTACTAATACATAAATGTAATGCAGCGTGGTTTTTATCCATTGAACTTGCATTTCGCCATTACTTGAAAGTATTGGTATTGCAGACGAAAGAACAACAGCGAGAGTCATACCTAAAAACCACGATACTATTGGGAATGGCGGTAATGCTATAGGCTCTCCCTTCCACACAGTCGCATAAAGAGCATAGAGTACGATGACGATGCTAATAATGTCAACCATGGATATTCCATACGTACTTACACTAAACAAAAAATACGTAGAAGTTAAATTGGAAAGCAATAACAGCGTGAGCATGATAAACTTCATGAATCTTGTCCCGCCAAATATTGTTCAATATCATCTAAAGTAAATAATGGTTTCAAGCAGCAGTAATTCTCGCATATAAATACACATGGTCTTTCTGCATTGAATTGTGATGTATATGAAAGAGGTAAGTTTGAACCATTGTTGATTACAATTATACTATGAGCATCATTTCGCGAAAGGAGCATTTCGTACATTTGTAAAAACTCAGGATTAGAACTATCGGGTGTTGAGACAATTATTTCTTTGCGATGAGAAGTGAGGTATTCAACAACCAAAAGCAAGAATGAATAACTTTCAGGATTTTGCGTAATATTTTCACCATGATTAAGAATTGTAGTGAATGCGGCGTTAAGATACTCATTGTTATGTGTAAATGTACCAAGTTGCGCCAATATATGACATGCGATAGAATTACCGGATGGTATAGCACCATCATGCCATTGTTTTTGACGACCGAATGGAGTTTGTTCACTATCTACACTTGTTGTAAAGAATCCACCGCTTCTGTTATCATAGAACGTTGTCATTAATATCTGACAATAACTCTCCGATTTAATCAGATATTCCTTTTGTGATGTTAAGAGAAACAGTTCCCAACTTGCCCAAGCCAAACACGACACATCATCAAGGAATGCTGTAATTGCAATGTTATTATGACGGTATCGGTGGAATATTGTAGAATTCTTTGTTACGGTATTTTCGAGAGTACTGAAGGATTTCTTTACGCTATCTTCTAATGATTTATCACGAAATATTCGAGCGGCATACGCTAAAGAAGCAATATAAAGAGCATTCCAATCTGTTAGAATTTTATCATCAAGAAATGGTTTTGCACGTAATTCTCTCGTTTGCAGCAATGTAATACGCGAAGGTTCTGTTTTTTTCAATAAATCTGCTAATTGTACATCATCAATTTTTGCCTGAATATATGGTATATTATACTCGCTTCGTTGATGCGTTGCCTCATCAATATAATTTCCTTCATTAGAGATCGAATACATATTAATCAACATATCTGCATCTGATGCAGCAAGTACATTACGTATTTCTTCTGCCGACCATACATAATATTTTCCTTCCTCACCCTCGCTATCTGCATCTTCGGCGGAATAAAACAATCCTTGCTCCGACATCAGTGTACGCTGCACATAAGTCATGATTTCATAAGAAATTGTCTTATAGATTTTTTTCTTTGTTTTATGAAATAATTCGGCATAAAGGAACAATAACATTGCTTGATCATAAAGCATTTTTTCGAAATGCGGTACAGTCCATGTCATATCTGTGCTATATCTGTGGAATCCATAGCCGATGTGGTCCCATATCCCGCCTTTTCTCATTGCAAGGGCAGTATGTTCCACAGCATTAAGACACTCATCACTTTGTGTTCTTTTTGCTAAGCGCAATAATAACATATACAGATGTGGTGACGGAAATTTAGGCGCTCTATTCATCCCCCCATGTTCATTATCAAAATGATCAAGTATTTTTTGGGATACTTTATCAAAAATATCATCGGGCAATGTTGAAATCTGTTTTTGTTCTTGGTTGTGAAACAATTGAATTCGTTCCACTATAGAATCGGCAGTTGCAATTACATCAGGTAAATTATTACTCCATAGTTCTTTAATTTTTGACAAAATATTCAATAATCCGGGACGACGATGCGTTTGGAATTTTGGAAAATATGTGCCCGCAAAGAATGGTTTTTTTTCAGGTGTCATAATTATAGTTAGCGGCCAGCCACCATGACCCGTAAGTGCTTGACATACTTCCATATACACTGCATCAATATCAGGTCTTTCTTCTCTGTCTAATTTAATGGGGATAAAGTACTGATTGAGTATTGAAGCCACTTCCTCATCTTCGAATGATTCGGCTTCCATTACATGGCACCAATGACAAGTCGAATAACCAATACTTAAAAAAATAGGCTTAAACTCATTGCGCGCTTTTATGAACGTATCATTATTCCATGATTGCCAGTGTATCGGATTGTAGGCATGTTGCAATAAATACGGAGACACTTCATTGATTAAAGAATTAGGCTCTCTGCCGGCTAAATTACTTTGTTGTGTCATGGTTTTTTCTTTGAAGGAACGGTATCTTGTCTGGAATTTCTCGTTGTATCCGATTTGCTTTTAAATGGATTAAAGCTATCCAGTTTGGGCAACTCTGTCGGCACATCCATCTTTAATACGTCTTTTAAGGAAGTTGGTAACTTCAACGGAAAAGAAGATTCTTTCTGATCAGGAAGATTGTCCACCGGTATCGCCTGCACATTTGGATCGGTTACAACTTGTATTGTATTAACGTCGGATTGAACGGTATCCACAGGTTGCTGCGGAGTTGATAATGTTGAAGATTGAAAGGCTTTTTGTTGTAAAGAATCCGGTCGAGGCGGTATTCGTTTTTGATCCCATGCCGATAATGAGGGTGCAACTTCTAAAGCATAGTCAGACATCGGATATTCAGCAACTAATTTTTTATAATAAAAAATCGCACTATCAAGTAAAAATAATTTTCTTTCAAATGTCCATCCAACCGCATAGAGAGAACGAGCTGCATACTTTGATGTAGGATACTTCGTAAATACTGTTTTATATTGTCTAATCGCCAAACTATCGTTCCCTGTAAGACGAAATCTTGACCCACTGTTATAATAGTCCCCTGCTGTGTCAATTTCCGCCAGTTCAGTAAATCCTAATGCAGCTCTCGCTTCTTTGCCATACTCTGTTTTTGCGTAGGTTATTGCCATAATTTCCATGAGAGAATCGGCAACTGTTGGCAATGAATCTTTTATTTTGCGATGTATGGAATACAAAAACTGGGCTCTTTCAAGTGATGAATGCGGACAAGAATCGGCAGCTTTATAAAAATATAGCAATGCGGAATCATTTTTACCAATTTTTTCAAACACTCGCCCAACAGCAAAGTATCTTGCAGCGGTTAATGTTCTCACGGTATCGGTGATTGTGACATTCTTTTTCACCAATTGATTTGTCTTATGAATCTCAATTTTATTAGTTTCCATTTCATTGAGCAATGTGTAGTATTCATTTGCTGCTCTTGCAACGGGTGATTTTGCACCACGTGATTTAGCAAAATAAATGCGACTTTTGACATAATCATTTTTTTTGAAATATTCCATTCCTTTTTCAAAGTACATAGCAGCTATGTTTGGATTGCCGGAATATGTGTCTGCTTTTTTTTCAGAATCAATAAACAAAGAATCTTTGCCGGACAATCTATAGAGGCGCATCTTTTCTGCTAACAAAGAACCTTCCCAATCCTTATAGTTTTCATTAGATGACATCGCATCCAGAATTTCTTCTGCTTGGGAATATTTTTTCAAATAAATAAGACTGGAAGCCCTAAAAAGCCGTGCCTCATATTCGCCCAATAAATCTACATCGAAATCACCGACTTGATGAAACTCTTTTTCGGCTTCTTCCCACCGTGACAACCGATAATAAATTGATCCAAGTTCAAGATGCCATTTTGATGCTTGTGCACCGCTTTCAGTAATGGCTATCGCTTGTTTATAAGGGCGCACAGCTTTTTCAACATCATTAAAATAAATATAGTGTTCTGCCGAAAACTTAAATGCTTCTGCCAATATGTCATATCTGTCTTTATACCAAGCAATATCAATACATCGAGAGAGCGCTTGTTCACCTAAAAGATATTTACGTTCTATAAAATATGCTTGAGCCATAAGAAGGTGTGCATCAGGTGACAAATCGCCAAAAGGGAATAAATCTACAAGTTCACTACATTTAATTTCAGCATTCATCCAATCGTTCTTGTAATAATATGACTTTGCCATTAAATAGAGGGAACCTTCTATAAAATTCGATTTGGGATGCTTTTGTAAAATTTTAGATCCTTTAATCAACACAGAATCCAGTTTAGTTTGTACAGGTTGGATTCGTGCTTTATCAATAATATAATCTCGAATAAATGGTGCGGTTTCATTGCGACTTGGCTGATTACCTCCAAACAATACACCACTATCCAGAGGAACCAAGGTACGTGGGGGTTTTTTCACAGCAATTGCTGAGAATTCAAACTCGTCCTCCGATTCTTTCATCAATCGCTGCGCATTGTAATAGGTATTAAAAAATGTTGTGAAATTGTCATAAGTCCTACAACCCGTGCCCAAAAATAATAACGCGAGTAATAAAGCAAGACTATAGTATTTACTTATGCGGTTCATAATATTTTAACAGAAGGAGAAAATAAACATTCGTGCCATAGTTCCATAAGCATATTGTAAAGATAATTACATTGACAATCCAAGTTTAAGCATTTCTGTTTTTTCGGCAAGTTGCAATTGTTCTAATACTGCACCTAAGTTACCATCAATGACTTCACGTAAGGGGTAATTTTTTGCATCACCTTCCAAACGATGGTCGGTCACTCTGTTTTGAGGATAATTATATGTTCTGATTTTTTCTGATCTATCGCCTGTTTTTACCAAATCTTTTCGCGCTGAGGACATTTCCGCATGTGCTTTTTCAGATTCCATCTCATATAGTCGAGCGCGCAAAACTTTCATTGCTTTTTGGCGATTCTTAAGTTGCGAACGTTCATCTTGACATTGCACCACGATGCCTGTGGGTATATGTGTTAAACGAACAGCCGTTTCAACTTTATTAACATTTTGACCACCTTTACCACCGGATCTGAAGATATCTATTCTCAAATCTTGTTCCCGAATATCTATATCTATTTCTTCCGCTTCGGGAAGTACTGCTACCGTTGCTGCCGAGGTATGTATCCTGCCATTAGCTTCTGTCTCCGGTACTCGCTGCACGCGATGCACACCACTTTCATATTTCATTCTACCAAAAACGCTCTCACCTTCAAGTGAAAAGACAATCTCTTTGAATCCTCCCCTTTCACTTTCATTCATGTCAATCACTTCAATCGTAAAACCGGTTCGCTCTGCAAACCGTTGGTACATTCTGAATAAATCACCAACAAAAATGCCTGCTTCGTCACCACCGGTGCCGGCACGAACTTCTATGATGCAGTTCTTTGCATCATTCGGATCTCGAGGTAAGAGTAGCAACTTCAATTCGTTTTCAATGTTGGCAATTTGTTCTCGCAATATGGTTTGTTCCTCATACGCAAGATCACGGAGTTCCGGCTCAATACTTGAATCTTCAATGAGTTCCTTATTTGCCTCAACCTGTTCAATTACCAAAAGATAATCCCTTCCAATAAGCACCAGTGGCTCCAGCGATTTGAATTCTTTTGACAATAATCTATACTGAGCGATATCGGCAGAAACTGACGGATCCATCAATGAATGCTCGACCTCATGAAATCTATCTATAATACTACGAATTTTCTCTTGCATTACTTGAGATGTTATGTTTGGTGAATACAAATGCAAAAATACGTCATTTCATTACCTTGTGTGATTTCTTTGTATTCAATATTATCATCTTACTCACGTTTTAGGCATTAAGAATTCGGATGTAACAATGAAGTTTATACGCTTAATATTCATACCTTTATTTACGGTCATCCTCATTGGTTGCGCTGATGAGAATCCTCTGTTAGTGAATCCTCCTGATGGCACGGACAGCATGATGTTGAGAGTAGTTAACTTAGCCGGTGACGGAAACGCACGCCAGCTTTCTTTTGGCACAGCGTCAATTTCGGCGGCAACCGAATATAGTACTGTTTCGCCAATATTTCGTGCTCCGATTGGCGATTCGGCAACTGCCATCATTCTCAATAATGGAATTGAAGAACTGAGAACATTCCGCAAATTGCAATTCACACGCACGAATTATCACACGTACTTTATCTTGCCCGGAATAACAGCCAATCGCAATAAACCGGCTGATACCTTGCTGTATTATACAACACAAGCAAGACGTTCCTTATTAACACGTAATCCTGAGATAAAGCTTATCAATTGCTTTCCCGATTCACAATATGTTTTCTCTGTGCGTGAAGGGTGCCAAAATGGTGAAGAATTGCTTAGAGACAATGGTTATTTATCACAGACTGCAACAAAAGAGATTGCTGGTAATGTTAATCTTTCGTTGACTTTACTCCGAACAAACAGAACAAATCAACAGACTGAAGTCATTGGTTTATATTCACTTGCTTTAGAAGACTTTTCTTCCTATTGTCTGTTTACTTATAAACAAAAAAGTGGCTTAACGGGATTAAGTGTCATCAATGATCGCAATCAAACAACAAGCGCCTTACAAAATCTGGCAGAAGTTCCAGAAAGAAAATCGCAAGTACGATTTTTGAATCTGTCGCAATCCAATTTACGTTTGAAGAAGTTAGAGCAAAATGTTGGCATCTCAGTCCATGATGTTCCCTCATCAACTATGAGTGCTTCAGCAGAGATAGGTGCATGCAAGTCATCAGTTCTTGATACATTTACTGTTGAGCGTAATGGCGAACGCACTGCAATCATCAAATTTCCAGTGCAAGTACAGAAAAGCTATACTATCGTTGCAAATGACAGCACTGCACAAACGGGAAAGTATATAACTGTACTGCCTCAAATCACCAATGCAAGCACAGACCCTTTATTTTCAAGAATTTACGTAATTAACCTGATACAACAACATTCCGATTTAACATTTGCAGTGGCATCGAGAACTGTTCAAGGTATTACACAATTATCAGGAGAGGTTCTTTCTTCTCGATTGCTGTATGGCTCAATGTCCGCTCCGGCAATTATTCCCGCCGGTACATTACCATTAACAATATTCACGACAAAGCAACCGGCACAACTTCAATCGGCTTTTGTTGGCAATATTGAAGGCGGAAAATCATATTACCTTATTGCTTGGACCGATGCTACCGGACTAACAAAGGCAAGTTTGTTACCTACTAATGCAGAGGAACAACCATTACCCTTATTGGACAAAGGATCATTTGTTGGTTTAGTTCAGGCAAATTCTACGAAAACAAGAATGAGGTTCTCAATTGACAATATAATATCAGGTCTAAACATAGATTTTCGTTCATCAACAGGAACGGTGCTGAAAAAAGGAAGCTATCAAATTTCTGCAGATGATATATCTTACAATCTTACTATCAACCCTGACAGTAACTATACATTTTACACATATACATCACAATCGGGCAATAATGCAATCTCTTTTAGTACCCCACAAGGTTCAACTAAATATGGGCAAGCAAAACGTCGCTGTGTAAACTTAACACAAGACCAAGATAAAGTATCGGTAAGTGAAGGGGCATCTGCAACAACAGGTATCATTGCTGAAAATGTATTCAAAAACTCGTTCCGAGATGCTGCACCGGTCTTTGTGGAACGGAGATTATTGCTCACATTTTGGAATAATGATAAAAAACTTTCGGAGATAACCGGCTTACTACCCTTAGGAAGAAACTATTCACTCGTTATAGCCGGTAAAGAGGGTAACTATTACACATTAGTGCAACAAGAATATTAACTTTATCGTAATCTTTCACATAATGAACAAATTAAGACCATGAGAACGTTAACAATAGAAAGCAATGGCAGAATAGAAAAAACTGCTATCTATATCAATGGCGAACAAATTGCCGGAATTAAAGAACTATTCTTAAATCTTGATGAAGATGGGACTTTTGATGCGGTAATTCAATATGAAGGCAAAGACAAAATTATTTACAATAAGGCATTGTTTTCTGATTACTTAGAACAAATGAAAACAAGAGAACCTTCTTTTTCCGACGAGGAAGCGAGTGAGTTACAACAACTGACTATTGAAAGCGATGGAGAAATCGAGAATAGCGTTGTTTTGATAAATGAAGAAGTAGCAGAAGGTTTAGTAAATGTTCTCATTCATATTAAGGCAGGAGCAAACACTGAAAAATCCGGATTTATGGGATTATTCAAAGGCAAGCAATCATTAGCTGAAGGTACTACTTTTAAAGTAGAAGCTACATTCCGAAACGAAGATGACACTTTAGAAACAGAAAGGATTTTTTCATGAAACATTTATGCAATACACGTACATTTATTGTATTGTTATTAACAATATTTGCATTTATTGTTGAACCGGCTATTGTCGAAGCAAAACGTAGTGGCGGAGGTCGTTCATTTGGTGGATCACGGAGTTTCCGTTCACCTTCTCGAACATATTCATCACCGTCAAAGCCAAGTTCACGAAGCTTTGGTCGTTCTACTTCTGCTTCAAAACCAAGCAGCAGTTTTGGTGGGAGCAGATTTCGCTCGGGCGCAGACTATCGTAGCAGTTATGGCACACCGCGTAAATCAACAACACAATCCATCAATGGTGCTAATGGAAGGCAAAATGTGGTGGTTCATAGCTATGGCGGTATGAGCGATGGATTTATGATGGGATATATGATGGGGCAAACAAGTTTATTATGGATGACACCTTTCCATCCTGCGTTTTACTACTCACGCCCCCATTATGTCACAGGAGCAAATGGCATGACAGAAGTCTATCCGCCGACTTTTTCTTTTTTAAATCTCATTTTGGGTTTAATTATTATTGGTGGCATTGTGTACTTAATTTACAGATTATTCTTTGCGCGGAAAAAGCAGCAGGTACTATCTGATTCATCGTTCGGTTAACAAAAAGCCCCTTCAGTCGAAGGGGCTTTTTTTCTAATCTAGGAATGCCCAATTAACACTTATGCGCAAATGTCTGTCTAACTCAGGATATATTGATGTTGTCCAATAAACAGCATTAAGCAAGTTATGCATTGAGAATTGTACAAAAGCATTTCCGAGTTGTGCTCCTACATATGCTTGACCACCATCAAATATTAAATTATCTTCTTTATGTTGATGGGTAATCGTTCCCTGCATTTGCGGTATAAAAATTTCCCCGTAGTTCGAACTGAAAAATCGAAACGAGAATCCACCTTTCACAGTGCTGCGACCAAAAACACGTGTATATTCCCCGCCGAACATACCTTGTAAAAATGGCAGTCTCTGATCATTGGTACTATTCGTTTTACTGTCTTGTAACATTATCGAAGCTTGTAACTGTCCATTCTCAATGATGCTATACTGACCATTTACAGAAAATCCCAAGACTGCCCGATTTCCATTATTTTGAGATAATACTCCGACAATCGTTCCTCCACGCAATACAGGTTCTTGTATTATTAACTCAGAAACAGAACGAGAGAATATCTCAAGATGAAGACTATGGTATCTGTTTTTCCATTTCAGATAAGCTATGCCCAAAAAATGCTGTTCGCTTCTATTATTGAGTCCTTCGGTAAGTGTTGGTGTCCTTGAAGATAAAGAGGCATCCAGACCAAAGAGAAAAGGTTGTAATATAAATTCGGCTTTAAACCCAACATTGGTGTATAATTTATTGTTATATAAACGTAATCGTGCGCCCGGTTGTAAAGTAATATCATGTGAAAATAAAAAATTCAACAGCGAGAAAAGAGCAACATTACTTTCATTGAATGCTTCATTGTAAGGAGTTGCATCAATAATTTGTGCCTCCGCTTCACCTCCTATTTTTACAGATAGTGAATGTGTCAGATTTTTTTGCACCATATAGATTGCGCCCGTTTTTCGAGAAATTGACGACGAAACTCTATTCGTGTCAAGAAGCGAAGGATTTAACTCAATACTTTTTTCTAAATTCCAAATTCCGTATGTAAAGTAGAGAGAGCCGGTTTGGATAAGAGTTGTATCTGAATTATGTTGGGAAAAAGACAGAGTAATATCATGCGAGAATGTGCGACCGAACATATCAGCATATCGTATTTTAGCATTTATTGGATCAGAAAATGTGGCTGTTGTATCTGATAATCCTCCGTTTAGACCTGAGCCATAATTAGTAAAAATATGAGAAAGAGTCCATTGAGATCTTGGTAATGTCCACCGTAAATGCCCATAAACATTCCACATATCTATCCATGAATTGGCAAATCTGCCTTCACCTACATGTCTGCGGAAACCCGCATCAATATTCCAATTTTTTGCAATATTCTGACTAAACTCTCCTTCGGATGCAACAAAGTTATATGAGGACTGTGCATATCGCAATCGTGTAAATGGTGTAGAAGTATTATGTATTGCTTCCTGAATATTTATCAATAAGCCCGAGGAATTATCGCCGAGTACTATTGCTTGAGTGCCTGTGAGTACTTCTATATTTTCTGCGGTTTCTAATGGAAACTGTGATAAGTTTACACCGCCAAATTGAATGTTTTGAAATGATCGTGTATTGTAACGTAAGGCTATGTCTTGTCTGCTGCTGCCATAAATTGATATTGAATTATTAAAAGAAAGTCCACCCAATGATAATGGTGTCAAGAAATAAGCACTCTGCAATACATCACTTATGCCGAATTGTGTTGAAGGGCGAATATACTTTTTAGACAATATGCGAGCACTATCCTGTGTTACATGAAACGAACCATGATAATGAATAGGAGCATAATAACGCGAAGTGTCGGCTTTAGCTTCAGTAGAATCAATGCGATGCAATGCAGTACATTGAAGCACAGAAAAAACAAAAATTACTAAAAATACCGACATAAACAAAGAACCCCCTCTTTGATCCCGATTGGAAGAAATATTCTTCATAGATTCATGGAATAAAGAGAGGATTCGAGAAAATTGAGTTATCACTTAGAAAGAAAGAGTTTCCTGCCCGGGTTCTGCAGTATCAGGTGCTGACTCCGCATCTTGGACTGTGTCATCTTCTTCATGAGGTACGCATGTAATATCTGCTATGCTGTCTTTATCATCAAGACGAATAAGACGAACCCCTTGAGTATTTCTACCGATGACTCGAATATCTTTGACGGGCTGACGTATGAGAACACCTCCCACAGTCATTACCACAAGATCGTCAGTGTCGTTTACTTCAAGAATTGAGACAACATCGCCTGTTTTTGGTGTTATATTCATAGAAATAACACCTTTGGCACCACGCCGAGTTAAGCGAAAATCATCTACGGAAGTGCGTTTACCATAACCGTTAATGCCAACGACAACAACTTGAGAATCAATACGTTTTGTGGCGACCATTGAAACTACACGATCTTTTTTATCAAGCATGATACCTCTGACACCGGCAGCAGTACGTCCCATAGAACGAACATCCGTTTCATTAAATCGACATGCAAGACCTTTTTTTGATCCGATAAGGATATTACAATCGCCATCGGTTAATCGCACAGCAATCAAGCGGTCTTTTTCATCTAATGTAAGAGCAATTTTTCCGTTTACTCTCACATTTTCAAATTCACTGAGATTAGTTTTTTTCACTGTACCCTGTTCTGTACACATGAAAATATATTTATCATCTGTGAATTCTTTAATAACCAGAAATGCAGTAACTTTTTCCGTTTGTTCTTTTTCAATAATATTTGCTAGTGCACGACCTTTGGCATTACGACTACCTTCGGGAATATCATAGACACGCAATTTAAATGCGCGACCTTTGTCAGTAAAGAACAACAAATAATGATGCGTCGAAGCCATGAATACCTGCTCAACATAATCATCTTCATACGTTCCTGCACCATTTAAACCTCGTCCTCCTTTGTGTTGACGACGATAATTACTTACTGCAGTTCTTTTTATGAAACCTTTATGAGATATGGTGACAATCATGTCCTCATTTGCAATCATATCCTCAAGGGTAAAATCACGCGCATCATAGATGATTTCTGTTCTACGAACATCACCATATTTATTTTTAAGATTTGTTAACTCTTCGGAAATGATGTTCATTTGCAATTCTTTACTTGCCAAAATTGCTTTTAACTGCTCGATTAATTTAATAATTTCACGATATTCATTCATAATTTTATCGCGTTCCAAGCCGGTTAATCGCTGCAACCTCATTTCGAGGATAGCTTTTGCTTGAATCTCGGATAACTTAAATTTGCTCTGTAATCGTGCAGATGCTGTTGGGGTATCTTTGGATTCTTTAATGGTTTTTATGACTTCATCAATATTATCGAGAGCAATAATAAAGCCCTCCAATATGTGAGCTCTTTTCTCGGCTGCACTTAATTCATATTGGCAACGACGCACAATAACTGTGTTACGATGCTTGATGAATTCTTCCATCATTTGTTTAAGCGTCAATACACGAGGTCTGCCATTGACCAATGCAAGCATAATTACACCAAATGTCGTTTGCATTTGTGTCTGCTTGTAAAGATTATTCAGCACAACTTCCGGTTCTGCATCACGCTTCAATTCAATGACTATGCGCAAGCCATCACGATCCGATTCATCACGAATATCCGAAATACCTTCAAGAGTTTTATGACGAACAAGAGTGGCTATTTTTTCAATCAATCCTGCTTTTTGTACTTGATAAGGTAACTCTGATACGATAATCTGTTCTTTGGTTTTGGTTTGCTCAATAACAGCTTTAGCACGTACCAATACTCTTCCCCGTCCTGTCTCATACGCATCTTTGACGCCCTCATAGCCGTAAATAATGCCGCCTGTAGGAAAATCCGGAGCTGTTACATACTTCATCAACTCAAGTACTGTTAAATCAGGATTATTGATCAATGCCAAAAGTCCATCAATAACTTCTTTAAGATTATGGGGCGGAATATTGGTAGCCATACCAACAGCAATCCCTCCCGACCCATTCACCAAAAGCATTGGCAATACAGTGGGAAGAACCGTTGGCTCTTCAAGTGACTCGTCAAAATTCGGTCTGAAATCTACCGTATCTTTATCAATATCACGCAAGGCTTCCATAGCAATATGCGCCAAACGTGTTTCTGTATAACGCATCGCAGCGGGTGGATCACCGTCTATCGAGCCATAATTACCTTGACCATCAACCAAGGTATAGCGCATTGACCACTCTTGTGCCAAACGCACCATGGCATCATATACAGAACTGTCCCCATGTGGGTGGAATTTACCTAGAACCTCCCCTACAAGACGTGCTGACTTTTTGTAAGGACGATTGGGCAAAAGTCCTAACTCGGACATTGCATATAAGATACGACGGTGCACGGGTTTAAGTCCATCACGGACATCCGGCAATGCACGCGACACAATAACCGACATGGAATAATCAAGATAGGAATCCCGCATTTCTTGTTCCATCATCACCTGCTGGATTCGCTCGGAAGTAATCGCCATATTCAAATTGAAAAATGTTTAAAATAGCTGCAAATCGGCTGCAAAAATACGGATTTTTCTCCGGCTGACAGCATGAAATCCGGTGGAATATTCAATTCTGATATTTGTATGAGAAATCAAGCTTTCTTAACCTCTTGTAATCCGCATAAGTCAAACTGAAATTCAGCTCAATACAAGCGTTATGACTGCTCAAAACTATACGTTGATTCTACAACAATTGATTCGGAAATTGACTTGCGAACAGGACAGTTTTCAGCAACATAGACAAGCGCTTTGCTGTCCTCTGCTGACATTTCACCCTTTACTTCAATATGTACCACTAATTTCCCCACACGCCGGTATGGATCTGCTGTCATGTGTTTTTCAATGCGCCCCTTTGTTCCCTTTATCTCGAGTGTTCGCCGTCGAGCTTCAATACCCATCAACGTAATCATGCAAGAAAGCAATGATGTTGCAAGTAAATCTGTGGGAGAAAAATTATCACCGAGTCCTTGATTATCTTTTGGAGCCGAAGTATGAAGATTGCTTTCTGATGGCTCATGATGAAGTGCAACTTTTAAATTACCTTCATATTCTGCAAAAATTTGTACCATAAAGATATAAAAAAAAAGCGGTGAATAGTCACACTACTCACCGCATTGAAAAAAATTATCGAATTATAGGAAACGTTGAACGAAGCGTTTTCGTACCACCATTTTCTTTAGCAATGACGGTATAGATTCCTGATGAAAAAGAAGCAGCCGGTATTGTAATTGTTGATTGACACATAAATTCTGCAACTTGTTCGCCCGAGCTATTGACAATGATTACTTCGCCATCAAATGGCAAATTAATGGTCAATGCTTCCAAAACCGGCACAGGGGTAATCATTGGTAAGCCGTTTGAAATATCCTCATTCACAGAGACAATCCCGGCAAACCAATCTCGGCTTCGTTTCACAATGTTGTCGGCTAATTCTTTATTGGCTAATTGTTCTAATCCAATCCCTAAATAGACTACTTTACCCGGACGATTATCGCTGCGAATTCCACCGATCTTTCCTTCATGATTTCCTTCATATTGCATAATCGGATAAGCTCCATTTAATGGTCTTACTACCTCCGGATAAAGATTTTTATTGTGAACATCAATAATTGAGGATTTGCCCAAATCACCGAAAATAGGATCTTCTATATTCATTGACATTTCTGTTATTGTACTGTCACCGTCAGAAATATACAAAGCATTCATATAATTTCTTAAAAAAGATTTGGTCACAGGCGTTCCATGCGCTCTTGTGTCTGTTGATCCAATATCCCATGCAATATCCTGTCCTGCAATAAACAAATGTACACCCTCATCTATCGCGGATTGTAGTGCCAAAGCGGTATTATCGGACATAGCCGGAAAAGACCATGAAACATTATAATAAATTGTTTTAACTGAGGTTAATGCATTACTATTCATCAAATCAGCAAGAATATCTGCACTCGTTGACGCAGCATTTTCACTACCGGATTTTTTTATTGCAGCGACATATACTTCTTCAAACTTCTGTGCATCAACATGATTTATCAATAATTCATCAGCATTTGCTATCACATATATATCTTTACGTAACTCGAACGCTTCCGGATATGCGTCTGAAGTAACTTTGAGAGTATAATGACCGACTGCTGCGCTTGCACCGGGTATTATCTTTATTGGTATAGAATAATCCTGTGCGGGCTCCATATCAACTTTTATTGTGGTCGTTCCGGTTTCGGCACCTAATTGTGATTTCCAATCTTTCGGGTGCTGTGAAATAAGTGAAACAGTTAGTGTAGATTTTTCTTTTTGCGCATTGTTTAAGGTAAAAGTAAAATCTTTTTCTTGTTCTTTTGTTCCGGAGACTATAATATTATCTTGAGTTGTTAATGTACCTAAGACTATTGTTTTACCACCATTTGCTTTTACTTCCGCTCCGGAATAAATTTCTTGCTTCGTTTGCGAAACAAAGGCTGCGATTTCACAGTTTTCAATATTAAACGAATCAGGTACTGTGTATGTATATTGTTTTTTTACAAGAGTACTTTTTTTAGGAGAATTAATCGTATCGCCCCACAATCCGGTAAGCATGTGACGCAACATATTGTCATGACTGTAATTCGTTTGCGTTCCATTAGTGTAATCTGATTGAATTGCGATAATTTTACTTTCTTTCAACACAACATGCACATAATTGACTTTTTCCTTGACATCATCGGTATAATAACCTTCAACATTCACAGTAAGCAAACGTGTTGCAGGATCAAAGGTTGATTGGACTCCTACATTAACCGGAGATACGGTTTTTCGCATTTCTGCTGCCGCATTAACCCACGCATTACGCGATAGTCCAGTTGTAGCCACCGCAGGATCAAATTTATGGCGGTTTACAGTAGCAGACGGATAGCTCGAGACGATTGCCAATTCACGCAATCCATCTCCGAAGGGTGTCGTAAAATCCGGATAACCATCCATGGGACTGGCAAAAGGACCTACATGGATATTTATGAGTATAACACTGCCGACAGGGCTGTTTTTCTTGATGTCAGCCGCTATGACATGACCTTCGGGACAATAGCCGCAGCGAACGCCCGTAAAATCTTCAAGCACAACAGTCCTATTTAACTTTTGTGTTGATACCAAGTCCTGTGCGGCGACTTTCGTCCAACACAGAAAAAAGATGAGACTAACAAGTAACTTTTTCATCATTCTACGCTCCACGAGATGATTGTTATAAAATTAGTGGCTCATTGGAAATTCTACGATGAATGTTGCACCCTGTTCCGGCACACTTTCGCAAAATACCTTACCACCTTGAGATTCTACCATTTGTTTCACGATTGATAAGCCTATACCCGAAGAATGCTCGCCTCCGGTTGGTCTGGCTGACAATTTAGTAAATTTTTTGAAAAGTTTAGGCATTTCATCCGCTAAAATACCCGGTCCATGATCTTTTACAGCAATTCTTGCCTTTTTTCCTTTTCGAGAAGAGGTGGACATTATCACATTAAGTTCCACCGATACTGTTTCGTGATGAGGTGAATATTTAATTGCATTTGATAGCAAGTTTTTCACAATCCGCACGCAATACATGTGATCTAAGTTTACGATGCACGGAGTGGACGGATAGTCCTCACAAATTACAATTCCTTTCAGCAATGCTTTTTCTGTGTATTGCGCAACCGATGAACGCAGCGCATCAGTCAGGTCCATTTTCTTCAAGACCGGCTTTTGTTTTCCTGCTTCAAGTTCTTGTATCTCAAGCAAATTGGAGATGGTATCGAACATTCTGCTCGTACTGCTTTTTATATCATTACCAAGTTCATACATCATTTCAGGACCTAATTGTTGGTAGGAAGAAGATATAAACTCACCAATCATTCGCACCCCGGAAATAGGACTTTTCAAGTCATGAGCAACCAAACCCAGCATTTTGTCTTTTTCAACCAAGTATGCATGCATTAACTTGTTTTTTCTTCGTAATTCTCTGTTTGTTTTTTCTATATGTGCGGATTGTTGCTGCAACATTTCACTTTGACGCACAATTTCATCATTGAGCCGAGCAAGTTCAACATTGCGCAATCTGTAAATTTCAGCTTCTTTCTTGGCTTGCTCAGCTTCAAAAACGGAATGGAGAAATGCCATTTTTTCTGAAGTTTCAGCATTAGAAATACGGCGTTCAATATCTAAACTCTTTTTAAAATAATCAAACGATTCTTTGTATTCACCCCTTTGCTCATAAAGTACTGATAAATGAGTAAAAGCAGATTGCTCAATATTTTTTGAACCTATTTCTTGTGCAATTTCTAATGCTTGTTTATAAATCACTTCTGATATTTCTGTGATGCTATATAATTCATATTGACCGGAAAAACTGAGTACTTTTTCGGGAATGTGCTGCGACAATTCTCCCAAATACAACAAAGATTCAGCTTCACCCTCTCTATCGCTTAATTGTTTATGAAAAATCATGGCTTGTTGCAAACATTCGAGAGCTTTTACATAATCTAACCTTTGTAAAAATATACGACACAAATTACCCAAAGATCGGGATGCACCGAATCTGTCGCCTGCTGCATGTTGGTATTCAAGACTTTGAGAAAAACATTCTTGGGCATTATCGTATTGTTCATCTTCCAAATAGGCAGACCCCAAGCCCAAAAGTGTTTGCGAAATCGTTGATGTATCTGAATTTTTTTGTTGTAATATTAATGCTGTTTGGTATTTTTCTATAGCACCTTGATTATCCTTTAATCGTAAAAAAGTACTTCCCAAATAAGCCAAAGATCGAGCTTCGCCAACCGGATCGCCTATTTCTTTTTGAATTGTTAGTGCTGATTCAAAATGCACCATTGCGCGCGAATAATCTCCTAAACGTAAATGTGCAGCCCCAATATTGGTATGCACCATGCTCAATCCTTGCTTATCTTTGATGGTTTCAAAAATTGTTTTGCATTCATTGAGTATTTTCACGGCATCGGCAAACTGTCCTTGTGATAAGTGAATAGTTGCAATATTTTGCAACACACGCGCTTCACCAAAGATATCACCTATCTCACGCTTTAATGAAAATGATTGATTGTAATATTCAATGGCTTTCGTATATTCACCCATTCGTTGGAAACTTAATCCCAAATTTACGAAAGCATCACTGATGCCTTGTTTATCTTGTATTTCTTGATTAATGTATAAACCTAAATTATACTGTCGTAAAGCAGATGCATAATCACCCAAGCCTGCAAAAGCATTACCGATAAATATTAGTGTTTGTGCTTCGCGGGACTTGTCACCACACTCTCGAAACAGAGGCAGCGCTTGATTAAACAATTCATTGGCAAGGTAGTGCTTTCCAATGATACTGTTTACAATTCCTTTATTAACATAAGAACGTGCAATACCATCTTTTTTATTGAGGTATGTAAATAAATCAAGTGTGATTTCCGCAGATTTTAAGGCATTATCATATTCACCCAATCGTATCTCGGCGGTCGTAACAATGGAATATGCACGCGCCAACGTAGTTTGTATATTTTTTTTTGAAAAAGTACGTAACTGACGAAGTTCATTTACAATTTCTAATGCTGACTGTTTAGCATCCAATGGGTTAGAAAGCACTAATTGGGCTAAAAAATTTAGCTCATTCTCATATTTTTCCAGTACATTGACATCCATGCTCATCAATTTTTGCAATCCATTTTTTGAAAATTATTGAGTATTTTCGTACGCATTAATTACTTTACTTTATGAATACCTTTGACATTTCGCTTTTTTACTTTATAAACAAATCACTCGCCAATCCTCTTTTTGACAGTATTATGCCATTCATAACCGAGTTGCACAATATTTGGTGGCTATACGTAATCTTTATATTGGCAAGTATTTACAATCACAAAAATCGAATCACTTCTCTTGTCATATTTGTGCTTCTCATTGTGGCGGTTGGTATGACAGATTGGATAAATAGCATATATCTCAAAGAGATTCTCGCTCGCGCTCGTCCATGTCACACATTACCTGATGTCCATTTACTTGTACCTTGCGGCAGCGGATATTCCTTTCCTTCATCTCATGCTGCAAACAATTTTGCCGTCATAGCATTTCTTGTAGGTGTAAGTGGCAGATATATCCCCTATATTGCATTTTTTTGTATTTCAGTTGCTCTTTCTCGTATTTTTGTCGGTGTGCATTATCCTTCCGATATTCTCGGAGGCGGCTTAGTTGGAACCTTGTTTGGGTTTATGTTTGCATTTATATCTAAGAAGATTGTACAAAGAATATCATCCATCACTTAAAATACTCGCAAATAAGTCAAACTCAGAGGCATCCTCAATTTCAACTTCGACAAATTCACCCAATGTCAATGGTCGCGTTGAGCGTATAAATATCTCATTATCCACTTCAGGGGCATCCGCTTCTGTTCGCCCTTGATATTCGCCATTGACTTCTTCTTCAATCAATGCCTTTACTTTTGTTCCAATCTTGTCAAGATTTTTTTGATAAGATATTTCCTTTTGTAAAGCCATCACTTGTTGTTTGCGAGATTCTTTTTCATCTGCGCTTATAGGATCACCCAATATATGAGCATATGTATCATCTTCTTGCGAATAGGTAAACACACCAAGCCTGTCTAATTGCACAGTTGTAACGAAATCACATAATTCCTCAAAATCGGTTTGTGTTTCATTAGGATAGCCGACGATAAATGTCGAACGTAGTGTTATATTTGGTACCGTACTACGTATCTCACCTATCAATTCCTCCAATGCTCTTCGTGTGATTCCTCGACGCATTGATTTTAGAACATTGGTTGATATATGCTGCATTGGCATATCCAGATAGTTGCAAATATTTGAACGCTCTGCTATCACAGGTAATATATCTTTTGGGAAGTGTGCCGGATATGCATACATCAATCGAATCCACTCAACGCCTTGCACATCGCTTAGACGACAAAGCAAATCGGACAATGTCCTGCGGGATGTGATATCTTTACCATAATAAGTCAAATCTTGACCAACGAGCACAAACTCTTTCACGCCCCTGCGAGTCAAAGCGGTTACTTCTGCCACTATGTCTTGTTCGGAACGGGAACGGTGTCCGCCACGCATTAAAGGAATGGCGCAAAAAGAACATGGATGATCGCATCCTTCAGAAATTTTCACGTATGCATAATGCCGTGGTGTGGACAGCACCCTTTCCCCAAGTAAACTGTACTTTAGATTAGGTGACAGAGCTTTTAAGATATTCTCATACGCTTCTGTACCAAAGAAATGATCTACTTCGGGAATTTCCTGCTTCAACTCTTCTCCATATCGTTCTGACAAACAGCCGGCAACTACCAAAGTTTTCAATCTGCCTTGTTCCTTCAATTGAGCTGCTTCGATAATTGTGTTCACACTCTCTTCCTTGGCGGCATCTATAAAGCCACATGTATTGATGATAAGAGTATCGGCATCGGTGACATTACTAACCATCTGAAAATCATTGGCTTGCAAGTGACCAGTGAGAATTTCCGAGTCCACGGTATTCTTACTGCACCCTAAGGTAATGATGGAAACTTTACGTGGTAGCGTTATCTCTGTGTCCTGTGTTTTTGTTTTCATTGCTTTCGTGTTAGTGACTATGTATGCAAATTTACAAAGTTTAGTGCTGCCTCGATGTATCAGTTTGCTCGAACTATGAGACAAGAACCATAAAATGCGTACATACGCATCGTGATTTATTCGTGATGAAACTTACTTTCCCAAGAAACAGAACTTTATTCAACTCACATTGATGAGTGAGTGTTTATGTTTTCCACACATCAACATATATGTCAGTTGAATAGTTCTTGCAGGGCTTAGTTCACTTGAATACTTGCTACATAATGTTGTATGTACGTAGTTGTTCATTTACTGTTTGTCAATATTGTGGTAGATGACTACTTCACTCATTGTTATTGAGATACATCAAGTGGAGAAAATGGCATAGAAAGACAAAAGGGGCTAAAACTTGCGTCTTGCCCCTCTGCCCTCGTTGTGATGGTGTGTATGTGTTCCCCTAGGATTTTCATTAAACTCACAAACTATTGTTCATGAGCTTGTATTCAACTTTGTTGTTTTACTGTAAGACTAAAGAATAAATGTTACTTCATTTTCATTTTAAAGTGAGGGGCAAGTTTAGAACATTGCCCCTCTGCCCTTGTTGTGGTGTGTATGTATGCCCCTGGGAATTCTTTATTTTTTTTTATTGAAAATTCCGAAGTGTTTCTGCCTGAAACTGTGACTCAACTAATTGCATCACAGAATTGAATTGATCCATTGAAAAAGGCATTTGCAAATAGTAACTGTGCTTTAGATTGTGCAAATTTACTAATTCTTTATCAATTGTTGAATAAAAAACACAAGGAATATCAAAATTGTATGGTTCTCCATGTAATCTTCGACTGAGTGCTAAACATCCATTTTCTTCATAATTGTAGCTTCCGACAATACAAAGAACTTCACCGGATATGATGGCAGAAGATGCTTGCTCATTTGTCTCAGCTATAACCACTTCATATCCACTTTTTTCCAATTGATGCCGCACTAAGAGTTGCATTGTTGCGTGTCGATCAACAACAAGCACTTTTACATTTTTGTGCTTCATAACGGTACCATTTATTCTTAGTTGTCAAAGTACATTCATATCATTACAAAGTGCGTACCAAAAACGAAAATTTTCTTTAAGTGGATTATTTAATTATATTTAACCACAACTACTCAATACCGGTTACAGCACAATGCCGTGTATCAAAACGGGATTATGTATCGGAATGAATCATTGTCAGAACTTAATCTCATATTTTTCCAAAAGTCTATACAATGTCGAACGACCTATGTGTAATCTTTGAGCAGTTTCGACCAGATTGCCTCCTGTGATGTTAAGAGCATGGGTTATTGCTTGCTTTTTCACAAAATCTAATGGCAAAACAGTCTCATTGTCTAATGTATTCGTCAAAGAAGAAGTTTCCGCATTGGCTCGAAGCGTATCCGGCAGGTCATCAAGCTCAATCATCAAAGTGTCGCACATAATCACAGCATGCTCAACCAAATTTTCCAACTCGCGCACATTACCGGGAAATGAATATTTTAGTAAGGCGGCAAGTGCTTTTTTGCTAAATGAATTGATCTTTTTCTCATATCGTGTTGTAAAACGATGCAAAAACTCATCAGCAAGTAACAAAATATCTGTTTTTCTTTCACGGAGAGGTGGAATAATGATTGGGAATGATGATAATCGGAAATACAAATCTTCTCGAAACAACTTATTTTTTATCTCATCTTGGAGATTTTTATTCGTTGCAGAAACAATGCGAGTATCCACGGTAATAGTGTCGTTTCCACCAATTCGTTCAAAGGTTTTCGTTTGCAGTAATCGTAATAACTTCGCTTGCAGTGATAAATCCATTTCGCCGACTTCATCTAAGAAAATAGTTCCATGATGTGCTTGCTCAAATTTACCAATTTTTCTCTGATACGCCCCTGTAAATGCACCTTTTTCATGACCAAAAAACTCACTTTCCAATAATTCACGAGGTATTGCTGCACAATTAACCACTACAAAAGGACCATTTTTTCTTTTACCATAAAAATGGATTGCTCTTGCAAGTAATTCTTTACCCACCCCTGTTTCACCATAAAGCAATACTGCATTATCTGTATCATGGATTTTTGAAATCATGCGGAAGACTTTACGCATTTCTTCCGATTTTGCAATAATCTCATTATACGGAAACTCATACGATGATGAACGTAAAGCTTCGATTTGCGCCCAAAGTTCTGATTGCTTTGCAGCGTTTCTCAATAATAGCTCTAATCTTTCTAAATCAATTGGTTTCGGCAAATAATCATAAGCGCCAAGTTTCATCACATCGAGAGCAGTTGTTACTTTACCTTGTCCCGAAACAATAATCACAGGCAGATTTGGATACAGTTTTCGTGACTCTTCAAGAACTGTTACCCCATTTTTTATAGGCAAATTGATGTCCAAAACAACCACATCAGGTCGTCTGTTTTGTATCTCGGAAAGAATTTTCTCACCATCAAAAAATGTGTGAACATCATACCCCCATTGACTGATATTATGATAGAGAAGAAGATTTAAGTTTTCATCATCTTCACAAATAAACACAGTTGACACATTCATAGATATTTTTTGATAATTTGTAATAAATAGTCCACATCGAATGGTTTGGTAATGTAATCATTTGCTCCTACTTCTAATGCAGTTTCAATTTCCTTTTCTTGCGATTTTGACGATATGACTATAATTGGTAAATCGGGATATTTTTTACGTGCATACGCACAGACTTCTATACCATTTACTTCCGGTAACATAATATCTGAACAAAGTAAATCAAACTCCGATGTTCGCAAAAGCGAAATTGCATCTTTTCCATTAGATGCCAAATGAACCACAAAACCTTTGCTTTTAAGTACATAGGTAAGTAGTATTTGCATACTATCTTCATCTTCCACTAAAAGAATTGTTTTACTCATACATGTTCTTAGGTAATGAGACAATAAATTCTGAACCATGACCTATTGTGCTTATAACAGATATAGTCCCACCGTGTAATTCAACTAGATTTTTTGCAATCGGTAAACCAAGACCTGTACCGCGGATTTCTTGTCCGGGATGCTTGACTCGATAAAATTTTTCGAACAAATGCGGTATGTCATCAAGATGAATACCAATACCATTATCTTTAACTGAGATATGAATTTTATCGTCCTCTTCTGTCAGTCTTATAATGATTTCTTCATCCGAAGGAGAAAATTTCTGGGCATTCGTTAATAAATTCAACAATACCTGTATAATTTTATCTTTGTCACACTCTACAAAAACTGCAGAAAATGGTGTAATGAAATTTAAAGGATTAGTATTTTTTTCTTTATCATACGAAAAGGCAGACATAGCGTCTTTAATGATAGAGACAATATCGTGTTTTTCAGCAAAAAGAGTTGATTTACCGCTCTCAATTCTAGCTATATCAAGCATATCCTCGACTATACGAGCAAGTCTTTTTCCATCATTAAAAATAATATGAATAAATTTCTCTCTCAGATGTTCTGAAATAGTATTATCTTTGAGTAATGTCTGAGCAAAACCAATAATAGATGCTAAGGGTGTTCTAAATTCATGCGAAACACTCGATACAAAATCATCCTTTAACTCATTTATTTTTTCTAATGACTTCGCATACTCTCTTTCTCTGTCTCTTTCGATACGTAATTGGTCATTCGTTTCTGCCAGCATAAGATTAAGCTCAGATATTTGATTACGAGAAATCACTTCGCTGCTTATATCGCTTGCAATACCTATATAATGTGTAAGAATTCCATCACTGTCACGTACAGGTGCAAGTTCTAACTTGTTCCAAAACAATGTACCGTCTTTTTTGTAATTTCGTAGAGTAACAACAACAGGTTCAGCCATACGAATTGCCTTGCGAAGTGTATCTAATGCAGGTTGATCATTTTCTGTACCTTGTAAGAAACGACAGTTCTTTCCTACGACCTCGTCAATTGCGTAACCTGTCATAGCTTCAAATGCAGGATTTACAAACATTAATGGCATATCCGGCTTGCGACAATCCGCCACAGTTATACCATTCGTGCTGCTATTGATTGCACGGTATAATATACGAATTTCTTCCTCTGTATTGTAAGGAATCGGCAATTTGTGATGTTGATGATGAGAATTTTCCCAAGATTCATCTATATTTTTTTGTGTAGTTGCATCATTATTGTTACGAAGTTCTGATGAGTTCAAGTCACCGGAAATTGTTTTATTATCTTCATCTTTAAGAATTTTTGTATAGAGTACAATTTCGTAGCCAAGAGGGTCTGTGGCAGAATGAATGAGTTTTCCATACGATTGAAGGAATAAATAATGCCCCTTCCCATGTTTTAATCGATATTTCACCCATTCTGATTTTCTTTCATTGATAAGAACAGTATGATTGTTTTTCACAAGAGCTATATCATCCTCATGAATGAATGAATATGGGGACTGAGCAATTATCTCCTCAGATAAATACCCAAACGACAATATTCCATTTCGTGAAACTTGTAAAAATAATCCGCCAAGTGTGTGACGTGAAATAATGTCATCAGTCACCTCTGAAACAAAATCAAACCACTCCGCATTGTTCATATTACTCTACTTTCTTCATTCGTGCAAGAAAAAAACCATCTGTTTTATGTATAGACGGATATAAAGTTAAGAAATAGTTTGATAATTCGGCATCATGAACATTGATATTATTGTGAGCAAAAACATCCTTGATAGAATCGGGAATAAAAGCCGGATTATCTCGCAAAAAATCACGAACAACTTCTTCATTTTCCTGTGGCAAGAATGAACAAGTTGCATAGATTATTGATCCACCAATTTTTACATATTGAGCATTATGTGTTAAAATAGCACGCTGATTTGTTGATAATTTTTCCAATAGTTTTGGAGTGGTTCGCCATTTTGCCATAGGCATCCTTCTCACTGTTCCCATCCCGGAACACGGTGCATCCACCAAAACAAGATCACATTTGCCTTTATATTTCACTAATTCCGGATTTCCTATTTTTGTCCGAAGAAGTATTGACCGAATAGAACTATATCCGGCACGTGATGCACGAATACTTATTTCTTTTAAACGCTTATATTCTATATCTGTTGATATTATTACTCCACTATCATTTTGTAAATCTGCAATATGTAGAGATTTTCCGCCGGCTCCCGCACAAGCATCCAGCACAATATCTTTGTCATTCGGGTTTACTGCATAACCAATTAACTGACTACCCTCATCATGAACTTCAATCATCCCTTCTCTGTACAGAGCCATTTGTTGTAATGCTACCCTTTTGCGTATGACCAACCCCGCAGGCGACAAGGATGTGAGTTCAGAGTATATCCCTTCTTTTTCAAGTATTTTTTTAACGTTATTCCTATTCTCCGACGGTTTCTTAACACGAATAATTAATGGTGCCGGAAACAAAAGAGAAAGTGCCAAATTTCGTATGTCATGATATGTTTTCCCTTGTTGTTTAAGTGTAGTAATAATCCATTCAGGTAAACAAAACACAGTAGCCATTAATGTTTCATTTATGGTAACACCTTCAAGAATATCAATCAACTCTTTTTCATGTATGAGATAATGGTTATGCCATAATTCAGCAACATTTTCATCCGAGATGAGAAGTTTTTCTTTGAACAGTGTGGATAATATTTCTCTGCGATGGGGAAGATTCTCCAACAATTCATTATCAGTAAAACATTTGAGTTTTTCGCCCAAAAATAATGAGACACACACTATACCAATATCATGACATAAAGCCACATTTTCTACGTTTGGTATCCCACATTCCTTCCAAAGCGCATTGGACACATATTCGCACAATGATAAAGCACGTAATGCAAAAAATGTCACTTCTGAGATAAATCGGCGATCGTGACTTCCAATGTATTTACGGCTTCTCATATAGTCTGAAGCTAATGCATCTGCCGGCTGAGATGACTTTTTGATTATTCGACATAGTTCAGCACTATGACCTATCAGAGATGGATATTGCATTATTCTTTCTAAATTTCAAAGCCAAATTAACAAAAAAAAGCCGTCAAAGTATAACCTTGACGGCAAAAAAATCACTTTTATTGGACACTTACATGCACAATTGTATTGTCGGCTGTAAGCGATAACTATGCTCTATTTTATCGAGCACAATTCCATCAACATCAATGGTGCAACGAAATGCTGATGCACGTGGTATGGGTAATGTACATAATTTAGTGTGGATTTCGTCGTAAACCGACATAGATATATCATGTGGTAAATCTATGATATTGATGTCATTACCTAAGACATCTCCAAAAGATGGTACGGCATTGATTATAAATTGCCGACTCGAATTCTCGGGGTCCATAGCCCTGCTTTCCGAAATGTGTAACATTGTTTACGATTATACTTTCAATCTTCATGCCAAATGCTGCAAATTTCAGAATTGCCAATAATTCATTGTCTTAAACAATAAGATTGTGTAAATTTTCTGACACTGGTTTGCTGCTCTTTAACCAAATGTTAATCATTGAGCAAAGTCGTCAATGCACGTAACTTACGGTAAAGCATTTCCAAAGGCAACCCCACAATATTGTAATAACAACCATTGATATGCTCAACAAAGACGGCACCAAAATCATCTTGTATCCCATAAGCACCCGCTTTGTCCATGGGTGAACCCGATTCGACATAGTGCTTGATTTCTTCGTTTTGTAAAGTTCTAAAGGTAACATCCGTTTTTTGTACAGCAGAAATCTTTATTCCTTCAGGTGCCGCCACCAAAGCAATTCCTGTATATACTGAATGAGTATTACCGCTAAGTTTACGGAGCATCTCTGTTGCTTGTTGCTTTGTAGCGGGTTTGTTCATTATTTCATTGTTAAGCACGACCACAGTATCAGCTCCAATGACTAAGTGTTTTTCTTTGAGGCGAGTAGCAATATCAGCAGCTTTGCCAACAGCCAATTTTTGGACATATTCATCGGGCGCAATGGTTAAAGCTATTGATTCTTCTTCAAAATTTGAAGGCTGTGTACTGAAATCAAGCCCGATTTGCGTTAACAAATGTCGGCGACGAGGTGATTGCGATGCCAATATCACTTGGCGTTTTATTGAAATGAGACCGGATATTTTCATAATTATTCTTCTGTTTTAAATAAGACAACTCTTTTATCTTCTTTGACTATCGTCGTATAGAATTTTTTATATGCTTCGTAATCATTTTTTTCGATATATGAAGACTTATAAATAATTCTTCTTCGAGCTCGAAGAAATTTCCCGTCAAATTGATATGCAACTGCATAATCAGCGGACGGTACGCTTAAATTTTTAGATTTAGGTAATTCTACCAAGGTGAAACCACTCGGAACAGATATAGTCACTTCTTCATCTACTGTATCTACCGGACTAATAGAACGAATCGGATAATGCCTCGCTTCATACGACATTGAATTATCAGGGTTTAGAGCGTTTTGCCATGGCATTTTTAATAATCGGTATGAACCTGCTTCCGTAAGAAAATTAGGGATTGTATAAGCGTATGTATAAGTCTCCTTTGGTGTTAATTGTTCTAAATCGGACATTTGTAATGCTGTCAACTTCACATTCGGATACTCGACACTTAAACTTGATTGCAAACTTTTCTCACGTTCTTTGGCTGGTTTTCCCCGATATTGAAATCGTAAATTTGCTGTTGCTGTCCCCGTGAGTATAACTTGTTCCACAAAGTCAGCTTTGAGGTCTTGAGCTAAGTTTACAACACTTCTGACTGTTAATGTCGGTGCGGTGTATATTTGACTGCGCGGAAGCAAAATCGGTTTTGTTTCGCCCTCTTTAATAATTAATGAAAAAGCGGAACGATCCATTCCCGGCATAGCACCCGCAGGATGATTAAATGCAGTAAAATCTAAAAAATAATATTCATTATTTCTTTCAACGGCGGCAATACAATGATTAAACTCTATGGATGGCGGTATATCGCCGATACGATCTTCTGAACCACTATTCACCAAGACATAATGTGCTTTTATACCAACTTCACGAAGCAAAGCAATACCCAATGTTGAAACATCTTTGCAATCGCCAATTTTATCTACCAACACGTCGCGAGCTTTTTGCGGCACTAATCCCGATTGACGGAAAGAAATGCTGCTATATCGAATATTTTCTGTGATATAACGAAACACTATTTGAATTTTTTCTTCATCGGTTAATTTCTCGGGATTAGGAATAAGTTCTCGAATAAGTTCTTTAATTTCATAAGATGGCTGGGTCTTTGTTTGTGCTAATTCTCGGTACCAATCCACCATAAATTCCCATGAAGGTATTGTGGATATTCGGAGCATTTTACCAACTTCGATTCTGCCGGGCATACCTGCTTCAAATACTATAGGTTGCTCATTATTGACTTTCCATGTATAGAGAATACCGTCATCCGTGGGTTTACGTATCGGCTGTGGCGCGCCATTTCTGCTTTGAGCATTAAATTCTACATTTTCCGGCATAAGTAACCCGTATTCACTATTGATAACAGGCATATAGGCATTAAAATAAAATTCATCCCAAAAGTGTTTTGTTAATTTTCCTGAGTTAAAATCACGGATTTTCCATTTCAAATAAATAAAGTCATTTTTTTCCAAAGATTTGAAAACAATAAAGTTTCTATTGACATCTGCCCGAATTTCTGTACCATCAGGTTTTAATGTTATAGCTTTTTCAATAGTCAATTGTTGTGAAAATGAATTAAACGGTATGCGATATTCTTTTAAAGCGTCAATCCCCCGCTCATTAAATAAACGCACCAATGTTTCGCGTGAGGTTTCCGATGCCCCTTCTTTATAAAAAACTCTCAGATGTCTATCCAGAATTATAGCTGCATTTGACTCGGGAAAATCTGTTGATTTTACAGATGTTCGCATCAAGCTGTCTCTGTTCGATTCACCGAATACAGAAAAAATAGATTTTTTTCCTTGCAATTCGCGTAATGTTTCTCGTGAATCATAATCGGTAGGCAAATAATCCAATGCTTTTTTATACGATACTATGGATGCATCAATATTTTTTTGTGAGCGTTGAATTTCTGCCAATTTTGACCAATACGCATTACATGTCGGACAAAACTCAAGCGATTTATTTACTTGTTCAATAGCTCGCGAATATTCTTGTTGTTGAGTAAACACATTTGCCATATTGTAATAATAACCCGGCGAGGAAGGCGAATACACAAGTAACTCCTTGAATGTTTGCTCCCATTCCTTTTTCTTGGATGCTTTTAAATATGTTTCTGCCAAATTTGTTAAACCGGTTTCATTATAATCACGTTTGCAGTAGTCTGCGTATATGGCAATGCTGCCATCATAACTTCTTGTTGTCTGATAATCTATTGCAGCCATCAATGATACAAAACGCCAAGTAGTAGGATATTTTTTATACGCTTCTCTGCCAAGTTCAATCACTTTATCATATTGTTTTTTCTTACTGTACAAATCTAAACGTAACCCATCCATCACATCGCGTTCCGGCATTATCGTATCCAATACAGCCAACATCTCCTCAGCTTTATTAAAATCTTCATTAGCGAGGTGTTGATTAAATTTATAGAGCACCGGTTCAATCATACTTTTATTGAGTGCATACATTTTCTCATACGTTGTCACTACTTCATCTCTTTTGCGACCACGACTATAGGCATCAAGAAAATATTTATAGACTAAACCATTATCAGGGGATAATTTCTGCGCTTGACGCAATACTAACTCTGCTTCGATTGCTTTATCATTACGCAAATAACAATCGGAAAGAAGAAAATAATTTTCTAAATGTGTCGGGTTTTGCTTTATCATTTGTTTAAAAAATGCTTCGGCATAATTCTCTATCGTTCTTTTCACCGAAGGCACTGCTCCTTTCGGATAAGATTTTGCATATTTACTGTATTTCACACCCGACAATGATTTACCGTTTTCATCCGTAAAACGCGCTAAAAAATTACAACGGTCTAATTCTGCATAACCCACTTTAACACATAAACGATTCCATCCTTGTTGAAGTTCTGTTTCGACGATATATGTATCAAAATCATTATTCATTTCATTGGAATCGCGAATTACTTCAACATCATTCAAAAATACTTTTAAAGCTCCGGATGTGCCAACTCGTAATGATGCACTACGTTTTGTGGGAGAATATACAAATGTGTTTGCATAAAGAAATACCTGTTTATCAGGAAAATATGATTGCATATCTACCCATTTATCAAACCGAATTACCGGTGGAGAAAACCATTGTGCGGGTACACTATTTTTTCCTTCATACACAGCACTCGTATCATACGATTGTTCAGGTGGATAGACTGCATTGAATCCCGATGAACTTATATTTTCAAATGGTCCGATTATTGTCCAATCTTCTATCGCACCAATCGCATCATAATGTTTTTTTGCTTTTGCTAATTTATTTCTGCGCTGATTCCATCCGGCAAGAACTTGATGAGCCATCGCCGATAAAGTGCCCGATTTATCACCTTGCAATGCTATTTTTTCAACGGTTTGCCACACATCAGTCGTTGTATCAAATCCAAGACCCGATATTTTTTGCGTCGTCCACTGTGAGAAAAAATAAGGCATCGGATCTTTTTCTGTGCGCAATACATTTTTAAAAGCATTCCACGAATCGCGTTTGCGATGCAACATATCATAAATAAATGATAATGTTACATAACCACGTGTATCGTTCGGATTAACAGATATATATTTTTTACAAACTTTCTCTGCCTCTTTGAAATTATTTTTTCCCAATAATTCCCATGTTTTCTCTATATCACTTTGTCCATAAGCTATGCCATTGCTTACTATAAACAAAGCAATGAATATTAACCAAGAGTTTACCGTTCTCATATTATCATTATTCATTGTTTTTTTCCTTTAATCCAAACTTGTTCAATGTGATTCACTCCAAAATGATAAGCAATATTCGCATATTCTTCATTCGACATAATAATCATATCAGCATCTTTACCGGGAGATAACTGACCTTTATCGGTCAAACCCAATGCAGCCGCTCCATTAATTGTACTCGCTGCCAATGCCTCCTCTACGGTCATACGCATATTCGTGCAAGCAAGCGAAATCATCATTTGCATATTCTCACTCAGACATGAACCCGGATTGCAATCCGTTGCCAATGCCACTGTCATACCCGCTTCAATCATAGCACGAGCAGGCGCATACGGCAATCGCAAATTATACGCTGTACCGGGCAATAATGTACCAACAGTAGCCGATGATGCCATATTTTTCATGCCTTGATCCGATATGCACAATAAATGATCCGCTGAAATTGCTCCAATTCGCACTGCACACTCTGCCGCGCCCACATAGCTCAACTCATCGGCATGCACCTTACTTCTAAGACCATAATCAGCAGCTTTGCCCAATATATACTCTGTTTCGGCTATCGTATAATAACCCGTATCGGTAAATACATCGCAAAAATCCGCCAAACCTTCTTCGGCAATAATCGGTAACATCTCCTCACACAATACATCAATATAACCCGCACGATTATCTCTATATTCCGGCGGAATATCATGAGCTCCCAAAAACGTGGACATCACTCGCATCGGCACTTGTTCACGTACCAAGCGAATGGCTCTTAATTGCGCCAGCTCACTCGCAACACTCAAACCATAACCCGATTTAATCTCTATCGTCGTGGTGCCATACTTCATCGCCGACAAAGCATAACGGATTCCCATGTCTGCCAATTCCTCCACAGAAGAATCACGCACTGCACGCATCGTTGAAAGTATCCCACCGCCTTCCGAAGCAATTTGCTGATAACTCACACCCTGCAAACGACGACCATATTCATTCGCACGGCTACCCGCAAACACTATATGAGTATGCGAATCAACAAAACCCGGCATCACACAATGTCCTTTTAGCGAAATCTCACTCACATTCGACCATTGTCCCGCTGTCCGACCCGCGACATAATTATCCATACTCCCAACCCAGCGTATCTGCTCATCAAACACAATTGCAGCATTGCGCAACACACCAATATCATTCATAGCGGAACCCGACAAACGATTACTCGACGAACGCATCGTCAGTACGCTGCTAATTTCCGTAAAAGCCACTAATCCCATAACACTCACAATATCAAATAAATAAAAAAATCACAAACGACGACGACGAGCCAAATACTCACGCAAAGCAATATCAAATGGCTGCGAAGTATCTATCAATATATAATCAATACCACGTTGAAAACATTCACGCTTTATCGTTGCATTATGAGCAAGCAGTGCCTCTCGATACGATGCTCCTATATGCTGCGGTTGCGTCATTAACTTCTCGCCCGTTTCCATATCAATAAGCGTAACATCGCTCCCCAACCTGAAATCAAGCTCACGAGGATCCAATATCTGCATCGCTATCACCTCATGATGACGATGACGGAAATGCTTCAATGCCTGCACTATCGAATCCGTATCATCAAAAAAATCGCTGATAATTATTGCCAATCCACGACGACCCATACGCTCTGCCAAACCATTCAATGCCTCTGCCGTGCCCGTTTGCTCCGATGGCTCTGCCGACCCGATTGACTTAATTAACTCACGAATATATGATTGTTTACTTCGAGAAGGCAAAAACGAACGCACGCTCCGATCATACAAAGCAAGACCAACTGCATCTTGCTGCTTCATCATCAACATAGCCAAAGCTGCCGCAACATAAGCTCCATAATCAAACTTACGTATATGACCCTTCGATTGATAACGCATAGAACCGCTGCAATCCAAAAAAATCATCGCTCGTAAATTCGTTTCCTCCTCAAATTGCTTCACATAATAACGACCCGAACGACCAACTATCTTCCAATCCATATAACGCAAATCATCACCCGTCTGATACTGACGATGCTCCGCAAACTCAACACTAAATCCATGATACGGCGACTTATGCAAACCCGTAATAAAACCCTCAACCACAAGCCGAGCACGCAACTCAATACTCGAAAGCTGCGCTACAACCTCCGGACGCAAATATTTTCGTGAATCTTCCAATGACTTCTTCCCTACAATATGTCCAACCTTGACGAACAAGCCAATACTTCATTAGAACGCCACAAACAAAACTTCATACAAATCAACAATAACCACACACTCTTTCTCACAAACTTTCTCTATCTTAGCATACATACTCTTCAATCACTCTCTATTTCCATACATCATGAACAACAAAATTGCCATCATTGCACTGTTCTCAGCAATCATCATACACACAAACCTCCAAGCACAAAACCAACAATCATCATTCCGCATTGGATTAGGTGCAGCACTCTCATTCATAGCACCAATCAAAGAAAATGCAGCAGCGCAAAAAGCAATGATTTTACCCGAATTTCTCATACCCATTGACATCATACAACACCTCCGCATCGAACCCATATTCGGCTTAAGCCAAACTTCATACAAAAGCGAATCAAATGATCAACAATACACAGCCACACAAACTCAATCAGAATCATTAATGCGAATCGGCATCGGAATACTCTACACATCAACCATAACAGACAATCTCCAAATTAATATCGGCATCAGACCTTCCACAATACTCACTGCAAAAAAATCCGAACTCAACACCGCCACTGACATCAATGCCACATCAGTCCATACAACAGCTATCAACATAGCAACAACAATCGGAGGCGAATACTTCTTAGGAAAAAAATTCTCGCTCGGCATCGAAGCACAACTCAATTATTACAATGAAGGCAATCCCAAAATAGAACCCGCAGCACTCAGCCCTTCAACATCCAACACAACAGCACTCTATACCTCCACTTTCATCACCGCAAGACTTTACTTCTAAACAAAAAAAAAGGCAGCTCTTTTGAACTGCCCTAAATCTATCACCCATAAAATTCAAACATTATTTCTTGCAGAATTCTTCAATCATTGCTGCCGCTTCTTTATGACCTAATTCACTTGCTTTTTGCAAATCTGCACATGTTAATAGTATTTTCTTTTGTTCTCGATATAACGTCGCTCGATGATAATATGCTTCAGCCCCTTGAATTTTTACATCATTCATTTGTTTAGTAAAATCATTATATGAATTCTCAAAAGCAATTTTTTGATCGTCTGACATTTCTTCGAACGATAATCCTTGTATAAATTTTGTACTATGCTTAATACCATATTCAGAGATAAGGTCTATCACTTTGGTAAAATCAGCAATAGCTCCTTTAGTATCACCTAATTTAGATTTAACAAGACCACGATTTTTATATGCATTGATGTTATTCGGATCAAGCTCTATCGCCTTCGTGTAATCAGCAAGGGCTCCTTCTTTCTCTCCTGATGCGATTTTAGTATTTCCACGATTATTATATACCTCGGCTTCTTGAGGATTAGCTTTTATCGCATCTATAGAGTCAGCATTAGCTCGTTTTTTTTTGCCTGATTTTTCTTTACCAAAAATACCACTCATTATTGAATTGGTTTTTATCATATTTTTAGTGTCAGCTTTGGCTCGTTTTTTTTTGCCTGATTTTTCTTTACCAAAAATACTACTCATTATTGAATTGAGATTTTGAGACATCTCCTTGCCATATTGAGGATTAAGTTCTATCGCTTTCGCATAATCGGCAAAGTATCCTTTTTTATCTCCAAGATACTGTTTAATCAAACTACGACCTAAATATGCCTCTGCAAATTTAGGATTAAGTTCTATCGCTTTATTATAATCAGAAATCGCACCATCTATATCTGTAATATCACCATTTATATCTTCTAAATCTGATTTTAAAGTACCACGACTGTAATATGCCATCGCATATTGAGGATTAAGTTCTATCGCCTTCGTATAATCGGCTATAGCTCCTTCTTTATCACCTAATTCAGATTTAGTATTGCCACGATTAATATATGCATCGGCGTCTTGTGGATTAAACTCTATCGCTTTCGTATAATCGGCTATAGCTCCATTTTTATCACCTAAATTTGCTTTAGCTATACCACGATTAATATATGCATCGGCGTCTTGTGGATCAAACTTAATCGCTTTGTTATAATCTGCAATAGCACCCTTCTTATCTCCTAAATTGAACTTAGCAACACCACGATTAGAATATGCCATCGCATATTGAGGATCAAACTTAATCGCTTTGTTATAATCTGCAATGGCACCCTTCTTATCTCCTAAATTGAACTTAGCAACACCACGATTAGAATATGCATCCGCATATTGAGGATTAACTTCTATCGCTTTCGTATAATCTGCAATGGCACCCTCCTTATCTCCTAATGCGGATTTAGCAAGACCACGATTATAATATGCATCCGCATATTGAGGATTAACTTCTATCGCTTTCGTATAATCGTCAAGGGCTTCTTTATATAAACCTTTCTCATACTTTTCATTACCTGCTGTAAAATAACTTTCAGCGGTTTGGGCTGTGGCACTCATCACAGCTGCAATGCACACGACAAAACAAACGATTACTAACTTTTTCATAAGGACTTTTTGATTAATGGATATATAATATTTCTTCAAAAATATGAAATCTGCGGTATCAATTATCAATTATCAATTATCAATTATCAATTCTCAATTATTCTTGAATGATCGGGGGTCTGATTCCTTTATATGTGGTGTGATGAAAGCATTGTCGGAGTATGGTTTCGAGTTGCTGTTCATCAATGCCAAGCCGCAGCGCGCCTCTTGTGTGGGAGATGTTTTGTGCTTGCCATCCATTGTGACGCAGTATAGCGACGATGGCTATCTCGCGGTACAGAAGCGGCAGTTGCGGACGTGAGAGTATTTTGCCATATCCTTCGATAATCATGCTTGCATCAAGTTCGGGGCTTATGGGTTGGAGGGTTGCACGCAATTTGTTATAGACCGAGCCATAGATGATTTTGCAAGTGTGTTCACCATCGTGAGTAAATTGCTGTATGTCATAGTCAAAGTCATATTGATTACCGATGCCTGTGGTTTGAGCGAGTGTGGAAAGTGCTTGTAATGCACATGGAAATCCGGCAAATAGATATGTTTGGAGCAAGGTTTCATACCATTGTTGATGATTTGCAATTGAGTGTTGTATAGCTTCGGCTAACAGTTGTTGTTTGTTTTCTATGGCGAAGACCGACCCAATGGCAAGTTGTGTGGCAAGTTCAGGATTGAAAGTAATCATAAGAGCGTAGTGTTTCGATGAGTGAGAGTAATGCTTTTGCTCGGTGGCTGATGGTGTTTTTTGTGGTTGCGTCGCATTGTGCGAATGTGATGTCATATCCGTCGGGTATGAAAAGAGGATCATAGCCGAAGCCATTTGTACCTTGTTCATTGATTGTGATTTTTCCGTAACATTCGGCTTCGACGATGAATGCTCTTTGTGTGTCAATGAATGCGAGAGCTGCGGTGAAGTGGGCTGTTGATTGTTGTAGTTCGATTTTTTTGAGGTTATCGCAGAGCAATTGTCTGTTTTGGGCATCGGAGGCATTTTCTCCTGCATATCGTGCGCTTTTTATGCCGGGATTATTGTCAAGGGCATGGACTGACAGCCCTGAGTCATCGGCAAGTACGGGAAAGGGAGTGGTATAAGCCATTGCAAGGGCTTTGAGATAGGCATTTTCGGCGAAGCTTGAGCCATCTTCTTCTACTTCGGGCATTGTTAAGCCAAGTTCATTGGGGGTGATGATGGAAACTGCGGGCATATATTGGTTGAAGAGTGTTTGGAACTCTTGTTTTTTGTGTTGGTTGGTTGTGAAAAGCAGTATAGTCATGTTTATAGTTTTTATTGCGAAAATACGATTCAAATCAAGATTGCGTATTGTTCGTCGTAAAGAGCTAATTTCGCATTGCAAGAATGCAGTCAATTTTATTCACGTTAGAAAAGAAGGAAGAACATGGCAATCAAGGTTGCAATTAATGGTTTTGGTCGTATAGGACGATTGGTGTTTCGGAGTATGGTTGCTCGGGGTGAATCGTTTGAAATAGTGGGCATTAATGATTTGACCGATGCGAAGACATTGGCGTATTTGCTGAAGTATGATTCTGTTCATAAGCAGTTTGCGGGCGATGTAGCTGTTGATGGTAATTCTCTTATTGTGAACGGCAAAACGATAGCGATTTCTGCGAGTAAGCAAATCGAGGAATTGAGCTGGGGCAATATTGATGTTGTGGTGGATTCGACGGGTAAGTTTACTGACAGAGCATCATTGAGCAAGCATATTGCGAATGGTGCGAAAAAAGTTGTCTTAACTGCTCCGGCGAAAGATGCTTTAGACCGGACCGTGGTTTTGGGAGTGAATGACGGTGATTTGACGGGTAGTGAGCAGATAGTGTCGAATGCTTCATGCACGACGAATTGTCTTGCTCCGATGGTGAAAATTCTTCATGATAATTTTGGTCTTGAGCGTGGGTATATGACGACTGTTCATGCTTACACTAATGATCAGAATATTCTTGATTTGCCACATAAGGATTTGCGTAGGGCGCGTGCTGCGGCAGCGAATATTATCCCGACAACGACAGGCGCAGCCAAAGCGGTTGCGGAAGTGATGCCGGAATTGAAAGGTAAATTAGATGGTTTTGCTTTGAGAGTTCCCGTGCCGGATGGTTCTATTACGGATTTTACCGCCACATTGAGCAAGTCGGCAACGAAAGAAGAAATTAATGAATGTTTCAAAGCGGCGGCGAACGGTGCAATGAAAGGTATTTTGGAATATACGTCGGACCCTATAGTGAGCAGCGATATATTGGGCAATACCCATTCTTGTATATTTGATTCATTGTCCACGATGGCAAATGGTAATTTTGTGAAGGTTGTGGGCTGGTATGATAATGAGTTTGGTTATTCGAATCGTATTGTTGATTTGGTGGAAAGAATAGGATAATAATTTTTTTTGACTTTTATACCTCGATGGAGCAATTCATCGGGGTATTTTTTTTTATATATGGCTAATATAGTATTTATGGGAACGCCGGATTTTGCGGTTCCGGCATTGGAGTCACTCCATAGGGAATTTGGCGTAAAAGCAGTGGTAACAAATCCCGATAAACCACAAGGCAGAGGTTTGAAATTAACGGCATCGGCAGTGAAAAAAGCGGCTATGGAACTTGATATACCGGTGATGCAACCATTATCATTAAAAAGTGCCGATTTTTTTGATGAATTACAATCTTTGGAACCGGATATTATTTGTGTGATAGCATTTAAGATATTGCCTAAGTCAATTTATGGACTTGCGAGCAAAGGTACATTTAATGTTCATGGGAGTTTATTGCCCAAATATCGTGGCGCAGCCCCTATTCAATGGTCAATTATTCATGGCGAAAAAGAAACGGGCGTGACAACATTTTTATTAAATGACACAGTTGATACGGGTAATATACTTTTACAAAAAAGGATTTCTATTGCGGATAATATGACCTACGGTGAATTATATGGCGCAATGATGCCTTTGGCTGCGGAGATTGCTGTGGAAACCACTTCTTTATTGCTTTCGGGAAATTATAATGCATTGGCTCAAGATGATAATTTATCATGTCCGGCACCGAAGATATTTCGTGAGCAATGCGGTATAAATTGGGGTTTATCAGCCGAGAAAGCCACACATTTTATTCATGGTGTTTCCCCTATTCCGGGTGCATGGACATATTTTCCGACAGGGACAATGAAAATATTTAAGAGTCAAGTATCGGATAAAAAAATTCCCGAAGGTACATATTGTATTGATGAGAATCGTTTGTATATCGGTTGTGCAGATAATTCAATAGAAGTATTGGAATTGCAAATAGAAGGAAAACCTCGTATGGGTGTGCAACAATTTTTGCATGGTTACCGAGGCGAAAAAAGCGGGAATGTGATACAATAAAAAAGGCGGATTAATTATCCGCCTAATAGAACAAAATGAGAATATTGTGACAATATTATGGAGCAATTGCATTGGCGTAACGTTGGCTTACGACATTCCAATTAATGAAATTCCATGAAGCGTCAATATAATCACCACGTAGATTTTTATGTTTAATATAGTAAGCGTGTTCCCAATAATCCATAGCCAGAATGGGCTTTGAGCTTTGCACACCTTGCATGGGCGGATTATCTTGATTTGGTGTTGTTGAGATTGTCAAAGAGCCATCATTTTGGACAATAAGCCAAGCCCACCCAGAACCGAAGATACCTAAAGAAGCTGCTTTCCATTGTGCTTTGAAGTCAGCGAAGGTACCGAACTGTTCATTAATTTTTGCTAACAAAGCGGGTGATGGTGCTGTTGGCGTAGCAGACGGCGCAATAATTTCCCATAGAAGAGAATGATTCCAATGCCCACCGCCATTATTGCGGACGGCAGTGCGTTTGTCCGCAGGCACAGGGCTTGTGGGACTAAGTATAGTTGCCAATAACTCTTCAAGAGGCGTGGACTCCAATCCTGTACCGGCAAGAGCGGCATTAAGATTATTCACATACGCTTGATGATGTTTGCTATGATGGGTTTCCATCGTAAGTTCGTCAATATGCGGTTCTAAAGCATTGTACGCATAAGGCAATACCGGCAATGTGTGTGACATAGATGTAACTCCGAAATGTGTGAAGAACATAAAAAGTGATTAAGGTAAGCCTTAATCGTTAATTTCGTATCGGACGAAACACCCTTGGTTAAATTGATTTGCGAACAATGTTTCTTTGTGACATCCGTTTTCGCTGCACTTGTAAAACTCTTTAAGATGTAAAGTTATGCGCTTTTTTACTTTGTCTTTTCTGATAGTTCTCTTTGTTTCTTTGGGTGTGGCACAGAGCCAAGAGAGGGAAACCCCTGCTCCAAAAAATCAGAAAGAAAAACCTTTTACGGAATTAATTAAAGATTTTCGTAAAATTGATGGTTTGTTTCCGGTATATTACAATGAAGATGAGAACAAATATTATCTGGCAATTTCCCCCAAGCATCTGAATAAGAATTATCTGGCTAATGTAACGCGACAAACTGGCGATGCTGCTTTTTTTGATGCGGGAGCTCTTCTTGGTAATTATGTGTTTCGTATTGAGAAAATTGGTAAAAAGCTTCAATTTATCATGAAAAATGTGGATTTTCGAGCCGATACGCTTAATCCAATTTCTCGCGCCATCGAACATAGTTTTTCCACTTCATTAATGGCAAGTGCTCCATTACTTTCCGAAGCGGAAGCAAGCACGGGCGCTTGGTTGATTGATGCCAGTGTTGTGTTTTTGCAAGATTTCGCCAATGTGGTGAATACGATGAGCATGATGAAAAAAACATTTACATTTGATAAAGGCGAAAGTTATATTGTTGAAGCGGCATCATTCCCATTGAATACCGAGATTGAACTTGCTTTGCATTTCAAAGCCACGAAACCGGAGGGTGCTTCCACCCTACCCGACAGCCGCAGCATGATTCATCGTTATCATTTCAGTTTATCAACATTACCCGAAACCGGCTATAAGCCGCGTAATGCCGATGACAGGGTCGGACATTTTACGACGATGTACAGAGATTACACTTCATTGTACGATGAAACTCCCGCTAAGCATTATGTTGAGCGTTGGCATTTAGAAAAAGCCAATCCAGAATTAGCGGTGTCTGAACCTAAACAGCCCATAGTTTTTTGGATGGATAATAGTATTCCATTAGAGCTTCGTGACTATGTTAAACGTGGTATTGAGATGTGGCAGCCTGCATTTGAAAGAATCGGTTTCAAAAATGCGATTATAGCTAAGCAACGCCCCGATACAGCCGATTGGGATCCCGCTGATATACGTTATAATGTAATTCGTTGGATAATTCAGCCCGGTGGTGGATATGCAGTTGGTCCAAGCCGTGCCAATCCGTTTACGGGACAAATATATGATGCAGATATTCGCATCAGCGCAGATTTTATTCGTTCAATGAGTCGCTCCTTCGATTTTGCAATTGAACCCGGTGTGGGACATCAAGATATGGTACATCACCATAATGACAGAGAATGTCGTTATGCAGACCATGCCGTCACGGATATGGCATTTGGTCAAGATGTGCTTTTTGCTCGCGGTTTATTGGATGCCCCTGAAATGAAACAGCGATATATCAAAGAATATGTTATTTCTTTAGTTGCGCACGAAGTGGGTCATACACTTGGTTTGCGCCATAATTTTAAAGCAAGTGCCATTAATACTGTTGCTGAATTGCATGACAGTACTATTACACGCAGAAAAGGACTTTCGGGAAGTGTTATGGATTATCAGCCCGTCAATTTATCACCAAAAAATATGCCTCAAGGTGAATTTTACCATACGGAATTAGGTCCTTATGATTATTGGGCAATTGAATATGCATATAAACCTTTTGATGGTAAATCATTCGTATCCGAAAATGAGATGTTGCAATCCATAGCAGCGAAAAATACTCGCCCCGAATTACGTTATGGCACTGACGAAGATTGTTTTGGTAATTCTGTTGCGGGGGTTGATCCTTTATGTAATCTTTTTGATTATGGAAGCAATCCTATGGAGTATTTTGCCGAAAGAATTGCGATGTCAAAAGAAATATTGGCAGCATTACCGCAAAAAGCAATAAATAAGGGCGAAAATTTTAATCGTGTGCGTGTAATGTTTAGCCGTGCATTAGGTCAGTATTCACAAGGCGTTGCAGTTATCTCAAAATATATAGGCGGACTTTATACGCACCGTAATCATGCGGGAGATGCCAATGAAACAGCTCCATTTATTCCCGTTCCACCGCAAGAACAACGTTCAGCACTTGATTTTCTCATAAAAAATTATCTCACGACCGATGCTTTTTCTTTTTCACCGAATTTACTGCAACAATTAGGCATCAACAGATTATCCGACGGTGAAGATAGTCGCCGCGACAGATTAGATTTCGGTGTGCATGATGCCGTAAAGAACATTATGACAGCACCATTATACCGAATATTTAACTCGACGGTATTACAAAGAATTCGCGACAATGAATTACGCACTGTTGCACCATTTACTCAACAAGAGCTCTTCGAAACAGTACGCAATGCACTATGGGAAGAAAATACAAAATCTAATGATAATCAAAGCTACAAACGCGATGTACAAAGAACGCACGCGGATATTGTGTGCTCCATATTGACAGAGAAAGAGCAATATAATCGCGACGCTGTTGCATTAGCACGCCAAGATTGTCAGATTATTCGTGAAACAGCAAAAAAAGGACTAAAAAAATCCACCGGTATCACTAAAGCGCATCTTGAAGATATTATTGCTCAATGTAATAACGCCTTGGAGCCAAAGAAAGAAAAGTCCAATGATTGATCGCCTTATAGACATTGTCCTTTACCGATTTACCAATTTAAAAGATGACTCTAATGACAATAGAGTGCCCAATATTACCACTGGAACAATTGTCTTTGGTGCATTAATCCGTCTATTTCTCCTAACATTATTGTGCTGGGGAATAGTGCAATATTTTTATTTGTATGATCATTGGTTTCTTCTGTTTATGATAGTTATGGGATTGACATTTTATCCCGCATTTCGGCAATGGGAGCATTTTCATAATCGAGTGGATGAAATGCAAGATTCTACATTATGTGGCAGTTGCAAACATTTTGAGCCATCGGGACAATTATGTCGCCCTCTCGATGAACATGTTTCTAATTCATATATCCCTTGCGATGGGCAATCATGGGAACCGAAGTTTATCGAAATAGAAAATCTACGTTAAATAAAAAAAGCAGATGATATTGTGTCATCTGCTTTTTTTTGAGATAAAAACATGTGTCAAATATTATACTTTTGATTCTCCGGCAAACATCTCCAATACATCTTCGATTGCCATTGCTCCTTTGTCACCTTCGCCGTGCTTTCTTAGCGCCACTTGACCATTTTCTGCTTCACGTTTGCCGATAATTAAACAATATGGGATTTTTTTCTGTTCACTTTCCGCTATTTTTCTCTGAACTTTTTCTGAGCGTCCATCAAAATGAACACGATAATTCAAAGACTTTAATTTTTCAGCTAAATCTGAAGCAACTCCATTTAAAGCATCCGTAATAGGAAGTACACTTACTTGAACGGGAGCTAACCAGAATGGGAAATTACCGGCATAATGTTCAATTAAAATAGACATAAACCGCTCCATAGAACCAAAAGGTGCACGGTGAATAATCACGGGGCGGTGTTTTTGATTATCCGCGCCGGTATATTCTAATTGGAAACGTTCAGGCATGACATAATCAACTTGGACAGTGCCTAATTGCCATTTACGACCAATAGCATCACGCACAATAAAATCTATTTTCGGTCCATAGAACGCAGCTTCACCTTCACCAATAAAATAGGAAAGTTCCATTTCATCAGCAACTTCTTTGATTTCTTTTTGCGCACGCTCCCATAATTCTATGTCACCGCCGTATTTTTCAGTATTATCATCACGGAAAGACAAACGTGTTGTCACTTCCATACCAAAAGTAGTAAATACTTTTTGTGTTAATTCAATGACATTTTTAATTTCATCTTTTAACTGATCTTGCATACAATAAATGTGTGCATCATCTTGAGTAAAGCCGCGAACACGCGAAAGTCCGCTCAACTCACCGGATTGTTCATAACGATACACTGTCCCGAATTCCGCCAATCGAACCGGTAAATCCTTATATGAGCGCGGCTCGGAAGAATAGACCTGATGATGATGCGGGCAATTCATCGGTTTAAGCAAATATTCCTCTTCCTCAATTTTCATTGGAGGATATTGTGATTCTGCATAATACGGATAATGTCCCGATGTTTTGTACAGTTCCAAATTACCGAGATGGGGCGTAATTACTTCCTGATAACCGCGTTTTTTCTGTTCATCGCGCAAAAATGCTTCGAGAGTGCGTCGGACTGTCGTGCCATTGGGCAACCACACAGGGAGCCCTCCGCCAACCATAGGATTTATCATAAATAATTTTAATTCACGACCCAATTTCTTATGGTCACGCTTTTCTGCTTCTTCTCTTTGTTTTAGAAACTCTTCAAGTAAATCTTTTTTAGGAAATGCAATCCCATAAATACGAGTTAATTGCTTCCGCGAAGAATCGCCACGCCAATATGCACCCGCAACAGATAACAATTTAGGGAATTTAATAAAACCCGTAGAAGGCACATGAGTACCACGACATAAGTCCGTGAAATTACCCTGTGTGTAAAAAGTTATCTCACTGTCTTTTAACCCATCGAGCAATTCCAATTTATATTCATCGCCCTTTTCTTTGAAATATGCAACAGCATTATCCCAATCAATCTCAATGCGCTTATATTCATTATTCGCTTTGACCAATTCGCGCATTTTTTCTTCGATTTTCGGTAAATCTTCGGAAGAAATTTTAGTGCCTTCGGGTAAATCTATATCATAATAAAATCCTGCTTCGATGGGAGGACCTATGCCGAATTTCACACCCGGATATAAACTTTCCAAAGCTTCAGCCATTAAGTGAGCCGTCGAATGCCAGAATATTTCTTTGCCTTCATCATCATTCCATGTGATTATTCTTAATGATGCATCTTCCATAATAGGTCTTGACACATCATAAGCAATGCCATTGACAATCACACCAAGAGCATTCCTTGCCAAACCTTCCGATATGGATTTGGCAATTTCTAATCCGGTAATACCGGCTTCAAATTGTCGGACATTACCGTCCGGAAAAGTAATATTCATGTACACTATATAAAATATGGATAATTAATTTTTCGGTTTTAACATTTTTAACTTTTTCACTATTGTTTCATCATTGCGCAAGATAGATAAAGAAATGGTTTGTCCGGCAACACAATCACCTATGACTACTTGCAAATCTTCTTCACGCAATACTTTTTTTCCATCTGCTTCAAGCACAATATCTCCGGGTTCTAATCCTGCTTGGTCAGCAGAAGAACCTCTTTTGACTTGCACAACCACGACACCTTGTTTTTTTTCCAAGCCATACGATTTTGCAATCCGATCATCAATTTCTTGAATATAAAAACCGGGATCAAACTCGCGGTCTATTTTTTTATGCGCTTTAATTAAGTCAACAATTCTTTTTACACGGTTAATCGGTATGGCATAACCGATACCTATACTCCCTGCACCACGAGAATTTTGTGCGGTGGAAAAGATAATGGTATTCATGCCTATTGCCTCGCCTAAAGCATTGACAATAGGTCCGCCTGAATTTCCCGAACTTATCGCGGCATCGGTTTGTATCATGTCCCGATATACCCTGCCTTCTTCGCTGAAATTAACCCCGGTATTGCTCACAACACCCACAGTAATCGTAGGCTTGGAATTAATATCAAATAATCCAAATGGATTGCCCAATGCAATCACCCACTCCCCCGTTATCACCTCATCTGAATTTGCTAATGGCAGATACGGTAAATTTTTCCCGTCAATTTTTAACAAAGCAACATCCGATGTTTTATCGGTGCCAATTATTTCAGCATCATACTTCTCACCATTCGTCAATGTCACAACAATTTTTGTGGCAGTGCCTGCTACGTGATCGTTCGTCAAAATATAACCGTCTGATGATATTAAGAAACCCGAACCCAAGCCCCTGATTTCCTGATTATAGACCCTGCGATTGCGTCGGTAAAATTGGTCGAAAAAGGGATTACTGCCAAAAAAATCTTCAAAAGGATCGCGCACTGTCATCTGGCGAACTTCTGTCACATTAATACCAACCACTGCAGGGCTGCAACGCTTCACTGCCTCCGTTATAGCATTCATGCGGGAATTGGTCACTCCATTATTAACTACCTCTTTCGTCTCCGGCGCAGACGTATAGATTTTCTCGACCGGTTCAGCGCCATACTCCGATTGTTCATGCTCATTAGCACTGCAATTCGTTAAAACAAAGCTGCATACACCCGCAGCAATAAGCATATTTCTCAAACGATTCATAGGATTATTTTTCTCCTTTGGTGAATAATGATAGTGAAATACACTGCAAATTTACGAGATTTGCAGCCATGAATTTTTTCTTTTATCGTTGATTGCTTTATGTCACAACAACTTATTGCGGTTGCTTTACCGTTACCGATACATAAATGTTTCACCTACGCAATACCGCAGGAACTGCATCCCGCTCAAATTGTCGGATCAAGAGTGCTCGTGCCTTTTGGTAAACAAACCCTCACGGGCATGGTCGTCAATGAACCCATTGATTCATCAGCCCATGACATTAAACCAATCATTGAACTCTTAGACGAATCACCTATCTTTAACCATACAATGCTCGCATTTCTCAAGTGGATTGCAGAATATTACATTGCATCATACGGTGAAACTATCAAAGCTGCTTTACCCGCCGGAATGTCACCGCACAGCATTGTCAAAGTTGCTATCAAACAACATCTGAACTCAGATGAGCTTGATGCACTCAAAAAACGAGCACCTAAAAGAGCTGAACTTTATCAGTATCTCCAACATAAACATGGTGAAGTCTCTGTCGGCATTCTCCAAAAACATATAAAAAGTTCCTCAATCTCCGAACAGCTCGAAACGCTTGAAGCAGCAGGGCTTATTACTATCAGCACTACCATCGAACAAGACGCTAAGCCCAAAACGCTCAAAGCCGTCACCATCGAACAGACTTTGCTCAATGACCAAAACACTTTCCGCACTATACTCGATGAATTAGATGCTAAAGCACCCAAACAAGCACTTGCGCTAAGCCATCTCTATCTGCACGCGAAACAAAATAATCAACCATGCAGCGTCAAATCTCTGACCGAACAACTCACTATCAACGATGCAATCATTACTGCACTCATCAAAAAACAATTCATTCACCCCACAACCATCGAAGTACAACGCACAGATGATTCCGCACACGGCTCGCTGGCTAAATCAAACGAAGCCTTGCTCGAACTCACCGACGAACAAAACCACGCTCTCCACAAAATTCAACAAGCACTCAATGACAATTCAGCGAAGACCTTTTTGCTTCACGGTATCACCGGCAGCGGAAAAACCCTCGTCTATATTCATGCAATCAAACACACAATAGCACAACAAAAAAACGCTCTCATTCTCGTGCCCGAAATCGCACTCACTCCACAACTCATTGACCGATTCCGCGCCGCCTTCGATGATAATATTGCCGTTCTCCACAGCAAAATGTCCGTGGGACAGCGCTTCGACCAATGGAGAAAAATACTCAGACAAGAAGTAAATATCATCATCGGAGCACGCTCTGCCCTTTTTGCACCCATCAACAATCTGGGCATCATCATCGTGGACGAAGAACATGAAAGCTCATACAAACAACAAGACCCCGCACCACGTTACCAAGCTCGCGATTGCGCCATCATTCGTGCTTCGATGGAAAAAGCTGTTACCATACTCGGTTCAGCCACTCCCTCAATGGAAAGCTATTTCAATGCGCAAATGGGAAAATTCCATCTACTCGAAATCACAAAACGCACTGACAATGCACAGCTCCCGGCAATCAACATACTCTCAATGACAGAACTACGCAAAAAAAACCTCACAACAAACGCATTCGCAAACCAACTGATTGAACTCATCGAACAAAACATCAACAACAAACAAGGAACAATACTACTCCACAACAAAAGAGGATATGCCTCACGCATCGAATGCCCCGATTGTGGGCATACTCCCCAATGCAAAAACTGCTCCGTCTCACTCACATACCACAAAAAAACAAACAATTTGCGATGCCATTACTGCGGATATGCAACAGAACCACCCAGAGCATGCACCGTCTGCGGCAGCTTAGACATTCAAGAACCCGGAACAGGAACACAAAAAATTGAAGAAGCTCTCACTATCATTCTCCAAAAAAAAGGACTAAACCCAACCATCGAACGCATGGACCACGATACAACTTCACAACGCGGGGCGCATCGAAAAATGCTCCAAAACTTCTATGACAAAAAAACCGACATCATCGTCGGAACTCAAATGGTTGCAAAAGGACTCGACTTCCCGCATGTCACCCTCGTCGCCGTCATCAATGCCGACATAGCACTCTTCTTGCCCGACTTCCGAGCATCAGAAAGAACATACCAATTGCTCACACAAGTCGCCGGAAGAGCCGGAAGAAGCTCCGAAAACAAAGGAACTGTCATCATACAAACATCACACCCCGAACACCAAGCACTCTTCGCCACTCAAGCGGCAAGTTTCCACCACTTCTCCGCCGACGAACTCCAATTACGTAAACAAGCACTCTATCCGCCCTATGCACGATTCATCATCATCGAATTCACAAGCACAGACCAACATCTATGCCACGACCATGCCCATTACTTCGCCAACTTTATACCAAAATCACAACAAGCATTCTTCCACATCGGACCAACAACACCCGTCATCGAACGCATTCGATCGCTTTTCAGACGCATCATCATTATCAAAAACATCAAAATTCTCGACCCATCCGGCGATCAAGTGCGCAATGCCATCAAACATGCACTCTCACTTTACAACCAAAAACACGCACACCGCAATGTCCACATCACCATTGACATAGACTCATACACCGTCCAATAAACAACAAGCAAAAAAAAAGTCCGTCGAAAAAACGACGGACTCATAACAAAAAAAGGAAAAATAAAAGCTCAATTACTTGCCCGTGCCCGCATCGCCCATACCTAGCACCTCGCGAACATCCTTCTCCAACTCAGCAAACAAAGCGGAATTATCTTGCAATAACTTACGCAAGCTGTCACGTCCCTGCACACGCTCTTCTTTATATGTCATCCAAGAACCCGAACGGCTGATAATACCATTCTCAATCGCAATATCAAGCATATCGCCTACTTTAGAAATGCCCTCATTGTACAAAATATCAAACTCCGCCTCGCGGAAAGGAGGAGCAACCTTATTCTTCAAAATCTTAACACGAACGCGATTACCAACAATCTCCGGACCATCTTTAATCACATCCTTCTTACGAACATCAATACGCACAGAAGCATAAAATTTCAATGCATTACCACCGGTCGTTGTTTCGGGATTACCATACACAACACCAATCTTATTACGCAATTGATTCGTAAAAATCACCAAAGTATTAGACTTACCAATAGCAGCATTAAGCTTACGCATCGCCTGTGACATCAAGCGCGCCTGTGATCCCATCTGCGCATCACCCATATCGCCCTCAATCTCTACTCGAGGAGTCAAAGCTGCCACAGAGTCAACCACAACAACATCGATAGCACCCGAACGAACAAGCGTTTCAACAATCTCCAATGCCTGCTCACCAAATTCCGGTTGCGACAAAAGCATGTTATTCAAATCAACACCCAAACGCTGCGCATACTTAATATCGAGAGCATGCTCCGTATCAACAAAAGCTACAATACCGCCCGCTTTTTGAGCATTCGCAATCACATGCAAACAAATCGTCGTCTTACCCGAAGACTCAGGACCAAATATCTCAACAATACGACCCTTTGGAAAACCACCAATACCTATCGCGGCATCAAATGACAAACAACCGGTAGGGATAGCATCCACCGCCACCACATTCTCATCATTCAAACGCATAATCGAACCTTTGCCATACGCTTTCTCTATTTGCTCTATAGCATTTTGCGCAAGCTTCAACTTCGCATCGCTTATAGCAACAGACGATCCTTTTGACTTCGTTTCTCCTGCCATTACCTTCTCCGATGCTCCTTTTTCCTTCTCAGCCACTGCTTTCTCCTTATCCGAATTTTTTGCCATTTTGTAAAACCTTTGATAAAATGTAAAATAATGATGCGAAAATACTCATTTGTTTCAAAACTGCAAATTCTCACCAACAACCCACAACAACATTCACCCCAAAAACCGCATTTCGCACCCAATCAACTTGCGCTTGCCCCTCAAGAAGTTTACAGCGAAGAAATGACAAATGGAGTAATGAATGCTAAAGATCATGTTTGCATTTACCGCCTAAAGTTCAGGACACACACATCCACTGTGCCGTAGTGTTTCAGAACAAAACATCCATGAGTAGCGTAGCTCTGATTGCAACAAGAATGTGATTTTGGACAAATATACGGGTCATGCTTGCGAACACGGGCATTGATTATTGGATGCGTTAGAGTAAATCCTCCATAGAGGAGAACGGCAAAGACTCAAAGAGAATCCCAAACAATAATATGAACTTTGGAAATGGAATCTCATAGGTATGACATCTTCATAAGGTCAATGACCAATGCCACATCTCAACATCAACAATTTTTCGGAATGCGAGATGAAATGTTACCGTACATACATAATACATTCATTTTTTGTATAAAATCCCGAGCGGAAATTAACTATATATATCCCATTTGCCAAATTTGACAATGAATATATCAATTGATGTTCTCCGCCTATGTCCACTCGCTGTATTGGCTCTCCAACAATTTCACCCATACTATTGATGAGTCTAAACTCCGTTTTTCCATCTAAGCCCGCCGTATAATCAAGAATTAATTGATTATCTTCCACACGACTTGTCATCGTATAGGGTTGTCCCGTCGTCACTGTTCTGCCTTCTATAAAACAACCGCCCATGCTTATTGTTGCCTTCGACGGGGCTATGCGATAACATTCATTCGTCGTTTGGGTTGAGGTCAGTACCGTAAATGAA
>VYMG01000061.1_pt2 | contig 108556 bp, 92 predicted proteins | sample 5115261 | NCBI WGS metagenome assembly VYMG01 (sample SAMN12291781, study PRJNA351875) | freshwater metagenome | isolation source: freshwater lake | place: USA: Michigan, Wintergreen Lake | collected 2013-08-08
GAAAGCTCTGAACCATTGGCAATAGAAATTTTGTCAGCATTCACACCATATTTGGTCAGAAATTTTTTCATCATTTGTATGCCATTGTCAAAACTGCCGATGCCTGTTTTTTCCTTGGCAATGGTTTTCAATAATACTTCCGCACATAAATTATGACTGAACCTGTTTGTTATGAGAACAATATCCGATAAAACGGGCGAATTTTGCTCGGCAAGTAAGACTAAGGTGGGATAATTCGGAAAATAATATATTTCCTTCGATTCTAAAAGCGAGCCGCGTATTCGTATGCCTCGACGCTCTAATTCAGAACGGAGTATTGATGCAAAATATAATCCCGGTTTATGAATTGAAGATTGAATAATGACATTATTACGCTCTTTTCGTAAGGGCACACCTCCGGAAATGACAAAGGAATTAGATTCAGCACTGCGCAAGCCTTCGGCAGTAGAAGCAATATTGGAATCCGTAGTAATTAAATCATTGATATACGTCACATACTCATTTTCGGGAACAATATCAATATGTGGTTTTTCGCCGGGTGCAATCCCCGGTTCACAAAGAAACTCCACCGTATTATCATAATAATTTAAGCCACTCACCTCGGGTGAAAATGCAAATGGTATATCTTCGATTGACCATCCTTTCGGATACGGCTCATCGGTAAAATAGGTATCATCGGCAATAATATTTCCCCGAATCGAGGTTATGCCCAATGAATCAAGTTTATTGAATACGGCATCGAAGATGAATGTTGCATCACGGTAAAAGAACTGCGACAATGTGGGGTCCCCACCACCACGAATGATAATATTGCCGATAAATTCACCGCCTCGATTAGCGGTTCCATCCAAATAGAAACGAGTTTTGTAGCGGAAATCTTTGCCCAAATACTCCAATGCTGCCGCCGTTGTGATGAGCTTCAGATTCGATGCCGGGGTAAAGTTTTTCTCATCATTGCGACGATAAAGGAACTCGCCGGTCTCTATGTATTGGGCAGAAACACCAATATTGGCATTCGATATCTCAGCTCCTTCAAAAATGCCGTCAAGATCACGCTGCAATTCTTTCAGCATCTGCGCACGATATTGCAAACGTTCTTTTGACAATGTATCGGCTTTCTTTAGGGTTTTACCCGTTGTAGCCGGACGGCGAATAAGTAAAGAGTCAGTACGAGCATAGCTCAGGTATCCACATAGTGACATGAATAACAATAAGATACCCGTTCTCACAAGTTTCTTGTTTATCATAACACACACACCGACTATGGGCGGTATTGGGGATGGTTTCATCTGATTTTTACTTGAACGTATAAAAATGTTGCACAAAATTATGATTGATTACTCACTCAATAACCCATCTGATGCCCGAATAGTACATTCTGCCCATAATCGGACCCCACACTAAGGACGCGTCGAAGTTCTCTCCGTACGGATTTTGCGGGTCAATTATAGGGTGATGTTGCATCCTATCGAGCAGATTTTCCACTCCGGCATAGAGTTCAATTCCCATAAACTTGTATTGGGCTTGCAAGTTCACTATTGAGAAGCCGTCGAATGATGTGGCATAATCATGACTTTCATCACTACCAAGAGAGTGTTTGGCTGCAACGAATGGAATCCGTCCCCCACTGCGATATGTCCATGTGGCATCAAATTGCCAATCACTCGGCGTATATGATATGCTGAGAAATGATTTATGAGGACTGTAAAGTGCTCTCTGTTGCAATATGCCATTGGTCGTAAATTGCACATCATTGAAACGATATGCCACAGCAAGAGTCAGAGCAGAAGAGATTTCGCCTTGTAATCGGATTTGCGCGCTATTGGAAAAACTGCCGGAACTATTCGTGAAATGTACGGCATTGGGCGATATGTCAAGATCCGAGATTACTTGATTAATAAATTCCGTTCTGAAAATATCTGCATCAAGGGTAAACATTTTATCAAATATCGAAAAATAAACGACAGTTCCTATACCAATATTCCATGATTGTTCCGGTTGTAATGAGGAGGGAATAATGATAGCGCGTGAGCTTGCCAAAAATGCAACATTTTCTGCAAATATATTCGCAAAGCGCAAACCTTTACCCGCCGAAAGTCGAATTGTAGATTGTTCATCAATATCATATTTTATCATTATTCTCGGCACAATAATATCTCCTGCAATATTATGTCTGTCATAGCGAATACCGGTTAAAAATGTCCATGTATTATCCGGTTTTATTGTTGCTTCAGCAAATATTCCGGGCACACTTTCATAGCGACTTACTGTATTGACATCAAATTTTTCTTCAATATTATCAACCAGATAGCTTGTGCCGGAAACAAGGGAAAAATTATCATCGAATTTAGCAGTAAACACAGCACGAGCAGTAAAAGTACGCTCATTACCATTATAATGACGTAATCCGAATAATGATCGCTGGCTATGGGTTTGAAATGTGCCGAAAAATGCCAAATGATATTTTTCATTCTCATCAAGCACATGACCGCTCTTAAAAAATGCTTCATAACGTTCTGTATTTACCGTTATGCCATAAGGATTCCAACGTGCAATAGTTTGTGATGGACTAAAAGTATTTTCTCCGGCTATTCTTTCTTCTGTAAGTGCTTTTATGCCCCATTGCACCATCGTAAATTCATTCGCATAGCGCCAGCGATTAAAAATATTGATTTGATTGCGCTTTGGCAAATCAAGAAAACCATCGCCATTATTGTCAATAACATTATTCAAAAGAGTGCCATGCGCTAAGAGTGTTGTCCCGAAGTCCTCTGTAAAACTGTAAGAATGTACCAAATTCCCCTCCCATCGCCCAATGGGATTAAAGTAAGCATTGAGATGCAATCGCTCGCTTTCATGTGGTTTTTTTAGTTCGATTTCCATTTGACCGGTCATTGCTTCATAGCCATTAACCACCGAAGCCACTCCTTTCGACAATGATATACTTTCCAACCATGTTCCGGGAATATATTCCAATCCATACGATGAAGCTAAACCGCGAATCGTAGGCAAACACTCGGTAAGCACCTGCACATAACTTCCTTGCAAACCTAACATTTCTATTTGTTTAGCTCCCGTCACCGCATCGGAATACGAGACATCAACTGTGGCATTGGTCTCGAAACTTTCCGCAAGCGAACAACAAGCCGCCCGCTTAAATTCCTTCTGTGTCATTTTTTCTGTCGGCAAGATTGTGGATGTTGATATCGTCGTTGCTTCGGATTGCGCTTCTACAATTACTTCTTGTGATACTTTGGGCTGCAATACAATAGCAAGGGTATCGCCTTCCCTATAATAATGCACATAGAACGTGTCGGTAACATACCCCAAAGCAGTGATGATCAGTTCATCAGTTTGTTGAGATTCTTGCAGCCGGAACACACCATTTTTTGTTGTCAGTGCTCCTTTATTGGTTCCGTTCCATTGCACCCTTATGCCTTCCAAAGCGGTATTATCCTGTGCGGAAACCACTTTTCCAATAATATAATTTTGTGCTTTTCCTGTTGTGACCAACGATAAAAACACGAGTAATATACAAAGATTCCTTTTCATTTTTTTTATACATTACAATGAGAAAAAGTAACACTGAATGCAGCATTACAACATTTGAATTATGTAAAAAAATGAAAATCTTATAGTCGAAGAATTTGAGTTGTGTGTGCCAATTCTTTATCGGGTGGAATGTCCGATTTTGCGACAGCACAAATTAAGAATGGATTAAGTTCTTGTATATTATGGAGATGGAGAACAGGTAAGATAATAACTGCTATTTCAGCATCAAAGGAATTTAATTGGGACACAAGCCACGAATCATTGCTATCAAAAGTAAGTATTTCATCACCGCATTTATTGTCATCATATTCTGAGTTGCAACAATTTTCTTGTTCTGTATTTTCGCAACATGAGCTTTCTTGATTTGTATGATGATTGTCTTTTTGTATAGCCGATTGATGTAAGCCAAACAGAAATTCGGTATTTTCAATAGTTCCGCAACAAAAATGTTTTACCACACTAATCCCACCCGCATAAATCGGAATAAGAACAATGAGTATAATTGTGCCGAGTGCTTTGCCGTATTTCATGATGCAAAATTAAGAATAAAAAGTATTATGCCAACGATGTAGTTCCGGTACTGCCAAAACCTCCTTCACCGCGTTCGGTTTGCCCCAATACTTCTACTAACTCCCATTGTATCTGCTCATAACGTGCGATAACTATTTGAGCAATGCGATCACCATGATGAACAGTAAAGTCTTCTTTACCGAAATTGGCAAGTATCACTTTAATCTCACCGCGATAGTCGCTGTCTATTGTACCCGGAGCATTAAGGCAAAAGACACCGTTTTTAGCAGCCAGTCCGGAACGAGAGCGCACCTGACATTCAAATCCTTGCGGCAAAGCAATTGCAAGCCCCGTTGGAACAAGTGCTATTGCATTTGGAGCAATAACAATCGGTTCATCGCACACTAGCCGGTTTCCGTTTGCGCATAAAGTTTCTTTATCTGTACATTCATTTGATTGATCCGTCACACAATGTCACTATTTTTTTTCTGTTATCGTCTGAACGGCATCTTTATTTCATTTTGAGGAAATTATCATGGCTTATGATCCACTTATAGTACAGCCGATGCGCGAAGAGTTAACCCGTCATGGCTTTCAGGAATTGCGCAGTATCGAAGATGTTGACAGTGCAATGCAAAAAAAAGGTACAGCCCTCGTTGTCATCAATTCCGTTTGCGGTTGCGCTGCCGGAACAGCAAGACCGGGTGTGGTAAAATCATTAGAACACAGCGTAAAACCTGAATTCTTGTTTACTGTTTTTGCCGGACAAGATATTGAAGCTACCCAAAAAGTACGCGAGTATTTACAACAACCCCCTTCGTCTCCATCAGTGGCAATATTAAAAGATGGTCAGTTAGTAGGTTTTTTACCGCGTCATAATATTGAAGGAGCAAGCGCAGATATGATTGCCAATGCCTTGATTGGTGCTTATGATAAGATCTGTGTTGATGCTGATTAAACAATGACGCCTGATATTGTGACAGCTCAGGCAACAGAATTTACACACTTCCTTCCCGTCTCTTTACCATAAAGCGGTATTTTTGCAATACCGCTTTATGAACTTACCTCAAAACCAATGGCGAACTTCTCACAATTTTTACCTATTGTTTTTACCGTTGCCACTTTGTGCTTCGGTTATTTTCTATGGCTGACCGGGTTGGCAACAAGCCCCCTTGCTTTATTTGGTATAACGATTTTTCTGCTTGTGCCTTTACGCAAAGAACATCCTATTGTAAGAAGAATATTATTGTTGGTTCTGATTAGTTTTGTTTTATGGCTGTTTCAGGATTTGGGTGTCGCACTTTTACCTTTTGCAATCTCTTTCTTATTGGCTTATCTGACGGATCCCTCCGTGAGTTGGCTGGAAAGAAAAAAGATACCCCGCTGGTTAGCTGCTCTGACAATCGTTTTATGTATGGGCGGTATAGTTACCATGATTGCAATCTTTGTTTTTCCGGCGGTGTTTTCTCAGTTAGATGACATCATTTCGCAGGTATCATCTTTTGTAACCAATAGTCAGAAATTTTTAGAAAGTCGTAAATTTTATCGTATGCTTGATGGTGTAGGTTTACCGAAAGATACGTTGAAAGACATAGTTCAGAATGAATTTGCGCCCCGTATAGAAAGTGTGTTTACGTCAATATTGCAAGCACTTGCATCATTGCTCACAAGTTTATCCTTATTGGCTTCACAGGTTATCAATGTTATTCTTATACCGATTTTGTCATTTTACTTCGTGAAAGATTTACCAAAGCTCAAAACCCTTTTACGTGAGATATTGACCAAAAAAGACAAAAAAGTGTTCCATGATGTTGAAAGAGTGAATGCAATAGTAAGGACCTATATCGGATGGCAAATTGTGGCAGCATTCTTTATTGGCACGGTTTCTTCCATTCTATTTGCGATTTTTGGCGTACCCTATCCGATCGTGTTGGGGATAATATGCGGATTGTTGAATCCTATACCGATCTTTGGAACAATTGCCAGTATGATTATTGCCATTGTGACGATATTGCTCATCAATCCCGACAATGCAACGGGCTCTGTGATTGTCGTAACATGCGTAATTAATGGATTACATTTTGTGAATGCTTATGGAATAGAACCTAGGGTTTTAGGGGAAAAAATCGGCTTGCACCCCATTGTTCTTTTAGCTTCACTTTTTATATTCAGCCACTTCTTTGGTTTCTGGGGTTTACTTATTGCTGTACCCGTGACAGCAGTTTTGGTGATGTTTTTCCGCGATTGGAAAGAACAAGGAACATTGCCTTTACATATCAATACTTCAAGTAAAACTATGGAATATGCGCGTGAGTTTTTGCAGAAAGTAAAAAAAGACGATGAGCCATTGCAACCGACGATTATCCCTGCAAAGGATGATTCATCTCAGACTTAAATCCATCGGTTAACTTTTGCCACGTTTCGTCCAAGGATTCAGAAATGACCTTGGTGTCCGCTATAATCGGCAAAAAATTCGTATCGCCATTCCATCGAGGTAACAGATGAAAATGCAAATGACCGGGCACTCCTGCGCCTGCGCCTGCGCCTAAGTTTGCTCCAATATTTATACCATCGGGTCTATACACTTGTTTCAACACTTTTGTAGCAATACGAATCAAAAGCATAAGCTCCGAAGACTCTTCATCACTTAACTCGACGATGTCGCCACAATGCCGAAAAGGAGTTACCATAATATGCCCCGTATTGTAGGGGTAACGGTTCAAAATTACAAAAACTGCTTTTCCGCGATAGACCACCAGATGTTCTTGATTAGCGTCAGATTCTGCATTTGCAGCTTCGCAAAAAAAACAATCGCTTTGTTTCGGAGCGTCACCTGCAAATGATTTCATGTACTGTGACCTCCACGGTGCCCATAATTGTTGCATTATTGTACCTCACTCAAAAAAAAACCCGTATGAAAACCATACGGGTCTAATAAAGTCGAAATTGTTTAATCTTAGAGAACGAAGCGTAAGTCAGCCCCAATTTGCAGTGCACTTACAGACCAGTTATCTGTTGTTGTCATTTTTGTGAGACCAAAGTTATAATATACCGCAGGAACTAAAATAAATCTAGTCAAAAGAATTTCATATTGCACACCGGCTTTGATGGCAGCACGCATACCATTTTGATTAAGCACAGCACCATCATACACAGTAATATTTGTTTGAGAACCGTCAGAATACACAGGAACAAAATTTGTCTTCAAATCTTTCGATTTTGCAAGTTCTTCCGGTGTTTGAGTAAAGCGAGCAGGATTTTCGGGATTATTTACTAAGCGAAAATCTTGGCGCATACTTGAACTGATAGGAAAACCGATTTGCGGACCTGCGCTAAAACCGAAATATGTGCCGGGAATATTCCAACGATACATAACTTCAAAGTTGAGCAAGGCATACTTCACTTCGGTGATATGCTCGGTCTTTGTGTCTTTAACTTGTGATTGACCATTTATTTCAAAGTTCGATGGGTACTGGTCACCGGCTACGGTAAAATATGCCGGCTGATAATCATACATCAAACGAGCAATAATAGACGAATTGGAATTAACCACATCTCCTAAAAGATATTCACCGGTCATACCGGCATAAAAGCCGTTTTCCGTACCGGAATCAAATTCCGGACAAGGAGCCGGCAATGATTGTGATTGCAAACCACCCGAATGCAAAGATCTATTAAAACCGGCAACAGGTCCCACATAGATTCTTGGCGGTTTTTTACTCGGATTCAAAGGGTCAGCATCAGCTTCAATACCGCTGCCACCTCTCCCGATGCTTTTACAGCCCCACCAACCGGTGCTCGCCACTAACAAAAGTACCACCACGTAGAATTTACGCATTATATAACTCCCTTTCCTTAATGTTTGGATCGTAAGAAAACAGAAACACTCCATTACTCTCAGCAAGTACGCTCACAGCATACATGCGCATTTACTTTTCTCAAATTTAACAGAAACAAATTCTCTAAACAAACATATTTTACATTCTGCAAAAAAATTTTGTCTTTATTGCGTGTTTTATGCAGTTTTTGGGCTGTTTTTGGGCTGTTTTTGACAATTTTACAGCAAACCTGTATGTGCGAGATTTTTCATTATGAATGCATGTTCATCATTCGATTATCACTTTTTCATAGTCATGGTAGCCCAGTGTTAAGTAATTTTGCCCTTATTTTTTGATACATACTTTACCTTCCAATGTCTGATTACATCCATCTGCACAATCATACTCATTATTCACTTCTTGATGCCGCGTGCACGCCCGATCAACTGATAGCCGCAGCAAAAGAAGATGGGCAAAATGCCATAGCACTCACCGACCACGGCGTTATGTTCGGGTGCTATGAATTTTACAAGAAAGCAAAAAAAGCCGGTATCAAGCCCATACTTGGCTGTGAAGTCTATATTGCCAATGGTTCGCGTTTTGACCGCTCAGCACGTAAAGCAGGCAATAAGCACAGAAATTACTATCACCTTGTGCTTTTGGCAAAAAATGATGTCGGCTATAAGAACTTGATGAAGCTCTGCACCTTAGGACATACGGAGGGATTTTACTATAAACCCCGCATAGACAGAGAATTACTTGTGCAATATCGTGAGGGGCTTATCGCTTTATCTGCCTGTATGTCCGGCGTTATCAATGCGCCGCTTATTGAAGGAAATTATGAAGAAGCCAAACGCAATGCTATCTGGTATAAAGAAACTTTCGGTGAGGATTTTTACATAGAATTGCAAAATCATGGCTTGCCCGGTGATGATATCGTTATGGCACAAGCACCCCGCATTGCCTCGGAGGTAGGCATATCGCTGATTTGCTCTAATGATTGCCATTATATTCGCAAAGATCAAGCTGTTGCCCATAATGTATTGCTCAATATACGTGATGTTTCGGCGGCAAATTCGGGTCAGGTGGACATCTATAACTTGCGTTATGGTAAACCCGAGATGTACTTCAAAACGCAACAGGAGATGAAAGACTTGTTTAAAGAGTTTCCGCAAGCCATTGAAAATACAATGGAAGTAGCTGAGAAGTGTGATGTGGATTTGAAGACTGATCTAAAAATGCCCATATTCCCTATTCCCCCGGAATCTAAAGCAAAAGACCTTGATGAATACTTAAAAGACCTCACGTATCAAGGTTTAGAAAAACGCTACAAAACAATGACACAAGAAATTTTGGAACGTGTTGAGTTTGAGCTTGATGTTATCAAAAAAATGGGATTCCCTGGCTATTTTCTTATTGTGCAAGACTTTATTGCTGCAGCAAGAAAAAAAGGCGTGAGTGTTGGACCGGGAAGAGGTTCGGCAGCGGGCAGTGTTGTTGCTTATGCCTTGGGCATTATCAATGTGGACCCTCTCAAATATGATTTACTCTTCGAACGCTTTCTGAATCCCGACCGTATATCAATGCCCGATATTGATATTGACTTCAATGATGAAAAACGCGATGTGGTTATTGAATATGTGAAAGAAAAATATGGAGCAGAATCGGTTGCACAAATTATTACATTTGGTACACTCTCCACCCGTGCAGTGCTGAAAGATGTAGGCAGGGTTCTTGGTATTGACCACCGTGTCATCAATGACATCACGTCAAAGATACCTGTCATACAAGGTAAGGTAACCCCATTAAAAGAAGCACTTGAGTTACCGGAACTGCGTTGGGTACAAGACAGCAACGATCCCAAGATTCGTGAAACCATCAACTATGCGCTTACCTTAGAAGGGCTGGCTCGCAATACGTCTTTACATGCCGCAGGAATCATCATTGCACCGGGAGATGTATCGAATTATGTGCCTCTTTATCGCTCAGCCGATGGGCACAATGCTACCCAATTCACCATGAAAGACATCGAAGATGCCGGCTTACTCAAAATGGACTTTCTTGGCTTGCGCACATTATCCATCCTTGACAACATTATTGAACAAGTTCAAACAAATCATAGTATTACCATTGATGTTGATGCCCTTGATTTAGAGGATATCAAGACCTATGAACTTCTGGGCAAGGGTAAAACCTTAGCGGTATTTCAATTTGAATCGGACAAAATGGCAGAGTATTTGTCAAAGCTCAAGCCCACAACCTTAGAAGATTTAATTGCAATGAATGCACTGTACCGACCGGGACCAATGGATAATATACCGGATTTTATTGACAGGAAACAAGGGCGCAAGGCAATCACATATCTCCACCCGATTATGGAGAAATCACTCTCGAAAACCTATGGTATCATCGTCTATCAAGAGCAAGTTATGCAATTGGCACGTGACCTTGCCGGATTTACTTTAGCCCAAGCCGATACAATGCGCCGAGCAATGGGAAAAAAAGATGCAAATACGATGTTGAAACTAAAAGAAGATTTTATACAAGGAGCAATGCACAATAGTATCTCCGAAGATCTTGCCTCTGAGATATTTGACTTAGTATTAAAATTTGCTCAATATGGATTTAACAAATCACATTCGACAGCGTATGCCTATTTAGCTTATCAAACAGCATGGTTCAAAGCTCATTACACAGCAGAGTTTCTTGCAGCCAATATGACTGCGGAATTGAACGATATGGCAAAACTTGTTCGACTTATCAATGAAGCCGAAGATTTTGGCATTACTGTTGAGCCGCCGGATGTGAACTGTTCCTACCCACAATTCAAAGCCATTAATTCAAAAACTATTTCTTTTGGACTTGCGGGGATAAAAGGAGTAGGCACCGCCGCTGTGGACGCAATGGTCGCAGCACGAATGAATGATAATCCGCATAACCTTCCGCACGGCAAGCCATTTACTTCCATCTTTGATTTTGCAAAAAGAGTTGACTACAAGCATATCAATCGCCGTGTGTTGGAAGCTCTGATTCATGCCGGTGCTTTCGATCCCTTAAAAAACGGACATCGTGCGCAGCTTTTTATCGCAATAGATGATGTGCTGGATTATGCCAAAGCATTAGCGTCATCCGGCAATAACACAATGGAATCTTTGTTTGGCGGTGACGATGCCGTTTCCATCGTTGAGCCACGGCTGCCCAATATATCGCCATATAGCGAAAGTGAACGTCTGAAAAAAGAAAAAGATGTTCTCAATCTGTTTTTAAGTGGCCACCCTTTGAATAAATGGTCAGCCCATATCGCCGCTTTTTCTCATATAACTCTAAATGAAAGGGATCATCCAATCATTGGTAAAGGCGGGCAAGTGTGCGGTATGATAAAATCTGTGCGCACCCGTTTGGATAAACGTGAGAACACTATTGCATTCCTTGAGTTTGAAGACTTCACGGCACAAGGCGAAATTGTGATATGGAGCGATACGTATAAACTGTACAGTCATCTTCTGATTGAAGACTCTGTTGTATTAGTGCGTGGAAAAATTGAGATACAAAATGATCAAATGAAAATTACTGCCGATGAGATTATACCGATGAGCGAAACCATACCCAAATATGCAAAAGGCTATACCATTCAGATAGAATTGACGGAAACAACCGAAGATGCAATGAAATCACTCGCATCCTTGGCAAAAAATAATACTAAACAAAGTTCACTTTCATTCTTGTTTAAGGAAAATGGTACTATAACTTCCCGATTTACATCGGCGGCATCAAATTTGGAACTCTCTCAAGCTATGTATGAAAAGATAGTGACCATCTTTGGTAAAAAGAATGTAACATTCGAGGTTTTTTGAAATATTTTAATCACCTACGCAGGAAAATACAGGACAAGAAAGTACAAATGCTATGTTTTTTCAGATTTTTTTTGTAGTTTAGCCACAGCAGCATCAAAAATTATACCATTTTGTATAGAAATCGAAGGACAGGTCGGGGGATTATGTTTCTTATAGATTCCATTCTCATAGATGAACGTATAATCACAGATCGGTTTCTGTGTGATACCAAGCAATGCAAAGGAGCGTGTTGCACATTGTCCGGTGGCGGGGGGGCTCCCTTGCGTGAATCGGAAGTGCAAGAGATACAATCCGCTTTGGTTCATGCCCTACCCTATCTGCCGGAAAAATCAACCGATTACATTTCAAATCAAGGATTTACACATGTCAATGACGATGGTTCTATTGAAACTCTTTGCATTGACAATAAAGACTGTGTGTTTGTTTATTATGACAATAGTATTGCTAAATGCTCACTCGAAAAAGCATACAACAATGAATTGACAACATTCAAAAAACCAATTTCATGTCATCTATTTCCTTTAAGAGTTCGCAACTTCGGTGGTGATTTTCTTTCATACGAACCATTCGACGAGTGTGAATATGCTCTTGAAAATGGCAAGAATAACAATGTAGCAATCATAGACTTCTTAAAAGAACCGATTATTCGCCTTTATGGAGAACAATGGTATAATACATTACGAACCCATGCACAAAATTCCATGACTTCCTCGGGAGAAATCGTATGAAAATGTCTTTGAGTTTGACGACCTCACTGCAACAAACGCTTACGCCGCAACAGATCCAATATCTGAAATTATTACAGTTGCCTATTCTTCAATTGGAACAACATATTCGCCAAGAAATCGAAGAAAATCCAATGCTCGAGGAGGTGAACGAAATTGACAATTATGAAGAATTGCAAGAACCGGAGTTTATTCCGCAATCAGAAAAAGATGAACAAGTATTTTCTGCTTCGCCTGATAGTTATGATGACAATGATTCCTATGGTGGTGATGAACAGGACTATTTTACTACAGAATTGAATGAATCGGTCACTGATCCATTTGAATTTTACGAAACTGCTTGGCAAGACAATACCATAAGCGATCAGCCCAGAGATTATGATGATGATGATGACAATGGTTTCGGATTTCAAATTAAAGAACATCGGAGTTTTTTTGATGAACTCACCGATCAATTTCGTTTACTCGAAATAAACAGTGTCGAAAGAATTATCGGTGAATGTATTATCGGTAATTTAGATGATGACGGTTATTTGCGACGCGACTTAAAAGAATTATTGGAAGAAATTAACGATGAAATCATTGACATTAACCATGAAATCATAAAACAAGACAAACAAGCACACACCGACCAAGAAATACACCCGACAGAAGATGATACAAGTAATCCGGCACTGCAATATGCACTTGATGCAACATTTAAGTCCAGCGCAACATTATTTAAAAAAAATACTGCAAAGGTTTCTGCAAAACCCACAACATCAGTAGGACTTTTACCATTGGCTTCGATGAGCGATGTGGAAAGAGTTCTCGCAATGATTCGCCAATTAGATCCACCGGGTGTAGGTTCGCGCTCAGTACAAGAATGTCTGCTCGCACAACTATACATGAGCGATTACCAAGATAATGACCATAAAAATGCAATCCGCGTTTTGGAACAAGCGTACGAGAGCTTTACCATGAAACACTATCACATTATCATGAGGTCACTCGCCATTAATGAAGAAGAATTAAAATCGGCATTGGACATTATCAGGCATCTGAATCCTAAACCCGGGCAAGGCGATTCTCTCGGTATGTCCAGCACGGTTATACCCGATTATTCCATTGATTACGATGAAAAAACGGACGATATTGTCATTCTCATCAACGATTCACGCATACCGGAATTACGGGTCAATAAAATGTATGAACGCTTAAAAAAAGATGCACGGGTCAATAAATATAACAAAGATACCAAGCATTGGCTGCGAAAAAAATTCGATGATGCTAAATTTCTTTTACAAGCGATTCACCAACGTAAAATTACCATGCTAAAAGTGATGACAGGTATTGCTGGATTGCAAAAAGATTTTTTCAAAATCGGTCAAGAAGGATTACGACCTTTAATTTATAAAGATGTTGCCGATGATACCGGGCTTGATGTTTCAACAATATGTCGTATTGTCAATGGAAAATTTGCTCAAACTCCGTATGGGACTTTTGAGTTACGATACTTTTTTTCAGAATCTTTACCTTCTGATGATGGTGAGGAAATATCAACAAGAATAGTCAAACAAAGAATTAAAGAACTTATTGACAGCGAGAAAAAAGGTAAACCCATGAGCGATGAAAAACTCACAAAAGAATTGAAAAAATTGGGACTTAACATAGCTCGCCGCACCGTTGCAAAGTACAGGGAACAATTACGAATCCCCGTAGCACGATTACGCAGAGAATTATAATAAATTTCGCTTTGACGACAAAAAAAGTTGTGATTGATATGTATATATCATGAACTGATATAAGAACAATGGACATAATCCATCAAAACATCTTTAGTGTTATGTATCTCACATTATAATCACGGATATAGTTTTTTTGTAAGCTGTACAGAGTGAGAAATAAGTTCACGCAAAGCATTATTATGAATATCAGACAGAGAATTAATATACAGGCATGATGAGCCAATGGTGAATTTACCTAATTGCGCTAATATATCCCCATGCTCTTCAAAACCCGACATACAATACACAGAAATATTTTTCTTCTTTGGTGAAAAACCAACAATAAACCATGTACCCTCTCTGCCCGTTTTATATTTATATGAATATTGCCCGAAACCGACCATTGTATTTCCCCACATTACGGGTTTCTCTTTTGTAATATCCTGCATCATTGCACATAGTTCATAACAATCCTTGCGAATACTTTCTGAAGTAATTGACTGCAAAAAATTCTCAACGGACATATCTGTAATCTGTGTTTTATTGGAAGCCATAAAAAATCCTCAAAAAAAATTATGTATGTGATTGTAAAGCCGCTTTATAAGTTTGCAATGCCCTCTCCCGAGCAAAAGTATGTTCTACAATCGGTGACGGATAAGAACCGGTGCCTAATTCAGAAATCCATTGCTTACAATATCGAAATTCCGGGTCAAATTTTTCTTGTTGCATAGTAGGATTAAAAACACGAAAATATGGAGCCGCATCACATCCCGTGCCGGCAGCCCATTGCCAATTGCCATTATTGGCAGAGAGTTCAAAATCTAATAATTTCTCTGCAAAATAGTGTTCGCCTTTGCGCCAATCAATAAGCAAGTGTTTACATAAAAAACTTGCCGTCACCATACGTACACGATTGTGCATAAATCCCGTAGCATTTAATTGTCTCATACCCGCATCAACAAGAGGATAACCGGTTTTTCCTTGTGTCCAAGCAATAAATTCTTCTTCATTATTACGCCATTGTATAGCATCATATTCAGGTCGAAATGCATTGTGGACAACATACGGAAAATGCCATAAAATCTGCATAAAAAACTCACGCCATTGTAATTCTTTGACAAAAGTTTCATTACTCTGTAATGCAATTGTAAGTAAAGAACGAATGCTGATAGTGCCAAAGCGTAAATGAATACCCAAACGTGTTGTATCATCCACTGCCGGTAAATCTCTGGTAGTATGATAACGCATAATTTGAGCCGTATCAATAGTACATGGAGGTAATGCAATTGATGTTCGTGAAAATCCAATCATGTCAAGATTGGGAAATGGAATCTTGACTTTTAAAAATTGACTATAATACTGTTTACATAAAAATGGCTGATAATGTTCTTCGGTTATAGTATGTCGCCATTTTTTTGAGTATGGTGTATAAACAGTATAAGGTGAGCCATTATCCTTGGTAATGTCATTTTGTTCAAATATTACCTGATCTTTATAATGCCAGACATCAATTCCATTTTTACGAAGAGCATTTTCAATCATCGTATCGCGCGATAAGGCATAAGGTTCATAATCTCTATTAAAAAATACGGCTTTCACAGAATACATTTTAGTAATTTCTTCCCATATTTCCGCCGGTGTACCGTAGAATATTTTCAAGGATGAACCATAATGTTGTAATTGTTTATCTAATTCTTTGAGCGTATCATAAATAAAGGTGACTCGAGCATCGCTTTTATCACTGAGTTCATCTAATATTGTCGAATCAAAGATAAAAATTGGCATCACAGGTAATCCACAGCGTAAAGCCCTATATAATGCATGATTATCGTCAAGTCGTAAATCGCGCCGAAACCAATGAATTGCTATTGCTGTTTCCATAGATGGTAAATAATATACATTGTGTTAAAATTAATGGATAGCATAATTTTTTATAAGCCCAATCCGCACGCCTCCTATGCTCACGAAGCAACTACTTTTTTCAAATTTTCTTAATAAGGTATCTAAAATCACAGTGCCAGCCGGTAAAATGTCTGCCCTATTTTCCGGCACACCCGGAATATAGAGTATTTCTTCCCGAGTGGAATGCAATAACTGTTGTAATATTATTGTTATGACTAATGAAGATAACTCATAGCCGTTGAGAACGTTAGAGTCGAATGATTCCAATCCCAAAGCTATGCTCGCTAAAGTTACAGGCGTTCCTGCAACACAATACAAAGGACAATCATAATCGGTTGATATATGCGATAGTTCGCTCTGAATATACTCTATGGCTTTGTCAATATTATCACGAGTGGGCGGTAAATGCGAAAAATAACGTTCTGTTAATCGGACAGCGCCTATATTTACGCTATAAACATTTTCTATGGCTTCATGAGTTCCAATGATAATTTCGGTGCTGCCGCCGCCAATATCAATAACCATAGCTTTTTCTTTATGAGGTACAGTGCCCAGAAAACATAAACGTGCCTCTTCTTCACCTTCAATAATATGGACTTTTGCTCCCAAGGCATTCTCAAGCCGTGATTGTACTTCTTTACCGTTGTGTGCATCACGCATGGCACTTGTTGCAACGGCGCATATCACATCAGTATCAAAGGATATACATGTTTCAGCATATTTTTTCAGAATATTTTCCGCAGCAATAATTCTTTCTTCTTCTATATATCCGGTGCTGTCAACATTTTTCCCAAGCCGAGCAAATTGCACTTCATCGTGGATAATATGCAATGTATTATCATCAGAAGTATATCCGATTGCTAACAATATGGTATTTGTCCCAATATCAATTCCGGCAATGACAGTTTTTTCGGCTGTGGACAATTTCATTATTATATCCTCAATGAGAATCTGATTGCACACCATTCACCCTCAGTTAATTTTTCATTGAGAGTAAATCCTTGTTTTTCTGCCTCCATAATTATTTCTTCTGCATCATACACCAAGATTCCTGAAACTATCAGAATTCCATTATGAAGTGATAATGCTTTAAAAAAAGACGGTAAAGCGGGTAATAATAGATTACGATATAAATTAGCAGCTATTCCATGATAATTCTCATAAGGGAAAGCAGCCACATCATGTTGAATTATAGCCACCTTCGTTTCAACATTATTTATGGTAACATTTTCTTTTGCATTTTCTATTGACCATTCATCAATATCGAAACCAAGACATGAGGATGCACCGGCTTTAACGGCGAGGATAGCCAGCACACCTGTTCCTGTGCCCACATCCAACCATTGCGATTGTGGAGTTACCGATTCTTCAACCATACGACACACCATTCTTGTTGTGGGATGGTATCCTGTTCCAAATGACATTTTAGGGTCAATGATAATGACATATTTGCCATGAACTTCGTCTTTTTTCCACGAAGGTGTAATCCATATATCGTCGGTAACTTTGATGGGCTGCAATGACTCTTCCCATTGCTTCTCCCAATTTTGTTCGACAATATCGTGTATTCCTTTGATAGTGGCTTTTATGCCTACATTCTCCAAAACAGCTATCATATCCGCCGACACATCCTCCGGTTTGATGCCATGAATTAAGGTAACTGTAAGTTCATCCAACCCTTCTTCTATGCCTGTGATGGGGTATGTAGAGAGCAAAGCAACCGCTATATCATAATTTTCTTCGAGAATTTCAAATTGAATTTGATAGTAAATTTTAGGTATCATTCATCATGCTTTCGTAAATTGTTGTCAAAATTACGGAGAACATGAAATTTTATACGTTTTTTTATGATACAAGCCGAAGAATGTCGCATTGTAGAAAGGTCTGAACACTATATCGCCGTCTATAAACCCATTGATATGGCGGTGCATCCGAGCGATATACATAAAAATGAAACGACATTAATGCATCAGGTTAAATCTCTCACCGGAGAATATTTGTATCCCGTGCATAGAATTGACCGTGCAACTTCCGGGATAGTTCTTTTTGCATTAACACCGGAAACAGCGTCATATATTCGCCAACAGTTCAATGAACAACTCATTACAAAAGAATATCTTGCTGTTGTGCGTGGACATATACTGACGGAGCTATGTATTGACCATGCCATCAACACGCCCTATAAAGCTGAACGAAAAGAGGCGCTCACTATTATAGAGCCGATAGCACTTTCAGAACTTGATATTCCGAGTGAACGTTATGCCTCATCTCGGTTTTCTTTGATAAAAGCACTCCCAAAAACAGGACGATGGCATCAGATTCGTCTGCACTGTTCATATAAAGGATATCCTATTGTGGGTGATGTAAAACATGGTGATGGCAAAACAAATGCACTGGCACGAGAACATTTCGGATGTCATCGTTTATTACTTCATGCACAGCGTTTGGAATTTTACTATGAAAACGACGGCGAAAAGCAGAATATTCACTGTCCGCCGGATTCGTATTTTTCTACAATACTCCACAGAATGAAGTTGACGATATGAATGAATCTTTACAACAGCGATTAGCAGCAATTCGTTTACTGGCAATGGACGTGGATGGTACTTTAACGGATGGAGCAATGTATTATTCTGCCGAAGGTGATGCGATGAAACGATTCGACACACGCGACGGCATGGGCATAACTTTACTGCATCTTGCGGGTATTCATACAGCCATCATCACAAGCGAGACTACATCTATTGTACAAAAAAGGTCAGAAAAATTACGCATTCCTCATGTCTATCTTGGTGCAAAGAAAAAAAATGAAGTGCTCGCTGAACTTTGTGAAAAACTTGGCTTGACATTTGAGGAAATTGCATATATTGGCGATGACATCAATGACATACCGGCAATGCAAACCGGAGTTCTTGCTGTTTGTCCTGCTGATGCGGTTGAATCAGTGCGTATATTGGCGTCATATATATGCAGCAAACAAGGAGGTCACGGAGCAGTGCGCGAGCTTGCAGAAATGATTCTTATCGCACAAGGTCATTCCATAGTGTTACCGGAACAATGGTAACTTACATATAAGAACATATCATTTTTTTTAATAGGAGCAATACCATGAGCAAAGATGGAAAAGAAATTGTTAATTCGTATTCAAAAGGTTTTTTACTCGGGGCTATTGTCGGCGGGGCAGTCGGAGCAATTACCGCATTATTATTAGCTCCCAAAAGCGGGAAAGAATTACGCGAGGATATTTCTCGTAAATCCAGCGATTTGATAGATAAAGCACAAGACATCATAGGGGAAAAACAAACACAAATTCTCACAGGTGTCAATGAGGGTAAAATTCAAGCCGACAAAATAGTCCAAAATGCTAAAGAACAAGCCGGCTCTCTTATGAATAGCGCCGATAGAATGATTCAAGAAGCACGTTTTCGGGCATCGTCAGCAAAAGAAATAATCCAAGATAATACAGCGAAAATCATGGATGCGGTAAAGGTTGGCTCAGAAGCATTCAAACAAGAAATGGCATCAGTAAAAAGTCAAGACACTGAACTTCTTTAACTCACGAGAATAGCAACATGAATCCGATTCTCTCTATTGTGGCACTCCTTGCTCTTGGCAGTTTCGCCGCTATGTGCATATCCGTCATTATTTTTTTGGGACGAGCAAAAACATTTTTGGACACAACTGCCTTAACATTGCAATCAACGCAAAGAGTATTGGAAGATGCCAATAAAAAAATTGAACCAACTCTTGAGCTGGTAAACTCGACACTCAAAAAAACAACCGAAACATTGGAACATATTGACATACAGTTGGACACAATGCAAAATAGTCTTCAGAATGTGGACAATATGGTGCAAAGAGTGACGACATTGCAAAAGAAAGTGCAAAATAAAGTAGAAGAACCCCTTATGAAAACTGCATCATTTATTGCTGCCATATCGAAAGCGATACAAGCCGTGAATGATGCTCTCAGAAGATAATACTCTTCACATATTCTAATGCAATCCCAATGATGATATATCATTGGGATTTTTTTTAATGAAAAAGTAGTGTCAAAAAATGAAGACAATGTTTGAGTAGAACATTTTGACTATTTACGAAGGCGAATTATTCATTTTTTTAATCTGTTTATTTTGGTACGATGACATAAACACAATCATAGATATTGCTCCCAGAGTGGCATATAGCATATCGGACTGTGTGTCCCAAATATAACCCTGTGTGCCCAAAAACGATTCTGCCGACTCCCCTGTCATAATAGCAACAAACCACTCTAAAAATTCATACACAGCACTGATACTCAAACAGACACAAATAGTCAAAAAAGACAACCATGATGGCTTGACAACAGATTTTCTGATAAATATTTCTCGCGTTATTATTGCCGGAACAAAGCCTTGCGCAAAATGCCCTACTTTATCATAATTGTTTCTCGTTTGATTGAATACTTCTTTCAGCCAATCAAACAAAGGTACTTCCGCATACGTATAGTGACCACCCACAAACAACACATAACAATGCAGTAAAATACAACAATATGTCAAGTATGTAAACCTGAATTTTTTATATGTTAAGACCAAAAGTATGAAACCGATAATTGCCGGGAACACTTCAAGAAACCATGTAAAATAGTCATGCGGATTTATTGCTGACCATAGTAAACCTATGAAATACAGAACAATCAATACACTGTTTTTGCGCATAGAATATACCTTTTTGTGTTAGATTACAAATTTAACCAAGAAAATAAACAAAGAATAGACAGGTGTTGAAAACGATTCTTTTGATTTGATTATTCATACATACCATAACGATGATGAGTTAACTGAACGGCGTATATGAGCATCTGTACATTATTCTTTCTTATCATTAAATTCAAGCTGTACCAGTCAATTTTACGAGAGAAGTACATAACAAGCCCGACGATAATAAACAGTCCGACACTTCCTATCAGCAGAGCATAATCTTGAAGTTGAATAATGACAAAAATAAAAGTATAAAGCACCGTCAGAATCCCCGAAATGAGCATAGTGAAGCTACCTGATCTCAAAATAGCTCGCACATAACCTGCAATCAGTAAAAGTGTGGCGATTGCTGATATTATAAATGCAAAATTATAATGCAGATGTTCGGAAATAGAGAGCAAAAGTGTATAGAATACAATCAAAGCAACACCAACAAGGATATATTGAATAGGATGAATAAACACTTTATGTAATACTTCAATGAAAAAGAAGATTAAGAATGTAAGTCCTATAAACAATATCGCATAACGAACCGAACGATATGATTTTTGATAGTTATCAACAGGCAAGAGTAAGTCTATACCAAAAGATGAATTATATATTGTATGCCGATTATTTGTCCAGCTCTGAGGAAAGTTTCTATTAAGGTGTAACACATTCCACTTGGCTACAAAACCTTTTTCGTTTACCTCTCGACTGTCAGGCAAAAAAGCACCATTAAAACTTGGATTCGACCACTCTGATGTCAATGCAATATCGGTTACCTTGCCAACAGGGGTAAAATATAAAAGCTGACTTCCATTAAGATCTAAACTTAGAGTAAAGTTATACACGGTGCTGTCACTCGGTACAATATTAAGTAAAGCGTTTATGCCAGTATTTACTACATCGCTTGATGTAATACCCGGATTAAATGATATTTTCTCATTATTCCATAAAAGATTGACTTCATCTTCTATTCCTCGTAAATCATCAATACCGACAACAAATTCCGCTTTGTCAAAAAGGATATTATGAGGATCAATATCCATAGATTTGACATCAACCATAGTAAAAGTTCCGGAAATATTGAGCTTAGAGTTATACACTACAACTTCATAAATTCCTCTATATCGTTTTTCCGGGTTTATGGTACCTGAAATATTAAGCTGTGACGGCAGGATGTGTAAATATTCTCTTATCTGAACGGTTTTTTGAACGGAATCCTTACCTGTGGATTCTTTCATATAACGATTGTATGGAATAGAAATAAAGGGACCTGTAATTGTCTGCTTTTCTGCCCATTTTGAACTGACTTCACTAATGGTTAAGCTTTGGGTTGATTCTCTTTCAGTGATTAAACTTTCAATCATTGACGTAGGAACCAAAAGCAATAAGACAATTATAATAATTGTTCCAATTTTGAAGTAGATATTGTTTTTCAATCTTTTTACTGGGCTTTCTTTTTTTGTTGTTTGTTCAGTCATACATTAACTCCTCAACATTAGTATTGTATATTAAAAAATTTTACATCGTTCGAAAAACATCTTGATACAATGTTTTTACTTTTTATTCATACTATCAATAATCTTTATAACTAACTACTTTGGTTATTTCTGAATATTCATATTAATTCTGTTTATCCGATTTGTATTATTTTTTGTGTTGTGTGACTTTTACTATTGTTAACGAATTAGAATTAATTGCTCTTTAGACACCGAGCTTCCATTCTCCACATAAACAGTATATGATCCGGTAGGAAGTGAAGAAACGTTCAGTTTAACGATTTTTGTAGTACTCTTTTCTGTCATCACCGTTTGCCCCATCGTATTGACTATATGAATAGTTACCAGAATATCATCATTAATTACAACTGTCAATGTATTATCTGTAGGATTTGGCAATAGCTGCATCATTGTCGCAGAGTTTTGCTCTTCAACATTTGAGGGTAAGCTGTACGGAGCTGCAATAATATATTGCCCAACAATAGTAGAATCAGCAGCAATAGTTACGCTCTGACGTGAAGCATCAGCACGAGTAGGCACTATAGAAAACCACGTTTTTCTATGTTCGTTCGCAAATGAACGCTTACCGACAATAAAACTCTGGGGGGAAGAAGCGTCGGCAGCTGATATTTTTCCTATGCCGGAAAATACAAGAGAATCGGCAGCGAAGGGTTTGGTATTTGACCAAGTTCTAATTATCCAGTAGCTGATTGTAAACTCACGACTCCCATCAATTGTTGGCATAGTATCGGGTTGTGCAAATAAACGATAAGCTCCCATTTCAGACTTTTCCTGACCATTTTCTTTATCGGAAATAAATAATCCGACCTTCGGAAATTCCCAACCATTCATGGTTTTTTCAGCAAGTTCTCCAATACCGCGCGCAACGGGTGCTGTTGATGGGACTAATAATCCACCGCTATTCACTGCATGTATAGCCCCCATTTTATTGTAAAATCGTGTATTGGTACTTTCATTAAATTGATAATACCCTACTAATGAAGTATTATCCGATTGTTCGGTTATATGGATAGTTTTACGAATTTCATCAGTAGAAAATGTTCTATTATATATTCGTAATTCTTCAATTTGTCCACGATAATTACCACCTTGTCCGGGCAAACCGCCACCTATTTCCCATGGTGTTGAAGATAAATCAAAATTTTTAAAGTTTGCATTATTATTTTTATATTCCCATGGTTCTCCGTTCATATATAATGTCACTTTATTTGTATCAATGGATAAAGCAACATGCACCCAATCACCAATCGGTACATTAAACGGAGATGTTAACTGATAAGGAACATTTTTCCAATAAAATGTCATATTGGTATTTTTACGATAGCCCTGGAAAGAAAATCCGAATGAAAATCCGACATCACTTGACCAATTAGAAAGTAACTGCGAAAATGAATATTGTATTGAATCAAGTTTAAGCCACATTGTTGTCGTAAATCCTTTGGCATTTTTAAGAGCAGGAATAGCCGGAAGTGTTGCTACATCATTTGTTTTACTCAATGAAAGTGCTTTATCGGCAAGAGTGTCTATATTGCATTCCAGTGGTAATACTTCAATAAATGCCATATTATTGTACGTGTCTGAACCATAATCATTTTTTACGGTAAGTGTCACAGGATAAACACCTTGTTTTCCATACAGTACTTTCGGATTGCGTATTTTGTTGTTACTTACATAAACAGCTCCGGGAAATGACCATTCCCATTGCGCATTGGCTCGTTCCAATACCGAATAATCATCAAAGAAAAAAGTATCTCTTTGGCAGCGAGTGGTAAATTTATCAACACTTGGTTGTGCAATTGGTTTACTGTGCTCATACAGCGGTATTTCCCAAATTCCCATCGAAGAACCTGCTCGTATTTTATTATCACGATAAAATGGTTTTAAGGAACGTGTAAAATGTGCAATTGGTAATCCTATTCCATGTTTGACCCACTCGTTCATATCATTATTCCGATAAAACATTCTGCCGCGATCGCAAGCTATATATACACCGCCATTAGTGCCTTGCTGATGCACTATATCGCTGATAACTTCATTTTCGATTAATGAAGTGGTTAAATTAGTCCAAGATTCTCCACCATCAACACTATGGAATACTTTATTATTTTTTCCACCGGCACGGTAGGCAACCCATAATTCTTTATCATTCGTAGCACTGAGAGTAATTTTACTTACTCGGCGTTCCCATCCATTTGTTCCCGGCGTGATGCCCGTTTCTTTCCATGTTTTTCCTCCATCGGTTGTTTTCCATATTTTTCCGTCGCCAAGTGAATTACTTCTTTGGCTCACATACATCACATTGGGGTTGCTTCGCGCTATGACAATATGTTCCAGCATCGCTGCTTTATCGGGAGATGCAAATACACTGTCATAGGACTGTCCATTATTGTCACTGCGCCATAAAACATTATCTTTACCAAGCCACACTATTGAATAACATCGCGGATCCCAGACCATTGCACTATATTCCATCGCATAATAGCTTTCATTAGGAAACTTACCCACCGGATGAGAAATAATATTGCCATTAATATCCGGAGAAATAGAATAAGAACCTATATCAGAAAAAAATGTATGGCGGTTAAGAATTGGGTTCACATATCCTGTGGGAGCTTCACCGCCACCCATGCGATAATATTTAGTGCCATAGTTTTCATGCCATGCAGTATTGCCATTATGGTATCGTCCACCAACAAGCACATCGTCGTTCCAACCACTATCAAAGCCCCAAAAATCCGCACCATTTAATCCTACTATCCGCGCTTGCGCATTTTTTGTTTCGCCAAAAAAATCAGTAGAATATGTAAAACCGCCATCGGTGGCAATCCATGTTTCCTTACCGGTGCATTTTACATCTTGTAAATCGGGGTGAATGGGAAATGGTCCGGCATAACCGCCAACAGCAGAAAATGTCTTGCCTCCATCCATCGAACGATATGTAGTCTGCGTTCCGACAATAACCCCATCGGCATTGGTATGGGACGCTGCAATTGCCAAATCATAATACCCTTGACCATTATTCATTGGAAAAGCAGTGGTTGTGCCAATAGCCGTAATTGCCCATGTGTCACCATAATTATTACTACGCAGCAAATACGGTTTTGACGAATCACTTAAAAGCACAACATAAATACGTTTTGGATCAGCCGGGGTAATGGTCATGCGTCCACCGCCGGTGCTGGTTATTGTATTGAGCCAACCATTACGTTGCACCGTGAAAGTAGCTCCGGCATCTGTTGATTTCCAAAACTCATATCGTTTGGTTGCAGGATCAAATTGCATTGCATAGCACGTGGAATTATTACCAAACGCCATTTTTATATCACATACCGCATTAGGCAATATCTGCTTCCATGAAGTGCCGCCATTATCACTTCGATACAAGCCCTTATTGGTTCCCACAAGTATAACCTGATTATTGTTGTTATGCACTTTGATTTCATAGACCCATGCACCCTGCATTTTCCAGATAAATGTCCATGTTTTACCACCGTCCGTTGTGCGCAAAACACCACCATCAACACCGATATAGCATATTGAAGGATTCATTGGATGCACACATACTGCTTCCCCATTGGAGTTAACACCGGATTCAAGCTGTGTCCATTGCAATCCCTTGTTTGTGGTCTTAAACAATCCGCCCGTTTCGCCCATAGCATAAAGAATATTGGGATTGGTCACAGAAATATCGAAAGCATAAATATTTGCTTGCCAAGGACATAAATCACCCAAACCGCGATTACTTTCCGGAGAAAAATATGTTTCATTGGGTCCGATGGCTTTCCATTGTATTTCAGCCGATTGATGCAATGCTTCTTCCCCTTTTGATATTGAATTCTGTATATTATCCAAGGCTTTAGGATACACAAATCCATCCGGGGTAAGATATTGCTGAGCAAGAGATGTCAGTCGCTTATAGTAGCGTGTGTAATTGTTTTTCTCAAATGGATGATGAGCATAATACTCACGGTACGCACTGTCTAAGGCGAGCATATTCAATGGTTCAGCATACATATATTTACACCATGAAGGCATAGATGCCGTAGGTGGCGGGGTAGAAAGGGGCGACACTAACTGCGAGTATGCTGTGCTGCTGCATAGAAGTATCAGTAAAACATAAACCATATTCTCTCCATCGGATGTGTAAAACTTGATGCAAAATACAAAACAATCCTATGATAAATGAACCAATGTAACATATTTACTGTAAGATATTTTCGATAATGCACCGGGGTCATAAGTGGTTCTGATGACTTCAATCTATCAAATCCATAAAAATCAAAAACATCCATCATTAAATGTTAATATGCATTGTAAGCATGATAGATTTTTTTTTTGAACTAAAAGCGAGTTCATCAGATTCACTCAATACTCATCAAAAAAATTTACGCTCACACAATAAATATTTAGTTATTTTATTCATTGTAGAAGATTTACGACCCCACAACATGATATCAATCTATATCAGTCAATAGTATTTTCAACAAGAAATGTACACATTTCATTCATATTTCGTAGTTTGCTTTGTATTCAATATACCAATCAAGGAGAAAGAAGGATATGCGCAAAATTTTTCTGTTTTGTATAATGTTTGTTGGGCTTGCATCATGGGCTTATTCTCAGACAACTGTAGCCGAGCGAGAAGCTAAGAAAACCGCCGAACGGATTAAACGTTGGATGGAATGGGCAAACCCAACGCCGATTATCGAATCATCGGAAGCATTGTCTTTGCCGATGATGCCGGCAATTGTTTTACCGGATAATGCAAATGCCGCACAGTTTATGGATGTGAATACTATTGTGAATGAACCGGCTTCGGGGCTGATAGTACAAAATGAATCTTCCATAGCGGTAAACCCCAAAAATCCGAAAAATCTGATAGCGGCAGCTGTGGATTATCGCGATAATGGTGCGCGGTGGGTATATGTTTCTTCTGATGGCGGTCGCACATGGACGAATAAAAATTTGGGCGTTCCTGCCACAGGTTGGAGTGCAAGTAATGACCCATCCGTTATGTTTGCTGCTGACGGTACCGGATATCTTATGTATGGCGGTTTTGGCAATCGTGCCACAGCTTCCCCCGAAAATGGCGTATTTATAGCACGCACAACAGACGAAGGAGTAACATGGCAATCACATTTTGCGGTTATTCGACATACTGGTCCGCAAACTCCCGACTCCAATTTTGAAGACAAATATTATGTACATGTGGATAATTCACCCACCTCACCCTATTTCGGCAGAGTTTATACTCCGTGGAAACGAGTGATAGGTCGAGATTCTTCCACACAAATTGTGAATACGTATTCAACGGATAAAGGAACAACATGGAGCACTCCTCTACGAGTAAGTGAAAGATTACCGGGTACTTCTGAGGATACAACATTTGGTCAAAGTTTTCCGCTGACCATCACGGGACCAATGGGTGAGGTCTATGTGGTATGGAATCATGGTATTGTGAAGGGCGTGGGTTTTGCCAAATCCACCGATGGCGCACAAACATTCAGCGCACCACGCATCATCCAGAGATATAATCCTTTGGGCACAGCTCGCCGAATCAATGAAGGCATACGCCACACAGTCAAAGGTCGTGTTCGTGCCGAATCATATCCCTCTATTGTGTGCGATATATATACCCCAAATCGCAAGGGGTGGCTCTATCTTGTATGGGCAGCGGATTCCATACCAAATGTCTATTTTTCACGAAGTACAGATGGCGGCGATACATGGAGTGCGGCGAAGATTGTCCATAGCGACACAAAAAATGATCAGTTCTGGTCATGGATAGCACTCGATCCTTCCAATGGTGATTTGGCGGTCATGTATTTGGACAGCCGCGACGATCCGGCGAATATACTCACAAGTTGTTATGTCAGTTATTCGAGTGATGGCGGCGACACATGGTTTGATAAACGCATATCGGATGCCGAAAGCGATTTACGAAGAAACCCGTTTCAAGGTAATGGCTTTGCCGGAGATTATAATGGTTGTGCTTTCCATAATGGCATTGTCTATCCTTCATGGGTGGATATGCGCAATGCTCGCCAAAACATCAATGACAATGATGTTTTTACGGCAATAGTAAATGTTAATGGGTTAATTCCCCCACCGCGCTTTATAGCCAAAACATTACCGGAAAACAGCACCGCTATTCAATTGAATTGGGCTGAAGTAACTATGCGAGGATTTAATAAACCCATAGGTGACTATGAATATGAATTAATGCGCGATGGTAAAAGTGTACAAAAGTTTCCGCGCACTACAACGAGTTTTTTAGATACAGGTTTAGAGAAATTTAAGCGTTATGATTATTCATTGCGTATCGTTGCCGATGGTGATTCTAGTGCGTATGTGTATTCGAGAGCTTTTTCCGGAGGTTCACGTGAGCCGGGTACTCCTCGTTTACTGCAAGCCAAAGGTTCTCAAGATGTGAATGTCAATTTAAGTATAGCACTTCCCCTTTATCGTTTAGACAGCACCACCCTTATGGTAAATGCACGTGCTGTGGCTCTATACCGTGATGGCATTTTTATCAAAGAAATAAACATTGCATCCACAGATGCCGGTAAAACGGTTATGATAAATGATACACCGCCTGTTCGTGGTTGGTATTCTTATAGTGTCACACTTCGTGACAGTGAAACGCCATCCAATGAAAGTGCGCAAAGCAATGCGATATTTCTCTATACAGGTGCGATTTCCGATAATTATGCAGATAATTTTGAAGAGGGAACATTGCGCAAATATTGGACTTCAACCGCATGGGGCTTGGCAAATGTCGGCTATGCGAGCGCAAGCTCATTAACAGAATCTCCGCAAGGAAGATATAGACGCAGTATGCGTGACAGTATAGCATTATTTCCTGTATTGACTCAAGGTGGCTCAACACGTATGTCATTCCGTCATGCAGCAATTATTCATTCTACCGATTCGGGCATCGTAGAACAAAGTACAGACATGGGACGCACATGGACACTTGTGACAGCATTTAATAATTCACAATTCGCTCCTTGGGCAGATACCATATTAGCAGCAGATGATTGGAAACATGAAATAGTAAGTTTGTCGGGTGCAGATACTATATTGGCACGTTTCCGATTCCGTTCCAACTTATCCCAAGAACTTGACGGCTGGTATATTGATGATATAGTCATTGGCGCAACGGCATCGGTGACAATGACAAATGAACATAATGGCGTGAATGTGTATCCAAACCCCACACGCTCAGCACTGTATATTCAAGGTATGGACGATGAGGAGTTAACAATTTATTCTATTCTGGGAGAAAAAATGCCTGTACAATATTTGCAGGAAAATCCTGAAAAAATAGTAAATGTGTCCTCTTATGCTAATGGTGTATATGGAGTATATTCAAAAAAATATGGAACAATACATTATTTCAGCGTTCAACGATGACAAATAAACAAATATTACCCGCAACATGGCAATGCTCCGACGAATGGACTGTCGTGCGTGCAAAAATTGATGATGCCGATGAAATAACCGCATTATATAATGCTTGCCATTATCTCTATGATGTAGATGAAAATTTTATTCGACGTGAAATAGAATATTATCAAGAAATATTGGGCAAAATATATCATACAGAACATGAAATGCAGTATGCCTCCTATTGCTATTGTCTTAAAAACAATGAAACATCCCGGATTATGGGCTATTTTCAATGTATTGCTCATTATCCCGACAATGGAACTCTGTGGATAAGCGCCATGATATTGCATCCAGAATATCATGGTAAAAATATTGGTAAAACATTCATAACATCAATCGAAGAAAAGCTATCAATTGATACTGTAAATAAAATGTCGTTGCGGGTATCCTTAAAAAATTATCCTGCTTTGCGATTTTGGCTTGCGAATGGATTTACGACCATTCTTCATTTCAATGCAGAACAATATTATTCATCGGAGAGTAATGCCGCATGTTTTGTTCTCGGTAAACAATTACCTTCAAAATTTATTCATATACCGTGATTATTTTCAACTATAGATATGAAATCTGAACAAACTTGGGTACAATCTCATCATTATTATATGGTGACGCTCATCATAATTCTATGCTCTATGTGCATAAAGTTTCCTTTATATGCCCGATCAATGAATACTGATGCAGAAGGGACATTATTGCCGGTGCAAGATATTTTCGCATTACATTCACGTATGGAAGGAAATCCTTCAATAGACTTTATTTATACATTTTTTGAAACAACTCATCTTTTCGACACCTATTTTTCCAAAATAACGGACATTAATCGCAAACCCGATTATATTGTACTGTTTAATGGCGTGGGACAAACAGATGAATGGGGTATATTCGACACACATACAAAAAAAATAGTGGATACCATACTTCAAGAAGGAATTGTGTGCGTTATAATGTTCGACGATAATCCCAATGAACATTATTCTGTCGAATTACGAGCATTTCCTCCTTTTTCTTCACAATACTCTTTAGCCGATCGAGTTACTTCTTTGTTTTCGCCGAATAATAATACCACAGTCTATCTGTCGAATGAGCCATTGCCCAATATTCCACACTATTTTTTACGAGCACAATATTTTCGTTTACCTTATAATTCAACAATAGAGCCATCCATAATACCATTACCCGGTGAGGATTTCCATCGTGATTATATAGGCATGGGCTTATGCGTAGGATTATCCTCTCGCGATAAACCTCGTTTTCTTTCTTTTGATGATAAAGTATTAACTCTTGAACCATCCGAAACAGAAATTTTTCCGGCAGCAGCTTTGGGATTAAATCTTTTTTTGGGGCGTGACCCTCTTTGGACATATAATGAAATGCCATGGCAATCACGTTTTTATAAACGCTTTTGGTCACGTTTAAGTATGCAAGGTGGTATAGTATTTACTCGTTCACGGGAATTTTTAGGACATTATATTGCAGGACTTGGCATTAGGGTTTTTCGACGCGGTGATTTAGTTATCGGTACTTTACTGACCACACAACCAACTGTCGGCAATGTAAGCACTATTTCATCGGAAGATTCTTGGCGAGCAGATCAATTAGTGCCATCGGAACGCATTGCTTTGCCCTATGTGGGATTAACCATGACAATGTTTGAATTTTAAATATAGGCGCCTACTTATACCGACATATAAAAAAGAAAACACTGACAATATTTGAATGTAAGATACTATAAAAATGCTTGTAGATATTTTCTTGATTTATAAGAAATTGTGACACCGAAAAATTCAAAACCAATCTGCTTCTTCACTATACATTATTCACAAAAAAATTTACCCATGATAATTGATATTCGCAGCGATACGGTTACGCAACCGACAGCACAAATGCGCAGCATTATTGCCAATGCCAATGTTGGCGATGATGTATTTTCCGAAGATCCTTCCGTAAATGAATTAGAACACTATGGCGCAGAATTACTCGATAAAGAAGCTGCTTTATTTGTTCCTTCGGGCACAATGGGCAATCAAATATGTTTGGCATTACATTCCCATGCCGGTGATGAAGCCATCGTAGAAGGTGAATCGCATATTTTCCATTATGAAACGGGCGCGCCCTCACTTATTGCTCGTGTGCAATTGCATTGTGTGCCTTCTCCCAAAGGAGAAATGCGTGCTGAAGACATAGAATATGCCATAAGACCGGGAGATTATTATTTCCCGCGCACAGCAGTTATTTGTTTGGAAAATAGCCATAATCGGCATGGCGGTACCATAATTTCTTTACAAAATATTATGGAAATTGCTGCTGTGGCACAGCGCAACAATTGTGCTTTCCATTGCGACGGCGCTCGATTGTGGAATGTGGAAGCAGCAACGGGGATTTCCATTGCCGACTATGCAGCGCCATTCAATACATTATCCGTCTGTTTATCGAAGGGATTGGGCGCACCGGTCGGCTCACTGATTGTCGGCTCACAAGCCCATATCACTGCTGCCAGAAAATGGCGTAAAATGTTAGGCGGCGGCATGAGACAAGCGGGTATTTTGGCGGCTGCCGGACTTCATGCTCTCAAATATCATCGGGAATTATTGCCCTTAGATCATGAGAATGCTTCTCGGTTTGCTCATATACTCAATGAGTCCGAAGCTATTGATGTGACAATGCCGGAAACCAATATTGTCCTTTTTAAACTTGCCCATGATGCGCCGGATTTTACGGAACGCTGCAAACAAAAAGGCATTCTGATTTCGAGAGGTCGTCCCGGATTGTATCGCGCGGTATTTCATTTTCAAATCAGCAAAGAGCAGACTTCCAAAGCAGCAGATATCATACGACAGGAGGCAGAGAAATTGCTATGATGGCTGAAGCGCCGCAGTTGCCGTATGTCTATAGTATTGATGGATTGGGCATAAAGCTCAATATTCGCCCTTTGGGAACAGAGGATTCTTTCGAGCAGATGACATCACTCCTCCATCGGTCATATCAACTGCTTGCCGAGATGGGACTTCGTTTTCTTGCTACATATCAAGACAGCGCAACAACAAAGGAACGGTGTTTGTCCGGCTATACATTTGTGGCAGAACATGGCAAACAGCTTGTGGCTACCCTGACCCTTTACCCATCCTCACCGACATCACATTGCGACTATTATCGTCGTCCGGATGTCTGGCATTTTGGTCAATTTGCTGTGCATCCTTCGCTACAGAAACACGGTATCGGCAGTGTTATGATGGACTTAGCAGAAGCAATTGCAGCACATAATGATGCAAAAGAATTGGCATTAGACACTTCCGAGCAAGCATTGCATCTCATTGATTACTATCAAAAAAGAGGGTATGAATTTCGGGAATATGTGCAATGGGACATCACAAATTATCGCAGCATTATCGTATCCAAAAGGCTTGGATGAGAACCATGCGGACACAGAACTTACAAGAAAAGTTCAGATAACTTTGGTTAAAACAAATGAATACCGTATTTTTGCAAGCTATATTTCTGACGGAGAATCTAACAATGCAAAAAGTAAAACTCGTTGAGCAGTTGACAATGGCAAAAGCTGCTGAAATCCGCGCTACCAAAAATGACGGTAAACCCGTTGAGTTGCCGAGTTTTCGTCCCGGTGACACAGTGAACATTGCTGTTCGTGTTATCGAGGGTGAAAAAGAGCGTATTCAGAATTTTCAAGGAATCGTAATAGCACGTCGTGGTTCAGGCGTGAACGAAACATTCCGCGTTCGTAAAGTATCGAACGGTGTGGGCGTTGAGCGTATTTTCCCTCTTCACTCACCAACAATCCAAAACCTTACCGTTGTGCGTAATGGTTCTGTGCGTCGTGCTAAATTATACTACTTGCGCGGTATGTCCGAAAAGAAAATTCGTGCAAAACTCAGCTAAGAATATTTCAACATTCTTTGCTTCATTGCGTATCAAAAAAAAGGCGGTTTCTACCGCCTTTTTTGTTTTTGTGGGGTAATACAACAATAGTTTGAATGGTATCTCTGTAAATTAAAAAGGTATCTCTATTTTGCGCAATAGTCTATTCGGTAAAATTTGTATTATATTTGATTTCTCATATTGAACGATTATTAATACAATTTTACAGCATCACTGACGAAGGCAGAAAATAGAGTAATTTCCCCACATTGCTATTATTATCCCTTTCTTCCCAATTGCCGAGATATTCATATCCTAATTCCTTTTTGGAATAATTGTATTACCCTGTTTTGGGTTTCTCTTTCTAATTTGCCAATATTATTCATCATAGTTTTTGTTTTTGAATAATGTATCTTTTTCCCATTTGAGAGGATTGTTCACAATATAATTATGAATACGTTGATATTCGATGTCATTGCGAATGATATGATCATGAAAACGGGGTTGCCAACCATTTTCTATGCCCAAACGATTGGCGTGTTTGGTTACGGCAGATTTATATGCACGAATAATGGCAGAAACCGTACCGGATTGCGGCGAAATATTCGCCATTTGTTGATTTTTGGTGATGGTTTCCGGATTGGGCGGTTGTGATAATGACGACGATAATGACGATGGTCGTTGTTGTTGTTGTCGTTGTCGTAGGGACGTTGCATGCAACGTCCCTACATTACCGTTCAACGTCCCAACGTTACCGTTCAACGTCCCAACGTTACCGTTCAATATCAAAATTCCATGAATATGATTGGGCATAACCACAAATGCCCCCAATTTCACATTTGGGGAATGATGGGGGATTTCGTGCCAAAATGCATCCGCCAATACACCCAAATGCGACAAATGCATGATACCATTGATGATTTCCCCAAAAAAATGTTCCCTGTTTTTGGTACAGATGGTAATAAAATAGGCACCCTCATTGCCATAATCCCACCATTGTGCCCGTGCCGATTCGTTACGATATTTATTCTGAAATTTTGCCATTATTGCCCTACGGATAATTGCAATTGCCTCTATGCCAATTTCTGATTATGTCAGCCATTCCCAACAAGCTATTTGCAAAATGTTTAGATAAGTTCATTTTATCGTAACTTAATTATCATTGGACTTTTATCAACATGCTTTTTTCGTCTGTATAAACACAGTAGAAATATTAATGATAGAATTTCATCACCCAATGTTCTCTCAAAACTACAAAACTTCTTCTACATACACATCAAACAAACTAGCTCTAATGGCTACCCCATTATTCACCACTGCTATTGGTCATAATGCCAAGTAAAGAATATGCACCCTGCATGACAATATGTTTATCGCGTATATCATTGTCCGAAATTGTAGCCGTAATTTCGACTTCTCCGGCATGTCTTATACCCGTTTTTACGGCGACAAAGGCAAATGTATTTGCATCATTTTCAATAAAAACACCTTCGGTATTGCCTTTCCGTACAACAGCTTTCTCGGGTACGGTCACACAATTGTTTTTTGGTATTTCTATATCGGCAGAAAGAAACATTCCGGGTAATAATTCCTCATGTTTTTCCAAAAAATGACAGTGAATACGCGCACTTCTATGTTCATCCACATTATGAGAAATGAGAAAAACGGTTGCTTCATAGAATATATTCGGATTATCCGCTTTTTGTATCCGTACTTTTTGCCCAATGCTTATGGAGGCAATATCTTTTTCAAACACCGTTAATGTTGCATGAATATCAGACGGATCAACTAATGTCCCAATAATATCACCTTGGGGAATATATGCTCCAATATTTGCTTTTACGGTAGAAATATATCCTGAAATTGGTGCATATATCGAGATGCTTCTCGACATAGTATTATCCTGCAATTTATCGGGTTGTATGCCAAGTAAACGTACTTTTTCTTCCAATGCTTTGACGGTTATTTTTTGTGTCTGCCATTCCGATTGAGAAAATTGCGCTGTTTTTTCACTGGCTGTTTTTGTTTTCGATAATTCTTGCTGTCTTTGCCATTCTTTTTCAAAATACTCTAATTTAGTACGCGCCGTCAAATACTGCTGTTGCAATTCGATATATGCCATATCCTCCATCGTGGCAATGACTTGTCCTTTTTTCACAAAACTGCCGGGTAACACCGTCACATTTTTGAGAAATCCACCCATAGGAACTCCAAGAGAAATTAATGATTGCGGCGGAACATCAACAGAGCCGTTCACATGTAATAATGCTGTTAATGGTTTTATCACGGGCAATGCAGATTTTATGCCTGCATTGTTTTTTTGCTGTTCTGTCACCGAAATAATATCGGATGCTGAGGCGGTCTTTTCCGCAGGTATATTCTGTTGTGTATCTGTGCATGATACAACAAATAAAATAAGAGTCAAAAGTATAAGATAATATGTTTTCATAATTGTAGATATAATTAACGTGAAAAATTCCAAAATTCAATGTCAATAAGGATTGTATTATACTCAGCGAGGTTTTGAATATATTTTTTTTGATATTCCCACGCATTTTGTTGTATATATGCCATTTCAAATAATGATAATGAGCCGATATTCCATGCTTGTTGTGCACGGAGAGCCATATCTTGGGCAGCAGGTAAAGCACTATTTTCCATTTCATCAATCAAAGAGCGGAGCGTGCGTTGTTTTTCGCTTAATTGCTTTAATGCGTGCCGCCGTATGCGTGTTCTGTGCAATAATTGTAATTCAGCCGCCGATTGTTGTATTGCCACCGATTCACGCTTTGCTTGTTGTGCCGTAAAAAATAGCGGTACAGATAGTCCAATAGTCAAGGAAGAAAATCTTTGTCGTGCATTATAAAATCGCTCTGCGCCGCCCTCACTTTGCCAACCGACAAATGATTGATTGATATATCCTACACGAATATCAGGTAATAATAATGATGTTTCGACGCTATACTGTGCGGATGCAATCTCTTGTTCTTTTTGTGCAACCGATTCAAAGGGATGTAAATACACGGTACTGTCACTCATAGAGGCACGTACTGTCAGTGACGGCACGGAAAATGAATCAAAAGAACCAATGAGTACTTCTAATTCACTTTTATAAAAAGCAATCGAAGCTCTATTTTCTTGTATTTGTGTATAAAGGGCATTTTTTTGCAATAACACTGCATTTTTTTCCATCATAGAAATATCACCGACGGATAATTGTTGTTCTGCGGAAGTCAATATACGCAAAAGCATGGTATCCATAGAATATAATAATTTTTTTTCTTCTTCAAGCCGTGAAAGCATGAGCAGTGACATTTTCACTTTTTTATATATATCTGCTTTTGTTAAACGTTCTTGTTCAGCAATACTTTCTGCTTGTGCTGTAGCTAATTTATTTTGCGCACTATAGAATGTAGGAAATGCAAATCTTTGTTCTATAGATATTTTTGTATCTGTATTAAACGTATTGACATTGCCATATTCCATACTTATATCTGTTTTGGGAATAGTGAGCGATGCCCCTCGCAGGGCTTGTGCCGCCGCCGTATATGCAGCAGATTGCCGTAATTCACCATTATATGTATCAGCCATACGTAAAGCCATTTCCTCTGTTAAAATAGGTTGCGTCATAGCAGGTGTGACACTTACTATACTCACAATAATGATTGCAGAAATAGTATGTATTTTTTTACGATGATGGCGCGAATGTATCATTTTTTCCATACGAATATACATTATGGGCAATACAATAAGAGTCAATAATGTTGATGTGATTAATCCGCCGATAACTACTGTTGCCAAGGGTCTTTGCACTTCAGCACCCGCACCATTACTTAATGCCATCGGCAAAAATCCCAAAGAAGCAACGGCTGCCGTCATTAAAACAGGACGTAAGCGCAATCGTGTTCCGCGCATCACAATAAATGGTAAATTACGCAAACCTGTTTGTTGCAATCGAGCAAACTCTGCCATTAAGACAATACCATTTAAAACGGCAACCCCGAATAATGCAATAAATCCGACACCCGCAGAAATACTAAATGGCATACCGCGTGACCACAAGGCAATAATTCCACCAATGGCGGATAATGGAATTGCGGTAAAAATAAGAAATCCGTATCGTAATGAGCGAAATGCAAAATACAGCATCACTAAAATTAATATCAGAGCAGCAGGAACAGCAATGAGTAAGCGTTGTTTTGCTTTTTCTAAATTCTCGAATTGACCGCCATAGGTAATTTTATATCCAACAGGCAAGGTCATTGATTTGTTTACTTTGCTCCGTAATTCTTCCACTAGGGATTGTACATCTCTTTCACGCACATTAAATCCAATAATAATCCGCCTTTTTGCATCTTCTCTTTGTATTTGATTGACGCCGTCTTTAATACTCACATACGCAATATGCGATAAAGGAATTTGCACGCCCGAAGCCGTCATTATCGGTATATTTCCTATATCGGTAATATCGGTGCGCTTGGATGAATCAATACGCACCATTAAATCAAAGCGTCGCTCCCCTTCATAGACCATACCCGTACTTTCACCTGCCAATCCTGCACGGACAATTTTATTTGCTTCTCGAATATTGATGCCATAACGTGCCATTGCTTCGCGATTATAGGTAATCACTATTTGCGGCAATCCTGTTACTTTTTCTACATAAATATCTTTTGCACCCTGCACAGTTTGAATAATGACGCCTAATTTTTCAGCATAGTTCGCAAGAGTATCCAAGTCTTCACCAAATATTTTACAGACAACATCTTGGCGTGCTCCGGTCATTAATTCATTAAATCGCATTTGCACAGGAAATTGAAATCCATACGACAAACCGGGAATTTCACTGAGTGTATTACCCATTTTATTGGCAAGTTCATCGAAATTTGTGGCACTTTTCCAATATTTTTTATCTTTTAAGATAACCATCATATCACTTGCTTCAATAGGCATCGGATCGGTAGGAATTTCGCCGGAGCCGATTTTTGTGACAACTTTTTCTACTTCGGGAAAACGTTGTTTCAGTAAACCCGCTGCTTTTTGTGTTGCCTCAATGGTCGCCGTTAAAGAACTGCCCGTCATTAATCGCGTATCAACGGCAAAATCCCCTTCTTCTAATTCCGGAATAAATTCACCACCCATTGAAAGTAAAATAATAACACTGACAATAAAAGCACCCAATGAAGCAAAGGAAATAATCAAAGGATAACGCATGGCTTTTCGTAATGTCGGAACATATAATTTGTCGAATAATGTCATCATACGATCTGCTATTGTGATGGAATGTCGTATGCGGCGACTAAGTAATAATGATGACATCATAGGCACATATGTCAGCGATAAAATAAATGCTCCGATAATGGCAAAAGACACAGTTTGCGCCATTGGTGTAAACATTTTTCCTTCTATACCTTCGAGTGTCAATATTGGTAAATACACAATCAGGATAATTATTTGTCCAAATACGGCTGAACTCATCATGCGGCGAGCAGAACCACGTACTTCATCATTCATTTGTCCTTGCGTTAAGAGCGTTCCATCGAAAAAATGTTTATTATGTATCAAACGATGAAGTACAGCTTCGACAATAATCACCGCACCGTCAATAATTAATCCGAAATCTAATGCACCGAGTGACATTAAATTACCCGAAACACCAAAAGCATTCATAAAAATGACTGCAATGAACATGGATAATGGTATAACCGAAGCAACAACGAGTCCGGCGCGTATATTGCCGAGAAATAATACCAGAACGAAAATAACGATTAATGCACCTTCCATCAGATTTGTTTCCACAGTAGAAATAGCATTATTCACCATTTTAGTACGGTCTAAAAACGGCTCAACAATTACTCCTTCGGGCAACATTGTTTGTATTTCTTCAATGCGTTTTTTGACGGATTGTATAACACGTGAGGAATTTTCACCTTTTAACATCATCACAACTGCGCCCGCTATCTCACCTTCATCATTGTAACACATCGCTCCATAGCGCACCGCATTTCCTATGCGTACATCGGCTACAGTACCTATGAGAATGGGCATTGCTCCCGGCAGATGTTTTATGACAATATTGGCAATATCGGCGGTATCGCGTATCAATCCTTCACTACGAATAAATAATGCCGTGGAATTTTTTTCAATATATGCTCCTCCCGTATTATGATTATTTTCTTCCAATGCGGTAAAAACATCATTAATTGTCAAGCCCATACTTTGCAATATCAGCGGATTAACCGCTACTTCATATTGTTTCAACAGACCGCCGAAACTACTCACATCGGCAACACCGGGCGTACCAAGTAATTGACGGCGCACCACCCAATCTTGAATTGTGCGCAATTCCATCGGCGAATATTGTTGTTCATAACCGGGTTTTGCTTTTACCACATATTGATATACTTCGCCTAAACCTGTTGTCACAGGACCAAGCTCAGGATTACCCGCATCGGCAGGAATTTGCGAACGAACGGCTTGCATTCGTTCACTGACTTGTTGGCGTGCCCAATATACGTCCGTTTCATCGCTAAAAACAATAGTGACCACAGAAAGTCCAAAGCGGGAAAATGAACGTATTTCTGTCATGCCGGGAATATTCGCATTGGCTTGCTCTATCGGAAATGTTACCAATCGCTCAATTTCCGGTGCTGCAAGCGATGGAGAAATTGTTATTATTTGTACCTGATTATTTGTGATGTCCGGTACGGCATCTATCGGTAAATTCATGACGCTCACGCTGCCCCAAATAATAAGAGCAATAGTCAGAATACCGATAATAATTTTATTGTTAATAGAAAAATCTATAATTGCGGATAACATACTACTTTCCTGATGAATGAATAAAACACAGAATACTATCAAGGTATATGGCACATCATATTGCGGACATCACAGCATATATGCCATGACCCCCAATTATGGTGTCAGCTTGAAAAAAATAGGGATATAACTAAGAAAGGAAATCAGGAAAGGGTACGAGGGGGCTGCCAAATATCATGAAGGAAATTAGTCGGCAATGCCTCTTCATTAACTATTATTCGCACAAGACGCATTTCATTAATTGGGCTTTGTAATGGTAAGGGTTCATCACGTAGTTGAATTGCTACTATGGATTGTCCATGACATTCATGTGTTTTAAACGGTAATTGCATATCACGGTCGGCATCCTCATCATCAGCTATCGCTTTGGAATAATGAAGCATAAAAAATTCTGCTATCCCCATATCTGTCTCTTTACCTTGATGCTCAATATAATGAACAATCAAAACAGGTATCTTCAACAATTGGTAGAGTTCCGTTGCCGAAAAGACAATACTCAATAACGATATGATGATAATAATTTTTTTCATGCACAACAAAAATACATATTTCTCTTATGATAGAGTATGATAAATGTCATTATTTTACCCAAACGCTCTATCAGACTTATTTCTTATATCTTTACTCAAAAATTTAGCTCACATTATACTGTTACGATAAAGTCAATCACTGTCAGACAAAAAAAATCCTCATATCTGTCATGATATGAGGACTTTGTTTCTCCAAAATTCACTACTCTCTCATATATATTCCAAACGTGCAGTAAAATGCCGTAAAAATGGTGCTTCATATTGCAATGTCATACCGCGAAGATGATGCCTTTGTTCATAGACTTCACAAATAACCTCAATGCAATAATCAATATGACTTTGTGTATAAACACGTCGCGGAATAGCCAAACGCACTAATTCCATCGGCGGTGCTTGATGAACTCCGTAGGCATCTGTTTTTCCGAACATCAAAGAACCTATTTCGCAACTGCGAATACCGCCATGACGATAAATAGCGCAGACTACCGATTGCCCGGGAAATTGATGAACAGGAATATGTGGCGCAAAGCGTTTAGCATCAATATAAATGGCATGTCCTCCTGTGGGTAACATCAAAGGAACTCCCGCAGCAGTTAATTTTTCACCAAAATATTCTGTTGAACGAATACGATAATGAAGGTAGTTTTCATCAAGCACTTCATCAAGTCCCAAAGCCATTGCTTCCAAATCACGCCGCGCCAAGCCACCATAGGTGGTAAATCCCTCCGTAATAATAAGAACATTGCGTGCTTTCATTGCCCATTCTTCATTATTCATCGCCAAAAAACCTCCCGTATTGACCATGCCGTCTTTTTTTGCACTCATGGTGCAACCGTCAGCATAAGAAAACATTTCACGCGCAATATCACGTGCTGTCCTATGGGCATACTCGGGTTCACGCAATTTGATGAAATAGGCATTTTCCGCAAAACGACAAGCATCCAAAAATAATGGAATATTATAGGTATCGCACACACGACGCACAGCACGAATATTTGCCATAGAAACAGGTTGCCCGCCACCGCTATTATTGGTGACGGTAATCATGATGAGCGGAATATTTTCACGTCCCACTTCTTCAATAAAATCTATCAAGGCGGGAATATCCATATCGCCCTTAAAATCAGCAATTGTTTCCGGCGATTTACCAATATCCGTGAGAAAATCCACCGCCTTTGCACCGGAAAATTCAATATTGGCGCGTGTTGTATCAAAATGGGTATTATTGGGAATATATTTTCCTTCACCGCCGATGATAGAGAATAATATTTTTTCGGCTGCTCGCCCTTGATGGGTTGGGATGATATGAGAAAATCCCGTCAAATCACGTACAATATCTTCAAAAGCAAAATAACTGCGCGAACCCGCATACGCTTCATCGCCATCCATGACCGCCGCCCATTGCTTACTGCTCATCGCTGTTGTGCCGCTATCGGTGAGCAAATCAATCAACACATCATCAGAACGCAAATAAAATGGATTATTATGGGCAATACGCAGCAAGTCCGTACGCTCGCTTTCGGTCGTAAATCGCAATGGTTCGACACTCTTAATTTTGAATGGCTCAATGATTGTTTTCATGAAAATGGAAGCAAAAAGTGAAAAAAATGTATGCAAAACTACGAAATAAAGATAAAAGAGTCTTAAAACTAAAATTTTTCTTGCATATTTGAAAAGTTTTTCTTAATTTCGGACAAAGTAATCTGAATTAAAACAATGTTATCTCAATCTTGCATATACGGCATACAGACTTGTATCTACTTATCCCTGCCCCAGCAGTTGGGTAAGAAAGTGCGAGTATCTTCTATAGCCGAATCTCTAGGTATATCGCCCACATTTCTGTCAAAGATAGTGTTTACGCTTGTTCAAGGTGGTGTGTTATGTTCTACCAGAGGGGCAAATGGAGGCGTGTGGTTAGCTAAGGAACTATCAGAAATTCAAACACTTGACATCATCAAGGTAATTGACGGACCAAAACTATTTAAGGATTGTTTACTCGGGTTTTCCGGCTGTAATGATAAAAAGCCATGCCCCTTCCACCAACAATGGGGACAGGAGCGTATCCGCTTAATGGCAATGTTTCAAGAATCAACACTTGACAAAATTGCTCAGAAAGTGAATGATTTAGATTTACGTATTCAAATGTGACTATCTATAATTTAAGATAAAATAGTCTTTTATCTACAAGGAGCAAGTTTATGACTGAAATTACTGAAATACGTGTTGCAGATGTTGCAGCATATTCCGAGAACAATCGGCTTGTTCTGGAAAAGTACAATATTGATTATTGCTGTCATGGCAATGTCACACTCGCCGAGTCATGTAAAACGAAGAATATTTCGGTCAATGAACTTATGGGCGAACTCAATGCTGAACAACAACAGCATTTTTTCAGTGCATTGCATTACAACGTATGGTCGCCCGAATTTTTAGTGGATTTTATTGTAGAAAACCATCATCATTTTTTAAAGGAGAATCTTGTTCCATTAGGCAAACTGTTAGAGCATGTTACCGATCATCATGGCAATAAATTTCCTATACTGCATGAAGTACGTACAGTCTATCAGCGTTTTGCAAGCACACTCATTGCCCATTTATTCAGAGAAGAGGAAGAATTATTCCCCTTTATCAAAAAGATGTATCGTTTAGCCGCAGAGAAGCGTACAATGGCTCCGCCCTATTTTGGCAGTATCGAACAGCTTGAATTTTCGCTCTCGAAAGAACATGCCGACACCGGCAATGAACTTGCATTATTGCGTGAACTTACCAATAATTTTACGCCCCCGGCAGGTGCTTGTAATTCATTTAAAAGAGTTTATGCTATTTTAGAAGAAATTTACCATGACACAAAAAAGCATATTCATTTGGAAAATAATCTCTTATTTCCTAAAGCACTAGAAATAGAAAAAAGAACAATCGTTAAAACATCAACTTAATAAAAAGGTACAACCATGAAAAAAATCGGAATACTCACTCTCACTATCATGATGGTGTCATTTATTGGCTGTAATTCATCCGATAACAAAGCGGAAAATAATGCTCAAACAGGAACAACCGAGGAGACCGCAGTAACAAAAACAAAACCGTCTTATGGTAAAATTCAACATGTGGATATCAAACCGGAAATAGACAAAGCAATGGCTGAACAAGGATTGCGAATATTTGACGTAACATGCACAAGCTGCCATAAATATGATGAGCGTTATGTGGGTCCGCCGCTACGGAAAGTGACTCAGACACGCACACCGGAATATGTTATGAATATGATTTTAGATACCGAGACAATGATTGATAATGATGATACCGTCAAATGTTTATTGCAAGAATACATGCTAAAAATGCCGAATATGCAAGTGGATGAAAAAGACGCAAGATCGGTGCTGGAACATTTGCGAGAAATCGCTCAACAATAATTTATTAACTATTTTTTGGAGTTTGTATGCGTCGTTTAACGACAATTTTTGTGAGTGGTGTTGTTCTTACAGCACTCGTATTTTTCATGATTGGTTGTCCATCAACAGACAAAACAGCCGTCACAGGTTCCGGTCAAGGCAATGAGGCATTTGTGCCGCCGGGAAAACATGATGATTTTTACGCTTTTATGTCAGGTGGTTTCAGTGGGCAAATTGGTGTGTATGGTTTGCCGAGCGGCAGATTATTACGCGTTATTCCCGTTTTTTCTCAAGATGCCGAAAAAGGATATGGCTACTCTGAGGAAACAAAACCATTACTCAATACATCGCATGGCTTTATTCAATGGGATGATTTGCATCATTTGCAACTGTCAGTCACAAATGGAGAACAAGACGGACGTTGGCTTTTTGCAAATGCCAATAATACACCACGCATTGCGCGGATTGATTTACGTACATTCAGAACCGCCGAAGTAATTGAGATTCCTAATACAGGCGGAAATCACGCATCTCCGTTTATTACAGAAAATACTGAATATATTGTGTCGGCTACACGTTTCAGCGTCCCTAATGAATATTCCGGTAATACCGATGTACCAATAGAAACATATAAAGAAAATTTCAAAGGGGCTTTAACATTTGTCAAATGTGATAATAAAAATTCAGGCGAAATGTCATTAGGTTTTCAAATTTTAATGCCCGGATTTAACTATGATCTTAGCCGTGCCGGCAAAGATAAGTCGCATGGATGGTTTTTCTTCAGTTGTTATAATTCCGAACAAGCCAATACAATGCTTGAAATCAATGCAAGTCAAAAAGACAAAGATTTTATTGCAGCCGTAAACTGGAAAAAAGCTGAGGAATATATTGCACAAGGTAAAGGTAAAATGATGAAAGCATCATATATCCATAATACATATGACGAATCAACTCACACAGCAAAAAGTGAAACACTTACCGATGTTATGACCATTGATCCGGCGGAGTGCCCCGGAATTGTATATTATATTCCAACGCCCAAATCACCCCACGGATGTGATGTAGATCCAACTGGTGAATATATTGTTGGCGGCGGAAAATTGGCAGCAATAATTCCTGTATATTCATTTACGAAAATGCTTGATGCAATTAATGCCAAAAAGTTTGACGGCGATTTTAATGGAATTCCTGTGTTGAATTATCAAGCAGTTTTGCACGGTGAAGTGAAAAAACCGGGCTTAGGACCTTTGCACACAGAGTTTGATGGTAAAGGCAATGCTTATACATCATTCTTTGTGTCATCGGAAATTGTAAAATGGGATATCAAAGAATGCAAAGTATTGGATCGCGCGCCAACATATTATTCGGTAGGTCACTTATTAGTACCGGGTGGAGATACTCGTAAGCCTCACGGTAAATACGTTATTGGTATGAATAAAATTACAAAAGACCGCTATTTGCCGACAGGACCTGAATTAACACAATCGGCGCAATTATATGATATTTCGGGCGATAAAATGAGAATGATTCTTGATTTTCCAACTATTGGCGAACCACACTATGCACAAGCTTGTCCTGCAGATTTGTTGAAGAAAAATTCATTGAAATCGTATAAATTAACCGAAAATAAACACCCCTATGCAACACTTGGCGAAAAAGAAGCAAAAGTCGAACGAAAAGGTAATGATGTACATATCTATATGTCGTCTATTCGTTCACACTTTTTACCGGATAATGTTGAGGGTGTAAAATTAGGCGATGTCGTCTATTTCCATGTGACAAATCTTGAGCAGGATTGGGATGTGCCCCACGGTTTTGCCGTAAAAGGCGGAGCAGACTGTTCTGAATTATTACTTATGCCGGGTGAAACACAAACAATGAAATGGATACCGAAAGCAACGGGAGTCTATCCATTCTACTGTACTGATTTCTGCTCTGCATTGCATCAAGAAATGCAAGGATATATACGAGTATCACCTGCAAATTCATCCGTAGAATTAAAAGCAAATACTCTTGCTAAAAATTAATAAAAGACATCTATAAGGCAATATCCCTCTCTTCTCAAACACGTTACTTCGCACCTTCCGTGACATAATGAAGAGAGGGTGATTTGTCAAAAACTATTGTATAATATCAGGAATAGAACAGTGAAAATCTCATCAAAACTTATAATGATAATCGGATCATTACTCTTAATTGGTGTGTACTTTTTCCCAATATGGAGTATTTCACTTGATGCACCGCAATATCCCGAAGGTATTGGGTTAAAAATTCATGTGAATACGATTGTAGGTAATGAAGAAAACGACCTCAATAATATCAATAATCTTAATCATTATATAGGGATGAAGAGGATTGAACCCGAAAGTATAAAAGAATTACAGTATATGCCCTATATAATCGGATTTATGGCTTTGTCCGGTGTTATTATAGGGATTGTCGCTTCGAGAAAACTTGTTCTTTCATGGGCTATTCTCTTTATTATTATTGGCGCAATAGGTTTAACTGATTTTTATATGTGGGAATATGATTATGGTCATAACCTTGATCCTCATGCGGCTATTAAAATTGATGGTATGTCATATCAACCCCCTTTGATAGGTACTAAGCAATTATTAAACTTTACCGCACATTCATTCCCTGATATTGGCGGTTATCTTGTCGGTATATCAATATTGTTGGCACTCTGTGCATGGTTTATCAGTAAATCTAAACCTACATTAATGCCTATGATGATTGTGACTTTATTGAGTACAACCGCACTTTCTTCTTGTTCTCTACAACCGGATACCATTGACTATGGTAAAGAAGAATGTGCGAACTGCAAAATGACTATAGCCGATAATCGTTTTGCTGCTCAATATAAAACGACAAAAGGTAAATATTTCAAATTCGATGCCATAGAATGTATGGCGGGATATTATATAGAAAATAACATAAAAAAAGAAGATATTGCCGGACACTGGGTAAATATTTACAATAAACCGGGTGAATTTTTTCCTGCGGACAAATCTATCTTCTTACAATCAGATAAAATTCCAAGTCCGATGGGTATGTATATATCCGCTTTTGCATCAAAATCGGAAGCCGATGAATTCCTTAACAAAAATGGTGGAAAAATCCTCTATTGGGATGGTGTAAAACTTCTTATAGCAAAAGAATGGAACTGATCATGCGATTATGTACAGTTGTTATTATTGCTCTTATTTCGGTATATCCTTTAGTATCAAAGACTATGTCCGTATATCCAAAATTGGGTAAACCATTGACTGATGCAATTAATAATGCACAAGCGGGAGATACAATTTTGCTCCATGCAGGCACATATATTGAAGGTTTGATTACAATTACCAAACCGATTACTATTTTGGGTCAACAAAGGCCTGTACTTGATGGAGATAATAAAAGTGAAATTCTCTTAATCAGGTCTGACTCCGTAAAAATATCGGGACTGATATTACGCAATACCGGCATAAGCTACCTCTATGAAAGAGCTGGGATTCGACTTGAGTTCTCACATTATTGCGTTATAGAACATAATATTTTTGAAAACACATGTTATGCTATTTATAGCGGCAAATCATCGCACAACATTATATCACATAATAGTATTCGTGGCAACTCAACATTGGACGAAGCATCAGCGGGCAATGGCATACATTGTTGGTATTGCAATAATTACCGCATAGAATATAATACCATAGAAAAACAAAGAGACGGTATATACCTTGAATTTACGACAGAAAGTCAAATGACAAGCAATAGAAGCGAGAAAAATTTGCGTTATGGCTTACATTTTATGTTTTCTCATCATGATAAATATGAAAAAAATATATTTAAAAATAATGGTGCTGGTGTTGCTGTAATGTACACTCACCATGTTGAAATGTATCAAAATATTTTTGAAGATAATCAAGGAAGCGCAGCTTATGGATTGTTATTGAAAGACATTACTGACGGCACAATTAAAGACAATACATTTTCACATAACACTGCCGGTATTTATGCAGAGGGCGGCGGTAGAATTATTGTCGAATACAATGACTTTATCGAAAATGGTTGGGCAATACGTTTGATGGCTGATTGCACCGACAATACATTCTCTAAAAATAACTTTTTGGGAAATACATTTGATATTGCTACCAATAGTTTTTCTAATTATAGTGTATTTACGGGAAATTATTGGGACAAATATACAGGTTATGACATCAACAAAGATTCTGTGGGTGATATTCCCTATCATCCCGTGCGATTATTTTGTTATTTAGTCGAACAAAATCCTCCAGCAATGCTTTTACTACGTAGTTTTCTCATATCATTGTTGGAAGTGGCGGAAAGTATTTTTCCTTCGGTCACACCGGACACACTCATTGATAGTTCACCATCTATGCTATATATCGCATAAAATATGATTCAATTTGAAAATATCACCAAATCGTATGGTACAAAAACTGTGCTGAACAATGTAAGCGTTGAATTTTCTCAAACAAAAACAACAGCACTCTTAGGTCCGAATGGCTCCGGAAAATCAACAATGATTAAATCTATTTTAGGACTTGTCAAACCTGAAAGCGGCACAATAACCATCAATGGGACAACAATTTCCAATTCTGATGAATATCGTCAACTCATAGGATTTATGGCACAAGTTGCTCGTTACCCGGATAATCTGACTATTGATGAATTATTTTCAATGATAGAAGATGTACGGCTCAATATCAGCTCACAAAAAGAAGATTTGATTACATTGTTCGAGTTGCAGCAACATCGCAAAAAGCCGATGAAAATACTGTCCGGCGGAACAAGACAAAAAGTAGGTGCAGTAGCGGCTTTAATGTTTGATTCTCCGATTTTAATTCTTGATGAACCATCAGTGGGACTTGATCCGCGAATGACATTACGATTAAAAGAATATTTACTGCAAGAAAAACATAAAAGTAAAACTATCATTCTTACAACACATATTTTACATGAAGTGGAAGAACTGGCTGATGAACTTATTTTTTTGCTCGAAGGCAGTATAATTTTCAAGGGCAGCCCTGAATATTTATTACAAATGACAGCTCAAAGGACATTCGAAAGAGCAATCGCCTATATGCTTAGTAATTCCCCACAACAATAACTTACTTTTCCTATGTTACTGAAGCTGTTAAAATATAATATTAAAAATATTGCTCGAAGTAAATGGCTCTTTGGCTATACCTTGCTGTTTTTCGTACTAACGGAAAGTCTGTTTCGGATTAGCGGAACTACGTCAAAAGTGCATATCAGTGTCATGAATATTATGCTGATTACTATTCCATTGGTAAGTATTATGTTTAGCGCGATGCATTCCTATTCGTCACGCGAATTTACCGAGTTATTATTAAGTCAGCCCATTAGACGTTCTTCAATTTTCCACTCATCTTTTTTTTCCATTATTCTTTGTTTAGCCGGGGCATTTGTTCTTGGCGCAGGAGTGCCATTGCTCTTTCACAGCGTTGGCGATACAACAGCTCTTATACATTCGTTAGTATTGCTGTTGAATGGCATTTTAATTACGATTATATTTACCGGTTTTGCAATGGTGATTACAACGGCGATTGAAGATAAAGCTCGAGGATTTGGCTATATTTTAATGATATGGTTCGCTACTGCATTATTGTATGATGCCTTACTTTTACTTTTATTATTTGTCTTTCGCGATTATCCTACCGATTATCCCGCACTTGTTGCAAGTTTTTTGAACCCTTTAGATTTAGCAAGAATTACTCTGACTTTATTGCTTGATCAGTCGGCTTTGATGGGATATACAGGAGCTTTATACAGGGCATTGTATGGCTCTGCAACAGGTATTGCGATGTCTATCATCGGCTTGGTGATCTGGTGTTGTATTCCGTTTATCATGGCACGTAAGATTTTTCTCAAAAAAGATTTTTAGTAATATAGATTCATTCACTGTGTGTATTAAAATTTTTTGCAAGAATAAGTGTATTCGTTTTATCCACGCGGTCAATGATCCGCACAGAAAGCCCATTGTTTTTGAAAGAGTCATAGAGAGAGTCAAGTGTGGATTTTTCGATGGAATCGCGCATTGTATTAAAAATGATTGTACCGCCTATGGTAAGAGACTGAGCAATGCGCCTCAGAAAATCAGCAGACAGGCATTCTTCCGGTATAGTTTCTTGCACAAAGACATCCACAATTATCAGATTATACAATTGCGTTGAATGTTGCATAAAGACAATAGCATCATCGTGGATAATTGTCAGCGGGGCATAACGGTCAATACCAAATTCTTGTTGTGCAATATCAATCATCAGACGGTCAATTTCAACAGCAGTGATATGGGCTTTGGAATGAAAGACTTCACGAATGGTTTGTATTACCGATCCTCCACCCAGTCCCAGAAGTAGAATATGTTTGATCGAATCAATAGATTCTATCTCTTCTAATCCTTTTTGTAATATTTTCTGCAAAGACCCATACGAATAATTACAACTGTGGGTATCAAGTGTTTTTGTCCCATCGGTAATATTAATTTCCACTAAGCCATTAATTGCAGAGTGATAATTTTTCACACGCATCGGCATAATATAACTCAGAGAGTTCTTTATTTTTCCTGATAGTTTTTTCTTCATTGTATATCCCAAATAGAGTCCTTGTGAGGATAGACCTATTGATTAAGTGAAGTTCAATGATGTTTCATATTGTATTAACAGTGGCGGTGACTGATTGCCGTTTTGCCCAAAGGCAAAGTGCGGAAATGCTATGATACAGTACAGTATCACTAGTATCATCGCTTTCTGTGTATGCTCTCTTTTCATGATTATGTGTTGGTTTCTTGTTAAATTTGTGAAGAACAATGAAATCAGTATTTTAGTAAAAAAGCAATGTACTTAATATTTAATGAATCTAAAAATCAATTGTTACAGCACATTGTCTATAAGGGCAAGGCCATTGAGGTTCTTTCTCTTTAATCACATTAATATCATAAACATAGTCAAATAGAAATGTCATCTGTCTTTTCCATTTATAAAATACATCATTATAATCGAACGCTAATACTATTTTAAGCGATTTTTGGGGAAGTACATAGAAATACGGACCACCTTGACAATTCTGAAAAAAACTCTCTGATATAATCAACTTAATCACTGGGGAAAACCTAGTAATAGAAAAATCAAAGAAACCATTATTTCTATCATCTCTATAATCACGAGGCATATTTCTCTTCCCCTTAATATTCCCGAAAAGTGGTATAGCTTTATCAGTAAGATATTTATTTAGACACTTATATTTATAATCAGGTTCTACTGTAATACCTAAAGCAGTTAATGAATCGAATACTACAGGATAAAATCTCCATAACGAATCGGATATAAGATAAACTTCAAAAAGTGAAGCTTCAATATAAGAAGTGTCATTACTATAATTTGTAAACTTCAATTCAACAAGCACTGAATCAACATTGTCCTCATAAAGACGCTTCGCTTCGCATGTCATAAAGTTATTACATTTTTCCCCGGAATAACAACTATACTTTGTAAAGAAAGTGCAAAGCACAATTATGCAAAATAAATAATTAATGAGTCTCATTGCAGTTCTGTCCCTTTGGTTCATGATAGCATCCGGTTCTTGGTTTTTCTTCATTCATTGTATCTTTTTCCTTTCTATTATACCCAAATTATAGTCTGCGCTATTGAGATTTCGCCCGGGTTGCGCCATACCGAAGGGGTATAATTTGTATTTGTTGTAATATATTTCATGCCAACTATTTTACTCGAACATAACTCAATTTAATGAGGATGTGTAACATGAGCAAGAAGGAAATAACTAACTACTCCTAAAAGCCCTACAGTTACAGAGATTATCTTTAACATTTTGTTTCCTATAAACATAGAACATCCTAAACAAAATAATGTAATCAAAACATAAACGTATAAGTTCTCGAACAACCACACCATAATGCTAAATTTGTGGTTAGTACTAATGATAAATACGATTGTGTAAAAACTTCCAATAAGTAATGAGTTAATAATTATCAATACTGTAAAGAAAAATAATGTTGTTTTTTTAATTGATTCCATTTTAAATAATTAAACCTTCTAATAGTTGCATTTGCTTTTCATAAATATGATGACCGCTCAGTTCATAATGCTTGGCAAATATCTCCCGCTTATACAGTATTTGATCATTCGGCACTTTATTTACCATTTGTCTATTTCTCTTAACCTTCCGTCCTCTAACTTATATTCGTTTGAGTAATCTTTACTCCAATAACGAACAGCATTTACGAAATGTATTGTTAGGTAATTATATTTTAATTTTCTGGTATCATCAAGCACAAAATTAGCTACCTGATTAATATAACTATCGTAGTCCTTCTTTTCTGATTGAAAAAAAACTTCGTCTTTCAAGATTAATACTGAAAGTATAAATGGGTCAGAGGGAAGATCACCCGCTTCTTGCCAGTAATCAATAAGAACTGTATCATTTATTAACAGCTTCCGGGTATTTTCTGATAGACTTTCTTTTACAACAAGATACTTTCCATTCGCAACATAACTACCCCCATTTTGGTGTTCTGCCCATTCACCACATGGAAGACCTTCACAAAAAGTTACATTGTAATATGATGCTTTTCCAATTACCTTCAACATTCCTGTAAACAAACTACTGTCTTTTTTCAAGTAAACAAGGCGGTTCACATAAATATCCTCCTTACCCACTGACGGTTGGAAAAACCAATAACCGCCCAAAAGTAGAATGAACAAAGTTAAAATTGTTTTTAATTTCATATTTATTTTCGTTTAACCAGATTGTAAAAACCAAATTTGATAAAATATTGATCTCTTCCGAGGTCTCTGTATCGAGTATGGAAAAATCCAGATATCTTCTAAATTAGCTATTTTTTGAACAATACCGCCTTTCCAATTATTACTTTAGCTTCCGATTCGGAAAAAGTATAATATTGTTGGACTACCCACTCTATAGAATCACCCTTCGGTAAAGAATCCATATCACAAATGATAGTATTTCGACCGTAAGGACAAAAATAATTTTTAGGATCTATTCCTATCGTAAATCTCATCGGATAATTAATGACTTTGCCATCTTGGAACTCAACCATAAAATGGTAACCTTCATCTGGAATAGTCTGACCTTTGAAATTACCATATCGCCACTGTCTCTCTAAGAAGGCTGATTTAACTACAGCTTTATAATTTTTATCAGTTTTTAAGAAACTATCTTTTACATAATATTCTGCGATAAAATGACCATTACTTTTTGATTCTTCAATAGAGTTCGAAGCTCCGGGTAAACCTCTGTGTTTGTAATTACAACCCAAAGCTAAAACTGAACATAAAAAAAACACTACTTTATTCATCAGTAATCATCCGTGTTATTATCTTTTTTTCATAATATTTATTGTATTCTTCAATAGCTTAATTCAGTTCTTCCATCTTCTTTATGTTGCAAACAATGTTCCCTTATCAGCAATGACAGAATAGGTGGTCATCGTTATATTTACTTTCTTTTTCACACTATTGCTATTAGCATCATACTCAAAATTAATGATTTTTGGCGGAGTAGTGCTATTATCCTTTACTTTCGTTACTTTCCCTTTGATATTCCAATCAATTTCCAATTGTTCTGCATTATCGCCGATTAAGTTACCGGAAGCATCATAGGAATAACGGTATGCATCTGTATTCCTTATACACTTGCCTTCGAACATACTATTCCGAGAGTTGTCTATGATTAAAATACGGAGATTATTCATGGCACTTGATAAGATATTATCTGTGATAAACTATACTTGGTAAGTATGAACTCAATTGTCTTTCTCCAAGTATTATACCTTTATAAAATTCCCCGTTATAATCAAACGGCATACGAGAGAATCTATCGTAATATGCTCATTAGTGCAACTGTAATATAGTGGTGAACAATCAGAAAATATCTTCACAAATGTCGTACTATCTATATTCGATTGTACTTTAATCGTACTACCTACTGAATCAACGAATCTATTTTTCACAATAACGTACAAAGCATTCGTAACAAGAGTATCACTATCTCTCATTGTATTGTTGCTACCTTCGAACAAGAGTCCGTCTTTGAACAATGGGCTTTTGAATATAATCATTATTTGTGTCTTCGTATCCAGACCATAATCAAACAAATATGTAATCTTTGTGTATTGTATATTGTTTATCTTTAGGTATTGATGCGAGTAGCTCCGTTTTTGTCCCACAATCACTTCCGAGTTACATAATTCTACCCCTCTTGTAGATGTACCAATACCATCATGATATAGAGTTGCATCACAATTTGTGTAATCCAGCAATTTCGAAATTAATACTGTATCAATCGCAGAACCAACAGGTGTCATCATTATGCCATCAAGTTTAGTACAATGATTATCACTACCGATATGACTATTACAACTCAACATCGTAGTAATCAGTAGCATGACAAAACATACCATATTCCCAATATTATAACCCATATTCATTATAGTTGAACTTGTCTTAACATTTTTAGATTACCTTTTACTCTTCAATTTTATCTGTACTGTATCTATCAATAATTCATAATTTTTCCTTCTTGGTATTATGTCGTCTAGCTTGTATATCTCACGAATAGAATCATCTGAAGTGTCAAGTTTGAGGTAAATACTAACTAAAACTTCATTTTTGTAAATATGGTATTTATAGTCACAGCCTGGATCCATAATACCAATAGGGTAATAATGAGCAACCTTTAATTGACTTGATGAGTCAACTATGTATAGAGCAAGATTCTGACCTCCATAAGCACCCATGTCTAAACCAACTAATCCATGACAGAAATAAATTGAGTCATTAACTTTAGTATATTGAATATTTTGTAGTATCTCATGTTGATAGAGAGCACGACTAAAGTAAATTTGCTTTTGATTGATACTCCACATATAGAAAATTGCAACTATTACGCCAATTATGATAATCTTCAAAAACAAAGGTACAGAAAATTTTCTCATCATCATTTTTTTGTATTCCTTGTAGTAGGAAAAACCAAGCCATATTGATTACTCTGCAATCACTAAAATTGGGAATTTTCCGATTGTTTTTTCTCTAGTACCATATCATCCCTAAGAAATTACATCATAAAATTCGCCCCTCTTTTTTTCTCACCGACGAGGAGAAGTGTATGCCTTTTCTTTCGGCGAAAGTCAGCACGGTGCTAAAGAATATTAACAAAAAAAAAAGCCGCTGTACAATTGTATCAGCGGCTTTCAATATAATACCATTGATGCTAAATTATCGTTTGATTGTTGGTTTGCCTACATAATTGCTATGAATATTTGCAATAGCAGCTATGCGTTGTTCGGCAATCAAATTCGATGCTTCATGATTAAGAATATTACGTTCTTCTGCCATAGCAAAAACACGCAACATAATATCATAAATGCCTTCCGCTTGATGTAAGACACCTTCTTTACTGTATCCATCAATTTCGGAGGCAACGTTCATCAAACCACCTGCATTGATAACATAATCGGGTGCATAAAGAATACCGCGAGCTTTGAGTGCTTCGCCATGTTTTTTCTCATTGGCAAGTTGATTATTTGCACCACCGGCAACGATGGAACATTTAAGCTCGGGAATACTTGAATCATTAAGAATTGCACCAAGCGCATTCGGCGAGAAAATATCACAATCAATAGAAGCAATTTTATCGGTTTCTACAAATTCAGCACCGTATTCAGCACAAATCTTTTGGGCTTTGTCGGCATAAATATCAGACACATATACCTTCGCACCGTCTTTGGTCAAATGTCCGATTAAGTATGTTGCCACATTGCCCGCACCTTGCACAGCAACTGTTCTGCCTGCAAGACTATCCGTACCAAATTGTTTTTTAGCACATGCTTTAATACCATTATAGACACCATACGCAGTAAATGGCGAAGGATCGCCGCTGCCGCCAAACGCACTTACGCCTGTGACAAACTCGGTTTCCATACGAATCCATTCCATGTCGCGCACTGTTGTTCCGACATCTTCGGCTGTGATATAGCGACCGCCAACGGATTCGACAGCTCTGCCATAAGCTCTGAACAATGCTTCATTTTTTTGTGTGCGTGAGTCCCCAATTATCACGGCTTTGCCACCGCCTAAGTTAAGCCCCGCAACGGCAGCTTTATAGGTCATACCCCGCGAGAGACGCAAAACATCAGTGATTGCTTCCGCATCATTATTATATGCCCACATTCGTGTTCCGCCTAATGCCGGTCCCAAAACAGTGTTGTGAATACCGATAATTGCACGCAGCCCCGATTTGGGATCTGAGCAGAATATCAACTGTTCGTGACCGTAACCTTCGAGATCAGAAAAGAAATTCATTAGGTCATTCTCCTTTATCAATATAATCAGTAAAATCGGCTAATGTTGCCGAAAAAATCTGTCAAAAATAGAAATTTTACCCCTCTTTTCACCTATTTCGACAAAAAAAAGTGAGTAAAAAAACGATTTTTCTTTATCACAATGTCGAAATCAGCAAACCCAATAGAGAAAGTATGCCGAAAAAAAGATGGATTTTTGCGGTATCTGCCGTGATAAGGTTATATATATCAGCAGGATAATCAGAACGCCGTATGAGCTTTGTTACTGTTGTATATGCCGGAATGAATGAAACCATGCACAAGAGCGACCACAGAGGCATGATACCGAAATAGGCATATATCAGCATCAATCCAAATGGAGCATAGACAAGAAAACGGAAAAAGTGTTCGGATGCCGATACAGATATGCGAGTGGCTAATGTTTTAGCTCCATATAAAATATCCACTTCACGATCCCGATGATTATTGGCATGAAGTATCGCATCAACAAGAAAACTTAATGGAAGCGACATCATGACAATACGTCCATAATCATTAAAAGTCGCCACAGAATATGCTTGAGTTGTATATGCACCTACAATCATCAATACACCAAAAGACAGCAATACTTGTATATCGCCCAGACCACGATACTTTAATCGAAAAGGCGGCGCGGTATAAGCCCATGCCGACACTGCCCCAAAAGCAACCAGAGCAGCAATGGGTAAACCGCACAGCACGATAAAGTATAATCCTATGGCAAAAGCACAAAAAAAGACTATATATGAAGCTCTTTTCACTTCAGCCGCTGTGAGTATCTCTTTTACTATTGCATTGTCGGCACCAGCTGCTTCGGGCACACGGTCTAAACCGCTTTTTTCATCGTGATAAGTATTGACAAAATTGCTGACAATATGAATACAGACGCATCCGACGGTGGACAACACACAAGAAATCACATTAAATTCAAAGCGTAAGTCATTGAAAAAATGATAGTATGCAGCAACATTACCGAAGAGTGCGGCAGTAATGGATGCAGTAAAGGAAAAAGGTCGAGCTGCGCGCAGATACGTTCCTATATTAGCCATTGTATGATATGTTTACTTGTCCCATGGTTTGATTGTACCTTGTTTTGGTGATGATTGACGATACAAGAGCAAAGGATTGTCCGGGCTATACTGCACAATCAAAGAATCGCCATGAACGGCACAATATGCTTCTGCTTCAGGTGGTAAAAATTGGCGAACAAAAACAAGTAATTTTTTTTTATCCGTGCCCCACAGTTCGCTGTATCGTTTAAAAATCAATGGTAAAGAAAGTACATTTGCACGTATATCAAGTATGGCTCCATCGTCGGAACGCAAATAGGTACGAATATGCGCTCTGAGTACCGATTCAACATTATGAGGATGAAAAGCCCTTGATACTAAAGGAGGATCACTTTTTGCGCCATGAAAAATACCAAAAACGAAATAAGGATGAGGATGTAGCGATAATGCCTTAGAAATTAATCCACTTAAAGAATTTCTGTACCCCGCAATCACAAATGTATCCCTCGTATAAAAATCAGGATAATTCGCCAATGAACGCATACCTTTGCGCAAAAGAATGGCTCTGATAACACAACTGTTAATGGCATTCAACCAAAAAACAGTTTTCTCATTGTCATGCAACTTATCTAAGTGAACTGTGGCAAGAGAATCACAATAACGGTAAAATGTCGGTGTGTCAAATCCTTGATAATATGGCTCACCGCCGCGGACATTGTGTTGCAATAAGGAATCAAATAACTGATGGGAAAAAGAAATGGATACTGTTTTTTTGACTTTTTGGGCTAAAGAAAGTTGAGTCCCCAAAAGTAAAAGAAAACATGCTACACCGAAACAGCGCATGGAATGTACAGATTTAAACCACGACAAATCCATAAATTTCAAATTATTATACGCAGCACTTTACAAACCGTCATCCGAATATGTATCATTATCGGCTTCATTATGCACTTCCCCTGTTTGGCTTAAAATTTCATCAACAGACAAATGTCTGACCATACGTGCTTCAATAAGGAAAATGACGCACTCTGCAATATTAGTGGCATGATCAGCCATTCTCTCCACTTTGGAAAGCACTTCAAGGAAGCGCACCCCACGTTCAATGAGAGAAGGATTCTCTTTCATAGCAAGTACCACATCAGCAGAAATTGAACGTTCCATCTCATCAATTTTACCATCCGAAGGTAAGATATGTCGAGCTAAATCGGGATCATTGTTTACAAAAGCATCTAAGCTGGCTTTCACCATTTTATAGGTTGCTTTTGTCATGGTGTCCAAATTAAATTCTTTTGCCAAATCAGCCATCGGATAGCCATCAAGGATCATTGATGATATTCCCACAGCAACATCGCCGATTCGTTCAAGCTCATTGTTAATCTTCAAAGCAGACAGCAACAAACGTAAATCGCGCGCAACCGGCTGCTGCAAAGCGAATATTTTTTGGCATTGTTTGTCAATTTTGATGTCAAGTTTATCAACTTTATCATCACGGTCGCGAATCAGCTTCGCCAATTCCGCATTATTATCTAAGAAGGCACGAAAAGAGAGTTCTACTTGCTCTTCCACCAAACTTCCCATGCGTATCAAACGCGTTCTGAGTTTATCAAGATCATCTTCAAATGAGCGATGCATAGTGTATATATCCCGTAAAAATGTAGCAAAAATATGCGGTAAAACTTAACCAAAGCGCCCTGTGATATAATCTTCTGTTTCTTTTTTTGCCGGTGTCGTGAAAATTGAGCGTGTTTTGTCGAATTCGACGAGATTACCCATATAGAAAAATCCGGTATAATCACTGACGCGAGCAGCTTGTTGCATATTATGGGTAACGATAATGATGGTATAGGTATTCTTCAACTCACCTATCAATTCTTCAATTTTGGCAGTGGATATAGGATCTAATGCAGAACATGGTTCATCCATAAGCAAGACTTCCGGATCTACGGCAACAGCACGGGCAATACAAAGGCGTTGTTGCTGACCACCCGACAAACTCATTGCTGAATCTTGTAAACGATCTTTGACTTCTTCCCATAATGCTGAACGGCGCAAACTCTGTTCGACTATATCATCAACTTCGGATTTGGGCTTTTTACCCCCCAGATATAATCCATAAGCAACATTATCATAAATAGATTTGGGGAAGGGTATATGTTTTTGGAACACCATACCGACTAATTTACGTAACTCGACCACATCCACCGTTTTATCATAAATATCAATACCATTGATTTGGATGATGCCTTCTGTGCGAGTGCCGTCAATAACATCATTCATACGATTCATTGAACGAAGAAATGTGGATTTGCCGCAGCCGGAAGGTCCGATAAATGCCACGACTTTATGTTCGGGAATTTCGACGGAGATATTATGCAAAGCGCGATTGTCGCCATAATAAAAATTAAAATCCTTGGTGTGGATTTTACTGTGATCCTGTTCTTTTGCCATATATGAGATTCGTAGTTTAGAGAATATCTGTTATTAAGCAAGACGTTTTTTTCGTATGCGAGAACGTATGATTGTTGCCGTAAAATTCAGACCAAAAGTCAATAAGAGTAGAACAACTGTCGTTGCATACTGTTGAGGAGCTGCGGCTTCTACATCCGGCGATTGCGTTGCCAACACAAAAAGGTGATAGCCTACAGCCAAAATAGAACCTGTCAGAATACCCGTAAGTGAATTTGGCAATACGATTTTCCAGATAGTCTGCCATTTTGTTGCCCCTAATGCCAAAGATGCTTCCCGCAATTCGCGAGGCACAGCGCGCAAGGCTTCTTCAACCGACACAATAACCACCGGCAAAGTAAGCACGGACAATGTGGCAGAAGCCCAAATCAATGCCGGATGACCAAAAACAGCACTGCTACCTGCTTTTCCTATCAGACCATCAAGCCCACCGCCCACAAATTGCACAAAGAAGCCCACACCGAACAAACCAAAAACTATGGAAGGAACACCGGCAAGTGTATTAACGGCAAATCGGACACTTTTGGCAAAAAATGAATTTTGTTTCGCATATTCCGTTAAATATAAAGCAGTTGCAGTACCTACAGGCACTCCGAGCAATGCCATAGTGAGCACTAAAAATGTAGTGCCGTAAATAGCAGGAAAAATGCCCCCTTCGGTATTATTATTGCGTGGTGCCTGGCTAAGAAACTCCCAAGATATATGCGGCAGTCCTTTAACAAGAAAATGTAACAACATAAACAATGCTGTTCCAAACACTACAAAACCACCAATGACGGTTATACCTACGGCAAAATAGCCAAAAAGCTTTTTATTCAGTTCGCTGCGTGTTGTTCCGGAATGTCGTAAAGTTGCCATACTATTATGCCTCTCCTTGGAATTTTTTTGCTAACATACCTTTCACAAAAAATTCTGTCAAAGCATTGATGGTAAAACTTACAAGAAAGAGCAATACCCCAAGCATAAAAAGTATATTGTAATGCAAAGATCCCCAGATTACTTCGCCCATTTCCGCACCGATAGTTGCAGCTAATGTTCGCACAGGTTCAAGCATACTTCCCGAATAGACTGCCGCATTTCCTGTTGCCATTAAAGCAATCATAGTTTCGCCGAATGCACGTCCCACTCCCAAAAGAACAGCCGCGACAACACCGGGTAAAGCCGCAGGAAGCATAACCTTAAAAGCTGTTTGCCACTCAGTTGCGCCAAGTGCAAGCGATGCTTCGCGATATGTTTTTGGCACCGACATCAAGGAATCTTCTGTGATGGTAAATATAACCGGCACAATTGCAATGGCAAGACCAATACCGCCAACAATGGCATTAAGTCTGTATTCTACGCCAAATGTAGATTGTACAAAATCCGCAACAAGCATTAAACAGAAAAACCCTACAACAACGGAAGGAAAACCTGCGAGCAATTCTATGACCGGCTTCATTACTTCGCGTAAGCGACGCGGCGCAAAAAATGCCGTATAAATAGCTGCAAGAATCGCTAAAGGTGCTGCAATAAGTATAGCAAGAAATGTCGTTTTTGCTGTTCCGAGTATAAGAGGCATTATACCGTATTTGGGTTCAGACGAAATCGGTTGCCACACTTCACCGACAATGTTCTGAGACAATGTTTTCGTTATGAGCGGCTCCGATTCTTTTTCAGTTACGGCATCCGTTGCAGTATAGTCAGTAACATCCGGATTATAAGATTCCGGCTCATCGGAAGAAGAAGTTTCAGTCGGGACAATTCCGGAAGTGTCAGTGATGGTTTCCTGAACATCAGGATTATAGGATTCGGGTTCATTTGCCGGAGCGGGTTCTTCACCATAGGAATCCGGTTGACTGTCCCCATACGTTTCGGGTGCTTCACTATTAGATTTGTGGACAGTAACCTCAGTTTGAGCAGTTGGCGACGAACCACTTAAATAAGAAACAATGCCCCATGCTTCACGCAGAACAAAGACTAAAATGAGGAAAATCATTAGGATAGAAACAGATGCCGTTAGACGTATCAAAAATTCGGCAATCCGCTCACCAATATGTCTTTTACGACGTCGGAAAGGATGTGAACCTGTTGATTGAGGTGCCATGCAATAAATAAATAGTATGCAATAAGTCTTTAGTGTTCAGCAAAAATCCGCCACATAACAATGAAGCGGAATAAGCATTGAGAATAATTTCGACTGCAATTTACTGTGAAAAAACACAGCACAAATATCATTATTTCTTTATAGGGAAATAACCGACTTCATTTACTACTTTTTGTCCTTCTTTAGCAATTACCCAATCAATAAACGCTTTCATTTCATTTTGTGGACGTTCTTTCAAGTAAAAGTATAGAAACCTTGAGATAGGGTATTTACCGGAAAGAATATTAGCTTCATTTGGTATCACATACTCTTTGCCCGCACCGGAGGCAATGGCAAGTTCTTTGATGTCTTTACCATAAGCGGCACCACCATAACCAATACCGTTCACATCTTTGGCAACTGCATTCACTACAGCGGCTGTACCGGGCATGTGTTGGGCACGGGCATCAAAATCTTGTTTGTTTAGCACATGTTCCTTGAAAAACTCATAGGTACCCGAGTTATTTTCACGACTATAAAGCATGATTTTTTTATCAGGTCCGCCCAGTTCTTTCCAATTGGTCGTTTTACCTGTAAAAATTTTCATCACTTGTTCAATCGTTAATTTTTTGATTGGATTTGACTTATGGACATAAATAGAGAGACCGTCACGAGCTACTTTGACTTCAATGCCTTTGGTATTGAACTTCGTTTTCAATTGCTCTACTTCCGCAGGTTTAATCGGACGACTTGATGCGCATATATCTGTCGTACCATTGATAAGAGCGGCTATGCCTGTTCCTGAGCCGCCACCGGTTACTTGAAACTGCACATTTTGATTTTTTTCTGAATATTTTTCACTCCATCGCTGACAGAGTATCACCATGGTATCAGAACCCTTGATTGTGATTGTCTTTTTGGGAACGAATGCTGCCGATGTAAGAAGAAGTGTGAAAGCGAGTACAAAAAAACCTCGTAGTTTCATAAAGATTCATATAATGAATAGGTCAAAAAAAACACAGCACTTTGCTGCTAACTGTGCAAAATTACAACCATATTCTCTGATACACTATGTTATTATTTGGCAACATAGCTTCAAGCCGATTTTATTCATGAGAAACGATAGATGGGAAAAAGTGTAATCCTGCATCTGTTCGCACCTTCACGATATACATTCCGGACGGAAACGACCATGTATTAACGACACATAATGATTTATTTTTTATAGACTTATACATTTCATTACCTTGTATATCATAGACCATCACATCATAATAGCCATCACATTCCACTCGTACAATATCATCACAGGGATTAGGATAGACCCGAACAGACAATTCATTCGAAGACTCTACCCTATTCGCTGATTCTACTTCTATATACTCTAACTTTCGTTTCTCCGATTCTTTCCCTTCTTTATTACGAATGCGCAAGCCCACATTATAGACTCCCGGTTTGCTATAGAGATGCACTCCGTCACGCTCTTCGGACTTAGTTCCATCACCAAAATCCCATTCATAACTCAGGTCACCATTATAGGGAACACTCATAGAAGAAAATTTTACCGTGTCGCCCACATAAACACGACGCTTCGTACTACGGAAATCTGCCACCGGCTTCACTGATAATGACGGTATCTGCCACAAAGAAACACTACCCGTACTTGAACCGAGTGCGCAATACTTCCCATCGGATGATACAGCCATTGCGCTCACATCTATAATCCCTAAAGCAGTGCTTCCATAAAAATAGGCTTTCCACTGTTGTTCACGCATGCTGTAGATACCCGCGACGGCATTCTTTACCGGAGGCGAAACGGCAACAACATGATCGCCATCGGGCAGAACTTCAAATTGACCTTTTAACCCGGATTGTAAAGTCACAACTCTGCGATTACTGTCTATGTCCCATATTCCATTCGTAGTCCATAGATGATACCCATCAACGCTGTAACGAATATGCCAAGTGTCGTCATTGAGAATTTTGACTACATTTTTTGATCCTTTTTCTGATATAAGTATTGCGGGAGTATTGAGTGGTTCGGGTCGTAAAAGTACTGATGGAAAATCATACTCTGTACCTATTGCAAAAGTAACATATTCATTATTTGGTGATATTGCTAATGAACGAATCGGTGCGCGCATTAGTTTTGTATTTGTTCCGCGATCATCATGTGATATCACGTTGTGTTTATCATAATGCATGATATTCCCTCGAACATACCACCATCTATCATCAAATTGATTTTTATTTCCAAGATAATCACCATAAAACCCCAGAGCAAACCATGAATTATCACTCGACATACTCATGTAGAAATTTTCTTTGCGAGGATACTCCCAGAAATACCCTGTACTTCTCCCCCAATATGCTTCACTTAATTTTTTTTCAAAAAGAACAGGATATGAAAGTAGTGTATCTATTCCATTGTTTTCTATATTAATTTGATAAGAGTTTGTAAATGGTCTAAGAAATGAAAAATCTTCATTATACTCTCTTTCAACAACCTTTTTTTTTGTTATTGTTGAGTAAAAACAATGCCTGTCATCTGTAAACTTAGTAAATATAGGAAATCCGTGAGTCGCAATTTTACCAACACTACTTGCATTGCGTAATGAGTAGAGTGATAAACTTGAATTATTACCTGTTACTGCAATAGTTTGATTATCAATAGAGAAAGATAAACTCGTAATTTTCCTTAAAGTAGTATCCGAGATTTTCCATAGTAAATGAGTTGGTTTATTCTGAACAACAACTGTTCGTGAAAAAGTATCTTTTTGACCATTTTCTGCAATAACATTCAAAGTAACAGAGTATATTCCTTCTTGAGAAAACTTATGAATGTATTCATCTTTACCGTACACAATAGTACCATCACCAAAACTCCAGTAAAATGTTTGATTGGGATTACGTGGAAAAATCAATTGAGTAAATCTTATTGTATCATTGATATAAACATTATCTTTACTCATTACAAAATGAGGAATAACATCATCCTTTGAAAAATTTGGTGACAATTTCCAGTATGACACATATCCATCGTCATCAGACGTAAGAACATTTTTACTCTTATTACATAAGAAATACAAATTTTGTTTTTGACCTTTATATATAGACTCAAATTTCTGATTTACTATATTCCATACCCCAAACGCATTACTGTCATTACCTTTTAAAAGTACAAAAACATGATTATTATCGCGTATGTACTCAAACTTACTAATATCAGAAGATGGAGATAACACACCTTTTTTTATCAATATATTTCTCTTTAAATCATAGAGTGAGTTATCAGTGTGAAAATATTGCAAATCAGGCGATAAAAGCCCTGATTTATGGGGTAATGAAAAATATTTTCTTTCAAAATCAGATGAGTAAAAAGTCTCTTGACCATCGTTTTCATATTCACCTCGATCGTAATTAACTTTTATTGACCAACTACTATATAACGTTGTAAAAAAGATATTTGTCGTATCAACAAAATAAATGGGAGTAATAGCATATCCTGTTTCACTACCTCTGCTGTGATACCCGTTGTAAACCTTATACTGAAATGAATCAGCCGTTTTCTGCTTTACAATCATTTTATTACCATATTTGTAAACATCGGGACTATCGTAATAGTTTTTGCGATATATACATATCAGAGGATATCCCTTTTGTGGAACTGCATACTGTATATAATTATCCATCATATTCAAATCTATATTTTTATCTGTAACAACAGTGGAAATTATCGTATCTTGTTCAAAATCACGAATTCTAAAGCTAAGGTTAGCACCAAAGTTTGCATTTTGATGTAAAACTTCGATAACAAATCTTCCTGTTGAGTCTAAGACAGCAACAGGGACAAGCATACTCGACAATGGGTATTGTGTAATTTTCTTTTGTGTGGAAAGTTCCAAGATTATTACGCTATCTTGCGTTCGACATAGGATACGATCCGCTTCTACATTTGCCATCATTGACAATACTTTTTTTTGACTAATCTTCTTCTTCCACACCAAGCCGTCTTGGGCTTGCATCACAGAAACCGTAAGTACAAAGCATATCATGAACCACACTATTCGCATAAGACACCTCTCAAAATATATACCCGCTATACCGACCAGATGGCAATTTTGTTCCATTTTGCGCAAAACTATGCGTTTTTTAGATATTCAGGTAGGAAAGTAAAGTATTTTTCATGTTCTCGGGACGAAGATAATCCATTTTCGCCAAAGGATAATCGGCAACTGTTTGATAAAATTCTCTATCATTCACAAGCATTTTTGCAAGTTCTGCGGCTTTATCAAGTGAAAAAGGTGTGTCAACCATCGTTAAGGGAAACAGTTCAGGGGCATGACCGGTGGAAGGTGTTGAGATAATAGGAATACCAAGAGCAGCAGCGTCAAGAACATAGCGACCCCACGTATAGCGATCATCAAGATTTATCCATAGCCAAGCATAAGCATTGTGCGAAAAATAATCATGCAGTGAAGAAAGTTTACGAATTTCCAACTGTGGATCTTGATAGATGGCATCTATTGTTTGAAATGCTTTTTTATTATTAAACACAGCACGATGCGTTTGCCAATTTTTTACCATATATCGCAATTTTCGCGAAAAACCACGCTCATAGCCATAATATGCTAATCCTGTTGATTTGGCTGCATAATAATCATTCCACCGTTTGAGCAATAATCCGCAACACAATACTTTTTTTATTCTTTGCTCATGTGGTATGCGGTAACGCACTATGTCTTCCACAGGATATGGAATACCTATATATTCGGTTGGAGTAGAACTTAATGCCCTAAATAAAGTCACAGAGTGACGATTAATGCAATTTACCAGAGAAGAGGATTGCAATAACTTACGTACTTTGTGTGAGGGCACAAGATAGTCGGATGCGGATCCTTCAATTAAAGTCACCCATTGCGTATGTGTGGGTCGAGATTCACATAATCGTAATAATTTTTCTACTCGTCTGGGTGTATATACTTCATTCGTATTACAAATAACAATATCATAGCGGGCAATATCTTTTTCGGTAATAGTATTTTCACCTATATAATCACCATTCATCGCATAAACCCATGCTTCAACACCATTCATTGTTGCGGCATCGTTACGCCTTTCCGATGATTTCCATCGCTCTCTTATTCCGGAAATTACAAGTACTTTAGGTTGAGATAATGCCATAAATCTTCGTAATTATTTACTGACTTTTATCTGAAGATTTCTGTTTAAAAAACGTCCTTCGGGCGTTTCTTCCGGATATTTATCTGTAGAGACTGCGGTTATTATTGTAAATTTATCTCCGGAAATCGTGCGGATAAATTTTTCTGTTGCTTCAGCACGATCTTGCGATAATTTTCTATTATAGTCTTCGCCGCCTGTTGCATCGGCACCACCTAAGATAGTCACCGTCGAGCCGGCAGGAATCATATTAGCCATTTGACGTAATAATTCTTTGTTTTCTGCGGTTAATGTACGGCTATCATATGCAAAACGCAACACTGCATTAAAATTTTCAACATTTAATTCAATTGTTTCCGTGGGTATATCGTTGAGTGACACATTCGCTGCCGTTGAAGCATTGGCAAATGCAGACGCAGCTTTAATTTCCAAAGGAAAATTTGTTAAATTCTTGTCGAACCTACATTGAAAAGACATTTTTGCAGAATCCGCAGGCATCGTTACTGTCGCCGGTGTTAAGCAAGCACCATTTAACCGTAACTTAGAACCCGACTTCATATTATTACTTTTAATGCCAATCATAACATCACCTTGAATTTCAGCATATTGTCTTCGAGAAACATACGCTTTAAGTGGCACATTTTCCATTATGATATCTACACGTCTATTTTCTTCACGCCCGGTAACATATTGCTGATTCGAAGGATTATCCGGCAATATTTTTGCATCCGTTTTTATTATGTTTTCAGGTACACCCGCATTGACTAATGCTTGTTTAACAGAAATCGCACGTGCTTCGGAAAGTGCAATTCCACGTTCATCATCGCCGGAAGTGCCACCAATAAGACGGATTTTTGCATTAGGATTATTTTTTACTGTTGCTACAATGGAAGCAATGAGAAAACTATGGTATTGCAAAGCATTCAGTGTAAGCTCATCGCTCAAAAAATTGGGTGAAGTATTGTAACGTTCAGGAATATCTGAAGAATTTTGATCAAAGAATATTGCATTGACTAATGGCGGTAAAGAAAGAACTTCATTGCCCGAGGTAACTTTGGCTCTCACAGAAAGAATTGAAATGCCGAGTTCGGGCGTGGCTTCCGTTTTTGTGACAACCACGGGGGCTTCTGGCAAACTGACTTCCTCAATAAGTCGTATTGGTTTTTCTAATTGTTTATCGAAAGAAACGCGTACTCCAAGTTGAAAATTGAATGCAGCTATGTTCCACGCAGCATCATCGGTGACCGGTGTCATATTGTAATCATAGCTTATCTGTTGTGTCAATCCTACTCTTTGAGAAATTTTTAGAATATTTTCAACACCGGCGGTAAAACCAAAACCAATCTGTGGACTTGAAGACATTGTTCCATTTGTTATGATTCTTTGTTGCCTGCCATCACCCAGAAACACTGCATTCGCAGGTGCTACGATTCTTTCACTTTGGGTAAAAGTATTGGACAATGGCATATACAAACGCACACCGGCTAAAGCACGCAGCGGTCCCGAAAAAAGTTTTGTAAATATGGTAGGGCGTATTTCAGCATTAAGTTCAAGATATGAAAGCGAAGTTGTGAGTGTATTTGCTAAACTTAGCGATGTATTCTGAAGAGTTTGGGCATCCCGGGCTGGATAGGTTACTATATTTTCTAAAGTTGCCGAACGATTACTTAAGCCCAACCCAAGCACGAAGTGAGCCATTGTTCCCAGCGGCAACTCATAACCAAATGAACCTATGAGACCATTACCGCTCCCATTCATAAAGGTTGCGCAATCAACAGCACCCTCAAACGATGAGAAATTACCACTATGAGAATTGAGCGACGCACCGCCACGAGCAGTCAGCGCAAAACCTTCGGGCACACTTTCGTCATTGGATGGCTGTTGTGCTATCACTCTACAGGTCATAAGCACGAACAAAAGGAAAAGGTAAAGTAATCTCATACGCTTAGTTTATTTGAAAACAATGCACAAAATTACGGTTTATTGCTGTGAAATCGTGCTCATATTGAGATTTTTTATTGGCTTCCATTGAGGCATTTTTTTTTGTGAAATCCGATTTCTTTCACACAAAGCATTGCCAAAGGTTCAAAAAACGTTATTTTTGCAATCTTTTGAAGAAAAATGAGTTCAGTTCTCTGTATATTCATACAAGGTTTCAAAGACGGAGAGTACAATGTTGATGAGTCATGTTACGCTCAAGACATTGCCGAAATTGCAGAAGAATTCATTGGCAAAGTCAGGGTGCGTGGCACACTTCGCAAGCTCATGCAACGATTCATCCTCGAAGCGGAAATAGAAGCAATGGCACAACTTGTGTGCGATGTTTCCTTAGAAGAGTTTGAGGAAAAAGTTACGGTTCCATTGCGAGCAACCTATCATATAGGTGCATCAGATGCCGTCGCCGATGAGCACAACAATGTTTTTGTTATTTCCGATGAAAGCAAATACATTGAACTTGATAATGTAGTAAGGGAAGAACTTGTACTCGGATTGCCATTAAAACGTATTGCACCGTATTGGCGGGAACACGAATGGCAACCACCAATAAACGATATTACGATTACAGATGAAGACGCACCCTCCGCCGACGAACGGTGGGCGGTACTGAAAAATATGCTTAACAATTCACAAAACTGATTTTATCAGAGGTACATCATGCCAAATCCAAAACGTAAACTCTCGAAAGCACGCCGTGACAAACGCCGTACACATTACAAAGCATTCGCACCATCAACAATGGCTTGCCCTAATTGTAATGCTACCAAATTATCGCATGCAGCATGTCCTGAGTGCGGCTATTACAATGGTCGTCAGATAGTAGCTGTAGCTTAATATTGTGACCGGGCATTGACCGTGTTTCACACATTCCCCATACTTAACTGTCTTAGCGTATGAGTCGGCGCTTGATTATCGGCATAGACGCAATGGGTGGTGATTTTGCACCCGACAATGAACTTCTTGGGGCGCAAATGGCGTATGAAGAACTTCATAATCGTGGCTGTGATCTCATGTTCTTCGGTCAAGAAACGACTATTCGTTCTGCTGCACAGCGATTGGGTATCAATATAAGTCGCTTCTCTCTTACTCATACCGAAGAATTGGTCACAATGCACGATGAACCGGCGAGTATAGTGAAGAGAAAACGAAACTCGTCCATGTATCAAGGCATTGACTTTGTGAGAGACAAACGCACCGATGCTTTTGTCTCTGCGGGCAATACAGGCGCTGTTATGGCTACCGGTACCGTTGTTTTGGGAAGAGTAAAAGGTGTAGCGCGTCCTACAATAGGAACTTTTTTTCCAACAATTTCCGGTGCGCCGACTCTGCTGACAGATGCCGGTGCCAATGTTGATTGCAAACCGCGACATCTGATGGAATTTGCCGTAATGGGAAGCATCTATTACAGTGAAATTATTGGCATTAAAAATCCTAAAGTGGGGCTGTTGAATGTTGGAGAAGAACCAACCAAGGGCAATGAAGTTGTTTTGGAAACTCACTCTTTGCTCCAACAATCAGGTCTTAATTTTATTGGTAATGTGGAAGGCAGAGATATTATGACAGGAGATGTACATATTGTTGTTTGCGATGGATTTACAGGTAACATTGTCTTGAAATTTGCCGAAAGCATCATCTCCGTTTTGCGTGGGAAAATCTCCGGTTTTGCCGAACAAAACCTATGGAATAAAGTTCGCGTAGCCGCTGCTTTACCAACCTTAAAATCTGTACTTAAAGACATGGATTATCAACAATATGGTGGCGTGCCTCTTTTGGGTGTTAATGGCGTTGTCATTATCGGGCACGGAAAATCCACACCTATTGCCATCAAAAATATGGTAGTTCGCGCAGCCGAAACAGCCGAACACAATATCTCAGGAAAAATAGAATCCTTCTTACAATATCGCTCTGAACTTTAACAAAAACATTGTGTTATGAAAGCAATTATTTCAGCGATCAGCCATTTTGTTCCTCCCAATATTATACCTAATTCTTGGTTCGAAGATAAATTGGATACCTCCGATGAATGGATTCGTACACGCACCGGCATATCTGAACGACGCTTTTTGGAGCATGGAGCAACATCAGATCTATTAGTTCCTTGTGTCGAGGATATTCTTAAACAAAAAAATCTTGCCCCCGAAGATATAGACGCAATTATCGTAGCAACCATCACGCCGGATAATGTATTCCCGGCTTGCGCTGCATCCGTACAAAAAAAAGCAGGGCTTACAAAAGCATGGGGATTTGATCTTTCAGCAGCATGTTCCGGTTTTCTTTATGGATTACAAGTTGGAGCATCTCTTGTAGAATCAAGTGCTTACAAACGTGTATTGGTGTGCGGAGCCGACATGATGAGTTCCATTCTCAACCCCGAAGATCGTTCCACATACGTTCTTTTTGGTGATGGCGGCGGTGCGGTATTGCTCGAACCGGGCGAAAATAATGATTATGGTATCCTTGATTCTCGGTTGTATATGGATGGACGAGGCGGCACTAATCTTTATATGATTGCCGGCGGCAGCGCAAAACCAACAACGGTAGAAACGGCTGCTAATAAAGAGCATTATGTGGTTCAGGACGGACAAAGTGTTTTCAAAGCGGCAGTCATAGGCATGGCTGAAGTTGCGGCTGAAATAATGACACGTAATAATCTTACCGCTGACGATATTGCGTGGCTTGTGCCTCATCAAGCTAATCTACGCATCATAGAAGCCACACGTAACCGTATGGGATTAGAATCTGATAAAGTTATGATAAATATTGGTCGTTACGGCAATACGACCGCAGGCACAATACCAATTGCACTTTCTGAATTGTATCGCGACAAAAAGATTAAAAAAGGCGATAAGATAGTCTTAGCAAGTTTTGGTGCAGGCTATACATGGGGTGCAGTATATTTACGATGGGCAATAGACTAAATAACGGGTAACAGCATGAAAAAGATTGCAGGAATATTTTCAGGACAAGGTTCTCAATATGTCGGTATGGCAAAAGGGCTTACGGAGCAATTTTCTGCCGCATCAGAATTATTCGCACATGCCGATGCTATTTTGGGTTATTCATTAAGCAGTATTTGTTTTGATGGTCCGATGGATACACTTAAACAAACACGCTACACACAACCCGCACTTTTTGTCCATGAGATGGCATTATTGGCAGCGGCGGAAAACCGATTACAATTCGATGCCACAGCAGGTCATTCGCTTGGTGAATATTCCGCTATATGTGCAGCCGGTGGTCTTACCTTTGAGCACGCTTTACGCTTAGTAGCACTTCGTGGTGAACTTATGTATGCCGCAGGTGAGAATATACCCGGAACAATGGCTGCTATTGTTGGCTTAGATGATGATACCGTGCGCCGTATATGCGCCGAAATTTCTGATGATGCAGCCGTAGTAGTGCCTGCAAATTTTAACTCTCCGGGTCAAATTGTTATCTCGGGAAATGCCGATAGATTGCGCCAATCATTAGATACCTTTAAACAAGCTGGTGCTAAGATGGCTAAAGAATTACCTGTCAGCGGTGCTTTCCATTCACCATTAATGAAGCCGGCACAGGAACAACTTGCACAAGCTATCATGGCTACACCTTTTTCCGATACGACGATTGATGTGTATGCCAATGTGACGGCATTGCCCACACGCTCGGCTGACGAATTGCGTCGGTTGCTCATAGAGCAAGTGTGCGCGCCCGTGCTTTGGACACAAACAGTGCTCAATATGGCTGACAATGGCATCAATACTTTCGTCGAAATCGGACCGGGCAAAGTATTGCAAGGTTTAGTAAAGAGAACTGTTGAAGCAGAAATTCTGGGCTATGACACTGAAAAAGACATTCAACAATTATTAGCATAATACGTGGAATTATGGAAAAAAGACTTACCGGAAAAATTGCGGTTATCACAGGCGGCTCACGAGGTATCGGGGAAGCAATTGTGCGAAAACTTGCAGCAGAAGGAGCGCGGGTATTTGCAACGTTTAACTCCAATGCAGAAAAAGCTCTGGCAATAGAACAAGAACTTATCAATAATGGTGCATCGGTCAAATTTGTGAGCGCGGATATTTCACAAGAAGACTCCGTAAAGCAATTGATGGACTTTGTTGTAAATGAATCGGGACGTATAGATATTCTTGTCAACAATGCCGGTATGACACGCGATAATCTATTGATGCGTATGTCTTTACAAGAGTGGGAAGATGTCATTAACACCAATTTAAAAGGTGTGTTTTTATGTAGCAAAGCGGTGTGTCGCACGATGATGTCCCAGCGCAGAGGCAAAATCATCAACATTAGTTCTATCGTCGGTATGACCGGAAATGCAGGGCAATCGAATTATGTTGCCGCCAAAGCTGGTGTCATTGGTTTCACAAAGTCTTTGGCAAAGGAACTCTCCTCTCGTAACATTTTAGTAAATTGCATTGCGCCGGGATATGTCGAAACAGATATGACAGACAAATTGAGCGAACAACAGCGCCAATCTTTTCTTGATATTATCCCGCTTAAAAGAGCAGCAAAATCGGATGAAATCGCCGCAGTAGTGGCATTTCTTGCTTCTGATGATGCTAATTATATCACAGGACAAACTATTGCCGTGGATGGCGGTTTAACTATGTATTAAATTTACCTCCATATTCATTTTTTTTCAATTCATTTCAATTTTAGGAGAAAACAATGTCTGCAACAAGAGAAAAAGTAACGCAGATTATCGTAAATAAACTTGGCGTAGATGAGAACCAAGTTACTGACGCAGCATCATTTACCAATGACTTAGGAGCAGATTCGCTCGACACCGTTGAGTTAATCATGGAATTCGAGCGTTCCTTCAATTTAACCATTGAAGATTCCGATGCCGAGAAAATCCAAACAGTCGGTGACGCCATCAGCTACATTGAATCAAAAGTGTGATAGCGTCTTTGCTTTCGCATAATTTTCTATTCTAACTTCAAACGGAGAAATTGTCGGTTGCCGAACAGAAGGCGAAATAATGGCATTTCTCCGTTTTATTATTGAACTTACTATGGCTCGATATACTTATCCCAAAATTGTAGTAACTGGCGTAGGCGCAGTTACACCCATCGGCAATACGGCAACAGAGTACTGGAATTCCATGATGGAAGGACGTTCCGGTGCCGGACCCATCACAAAATTCGATCCTACAGACTTTGATACCAAATTTGCACATGAGGTGAAAAATTTTGACCCTCAATTATATATTTCGCGCAAAGAAGTTCAAAGAATGGATCTTTTTACCCAATATGCCATTGCGGCAGCAGTAATGGCAACGGACGATGCAGGCATAGATTATGAAAAAACCGACAGAAATCGTGTTGGTGTCATTATCGGCTCCGGTATTGGCGGGATGTGGACATATCATCATCAACAGCAAAATCTCTATGATCGTGGTGGCAAACCGGATAGGATATCGCCATTTTTTATCCCTATGCTAATCTCTGATATTGCAGCAGGTCAGGTTGCTATTCGTTATGGTCTAAAAGGACCTAACTATGCCACAGTTTCTGCATGCGCAACATCAAGCCATTCTATTGCCGATGCTTTAATGCTTATGCAGCGCGGCGATGCAGATGTTATGGTTGTAGGAGGTAGCGAAGCAGTAATATGCCCTATGGGTATTGGTGGATTTAATTCTATGAAAGCTTTATCTACACGCAATGATTCTCCGCAAACTGCCAGCAGACCATTCGATAAAAATCGGGATGGTTTTGTTATGGGTGAAGGCTCGGGTGTGCTCATTTTTGAAACCCTAGAACATGCTATGAATCGTGGGGCGACAAAAATATATGCAGAGGTCGCAGGATTCGGATTAACCGATGATGCTTATCATGTGACACAACCGGCTGCAAACGGTGAAGGTCTTGCACGTGCAATGCAATTGGCACTTAAAGATGCCGAAATTTCTTTGAATGATGTGGGATATATCAATGCACATGGCACTTCCACTCCATTTAATGATAAATGCGAAACCGCTGCCATTAAATCCGTCTTCGGTGAATGGGCGCACTCCATTGCTGTCAGTTCAACCAAATCCATGACCGGACATTTACTTGGCGCAGCAGGAGCCATAGAATCTATCGCTACGGCTATGGCTGTCAAAAATGGTATGGTGCCGCCAACCATCAATTATGCAGAACCTGACCCCGAATGTGATTTATATTATGTGCCCAATAAACCCGAAGCCAGAACTATTAAAGCAGCTATTAATAATACAGCCGGCTTCGGAGGTCATAATACTTCTATTTGCTTTAAATCGTTCGAGCAATAAATTTATGAAATTCTGCTGTCAATATCGTTCTTTATCTCAGGTCGGAGTGTCTTCACTTCCGACCTGTTTTTTTTAGAAGGGAACTCTATGAAAGATATTTTGCATACAATTTATGCAGGATTAAAAAAGAAAATAACCAAAAATCAACAAGAAGTACATACACTCCATTTTCCTCGCATCGGTGTATTGAACGATGAACGCATTCACAATCTTGAGCGTACTCTTAACTGTACTATCAATAATCCCGCATTTTTTGAACAAGCTCTCACCCACCGTTCATATTTGCAAATTGCGCCACAACACGATATTCATAGCAATGAACGTTTAGAATTTTTGGGCGATGCAATCTTAGGGATGATTGTCGCTGAATATGTATTTTATCATCATTTTGCCGTTCAAGAAGGAGAATTAACAAAATTGCGCTCATGGATTGTGCAAAGAAATTCTCTGGCTCATGTCGCTAAATCTATTGGTTTAGACACTTACATTCAACTGTCTCCAAGCGCAGGCAAGTCCTTAAAAGATGGCAATGACACCATGCTTGCCGATTTACTTGAAGCAATTATTGCTGCTATATATTTAGACAGTGGCATGGAACAAACCAAAAAATTTATCGGCGATATCTTAATTCCGGCAATTTTACATTCGCCCGAAATGCAGGTAAAAAATTATAAAAGTATTTTGCTTGAAATTGTACAAGCTGATGGATTTTTTGCACCACGATATATTGTACAACATGAATCCGGTCCCGATCACGATAAACACTTTACTGTAGCTGTCTTTGTTGATGATAATGAATATGGCGTAGGTTCCGGAAAAAATAAAAAACAAGCAGAACAAAAAGCTGCAAAAGATGCTCTTGATAAACATTATCCTCACGCTTTAGAACATCATGCCTAATGTACATTTTTCTGTTATAGGCGGTGCTGAAGAAATTGGTGCCAATTGTACATATATCAATTTTGGTGGGAATGGTCTTTTTATTGATGCCGGCTTACATCCTCAAAAAAGGGATAAATATTGTTTTCCCGATATATCCGTACTTACACAAAAATCTCTTCCTACCGATACACTCATTATTAGTCATGGTCATACCGACCACATAGGAGCAGTGCCTTATGTATTGCACACGCTTCCTCATCTGCGTTTATGCTCCACTCGACCTACACGCGATATTATGCAAATAATGCTGAAAAATACAATACGATTATTGCGCATTAACCCACCGGATAGAGATTATTGGCATAATGATGTTCTTGCAGGATATTCATCGGATATTCTCGAAAAAATTGATTTACTTATTGAAGCTTTCCCCTATAAGGAATCTTTTTCTCTGCAAAGTGCAGCAGCTTCGGATGCTGTCAATGTAACATTTCATGATGCAGGACATATTATCGGCTCGGCGGGAATTGCATTAGAATGTCATGGATATTCTATATTCCATACCGGCGATGTACAATTTGACACACAATCATTATTACCCGGCGCATCATTCCCGAAACATCATTGTGATCTTGTATTCACAGAAGCAACGAATTGTGCAACCGATCCGCCGGAAAGAAAAAAAGAAATTCAGCGCTTAGCCCAATATATTAATGAAACAACCGAAGCAAATGGTTCTGTTTTACTTCCTGCCTTTGCCCTGGGAAAATCTCAAGAAATTCTCACCATATTGTGGCAATTAATGCGAAAAGGGTCAATCCCCCATTTGCCGATATATTCCGGTGGAATGACAAAAAACATTAATGCCGTCTATGACAGATATTGTTACTCTGTGCCGCGCGTCGAGCGTGGTTTTGAAGTAAATGATATTCCACAAATTCCTCTGCTCCGTGAAGAACTATTACAAGGAAATTATCTGACAACACCTTCACTTGTTGTTGCAACAAGCGGTATGATGAATAAAGGAACAAATTCCTATGAATTAGCAAGAGAATGGTTGCGAAAATCGAATTTCAGCATAGCTATTGTCGGTTGGCAAGACCCTCAATCACCGGGTGCATTATTATCACAATCGGAGCGACATCAAGAAATACTGTGGGGCAACACAAAAATACGCCGTCAATGCAGAGTCGAAAAATTCTCCTTTACTGCTCATGCACGCCGTGAAAATATCATTGCTTGGCTTTCGGAAGTACGCCCCAAAACTTTAGTAATAATGCATGGTGACAGTGAAAGTTGTGAGCGGCTTGCCTACGAAGTATCGTTACTGTTACCTTCTACCCGCATTATTCTCCCGCGATATGGGAAAATATATGAAGGATGAGGTTGATAATAGAATAATCTAAAAAGATTATCTCTCTTATTATAGTACTCCCCTAATCTGTGTTAACAAATGTGTTATGTCTTTATTCTCCATAAAGATTATTCAATTACCACGTAATTATCAAACATACACTTCTCCTTGATACCTCTATCATTACAATATAACAGTCTTTCCATATAACAAAAGTTCTTTGTTATTTAATCGCTATGACGTATATTGCTATTAAGAGTAATTCAAACTTATAAAAAAGTAGTATTGGTTTTTCAACTTCACTAATTTTAACTTTCTATTTTTATAAAAGTTAAAGAAATCAACATTAAAAAAAAGTAGTATTGCTTATTGAAAATTTCGAGCTTAAATTCTTGTATAGATTTATGTAAAGTTACTGTTTTTTTTAACAATAGAGGTGTTCTATGTATCAAAAGAAAAGATTTCCTTACATCATTGCAACAATAGCAATTCTTTTCTTAAGCTCTTGTTCAACAATACAACCTCCGGTTGTAAATTTTTCGTCCTACCCTGAAGAAATCATAGTCGGAGAAGGATCTAAACTATCATGGGTAATCAGTAATGCCGAACTAACAACTGTTCAGATTTCCGAAAATGGTGTAATTATTGATAGCAAGAAAAATGTTGTTGGTTCTATCTCTGAAAGTAAAGTAGTCAACCCCAAAAAGACAAGCAATTATGAACTAAAAGTAATACGTGACGATATTGTTGTTGAAAGAAAGACAACGACAGTTATAGTCAAAATGCCACCACCGAAAGACACCATTCCGCCGTCCAAACCAATTGTTGAAGAAAAGAATACTACTTCAACACAATATCTTAAAGGCGTTATTAATTATGATAATGTCAAAAATAAAGATAACATAACTATTGCTATCAATACGATTGATATTAAAAGTTATCCACAGACGGTACAATTATACTGCACTGTTCAAGATGAATTTGGTAATCATGTTGCCAACTTGGCACCACCGTATAATTATCGTAACAAGTCATTCTGGCAATCTGTTATTGAACAAAGGAAAGATAAGTCCGAAAACATCACATCATTTTCCGTCAAAGAAGTACGCACTGATGATGCTCCTCCATTTGCTTCAATTCTTGTGGCAGATTATTCGGGATCTATGGAAAACGACATTGATAATCTTGAGAAAGCATTAAAGACATCCGTTCGATACATCAGACCCCAAAAAGATTTTTATTCATTAGTGCAGTTTGACCATAATGCGTTCCAAACTGTTCCATATACACAGAACCCAAGTGATATCACAAATATTAAACCCTTCTCTGAGTTCAAAGGTGCTACTGCTTTTTATACAGCAACACAACTATGCTTGCAGACACTACGTAATGCACCGAACATTCAAAAAGTGGCAATTCTTTTTACCGATGGTATAGACAATGCATCATTTTTGGATAATGCTGATGACATTGTCAAAGAAGCACGTCGGGAGAACATAAGAGTATTTATTATCGGGTATGCTGCGGCAGACAAAAGAATATTACAACAAATTGCTGAACAAACCGGAGGTAAAGCATATTTTCCCCAAAAATCTGATGAACTTACCGATATTTATGAGGAAATTTATCGGTTCTTAAAGGTGCATTATATCATAACATACACAACAACAAAAAGTACTCTAAGGACTGATGTTACTTTAAAGACTGTATCGGGTCAAGCAATGAAAAGTTATTTTCCGGAACCACAAAGAATAGAGGGAAACCGTATTTATCAAATAGCGCTCTTTAAACCTAACAGCAGTGCTCCTGAGGATGGTTTCGATGAAACATTTATACAAATCGTAAAAATCCTTAATGATAAACCAGATAAAATGATTGAAATTTATGCTCATACCGATTCACGAGGTAGCGCATCGGGTAATAAAGGACTTTCACAAAAGAGAGCACAATTTATTGCCAACATTCTGATAAAAAAAGGTGTTAACCCCAAACGAATACGTAAAATTGAAGGTAAAGGAGAAGATCAGCTTCTACATAAAAATGACGAAAAAATTCCATGGATGCAAAGAGAAAATAGACGTTGTGAAATTAAATTTATATAATAGAAAGGAATTATATCATGAAGACTACACTTATTCTATGTGCATTCTTTTTATTTATGTCAAATGGATTTATGTTGAAATCCCCCTCACAATCATGCGATATCGAAATGATATATTCAAGTCAGAGTGTGGCGCAAGGGACATTAGGGATAAGTCGAATGGGCGAAACAGTTGAAATTCAACAACTCCTTGTACCAATGGAGTTGAATGAAGGCAATTATGAAGTAACTGTTACACGTAAAGCTCAGAACATATATAAAATTGAGAATAAAGATATTTATGTTAAAACTAAGCATTGTTATGAATACCTAAATTTCAAATCAGTTGTTCTTAAAATTACCAGTAAATATGGCTACACTAAAGGACAGCTCATTATTCCATAATCTAAAAATTTTACAAAAGGATACAACTATGATTACAGAGAAAAGTAATGACATACATTCTCTTTTAACACGTATAGAAATGTTAGAGAAAAAGAGTAAACACCAACAAAGATTTATCCGTTCGCTTTGTATAATTTTTTGTTTTGCTTTTATCACTCCACTAATATTCTTCGGCTTCAAATTTTCAACTCCTCAATCTATTGAAGCAGAAGAATTTATACTTAAAAGAGATGGAAAAACTGTTGGAAAATGGTTTACAGACTCAACATCTACAATGTTTGCAATATTTCCTAACGAAGGTAGTAGTGAAAAGTCTCGAATTATGCTTTCGTATGACAATAAATATCAAAATTCACTGATTGCTGCACGGTATCGTAAAATTGGCTCTGACACTATTCATTCATCAGCATCATTATTCGCTTCAAACGAAGATGCAATAATAGCTTCACAATCTGAGGAGAATGCAATAATACAATCCAATATCATTGACAGAAAATCATCTGCTGTAATTTCTGGTGCGAATATACAGGCACTCAACATGGAAACACAATTTACTCGTGGTGTAACTTCTCTAAATTTTTACGGTGCAAATCGTATGAGAATGATCTTGACATCTTCCGATGCATTTTCAAAGATAGTAATGTTAAAAAAACGTGATGATTCCGCTTCTTATATAAATACTGTCGAAAATATATACGGATTCAATGCAATCACAGAGAGTAAAAGTATCGACTTTCAGATATGCAATCCACATTCCTTGGCAGATGCGCTTACGCCGAATGCTCCTTTTCTTCAATTAGGCAGGCTAGGGCAAGGAATTATTTTAAGTCATGGATTTACAAAAAAAATGAATATCCAAGAAGATGGTTCTGTTATTACTGATAAAGACGGACAAATATCATTCGAACCTATTGACAGAGATAATTTTAGTTGGAGAATTAGTATAGAAGATTCTCTCAATACAACAGTTTTGGTTCCTTCAAGAATTGATGTATCGTCCCCTACCGACGCTCAAGTAAGAGTCTCATCAGATAAGAATGTGGCTTTGATTCAGGCTTCTACATTAAATGAGAAGCCAAATTCCTCCATACTTCTTGCAGATGAAGATGGTGTCAAATTAAGCGCCGGCAGCTTTTTTAATTTTAGCCAAAAACTAAATGAAGTTCAGTTTGAACTATTTGATCGAAATTCTAAAGTCAGATGTACTCTTGGTGAAGATAATGGTATCTGGAATATGTCACTTTTGGATGAACGTGAATTATTTCGATATAGATCTATCTTAGATAAAACAGGACAGCCCAGTGTTTCGCTATTTGATGGAAATGGTAAGTTAAGAACCATTATAGGTACTACGACCACAACCGACAGGTATGGTCGAACAAATTATAGCCCTGAATCTTCAATATGGCTCTTTAATGATTCAGGAAATAGTATTTTTCATGCTCCTGAAGATTAATATCTATTGAATTTTTCTCATTTTCAGGTTCACATGCAAACGTAGAAGTTAATCAAAACACACAAGAATTTACAGATTACAACAACTGGAAATCTTCTGTTTGTCGATGAATAAATAAGCTCCAAGTGTAATTACGCTTGGAGCTTTCTTTCCCTTAATACTAAAATACATCTTTCAAATGTTAATACTGTTAAAAACTATATTACTCGCGGTAGCTGTTACAACTATTTTTGTTTCGCATGCAATAGCATCAGACACTAAGACAGTGAAAGTTGTGAGCGGCTTGCCTACGAAGTATCGTTACTGTTACCTTCTACCCGCATTATTCTCCCGAGATATGGGAAAATATATGAAGGATGAGGTTGATAGCAGAATAGCTACAAAAAACAAAATTGAGATTTAGAATATAATTATTATATATGTTCTTTTGTTTTTCCCAACATTGGTGTTAATACTTGATGCCATTGCTTATATCCTTGTGCATTAAGATGTAAACCATCAATGCTATATTCTAATGGCAAGTACCCGTTTTGAGATATTGCACTATAAATATCACAATACATTATTCCTTCTTTTTGACATACATTTTTTAACTTTTGATTCAATTGATAGACTTTTTTATTTATTACTTCTGCCTCGCTATATGTCTCACAAACAGGCAATGTACTTTGTACAATAATGATTCTTTTATCGTTTTTCACTTTGCGTATAAGTACGCGATAATATTCAATGATTTCATCAACAGAATAATGAGCATACAAATCATTAATACCGCCCATTATACAGACAATTTTCGGTTTCATTTTTTCTATTTCGGGTAATCGGGCAATAAATCCCGGAATAATATCCCCTCTAATTCCTCGGTTTACCATAGCCGGATTATTGTATAATTCCGACCAATCTAATGCATGTGTATGAGAATCGCCCAACATCACAATGTCGGCATTTTGGGTTGGATACATCGCGTATATATTATTCATATATTCATAATTAGCATTTTTCAAATACATGGTATCTTCTCGTGACATAAGATATGTACCGATACCAATAATCATACACCCACATAGTGGTAGAGTATATTTCAAGAACGAGGGCAAATGTTTGAACATCATATTTCTTTTGTAATAATTAACTGTACTTGACGCATAGATTCTCTTATGGTTACACATAAAAAAAAATCCCGTTCCGATTTTCTCGAAACGGGATTTTTTCTCTAAAGTACAGATTCTTAGTAATCCATACCACCCATGCCGCCCGGAGGCATTGCAGGAACTTTATTTTCTTCTTTTTTCTCTGTAATTGTTGCTTCTGTTGTGATAAGTAAACTTGCCACAGATGCTGCATTTTCGAGAGCTACGCGCGATACTTTTGTCGGATCAATAACGCCCGCAACAAGAAGATCTTCATAGACTTCTGTGCCTGCATTAAATCCGAATGCGCCTGTGCCTTCTTTAACACGATTTACAATCACTGAAGACTCTAAACCGGCATTGGCTGTGATCTGACGTAATGGTTCTTCAACGGCACGTCTGATAATATTGATACCTGTTTTGATGTCATGATTGTCCGGTGTTAAATTATCAAGGACTTGTACTGTGCGTAAATATGCTACGCCACCGCCCGGTACGATACCTTCTTCAACCGCAGCACGTGTTGCATGAAGAGCATCTTCAACGCGAGCTTTTTTCTCTTTCATTTCAACTTCAGTTGCTGCACCGATACGCAATACTGCAACGCCGCCGGATAATTTAGCCAAGCGCTCTTGCAATTTTTCGCGATCATAATCACTTGTTGTTTTTTCGATTTGTGCTTTAATTTCATTGATACGTTTTTTAATATCCTCAGATTTACCGGCACCTTCAACGATTGTAGAATTGTCTTTATCAATAGAAACGCGTTTTGCTGTACCAAGGTATGCAAGAGTTGCGCTTTCAAGTTTAAATCCTTTTTCTTCGCTGACAACAGTACCACCTGTAAGAACTGCAATATCCTCCAACATAGCTTTACGGCGATCGCCAAAGCCCGGAGCTTTTACTGCTGCAACGCGCAATGTACCGCGTAATTTATTTACGACGAGAGTAGCAAGTGCTTCGCCTTCAAGATCTTCTGCAATAATCAATAAACCACGTCCTGATTGTGCTGTTTTTTCTAAAATCGGGAGTAAATCTTTGATATTGCTGATTTTTTTATCGTGGATAAGAATATATGGATCATCAAGTACACATTCCATAGTGTCGGCATCTGTCACAAAATAAGGTGATAAATAACCGCGATCGAATTGCATACCTTCTACGACATCCATAGAAGTTTCTGTGCCTTTGGCTTCTTCTACAGTGATAACACCGTCTTTGCCAACTTTTTCCATTGCATCAGCAATTAAATTACCGATAGTAGAATCATTATTGGCAGAAATTGTACCTACTTGAGCAATTTCTTTTTTACCGCCGACTTCACGGCTGATATTTTTTAATTCTTTGGTAATTGCAGCAACAGCAAGGTCAATACCGCGTTTTAAATCCATTGGATTAGCACCTGCTGTTACTACTTTAAGTCCTTCAGCTACAATAGCTTGAGCAAGAACTGTTGCTGTGGTTGTACCATCGCCCGCTGCATCACTTGTTTTTGATGCAACTTCTTTGACCATTTGCGCACCGAGGTTTTCGATTGCGTCTTCCAATTCGATTTCTTTCGCAACGCTCACACCGTCTTTAGTGACAGTTGGCGCACCGAATTTTTTATCAATAATCACATTGCGACCTTTTGGTCCTAATGTTACTTTTACTGCATTAGCAAGTTGATCAACACCGCGTTTTAATTTAGTGCGGGCATCTACATCAAAGTTAATGATTTTTGAAGCCATTTTATATTCTCCTTTTGAAATAATTTTTTAATAATCAAGAAATTATGCAATAACTGCAAAAATGTCGCTTTCACGCATGATAAGTAATTCTTCGCCGGAAACAGAAATTTCTGTGCCTGCATATTTACCATAAAGAACTTTATCGCCGACTTTAACTTGCAAAGCCGCTTGTTTGCCATCATCGGTTACTTTACCCGGACCAACAGCAATGATTTCACCCTGCATGGGTTTCTCTTTTGCTGTGTCAGGAATAATAATGCCACCTGTTGTTACCTCTTCCGGTGCGGAAGGGCGTACAATCACTCTGTCGTGCAATGGTGTTACTGTCATGGATACCTCCAAATTGAATTAAGTTATGAAAAATGGAATATGTTGTAATAGTATGCCGAAGCGAATAGAGTGACGAATCGCATTAGCACTCTATTGTACAGAGTGCTAACATTACCAAAAGGTAATAAAAAAAGTCGTCACCACAGAGGCAACGACTTTGAGTGTATAACAATGAAAAATATAAACTTAGCGAATCAGCTTGAACTCAACACGACGATTAAGCGCTCTCCCTTCATCTGTTGTATTATCACCAACGGGCTTAGTTTCACCATATCCTTGCGATACCATGCGCGATGCGTCAATGCCCAAACGCTGAAGATATTGCACCACCGATTTGGCACGATTGTTCGAAAGAGTCATATTCGCTTCATCGCTCCCAACAGCATCCGTGTGAGCCGAAACCTCTACTCTGATTTTTGGATACTCACGCAAGAAATCATACAAACGTTGCAATTCGGGTGCACTTGCCGGAGTAATATCCGCTTTGCCAAATTCAAAAAAGATATTCTTTAACTTGAATGTTGCTCCTGTGGCAATCGCGTGGTCTATACTCATCACTTGATAGTTTATTATGTTTTGATCACCTTTTTTCATGGTAGCAGAATTAAATTCTATGGGCTGTACGATAAAGTCCTGAATTTTTGCATTAAAACGTAATGCTGTGTTATCCGGTAATTCAAAACAGTATTTTCCATCTGCACTTGTTTTTATGGAATCAAGAACTTTATTGGTCTGAGAATTTTCTAATCGTATTACTCCTTGCACCGGTTTTGTATTTTCGTCAATTAAAGTACCACATAATGTAATCACGGCTCTTTTCATAATAAAATTTTTGATTAAAGTATCACCGACTTTAACCGATTGTGCATTGATATTTTGCATTTCATCAAAATAACCACTTGCGGAAGCAACCGCCGTAAAATTATCTTTTTTGTTTATCGGTACGACAATTTCATAATTACCGGTAATAGAATTTGACTTAACCGAAAGAGAATTTCCTTGACTACCATTTGCCGCAATAGAAGCTCCTACAGCCCATGATTTATCATTGGTGACAGTACCGCGAATAACAAATACTTGTGGTTTGACAATTGGTTTTGGTCCATAGGTGATTTCATACGTTGTCGTAATATCGCCGCTTATATTATCCAATACTTCGGTAAATGGTTGCGCAATATCATAATCACGTCCCAAGCTTAATCGTGTGACAATACCTGCATTATGTTTTGCAGGATTAACAACGGAATATAATTGCGCACCGGCATTCCATAGATCCTTTGTTAATGATTCTTCGGTATGATCGGCATTTTCTTGCAAAGCACAATCATCGGTAATTAATAAAACTATCTTTTGTGCATTGGGACGGAAAGACATTTGTGTTGCTCTATATATCGCTTCTGAAGAAATTTCATCGGGTGCAGTTGCTTGTGCTTGTGCAAAAAATTCTTGAAACTCTTTGATAGAAGTGGTAGGTTCTAAGGTTTGTGACACCTCATCACCATATAAAATACAACCGATGCGAGCATCAATACCGCGTGCAGAAATATTATTGACAAAATTGGCGACATTGGTTCTTACACCATTGATGGAACTGCTCATGCTGCCGCTGCAATCCATGAGTACAACAATATCCGCAGCCATTGAAGTAGAAGCCGTCGTTTGTTCAACAGAATAAATAATCATGGATGTGTCTTTAATATCAAATGCTTTTTTGGGTAAACCGCTTACATTTCGCCCGAAACTGTCACGCACTTGCACAATTGCTTTTTTTCTCTGTTTATCGGTAGAATCCACTTTTTCAAGATAAATACTATGTTCACTCGCTGTAAAATACGACGTAGATGTTCCCTTTGCTTGCGAAACCAACGTTTTTGTATGCGGATAATATGTATCTCGAATTTTATCGAATAATTGATCGGGGTTCGGAGATAATTTTTGTAAATTCTGCAATAAATCCTCATACGACATACCAGCCGATTGAATAACATTTATCAAATCTTTTGGTGATTTTACTATGCGATACTGCCATTTGAAAGCATCTTTGACACAATCAGCATCACGCGAAACACCTAATTTACCGGTGCCTCGCAAAGCCGGCGCATTGTTAAATTGATCTAAAGAAGACATACGTAATATAGCCATGCCGTCTGCCACTCCCTGTGTTTTGGGGTCACTTAATAAACCTGCGGAAAAACCGCCAATATTAAACTCAACTCCAATCACTATTCTTTCAAAGGCACTCGAATATGATGCGCTGGTAATGATATGATTTTTATATAAACCATAGGATAATCCGGCAGTAATATCCATATCTTTATTATTAAAGGGAAAATCTTTGGCATAGCGTGTTGTTGTTAAAATTGTCATATACGGTGTTGGCGAATAATTTAACCCAAATGAATGAACAGGTTCTACATGATTGCCATAATACATTGTTGAGATACCATACGAAGTAATAACACCGCGCATCGGGGTTACAACAAGTGACATATTGTAACGTAATTTATCCTCATTTTTATCAATTTGCGGACGTGCATTAACCCAATTACCGGAAATTCCGCCATAGACATCCGTAAATATTTCTGTACCGGTACCAAAATAAAATTGTCCGGGAGTGGTAATTGCATTGTCAATTTCATATTCCGCAATATATCCCAAAGCAAAATGATCATATTTCCCAAAAATAGAAAATGGTCCGCGTCTATTAAATTTTTCATTCACGGGTAAAGCAAAGAGCAAATCTACTTCTTCTGATACCAATGCCAATGCACCGGGATTCCAACCGACAGCCGTTGCATCATTGGAAAAACCTAAAGGACGATTTGTTAAATCCCTCGGCGTAATACTAAGTTCCTGCGCTAATGCCATATTCCCCATCAATATCAGCACCATTACACACAACGACGCATTTTTTTTCATAACATTCATTTTCTTTTTGATTGAACACATAAAATTATATTTCTCTTGTTATTTTCATCGTACCATTTGTTCCGTCAATTTCAGCTATCGCACCAATAGGCAATGTCCATTTTTGCGATGTGTGACCATATTGAAGATTCATAATTGCCGGTTTTTGAGCTATGGAAGCAAATTCCTTGCAAATTTCTTGCACCGACCTTTGCGGTACGCTTGTGGGTCTTTGCGCTGAATCGGTAAATTGACCGAAGGCAATGCCCGCTATTTGGTCGAAAACACCCGAAAGTGCCAATTGTGTGAATAATCTGTCCACACGATAAGGTTCTTCTCCCACATCTTCACATACCAAGATGCAATCTTCCCATTGTGGGGCAAATGGTGTACCGCACAGCGAAGCCAGCATAGAAAGATTACCGCCCATTAATCTGCCGCGAGCTTTACCTTCAAAAAGAGGTTGAATGGGTGTGGGCTGTTGCAAGTTTCCCAAAGGTTCAGAAGACATGAGCGCCTGCCAGAATACTTTCTCCGACCAAGGGTCAAATTCCGGCATATCCACCGAAGCCATAGCACCCGAAAAGGTCACCAAACCGGAATATGTATATAATGCACATTGCAATGCTGTTGTATCGGAAAAACCGACAAAAATTTTCGGATTCGCAGCAATGACTTCATAATCTAAGAGCGACAACAATCGTGGAGTACCATAACCACCGCGAGCGCACACTATTGCCTTAATATCCGGATTAGTAAACATTGTCATAATATCCGAAGCACGCTCTGCATCAGTGCCGGCAAGATATCCGGCATAGCGCGCAAGTGCATACTCACCTAATTGGACACTAAATCCTTGATTTTCCAAATATTGAATTCCTGAATATAATCTTTTTTCATCTCGTTGCGGTGATGCCGGCGATAGTATGCCAATGGTATCACCGGAGTAAAGTTGTGTAGGATACATAGCTGAGTTATAAGTAGATATTAATCTGTTTTGCTTAACAATTATACGCTTATCCCAAGCGTGCGGCGCACGAAAAGTGCTTATACACTTTGCAAACTTAGTAAACTTTATGAGGATATTTCAGCCACTTTGCCACGATGCCATACATTTTAAGAAAAAAAAGTTCATAGACAATGCTGATAACAATCCATATTTTTGGATTAACTTTATTGCGTATGCGATTGTTTCATTGACTTAGTTTTTTCTATGCGATTCTTTCTTTTTACTTTGTTCTTCCTTTTGTCTCATTGCGGGCTATTGTATAGTCAAGATATATTCCCACCACCGACCATAGCGCAACAGCTTCAAGCACGGCGCACCGATGAGCCGATTACTGTGGATGGAATATTGCAAGAAAAAATATGGCAATCGGCTTCTCAAGCTAAGGGATTTCGTCAGATAGAACCCTATCAAGGGGAAAAAGCGGCATTTGACACGGAAGTGCGCTTGCTTTTTGATGATAATTCTCTCTTTATCGGTGCTTTTTGTAAAGATACAGCCGACAGTCGCGGGTTGCGTGTTCCCAATATGCAAAGAGATTTCGACCCCTTGGCAAATGACCTATTCGGTATCACCATAGATGCATTCAATGATAAACGTAATTGCCTAGCTTTTTTGGTCACTCCTTTTGGTGCGCAGCGTGATGCACAAGTCTTCGATGATTTGCTTTTCGATAATGACTGGGATGCCGTCTGGCGTGTGCGAACTTCTTTTTCCGATTCGGGCTGGTTTGCAGAAATTGAAATTCCTTGGTCAAGTTTGCGCTACAAAGACTCTTCCACCGTGTGGGGCATTAATTTTATTCGCATCATTCGCCATATCAATCAAGTGACGGCATGGTCTATCTATCCGAGGGCTTATAGCGTCTATCGTATGACGTATGCAGGGGAATTACATGGCATCACACCACCTTCGCCATCGCTTAATATGCGTGTGCAACCTTATACCACTGTGCGTACCGATAAATTTACCCAAGGTCCGGCGGCACAATTTGGCGGCGAAGCCAAATGGGCTATCACACCCAATATTGTCGCTGATTTTACCGTAAATACAGACTTTGCGCAAGCCGATGTGGACAGACAAGTCGTGAATCTTCGAAGATTTAGCGTGTTTTTTCCTGAAAGGAGGCAATTTTTTCTCGAAGGTGCCAGTCTTTTTTCCGTTGGTTTACCTGAAGTGGTTGAGCCCTTTTTCTCGCGCCGCATCGGCTTAACAGACAATGGCACTTTTTTGCCTATTGATGCGGGGTTGCGCATTATCAGCCGCGAAGAAGAACGCAGCTATGGAGGTATGTTTGTGCGACAAAGGGCACAAAATGATATTCCGGCAAGCACATTCGGGGTGGCTCGTTACAGTGAAAATTTCGGCTCCGGCAACCGTGTGGGAGCTATGGCAATGATACGCAATGATGGAGCATCGGCTACGATGCAAGGCGGCACGGCTACTGCATGGGTGGCAGATGGATTTTGGCGAGTCAGCGATCCCTTTGCCGTGCGAGGTATGATGTCATACAGTACCACGCCTTTAGACAATAGAGATAATGGTTATGCAGGCTTTATGCAGGCACGATATGCGACCATTACATTCGTCGTGGATTTGAAACAAGCCGTAATCTCGCCCGATTATGCTCCACCGATGGGACAAATCTCACGTCCCAATATTTGGTACACATTCCCCGGCGCCTATATTGTGTATCGCCCTTCATGGATGCCTTCGTGGTTGCGTTCTATTGAGCCGGGCATAAATCTTTATATGTATCATGGTGTTTCCGACGGAGCTTTTCAAGAAAGTTTAATCGAATTATTTCCTATTTATCTTGTTATGCAAGATGGTGGCATTATTTTCACGTCATTAGAGCTTAATAAACAACAATTAACTGCGCCTTTTTCTTTACCGACACAAGAAAATATTTCCATCGGATCATATTCCTATAATCGGGTTACGCTCAATTATTCTTCTGACCAAAGTGCATGGCTCAGCGGCACTGCTAAAATATCTGCCGGAGGATATTTTGACGGCACATTACATACCTTAGACACACGATTACGCTATGCGCCATTACCGAATATTTCCGTGTCTGTTAATTATTTATGGAATGAATTTTACGGTGTGGGTGGTGCATCGAATTATAATAATACACATTTACTTGCACCCGAAATTCGACTTGCGTTAAATCCGCGTGTCCAATGTATAGGTTTTTGGCAATACAATACAGCCGCAGATTTATCCACTTGGAATTTTCGCTTTTCATGGGAATTTGCTCCTCTCTCTTTTCTTTATATTGTACTCAATGATCAGAGAACTGTCATCAACGGAGACCCTTTGCAACAACAAGCCGTCGTTAAATTTACGTATGTGTGGCAAATGTAAAAATTTATATATTCGATATCCGACAAAAATTTGCTTTGAATTATATCGCTGCTATTATTCTATGAACACATTGCTCCTATGGAAAATAATTAGTATTAATCCCGCACGGATGTCATGATAATTGCCATAATACCATATTTTTGAATAAAACGTTTTGTTCTTTCTGAGGAAGTTGAGCTTTCCATGAAAAAATTCCTTATTCTCATCATGCTGCTTTGCGGCATCAATGCAATGGCGCAAGAAAACGCCGCCTCTCTACCCGAATTACAAGAATGGTATTCGTGGAAAGGAAGTATATTCAATACAGGTGGAAGAGTTTCCTATCTGCCCGGTTTTGACTCTATTGGTGGTGGCTTGAATGCCATAACACAACATAGAAATGGTAAAGACATTGTCTGGTATAATCGTTTTCCTTTTGACACGGCAAATCAGTTTCAATGGAAGTCCAAGGGTGCTTACGGTGTTTATCAAATTGATTTTAACAATGATGGTTTGCAGGAATATGTTGATGACAACGGTTTTGTTTATACAACCACAAAGAAAGGCAATAAGCCAAACCCTGAACCTGTTGATACTTTGTTTAACAAAGGATTGTACAGTCCGCTTATCGGTGATATGAATAATGATGGTTTCACTGATGTTATAGATCCTAATTCAGAAACATCTTTTGATGTTATTTTTGGTAATCAAGACCTGACCAAAATCCTCTCAGTCTCGGTACAATTTTCTAAACCAAGCGATTACATAGGTGGTTATTTTTCGGAATCGGGCAAGCCACGCATAATTCTCTTCAATGATTGGGGTTCTTTTGAAAGTTTTACTATCTATGCCGTCACTATTACCTATACAGGCAATCAACCATCTATTGCCTTGGAACAACTTGATATTATCAGAACTTTCAAAGGAAGTTCCGAGAAGATTTATGAATTTTTACTATCAGCACTTACCACTACTTATAAAGAACCTTTAGGAATATTTACTCGTCGGGTAAAATCAAGTGATCCTTATGCATCTGAAGGAGATTTTTATACAATACAGAATGATAAATTTAAATTTCTATTTACAGATACGAGACGCTTTGGAACGCCATTTTTTCTGAAATATAGTGTCGATAAAGATACAACACCTGATTTAGTGAGAGCACAAAAAGGTGTTTATTACCTTTTCCCAGGATATCCTCAAAAATCCTCTTTGGCACAAGCAATTATTCCCATATCAAATAGTTGCAGTAATATTACCATAAATAGTATAAATGATGTTAATAATGATGGGATCAATGATATTGCACTCGGAGCAGACGGTTGTTTTTCTATCTATCTTGGTCTTGATTGGCGCACAGTGAATATCAATTCTGTTGCTGAATACGATTTTTTCAAAATTCATCAAAATATCCCTAATCCTGTACAAAAAGACAGAAAAACTCTTTTACCTGTGTCGCTCAAAAAACAAGGTAACTATTCTATAGTGCTTTATTCTTTACAAGGAAGTAAAATAAAAGACCTTTTCAATGGTGAATTATCCGAAGGTGAACACAATATTCCTCTTGATTTTATGAACTTATCCGCCGGAATGTATATCGTCAAAATGAGTACCGGTTCTGTTTCTCGAGAACGTGCTATCATGATTGGAGAGTGAGCTAAATTCTGTTCTTTTTTGCCCCATCCCGTCAATATTCCCGAATGAACGACATGATAACGGAAAAAATACATCCACCCCGTCAGACTACGTCGCCACCCCTCAATGAGAACCCACCCCGTCCTGCGGACACCCCTCCGATGGATGGGATGAAATTCAATCCCAAAGCGATTATACGTTTATAGAAAGAAAATCATCCACCCCGTCCATATTTCTGCTTCATCTTTTTTGCCCTATCCTGTCAATATTCCCGAATGAATGCCATGATAGCGGAAAAAATAATGTTTTTTTGCCCCATCCCATCCTTCCCCCGCGGGGAAGGCATAGAAGACTTCTCCCCGACGGGGAGAAAAAAAGAGGGGCTCATTATTATGATTCAATCCCAAAGCGATTATACGTTTTTAGAAAAAAACATCCAGCCCGTCCATATTTCTGCTTCGTATGTTTTGTCCCATCCTGTCAATAGTACAGCGGGGATGCCATGATTACGGAAAAAATAACGTTTTTTGCCCCATCCCGTCCTTCCCCCGCGGGGAAGGCATAGAAGACTTCTCCCCGACGGGGAGAAAAAAAGAGGGGCTCATTATTCTCATCATGCTGGTTTGCGGCTTCAATGCAATGGCGCAAGAAAATGCCGCATCTCTGCCCGAATTACAAGAATTGGATACATAATCAATGTCTGTGATTGCATTGGCAGAAAAGAAAACGTAAGAGGGATTTTTTATGGTTTTATACAAAAACAAGAGTAAATCGAGAAATATGAATTCACATTAGTTTTAATGACAAAAAAAAACTGCCCCTCTATTCAAGAGGGACAGCACAGACAAGTTAGTAAATATTATTTATTACAGTTGTATCTTCTTTATATTCATTCCGGTTTTTCCATAAGTAACGATAAAGTATGTGCCGTAAGCGATGTTTTGTATGGGTAGAACTATCTCATTCTCACCTTTATTACCGGAAATATATTCATATATTTTTCCGCCCTGCACATTATATACAATACATTTTTCAATCAATGATTCACTCTGTTCTTTTTTCACGATAATATTTTGAGCTGTACGTAGAATCAAAATATCATCATTGACAGATAAATTTTGGTCTTGAACGGATGTTGTTAATTGCTCTAACCAATCTATAGAATTATTGATAATCGCATAACGTATTGTCGTATCGTTAATAGAAGACACATTAAATGCCAAATAAGCATTTCTTGTTGAGTTATACGCCCTTTGCATACCATGAATTATTGATGTGTTTTTATTGTCGGTAATAATGGCTTGTGCATCTTTAGAGTCCACCTGCAATGTTGGCACCGGAATAATTTCACGCCCCAAGTAATGATTCAATTGGGGTAATTGAACAGCGATATTTTGCAAGCTGCCAAATGTGCTATTGGATTTCACGCCTTGCCATGTCCGTTTTCCGTCATCACCTTGTGAAGAACGCGGAACTTCTTTCATAAATGCACCAAAGAGCTTCAATAAATCACTGCCTTTTCCCTCAAGTGTATAAAGTGAAATGGGGTCATCGCCAATTAATAAAACCTCAATATTATTTTTCTGCATATCTTGTATGATGGCACTATGTACATCATTCATAAAGCCATGAGTACCGCAATTCCAAATAACCGTCTCGGGATTAGAAGTTTCTGTGTACCATCGTAAAAATTCTTCACTTGTCATTGATTGATAATATCGTTTTTGTGTTTTTGCAATATCTTTCATCAATGAGTAATTCTCACGTGTAGCGTCTTCCACAAGGATTTTTGTCAGATTATTGGCAGCAAATGTAAAAGAGAGTGATTTATAAATGCTCTGTGTTTTTCTGTCATAGCACTCAATGACAAAGCGTGCAATACCTGATTTTTTATTGGTTTTAACCTCAAAAGGGAAAAGTGCTTGTTGATTAATGCCAACGGAAATTGCCTCATCGTTGATAAGTATTTCCCATCCGTCGGGAATACTCGTATTTGACATTACACGAATTGCCGGATCTATTGGAGTCTGTGTAGAATTTGCAATGGTTATTTCTGCTTTTTGTGTTTCCTCTATCGTATAAAATAATTGATTAGCACTACACAGTATTTTTTCATGTAATGTCACTTTTTTTACGGTATTTTCAATTTGATCTACAAAATATATATCACCATTTGCGTCAAATTCTATGCCTGCAATACCTGTAGCCCCCGTTTCAATACTTTCAACGAATATTGGTTTTTGTGATGAACTGAGGCGATAAAGATGTATCTTCCCGTCTTCTCTGTCGCTGATTGCCATAAGAGATTGAAATATATCCATGCCTACCGGTTTTTTCAATCCTTGCATTATGTACGGTTCATACACGGCATCTTTCATTTCCACAAACTCTGCAAGCCGCTCATCACGCGGCGATTGAACCGTTAATTTCCTTGCAATTGTACCGGATTGTGTTTGGAATCTATAAATTGAGTTACCATCAATATAATACAACCACGATGTTGATTTGTCAAATACTAAATGCGAAGGAAGATTGTGCTCTCTTTTTGCCAGCTTAATTTGACTGAAACGTCGCACACTGCCATCACGATGATCGGTGCCGCCAATTTCATGAGGATTTGCAAAATCATAACGGCAAATATCATTATACATATTGTCATTGACCCAATAGACATTATTTTTTTCATGAGCAATTCCCATAGTAAATGGGCTTTGATGCAACATATCCAAATGGCTTGCCAAACGTTGCTGTACTTGATCAAATGGTCCTTGATTGCGTCGCGCAAAAATAGCAGTATCCGAAGCCCATAGAGTCGGTCCCATAAAATCCATTTGCGGAACGGAGTTTTCTTTGGGTTCTCCACTTTGCGCTGTACCAAATGTGCCATTGTCACCAAAATCAATTGCCATAGTACGCCACATAAAATGCGATGCCGCATAATCTCTGCGTTTTTCGACCGTTTGATTTTTTGTACCCGCATTTCTAATAATTGCTATACCTTCGCCCGATTGATTAGTTCCCGTAACAACCCATAATTCGTTCGGATGGAAAATGTTTGAATTAAATGATAAATCCACAGGGTTAATAATATCAGGATAAGATGCTATCGTGGTTATTGTATATTTATCATTCGAGAGCTGTTGATCATTGTTTATGTTTTTCTTGGATGTATAAAATCGTACTTCATTGAGTGTTTTTTCAATTAGTTTATCTATGTCCATAAATGGTTCATCATTGTATGTAGCAAAAATGAGTTTACCTTTATGAATAATCATAGCCAAGTGCAAATCAATGTCTTTTTCTTTATCAAAAGCGGAAAGCGATGCAGCCGCTGCATTATCTACATCTTCAAGAAATGTAAAGATATCTGAAAAGGAATTTTTTTTCGAAAATGTATGTAAGTCTTTCTGTTTTTCAGAGCTGATTGCTATAATCTTTATACCATGAGAACGCAATACTTCAGATTGCTTATTCAGATTGTACAGTTGTTCGGCACAATGACTGCATTGTGTTCCAAGGAATCGAATGAGAATAATAGGCTGCTGTTCCGAAAGCGTTAGCACATTGAGGGCTGATTCTCCAACCTTTAGAGTTTGAGGTAATAATGCGTGAAAGTCTTTGGGTAATGTGACAAATGGCATAGACTTCATCATGGGATGGCTTTGTGTTTCGTCTGATGCACAAAGTGTGGCATAAGAGAGCAGTAAAGAAGCAAAACCTGTGAGTAGATATTTTTTCATATTGTATAGAACATGAATGTGAAAAATTTTTACTACACCAAGATACGCATTTTATGGTTACGTTTCACTACACAGCGTATGAAATGCATCGGAACATGTACGAATACGCACTCCGTGAACATTGTCAATGGTCACAAACGTTGATGGGACATCTGTCCAACATCCTGAATTTACATACGTTACACCACCCGAAGATTTAACGGCAGGCACATGAGTATGTCCGCAGAACACATAATCAACTTGTTGATTACGACCATACTCAAGTGCATCATCGGCAACTTTCTCTACGATACGGATAAAGCGCTTGCTCCTTTGTTTTATCCAACGACTCAGACGTTGTTGCCCCCCGTCTATCATCTGTATGCCGGTGTAAATTCGAGTTGCAACTTCTGTGATTACCGGTTTTTCCACAATAAATTCATCGAATTGATGACCATGCAGCGCGAGCATTTTTTTTTGATTAAAAATCCATAAATACTCTTCGACAACCTCAACCCCGAGTAAATGCGACAAAGACTCCGCAATGCCGTCATGGTTGCCAATTACCCAAATTACTTCACGCCCATGCCGCGGATGTGACAAGGAACGAATAAGCGATAGAAATTTCCAATCTTTTTTTTTCAGTCTCTTGAAATTGAGATCATCGAAAACATCACCATTTAAAATAAGTCGTTTGAAACGATATCGTTTTAACAAAGCAACCAACTCATGGCTCCGAGATACCAATGATCCTAAATGAATATCAGATATTATAATCGTATCAACTTCACTCACTTCTTGTTCATGATGTATATCCTCAACTGTGGAGGTATTATCGTAATCGAAAAACATAAGAATAGCATTGAATAATTTATAAATGATACATTTTTTCAGTTATGTATTCAGAAAATTCCTTTGTTTATCAGAGAAGCATGAAATTTTATTATTTTAGTGAAAATTGTATCATGATTATACATTCACCGAATACATCCACCAAGGTAAGAAATTTTCTTGTGAAATATTCTCTTGTATTTCTTAAAGAAGATGAAGTCTGCAACAACCATAACATATTCGTTAAAATTCGCTCAATATCTGTTTAGAGAACTTCAAGCTGAATTTTTATATTATACAAGAGTAAGTGCAGGCACTCTCCGCAATTTTTTACGAGAAGACAACTCACTGTCATATACTTTTTTAATCCCATCACCCATCGCTTTTTCAATATCGCGAATATTGGAAACTAAACGAATAAGTCCTACCATTTCGACCGAAGCTGCCTGATCAGTCCCCCACATTGCTCTGTCCAATGTAATGTGTCGTTCAACAAAACACGCACCAAGTGTCACAGCTGACCATGTGGGAGCTAAGCCGACTTCATGACCGGAATAACCGATTGGAATTGTCGGATACATTGTACGTAATGTTTGAATCATCATTAAATTTAACTCCTCAATTTTACATGGATACGCAGATGTAGAATGAGCCACCAATAATGAAGAAGTGTCCAAAGCATCAATTGCCTCAGTAATTTCCTCAAGAGTGCTCATCCCTGTTGAAATAATGAGTGGTTTACCGGTATCTTGCATTGTCTGAAGAAGCGGTATATCCGTCAAGGAGGCAGATGCTGCTTTGTAACATGGTGGATTAAATTGCTCAATAAACTCAACAGAAGGCTCATCCCAACAAGAAGCGAACCATTGCATATTTTTTTGTTTACAGTACTGATCTATTTCATCATATTCATTGAATCCGAATTCTACTTTATGACGATATTCTAAATATGTCATTCTTCCCCACGGTGTGTCCCTTTCGATTTCCCATTGGTCACGCGGCACACATAATTCCGGAGTTCTTTTTTGAAATTTAACTGCATCACAACCTGCAATTGCTGCCGAATCAATCATTTTTTTTGCAATTTCTACCGAACCATTATGATTAATCCCTATTTCAGCAATAATAAAAACAGGGTTTTGTTCACCGATTACTTTATTACCGACACATATTCTGTTTCTCATACATTTCTCCCTTAGAAATAAATATTATATTAAATAATTGTCCATCCACCGTCCACAATAATATTCGCTCCTGTCATATATGAAGAAGCATCGCTTGCAAGAAGCACGAGTGTTCCCTTGAAATCATCACTCTGTGCCATTCGCCCCATTGGTGTTTTACGGATATAATTACCCACAAATTCTTGGTCTTGGTCAGCAAAAACACCACCGGGTGAAATACAGTTAACCCTTATATTTTTTTGAGCCCAATATGCTGCTAAATACTTTGTAAACTGAATTATAGCACCTTTTGAAGTAGGATATACCGGAGATTTGTACATCAAGCGATCACCATTTTCTTTTAGATATATTGACTGATCCGGCGCTACAACACCATAAGTAGAAGCAATATTAATGATTGTGCCCGAAGATTTTTTTTCCATAATATCGCCCAAATATTGACAACATAAAAAAACTCCGGTCACATTCACATCAAGCACTTTTTTCCAAAGATAAAGCGGATAATCTTCGAACGTTCCTTGCGTAGTATTATCTCTTCTTTCAACCATATCATTAATTGCAGCATTATTGACGATAATATCAATGCCGCCGAACTGTGAAATTATTCTTTCACGAACACTTGACAATGATGCCGTGTCAGTAACATCAAGTTTTACCATTGATAATTTATCATGAATATTTTCGGGAAATTGTTCCACATTCATCTTTTCAATATCGGCTGCAATGACATGAGCACCTGCTTCTGCAAGAGCAATACAATGCTGTTTTCCCAATAAGCCACCGGCACCGGTCACAATGGCAATTTTTCCGTGTAGTGAAAATAGTTTATCCATGTACAACATGAGGTTTAGTATTAAAATGAGTTGTCTTTCTGAATACGGGCTCTAATACTTTGCCCACAATCATATTTTTTACATTTCCATTCAATATAATTTCATTCATCCATGGTATGATATCGCCATAAGCCAAAAGCGCATGATGAATATCTTGGTCTGAATGAGAAAATGAGAGGGTGTGAAAACCGTTCCACAAAATGCCATACCTAATCAGCTCTTGTTGCATAAGAGTTTTTAATTCCAATGCAGAGTAAACAGAGTGATGAAATGTCATCATGGTCCGTGTCGGATTACCGATGCAATCGCACCAATTGACTTTATGTGATTGTATGATATTTTTAATGCCATATTGTAATTTTTTTCCTTGTTGATGTAGATAATCGGGAACATCATACTTTCTCATTTCTACAATTGTGGCTTTAGCTGCTGCAAGCGATAATGCCTCCCCCCCAAAAGTTGTAAAGAAAAATACATCCTTTTCCAACAACTTCATAATCTCCGATTTTCCACATAAAACGGATAGAGGCATACCATTTGCAATAGCTTTCGAAAAGCATAAAATATCGGCGTCAATATCATAATATTCTTGAGCACCACCAAGAGCCAAGCGCCATCCTGTCCACATTTCATCGAATATGAGCACTGCCCCATACTTATGGCACAGCTCACGCAATTCGAGTAAAAATCCTTTTTTGGGCTCAGTAAATGTTATTGGCTCTAATATTACTGCCGCAGTTTTTTCACATATACTGTCTAAAAGAGAATCAACATTATTATAATCGAATGTAAAAACCTGATTTTTTGTTGCTTCGGGAATTCCATAATTACGGTCTGTTACACCTATGTACCAATCATGCCACCCATGATAGCCGCAACACAGGATTTCATCGCGTTGTGTGTAAGCTCGAGCAAGCCGCACAGCCGCACTTGTCACATCTGCTCCTGTTTTACTAAATCGTATCATTTCTGCATTCGGAACAATCGAGGAAATTAACTCAGATACTTCATACTCTACAATATGAGGCAATGAAAATGTTATTCCATGTGATAATTGTTCTTTAATCGCAGCATCTACGGCTTCATAACAATACCCCAACGATATGGGTCCCACTGCCATTGACAAATCCAAATATTCATTGCTGTCAATGTCAAATACTTTACTCCCTTTGCCCTTTTCGACAAAAATTGGAGCAACCCCTAAGGAATACTGCCCGACGCCTTTTGCAAGTGTTTGTGTTGTTGCCGGAATAATACGACGTGCTTTGTCATATAATTCCATTGATTTTTGAATGGTTGGTAATGTCAGCATAACTAATACGTTTATTGTAAAGAAGCCATTATTTTCTGAGTAATATATTCGGCTGTCATTGTTTCATACTGCATAACATCCTTGAGCAATCCCGACTTATGCCACGTACGCAAATTAAAAGGCAATAATGTGGCAGATAATCCTCGTAAAGCAATAATTTCAGAAATTATCGTAAAAAGTGCTCCTGTGGAAAAATGATCTTCAATAATACATATTACATCAGCATCAAGTATGGTACGAATTATTACTTCCTCATCAACAGGGCGCAAAGTTCGCATATTGACGACTTTCGATGAAAATCCATTACGTTCTAATTGAGATGCAACCTCAAGTGCTTCATTGCATAAAAAACCATGCGAAAAAATCACAATATCATTTCCTTCACCAATCTCTTCCGCTTTTCCGATTTCAAATGGCTTGTGCTGAATTTTCGAAGGTTGATTAGAATATCGTATGTACCAAGGGTTTTTAGAACTGACAATATGTGTCATGCCGTTTATCAACTCTTCTTCGTCCATTGGAGAAAATATATTCATAGAAGGAATAAGCCTCATTAAACCAATATCTTCCAATGATTGATGCGTGGGTCCATTAGCTTCGGATAATATTCCGGGAATAAAACCCACCATACATACCGGCAATTCAGCAATACCCACATCTGTACGAATAAACTCAAATGACCTCATTGTCAAAAAAGATGCTAAAGCATGTGTGATTACTGTATTACCTTGCAATGCCAGACCCGCAGCCATACCAATCATCGTTTGTTCAGCAATGCCGACATCAATAAATTTACCCCCTATTTTTTGCGGCAATTGTCGAATATGTGCACGATTTTCAGCAGTCATAATATAGAGAAAGTCATTATCCTCTACAAGCTCTGTCAATAATTGTTCATAAGTCATAATACTCTTTATTTATCGAACATGAAAGATGGAAGAATCTAATTGCTTTGATTCATTCCCATATAATTCTTGTATTAAACTGTCAATGTCATTATTGGTAAAATTGCAAAACCAACGGTCTGCTCGTTCTTCTATACTTGGCACACCCTTACCACGAATAGTATCGGCAATAATCACATGGGGAGTACCTCTGTGTTCGTCACATATTTTCAAAGCATCGCCAATAGCAAAAAAGTCATGTCCATCAATTCTCTGTACATTCCACCCAAAGGCAATAAATTTGTTTTCCAAAGGTTCTAAAGGAATAAGTTCCTCTGTTCTCATATTTGCCTGAAATTTATTTCTATCAACAATAATAATCATATTGTGTAATTTCAAGGCTGATGCAACAAGCAGCCCTTCCCATACCGAACCTTCATTCAATTCGCCATCCCCCATTATAACAACTATTCTATTGTCTTGTTTTTTCATAAGGCAATCATAGGCTACGCCCATCGCCACAGACAATAAATGCCCTAAAGAACCTGAATGAAATTCAATTCCCGGGATAGATGTGTTGGGATGCCAATAGATATTGTCATTGATATGTAAATGATGCGAAAGTCTTTCTTTTTCAATAAATCGAAATTCTGCTAAAGTCGCATATAATGCAGGAACATCATGACCTTTTGAGAGAAATAAGAAATCTCGATTTGGGTTATTTATGTTCTCGTGTGAAACCTCTAAATATTTTGCATACAAATAGACAATGATATCAGCACATGATAATGATGCCCCAATAAAACAGCCACCGTTTCCGCTCATGCGTATAATGCTCTCACGTACACGTAATGCCACTGAAATCAAATTATTATATTCTTGCTCTCTCATCGAAATACTCAAGTCTGGTTTGAGAAATGTTTACTGTTTTTAACTGATGAAGATGTTTTCTATACCAATTTACACCTACATATCTACTATTAATTTCCGTTATCTCCGGATGGTCTTCTACAAGAGATAAAATATCATATAACCCGAACAATGGATTATGAATATATAGTTTCTTATATACTTCTGCAATAAAATGATAGTCCTCGGGATAATCCAAAGTCCAGCGATGTGACATTGAAAAGTCATAGCCCAATTCCCATGTACAATTTCCGATTCTAAACATATCAGGATTGTCCCAAATAAATGGAGTAGTATGCTCACGCTCATAAGAATTTTTAGCGTGTTTATGCGTATATTCTAATATACTCATTGGAATTACTTCTACATCATTACCATCGGGATATGTCGCAGGATGCAGATTGCTGACAAAATCGTATTCTGTACAATGATCTATATAGAATTTTATGACTTTATCAATTATTCTGGGATCAATGAGCGGGCAATCTGAAGGAATTTTTATTATGACATCGGCATTGTAATACAATCCCGCTTGATAGTGTCTGTCGAGCACATCATTTTCATCTCCTCTGAAACACTCTATTCCTTCATTATGGCATAATTTGACAATGAGGTCATCGGTGTTTTCTGTTGTAGTAGCCACAACCACAGATGTAGAAAGATGTGATGCTTTTATTCGTTCAATCTGACGTATCAACAGACTTTTTCCCAATACAGGCAGCATTACTTTACCCGGTAATCTTGTGGAATTCATTCTCGCTTGAACAATGACAACAATATTCATATCAGACTCTAGAATACATATATGAATGAACATTATAGTCCTCAGTCTTTTTGTTTTCTTCCCTTAAGTCACCGAAGAGGAGATTTTCACAAACGCGGGCAATTGTGGAAGCGGAAGTGCCACCATTTTGGATAGGTAACAATTTCTTCAACTCGTGAATAGGAAAATCAGAATAGACTTCTTTACCAAGTGCAATTCCTGTATAAACCAAGGTCGAAAATTTGGTAATAAGCACATCACAATTAGCTATCATTTCGTGGGCATTTCCTTTATGAAGTATCAATGTATTTGGACACAGTTTTTCGATTTCTCTTCTTGCTCTTTCTTCATTTTCATTTGGATGCAACTTAAAAATAATTTCTCTGCCTTGTGCTATGTTCAAAACTTTGCGAATGAATGTTTTTCTGTTTTCATATCGAAATGTCTCTCTGGTGTCTGATGTAGCTGCAAGCACAAAATTTTTGTGTGGGAATGAATTATTACAATACATGAGGCAATTATCAAAATTGGGAATTCCGGTAACGACAATTTTTTCTTTTTTCACACCTTTATTTATGAATAATGATTTATACTCATCAGAGGCAACACAAAATGCATTATATGCGTCAGACAATCCGGTCATGGATGTGCTGGCTATATAGCGAGGTAAATTCAATTTTTTGACGATGTGATAGATAAAATTTTCCGGGTCGGTCATGCCCTCTTGCACAAGCACAAGGGCTGAAGCGCGAATATTGTTCGGAATGATTAAATCTGAACATGTGACAACAAGATCATAAGACCGGGATTCGCCTCGCCAATCTATGGCGCGCCCCGAAGATTTCAGCAAACTAACCGATTCCTTTTGGAACTGACCACCCAAAATGGTAAAGTCAAGGAATCCTCTCTCAGCCGCAAATCGCAACAATCCGTCTGCATAGTACGGTGTGAAGTACTTGTCAACGGCTTTCAACTCATCGGCAATACTCATCATTTGAGTTGTTTGGTTTGCGGATCCGCAAATGAAAAGCACATTTAGTTTTTTCATACAATCACTTTTATATTCAAATGCAAAATTCGCTTTTTCATGTTACCTGTCTATTACCGTATCTTCAAGTATCTGTGAACAAAAGAAATTCTTGTTTATGTTTAGCTTATGTAGATTATCATTTGATTGAACACACAGTTGTATGGTATGAAAAATCACTTTCGCAGAGTACTTTGTTGCCTGCAAACCCTTGCTTTGAGATACAATTTTTCGCCACAGAATGAGGTGTGCAATCTTCATTTGACAAGTAAGTATGTGTGTAATGCGTAATTTTGAGTAATTTTTTTGAGAATTGACCATTAATGTCAGCCGATTTACATACACATACGCTTTATTCTGATGGAGTCCTTTCGCCGGAACAACTATTGATCAAGGCAAAGGAACGCGGCATAACAATCTTATCTATCACAGATCATGATACGATGGATGGATATGTGGTGGGCGAAGCCATTGCGGAGAAATATGGCATAGAACTTATATCAGGGATTGAACTTAGCTGTTTTGAAGACGGTGTGGATTATCATATCCTCGGTTATTTCCTTGACCCTGATTACCCGCGTCTCAAGACTCACCTCGATATATTCAGACGAGAAAGAGTTAAAAGGGCTGAAAGGATTGTCAAAAAACTTCGCAATCTGTCGGTCAATATCCACCTTGATGATGTATTAGAAAGAGCCGGTGCGGGAACCATCGGTCGCCCCCATATAGCTGCTGAAATGGTGAAGAACGGTTATGTGAAAGATTTGAAGAACGCTTTCGATAGATTTTTAGCGAATGGCAAACCGGCATTTGAGGGTAAACCTAAATTTCATGTATCGGAGGGCGTGGACCTTATCAATGCTTCCGGCGGGCTTGCAGTGTTGGCTCATCCCGGGCAAATGAGTTATGATCGTCTCCACTACATCATCGAATGTGGCATTGACGGTTTAGAAGTTGTTCATCCTTCTCATCCCTTAGATATTCGTGTGTATTACCATAATGTAGCGATGCACTATTGGCTCTTAGAAACAGGTGGCTCCGATTTTCATGGCACCAGAACGTATGATGAGTCAAATTTCGGGGAATTTGTCGTACAACCGTCGGCAGTTGAATCAATGTTAAACCATCTTGCAAAACGCTGAGCCACCGGCAATGAGCAGATTTCCAAAACCTCTTCGCTTCATTCTACTTTTCTTACTTTTGTATAGCGGCTTTTTTATTTTTCGCAGCAGTTTTGTTATCGACTCAACGCGCTATTTTTGCTTATTCGATGATGCGATGATATCAATGCAATATGCTCAAAATTTGGCGCAGGGACATGGACTTACATGGAATGCTTATGAGAAAGTGGAAGGTATTACTAATCCTTTATGGACTTTGGGTATGGCGCTGTTCCATATTGCAGACATTCCACACAATTACACATCACTCTGCATTCAGATTCTCGGTTTTCTATTTTTATCATTGCAATGTATTCTTATTTGGAATATCAGTGAACGTTTGTTTCCCACAATACAGATAATACCGATTGTTGCAACAATATGTACGGCAATGTATTTACCGTTTCTTACATGGTCATTGACCGGTATGGAAGTGTCGGTGTGTGCGCTGATTATTACGTATGTATTATCAAAAATAGAATCATACTCAGACAGTAAAGCAGTGCCGTGGAAAGAAATTATGTTATTGGCACTCGGCACTTGTATAAGAATTGACATGATTGTTCCCGGTGTTATTCTTTTAGCAGCGTTAACAATCAAATCAAGAGTATTTCATGGAAGAACCCTTATCATCGGTATAATTTCTTTTGCAGGAATACTTGGTTTGCAAACATTATTGCGATGGAATTATTATGGAGAGATATTACCCAATACATATTACTTAAAAATGACAGGCATCGCACCGCTCTACCGCATAACGAGGGGACTATTTTCAACGGCAAAATTTATATTCTTTTTTAACCCCTTTCTCATCTTTTTCTCGTTTACATATCTTGTCAAAAATCGTAATTCTACTCTTTATGCTATTGCGGCATTATTTATAGCCCAATTATGTTATAGCTCGTATGTGGGTGGGGATGCATGGGACTGGTGGGGCGGCGCTAATCGTTATGTCGCTTTGGCAATTTCACCTTTTTTTATTGTGATTGCAGCTTCGCTCTATCATATATATACCAGAATCGAAGACTGCTACTCTTTGATAAAAAAGAAAAGAAAAATCCTTATTCCATTGGCTATCGCACTATTACTCATTCAGATAAATTTTCAGAGAGATGGCAGTTCACTTGCAACATGGTTACTTGTTGACACGCCATTCGGCACAGAAGATAATAAGAGAAATGTGGAAATTGCTCTATTATTGCAACATACATCTCCGCAAGCAACGATTGCAACCGCTACAGCCGGATCTATACATTATTTTACTCAAAGAACTATGTTTGATATGCTTGGGAAAAATGACCTCTATATTGCTCGACTTCCGGCTATTATACCTAAAAATAAAAATAAATATATCAGTTTTCATCCCGGACATAATAAATTTGATTATCGTTACTCAATCGAAGAAAAAAAACCGGATGTTATCGCCGGTATTGATGAAAATGACTCTCAAGTAAAAACATTACTTGTCGGCTATCGGAGAGATGTCTATAAAAACCATGTACTCTATTCAAAGATAGAATCAACATTATTAACTGATTACAGAAAAAAAATACTCACTTCACAAAATGAAAGGAATGACAATGAACATCGTTGAAGGCGATTTTAATGGGGCAAATATGAATATTGCCATAGTGGTTGCCCGCTGGAACTACTTTATTGTTGAAAAATTATTAGATGGAGCATTGGATGGCTTACGAAGACATGGTGCAAACATTGATTCGCAAGTTACAACTCTTTATTGTCCGGGTTGTTATGAAATACCGACCATTACGAAAAAAGCAGCATTATCCGGCAAATATGATGCTATTATTACTCTTGGCGCAGTTATTCGAGGAGCAACACCACACTTTGATTATGTGGCAAGTGCAGCGGCAAGTATAAATTCTATTGCTGTTGACACAGGTATTCCTTGTATTTTCGGTGTGTTAACAACCGACACCATCGAACAAGCAATCGAACGCAGTGGCACAAAAGCGGGAAATAAAGGTTTTGAAGCCGCAATGGTTGCCATTGAAATGGTCAATGTTCTCCGTAAAATATAATTCTCCGCAAGTCTGTTTATATATACACCAAAAAATCTGATGTATTTCAGCCATATTTGGGAAAACAAAGATATAAACAGACTTATGCTTTGCGTAATGTAAATTCCGTAATTTCAGGATCAATACCTATGCGAAGCGGTGGACCCACAACCCCAACACCTCGATTAACATATAATTGCTGATATTTGTCGGAATATAAACCCGCCCATTGTTTATACACTACTTGTGCAACGCTCATTTCTACGCCCAGAATATGAACTCCAACCTGACCGCCATGGGTATGACCGGAAAACATTGCATCCACAAATGTTTTCTCTCGCACTTCTTTATCCCAAAATGTTGGATCATGAGCCAATAAAAAAGTCGGAAATTCCGGCTGTAAATTCTTGAGGGCTTTATCTAATTTAGCAAATGACTGACGCAATCCAGTATTATCCACACCGGCAATTTGAATATTCGCACCATCAATACTCAACACACGATTAGCATTAATAAGAAGATCAACATCGGATTTTTTTATCATTGAAATTAATCGCTTGTGATCACTATATTCAGAATAATGGTCATGGTTGCCCAAACAAGCATATACACCGATATCTGCTTTAATTTTTTGAATATCTTTTGCAATAGAAGGAAATTCATCCGACCTGAAATTGACAAAATCTCCTGTCATAAATACCAAATTGGGCGATAAAGTATTAATTATACGGCGAACTTCTTGTATATGTGCTCCATTAGGTATTGATCCCGCATGCAAATCAGAAATCTGGACTATTTTTAATCCTTCCAAAGCTCGAGGTAAATCTTTTATGGGTAAGTCAATGGAATTAACATGAAAATTTGTCACTTTACGC